>Ga0114950_10001579_pt1 | contig 17199 bp, 15 predicted proteins | sample N075metaG_FD_83503 | JGI IMG/M metagenome (GOLD analysis project Ga0114950, IMG submission 83503) | Deep subsurface microbial communities from Kermadec Trench to uncover new lineages of life (NeLLi) - N075 metaG | ecosystem: Environmental > Aquatic > Marine > Ocean trench > Sediment | place... | reverse complement strand
GCGTCGGCTTTCGCGCCAGCTCGGGGCCGATCATCACCAAGGCCGGCGATCTGGCGGCGGTGCTGACCAATCTGCAGCCCCGCGATGTTCTGTTCATCGACGAAATCCATCGCCTCAGCCCGGCCGTCGAAGAGGTTCTGTATCCGGCGATGGAGGACGGCGAACTCGACCTCATGATTGGCGAAGGCCCGGCCGCCCGCTCGGTGCGCATCGAATTGCAGCCCTTCACCCTGGTCGGCGCGACCACCCGGTTGGGCTTGCTGACGTCGCCGCTGCGCGACCGGTTCGGCATTGATATGCGGCTGGAATTTTATTCGACCGACGATCTGATTTCGATTATCCGGCGTAATGCCACGCTGCTCGATCTGCCGATAACCGACGATGGCGCCGCCGAAATCGCGACCCGAGCGCGCGGCACGCCTCGCGTGGCCGGCCGGTTGCTGCGCCGGGTGCGCGACTTTGCGGTCGTCGAGGCCACCCTGCCCGTGGACGCCACGGTCGCCGATGGTGCGCTGACGCGCCTCGCCGTCGATGTGCGCGGCCTCGATTCCATGGACCGGCGTTATCTGCGCCACATTGTCGAGAATCACGGCGGCGGTCCGGTCGGCATCGAGACCATCGCCGCCGCCCTGTCGGAAGAACGCGACACGATCGAAGATGTCGTCGAACCGTTTTTGATGCAGCAGGGGTTCCTGCAACGCTCGCCGCGCGGACGCATCGTCACCGCGGGGGCCTACCGGCATCTCGGCCTGGAGCCCCTGAACCGTCCCCAAGGCGAACTTTTGGACGGCCACACCGTTGCCACAAATGATTCTCATAATTTCGCCTCAGACGGCGATGGCGTTGACTGACGGCCGAAACACGGTAGCGGATTAAGACGGTGGCGGATGGCGAGCAGGTAACCCAGCAGACGGCTCCGGGGGAAAGTCCACGCGGGTGGTTCGATGACGGTGAGCATGTTTTGCCGGTGCGGGCCTATTACGAAGACACCGACGCTGCCGGAAGTGTCTATTACGCCAACTATTTTTTATTTGATGAACGGGCGCGCACCGAGATGATTCGCTGCTTGGGAATTGAACACCGGCGTTCCATGACCGAGGCCGGCCTGGCGTTTGCGGTACGCAGTTGCACGGCGGAATATTTGTTGCCGGCCCGCCTCGACGATGAGATCGCCGTGCGCACGCGCATCGACGCGGTCGGGGGCGCCAGCCTCAAAGCGACGCAGCGGGTTGTGCTATGGGACGATGACGGCAATCCAATCGAACTGGTGCACTTAAAGATTCGTTTGGGTTGTATCGACAAGTTTCAACGGCCAGCGCGTATGCCGGCCGATATTCGCGGCGCCATTGCCGCGCTCATGGCGAGTTAGCTGGCCGACACCGGAAACGGTTCTCCAGCCTGATTCCAGAAAAGGACTAAGTCTCAGGATGGAAGCCAATATCATTGAAGCGGTCGCGGTAACGGGGGGCGCCACCTTCACCGATTTTTCGGTGTGGGCGTTGTTTCTGCGATCGGACATTGTCATCAAATTGGTCATGCTTGTGCTGTTCGTCGCGTCGTTCTGGACGTGGACGATCATCATCGACAAGTGGTTGCGGGTGCGCCGCCTGGACCGCGAAGCCAGCCGGTTCGAGGAAAGCTTTTGGTCGGGCGGATCGCTGGACGAGCTGTACGAAAGTTTTGGCGCCCGTCCGGCCGATCCCATGTCGGCGGTGTTCGCCGCCGCCATGACCGAATGGCGGCGCTCGACCGAGCGCGGGTTGTCGACGACGGATGCGTTGCGCGCCAATCTGCAAGACCGCATCGAGCGGGTCATGGATGTGACCTTGGGACGCGAGATGGAACGCATCGAACGCTATATGGTGTTTCTGGCCTCGGCGGGGGCGACGGCGCCGTTTATCGGGTTGTTCGGCACCGTGTGGGGCATCATGAACAGTTTTCAGGCGATCGCCGTGGCCAAGGACACCAGCATTGCGGTTATTGCACCGGGTATGTCGGAGGCCCTGTTCACCACCGCCATGGGCCTCATCGTCGCCGTGCCGGCGGTTGTCGCCTACAACAAGTTCAGCACCGATATGAACCGGTATGCCCAACGCCTCGATGGGTTCGCCGCCGAGTTCACCGCGATCCTGTCGCGCCAGCTCGAAGAGGTGAAATAGACGATGGCGCGGCGGCACATCAAATCCAACCTACGCCAGCCCAATCGAGGGCCGATGACCGACATCAACGTGGCGCCGTTCGTCGATGTCATGTTGGTGCTGGTGATCATTTTCATGGTCGCCGCGCCGTTGCTGAATATAGGGGTGCCGGTCGACCTGCCGAAAGCGACCCTCAAACCGCTCAACGAAAGCCAGGATCCGTTGGTGGTCACCGTCGATGCCGAAGGAAAAATTTTCATCCAGGAAGCCGAAGTTCCGGATGAAGCCTTGGTGCCGCGCCTGAGAGCCTTGTCGAACGTCAACAAGGATCTGCGCATTTTCGTTCGCGGCGACCGCGCCATCGATTATGGCCGGATCATGCAGGTGATGGGGATGCTTTCCCAAGCCGGATTTACGAAAGTCGCGCTGATTGCCGAGGCTCCGCTGCCCGGCGACACCGCCAAGTGAGTTGAGGCGGACGGCTTTGCAATGATTGGTTTGTCCAACATGCGCAACGGTATTTTTGCGTCTATCAGCGTCCACTTGCTGTTCGTGCTTTTCGCGCTGTTCGGATTACCCAATCTATTCACGCAGCGCGATTTTTCGGCCGTCATCATCCCGGTGGAAATTGTTACCGACGAACAACTCAATGCGCCGCCGCCCCCAGCGGCGCCGGAGCCAAAGCCGGAACCGAAGCCCGAAGCCGCCCCACCGCCGCCGCCGCCCGAGCCGAAGCCCGAACCGGAAGTGGTAAAGGCGCCGCCGCCGCCGATCGAAAAACCGAAACCGCCGAAAAAGAAAGAGCCGCCAAAACCGAAGGCGACCGCCCTGGCGAAGGCGAAGCCGCACTCAAAACCGCAGCCGCCGAGGAAACCGAAAAGTTTCGCGTCGGTGTTGAAGGATCTCGATAAGCTGGAGAAAAAACCGGCGCCAAAAGTGAACCAGGAATCGACGCCGAAGGACAAGGATAAACCAGCGCCCGATCAACAAATCGCCGAGCAGGCATCGATTACGGAAATCGAACGCCTGAAGCAAATGATCCGCCAGCAGATCGAACCCTGTTGGAGCCCGCCGGTCGGGGCGGCGGATGCCGGAGGTCTGGCGATCACCATTTTCATCCGGGTCGACCAGCAGGGGTTTGTCCGCGAGGTGCGGGTGATCGATGCGCCGGCGATGGCGTTGAATACTTACGTGCAAGCGGCGGCCGACGCAGCACGCCGGGCGGTGCTCAATCCACGGTGCCAACCCTTTCAGTTACCTATAAATCGCTATGATCTGTGGAAAGAGATAAAGTTCAATTTCGATCCGAGGGAGATGTTGGGTTAGCCATGCTGTCACACACTGAAAAATTTCTACACCGGGCGTTGGTTCTATTGATAGCCGTCGCCGCGATTGCGCTGCCAATAGCCGCGTCCGCGCAGCTGACGATTGACGTTACCTCGGGTACCGTCGAGCCGTTGCCGATCGCGATTCCCGATTTCATCGCCCAAAGTCCCGAGGCGAAACAGGTCGCCGCCGACATCGCGATGGTAATCGCCAACGATCTCGAGCGTTCGGGTCTGTTCGCGCCGATCGATAAGCGCGCCTTTCTGTCCCAACCGGCGGCCTTGTCGGTACGGCCCAACTTCGTCAATTGGAAGCCGTTGAATGCTCAGGCTCTGATCATTGGCGAGTCGAAGCTGTTACCCGGCGGCCAACTGCGCACCGATTTTCGCCTGTGGGATGTGTTCGCCGAACAGCCGATGACCGGCCTCAGCCTGACGACCTCGCCATCCAATTGGCGCCGTGTGGCGCACATCGTAGCCGATGCGATTTACGAGCGCATCACCGGCGAGAGCGGGTATTTCGACACCAGGATCGTCTATATTTCCGAGACCGGCCCCCTCGAACGGCGGATTAAACGGCTGTCGATCATGGACCAGGACGGCGCCAATCACCGGTTCCTGTCCGACGGCAACACGTTGGTTCTGACGCCGCGATTTTCGCCGACCCAGCAAGAGATCACTTACCTGGCCTACTTCAACGACCAGCCGCGGGTGTATCTGTTCAATATCGATACCGGCGAACAGGAAGTGCTCGGTGATTTTCCCGGAATGACCTTTGCGCCGCGGTTTTCGCCCGACGGCAATCAGGTGATCATGAGTTTGGCTGAAAACGGCAACTCGGACATCCACGTCATGGATTTGCGTACGCGCCGGGTTCGGCGGTTGACCAAACATCCGGCGATCGATACCGCGCCGAGTTTCTCGCCCGACGGACGCAAAATTGTGTTCGAATCGGACCGCGGCGGCAGCCAGCAACTCTATGTCATGAACGCCGATGGCAGCAATCAGCACCGCATAAGTTTCAAATCGGGCGGCCGCTACGGCACGCCCGTATGGTCGCCGCGCGGTGACCTGATCGCCTTCACCAAGATACAAAGCGGCCTGTTTCATATCGGCGTGATGCGGCCCGACGGCAGCGGTGAACGCCTGCTGACAAGGGCTTTCCTGGTGGAGAGCCCGACCTGGTCGCCCAACGGCCGGGTGCTGATGTACTTCAAGCAGGAAAAGACGGACGATAAGGGAAGAGGGCGCAATTCACGCCTGTATTCGATCGACCTGACCGGCCAAAACGAACGTGAAATAATAACACCCGTGGAGGCATCGGACCCGGCCTGGTCACCGGCGAGTTCACGTTAGCATTAGAAACAAACTTCAAAAAAAATGCTGAAAATGCTACCAATTACCCATGTTTGTACGGACTTTTTTTTTGCTTCGAATCAATGCCCACAGTATAGTCCCTGCGCTAATAAGCGGTCGGAAATGTGATTCGAGGTGGTGCGCACTCGATTTGGGGTAGCGCCATTTGGCGTGGAATTAGTGATATGTCCGAACTTTGAAGCGTCGGACAGCAACGGCTTTAAGGAGTCTGCGATGAGATTAAATCTACCAGTGGTTGTCGCGACCGCGTTTCTTCTAGCAGCGTGTACGACCGCGTCGGACGATGGCGCGGATTCTGGCAGCGGTGGTGCTTCTACTACAGCGCCGGCTTCGACCCAGCAGGCAGCCGCAACAAGTCAAGGCCCGGGGCCGGGCACGCAACTCGATTTGGAGATCAATGTCGGCGACCGGGCCTTTTTCGATCTCGACAAATCGACACTAAGGCCGAACGGGCGGACCACGATCGAAGGTTGGGCGGCTTGGCTTAAGACCTATCCGGGCAACAAGATCATGGTTGAAGGCCATGCCGACGAGCGCGGCACCCGCGAATACAACTTGGCCTTGGGCGAGCGCCGGGCGAACTCGTCGCGCGCGTATCTGGTCTCGCTGGGAATCGATCCCAACCGGGTGAAGACGATCAGCTACGGTAAGGAACGGCCGGCCATCCCCGGTTCGAACGAAAACGCTTATGGGCAGAACCGCCGCGCCGTGGCTGTCCTCGATAGCAATTAGATTTGGTTGTGTCGCCCCGGTGCGCCGGGGCGAACGCCATTCAAAGTCTACGCTGGTCGAAGCGTGCAATGACAACCTCGGTCGTGTCCACGGGCCGGGGTTGTGTTGTTTTGGCCGCCATAGTTTTGCCGAAATGCCCGCGCAGGGTATGGACGCGTGATTGACGTTGGCGTCGATCTTGCGCATATCGGGAGTCTGAAAACGAACTATCTAAGGATGGTGTCATGACCGCACCTCGATGCCTTCTGAATTCTGTCGTATCTCGCCGATGGCTGGGTGCAGTTCTCGTGGCCGCCCTTTTGGTTGCTGTTCCGATGCTCGGTGCGGCGCCGGCAGGGGCGCAGTCGAACGATATACAGTCTCTTCTTAATACGATCGAACGTCTGGAACGCCAGTTACAGGCGCTTGAGCGCAGGGTATATCGCGGCGGAACGCCGCCTGCTGGATCTGCTACGGCAGGGTCTGCCGGGGGGCCGCCGCCGCCTGCCGCGGTATCGCAGCTGCAACTGAAATCCGGCCAGCTCGAAGAGCAAATGCGCGGCATGACGGGGCAGATCGAGGAAGTGGGGTTCAAGGTCAACCAAATCGCCGCCCGGCTGGATAGGCTGGTCGCCGATGTGGATTTCCGTTTGCGCGCGTTGGAAGTATCCGGGGGTCAAGCCAGTGCTGTTCCGGGGGGCGCCGCTGGCGCCATCCCTGGCGCTCCCGCGCCGTCGATACGCGCGCCGTCGGGTCCGCCGGTAGCGCCGCGCCGCGCGCCGCAAGTCGGTGGGATTATCATCAACCCCGAGGGTGTACCCGGACCGTCGCTTAGCTTTGGCACACTGACCGAGAGCCAAATCAGGGCGGCTGCGATAAATCCCCGCGACGCTGGTGCGGCTGCCACGGCAAGTGCCGTGGGTTCGGACAGTGATCGGGCTGCCCTCCAACAGGCCACAGCCCCCGCCGGCGATGCATCGGGCCTCCCCCCTGGAACGGCACAGGAACGCTACAATTATGCAAGGAGTTTCCTGATGCGGCGCGACTTTGCCGGCGCCGAGAAATCGTTGCGGGCGTTTGTCGAAACCTATCCGGAAGACGAGTTGGCGGGTAACGCGCAATACTGGCTTGGCGAAACTTTTTATGTCCGCGACGATTTTGGCAGCGCGGCGCGTGCGTTTGCCGATGGCTTCCAACGCTATCCCAGCAGCAGCAAGGCGCCCGATAATCTGCTCAAGCTCGGCATGTCGCTGGCGGCGCTAGAGCGCACCGAAGATGCCTGTATCACCTTGAAGAAGTTGGCGAACGAGTATCCCAAGGCGCCGGCGAATATAATGAAACGCGCGGAAACGGAACGAACTCGTCTCAAATGCAAGTGAGGACACGACTTGCCGCCGCGCCGTCCGGAGACCCGCCATCCCCGGCCCCGTTAACGCCAGTCTCGGACCGCGAGTTTGCGGCGTGGATGGAGCGGTTGGCGCCGTTCGAAGGCGCGCCGACGATTGCCGCCGCCGTATCGGGGGGGCGCGACAGCATGAGCCTGGCGTTGTTGGCGTCTCGCTGGGCGGCCTCCCGGGGCGGTGAATGCGTCGCCATCACGGTCGATCATGGATTGCGGCCGGAATCCGCCGCCGAAGCGCGGCAGGTTGGCGAGTGGTTGAAACCCCTCGGCATTCGCCATCGTATCTTACGTTGGCAGGGTCCCTATCCGGTCAGTGGCATTCAAGCCGCCGCCCGCCAGGCGCGTTACCGCCTGCTAACGGACTATTGCCGCGGTCACGCGATCTTGCATCTGCTGCTCGGCCACCATCGTGAAGATCAGGCGGAAACCGTTTTGATTCGCCGCGCGCGCGCCAGCGGCAGCGATGGTTTGGCGGCTATGGCGGCGATTAGCGAACGGACCCATCTGCGGCTGTTGCGGCCTTTGCTGGAAGCGCCGCGCCAGCGTCTCACGGCGACCCTCGCGGCTGCTGGACAGAAGTGGATCGACGACCCGAGCAACGACAATCTGGAAACTGCCCGGGGGTTGCTACGCGCCCGAGCAGAGCCCTCATCGCTGGCGGCGGCAGTCGTCACCGCGCAAGCGAGCGCCGGCGAACGCATTTTGGCGGAACGCGCGACGGCTGGTTTGGCCGCGCGGGTGCTACGGTTCTATCCCGCCGGGTTTGCCACCATCGACCGGACGGCGCTGGCGGCGGCAAGTCCCGATATCGTCGAGCGGCTGCTGGCGCGAACGGTGATGGCCGTTGCGGGCCGCACCTATCCGCCGCGCAGCGATCGCACCCGCCGATTGCGCGACGCTCTGGCGCATCCCGGCCCGGTTTCCGGCCGCACGCTGGGGGGGTGCCGGCTGATCGGGCGGGATAATTCGATCCATGTGTGCCGCGAGGCCGCCCGGATCGGCCCGCCGGTGCGCCTGACGGCAGGAGCCACGGTGGCCTGGGACAACCGATTCATGGTGTCGGTCACGAAAAATTTAACGGAAGAGGTCTGGTTAGGGGCGTTGACGGCGCCCGGGTGGAGCCAAATTGTCGCGGCCGATCCGCGGATGAGGCATACCTCCATGCCTTATGCGGCGCGAACGGTGCTTCCCGCCATATGGTGCGCGGAACGGGTATTAGCCGTGCCTCATCTGGGTTTCGTTAACGGCGGCAAAGGCTTAGTCACCGCTGAATTGCGTCTTAAGTGGTTGCCTCCATTGGCGGTTACCCCCGCGCCGTTCGGTAAGGTCTGATTATGGAATTGGGCATATTATTGGCCTTGCAGACCCATTGTCTTGGCTGGGTTCACCCCCCATGTGTAGTCGGGGCGCGGCGCGCCGGTGTGACGTGCCGTGAAACGTGCATTGGTGCGGCCACGAGTCTAAGATATAACGTTTCGGTCAACGGAGTAGGCTGTTGAATAACATCGGTAAAAATCTCGCCTTGTGGGTGATCATCGCCTTGCTGGTGGTGGCGTTATTTAACCTGTTTCAAAATTCGGGCCGAAATGACGCCGAGCAAGAACTGGCGTTCTCCGATTTTCTCGCCCAGGTCGAAAGCGGCCAGGTTGCGGATGTCACCATTGAAGGTAACAGCATATCGGGAACCCTGCGAAACGGGGTGGCGTTCAATACCTATACGCCCAATGACCCGCAATTGATTCAACGTCTGACCGACCAGAGCGTGCGCATCACCGCCGCGCCGGAGGAATCGATTCACCCCCTTCTCGGCATGCTGCTGTCGTGGTTGCCGTTCATTGTGATTGTGGGCGTGTGGATTATTTTCATGCGGCAGATGCAGGGCGGCGCCGGCCGGGGCGCCATGGGCTTTGGCAAATCGCGCGCTAAGTTAATGACCGAAAATTCCAAGCGCATAACGTTCGATGATGTCGCCGGCGTGGAAGAGGCCAAGCAGGAAGTCGAAGAAGTTGTCGAATTTTTGCGTGATCCGCAAAAATTTCAGCGTCTCGGCGCAAAAATTCCCAAGGGCATTCTTCTGATAGGGCCTCCGGGAACCGGTAAGACCCTGCTGGCGCGCGCCATCGCCGGCGAGGCGAACGTACCCTTCTTCACGATTTCAGGATCCGACTTTGTCGAAATGTTCGTCGGTGTCGGCGCCAGCCGCGTGCGCGACATGTTCGAGCAAGGCAAAAAGAATGCACCGTGTATCATATTCGTCGACGAACTCGACGCCGTTGGCCGCCATCGTGGCGCCGGGCTGGGCGGCGGCAATGACGAACGCGAGCAAACCCTCAATCAGTTGCTGGTCGAAATGGATGGTTTCGAAAGCAATGAAGGCGTCATTCTGGTGGCCGCGACGAACCGGCCCGATGTGCTCGATCCCGCGCTGTTGCGGCCGGGCCGCTTCGACCGTCAAGTCGTCGTGCCGAACCCCGATATCATCGGCCGTGATAAAATTCTCAAGGTGCATATACGCAAGGTGCCGCTGGCGCCCGACGTAGACACCAAGATAATCGCCCGCGGCACGCCCGGGTTCTCCGGCGCCGACCTCGCCAATCTGGTCAACGAGGCCGCGTTGCTGGCGGCGCGCAGGGGTCGGCGCATGGTCACTATGGCCGAGTTCGAGGAGGCCAGGGACAAGGTCATGATGGGCGCCGAACGGCGTTCGATGGTGATGAGCGAAGACGAGAAGCGCCTGACTGCCTACCACGAGGCCGGCCACGCCCTTGTCGGCATGCACATGGACGGTTGCGACCCGTTGCATAAAGTCACGATCATTCCGCGGGGGCGCGCCCTGGGCGTAACAATGTCGCTGCCCGAGCGCGACCGCTACAGCTATTCGGTGTACGAATTGAAAGCCAAGATCGCGATGATGTTCGGTGGACGCATCGCCGAAGAGCTTATTTTCGGCAAGGACAAGGTAACCACCGGGGCGTCCAACGACATCAAGGAAGCGACAGGATTGGCGCGCCGCATGATTACCGAGTACGGCTTCAGCGAGAAATTGGGCCCGCTGCGCTACGAAGATAATCAGGAAGAGGTTTTCCTGGGCCTTTCGGTATCGCAGCACAAGAGTATCTCCGATGCGACGGCGAAATTGATCGACGAAGAAACCCGGGCGTTGGTCGAAGGCGGCGAGGACGCGGCCCGCCGAATTCTCGTAGAGCATATGGACGAACTCCATATCGTGGGCAAGGCACTGCTGGAATACGAAACCCTGTCGGGCGACGATGTCCAGTTGTTGCTCGATGGCGGCCATATCGATCGGCCAGACCCCGACGACGATTCCGTCGATCATTCGCGTTCGTCGGTGCCTTCGAGCGGCGCCGCGGGTAAGAAGGATCGGCCCAAGGGCGGGTTCGAGCCGGAACCGCAGCCGCAGGGTTGACGCCGCGCTCAGTGCCTGGCGTTGCTGACGCCAATGACCTCATCTGACGAAATCACCTATATCCGCCCGCTCGGCTTGATTTCGGGTGTTGCCGCCCGGTCGATGTGTGACGCGGGCCAGGCGCTTCCGCTGGCCGGTGGCCCGTTGGCGTTCACCCATGGCGAAGCGCTATCGCGCGATAGATCCGGTAACGCGATACGTGCCATTTCAGAGCTCGGCGACAGGCTGGTGCGGCTAAGCGAACCTAGAGGGCCATTCGCCGGTATCCCCTTGCCGGATACCAATTCGGATGCTGGTGGAAAGCCGCTGGTAATGGGAATTTTGAATGTGACCCCGGACAGCTTTTTCGACGGCGGCAAGCATGCTGGTGCGGATGCCGCGATTGCCCACGGCCGGGCTATGCACGCGGCGGGCGCCGATATTATCGACATCGGCGGCGAATCGACCCGGCCCGGCGCCGCACCGGTGACGGTGGACGAAGAACTCGGCCGCGTGATGCCGGTGGTCGCGGCGCTGGCGAACGACGGCGTGCCGGTTTCCATCGACACCAGACGCGCGCCGGTCATGGCCGAAGCTATCGCCACCGGGGCGCGCGTCGTCAACGACGTCACGGCGCTGCGGGGCGATTGCGACTCCCTCGCTATCGTCGCCGCCAGCGGCGCCAGCGTTATCCTGATGCATATGCAGGGCGCGCCCGAGACCATGCAGAGCGCGCCGCGCTACGACGATGTGGTGCTCGATGTCTACGATGCATTGGTGGCGCGGGTGGCGGCATGCGAAGCCGCCGGTATCGCACGCTCGCGCATTTGCATCGACCCGGGAATTGGCTTCGGCAAGACGGCGGCCCATAGTCTGGAACTGATTTCGTCGCTGGCGATGTTTCACGGGCTCGGCTGCGCGGTTGCCATCGGCGTGTCGCGCAAGAGCTTCATCGATGCGCTTGTGGGGCCGGTAGCGCCAGAGGACAGGCTGCCGGGATCGCTGGCCGCGATGTTGGTGGCGCTCGGCCAGGGCGTGCAAATCGTGCGTGTTCACGATGTCGGCGACACCGTGCAGGCAATATCCTTGTGGCGGCAGGCTCAGGAGCCTCTGATATAGAAATGAATTATGTGCGCCACTTTGCTATAAGGCAGTGACGCGACTCGGACGGGCAGAATGACGCGCAAACTCTTTGGCACCGACGGTATTCGAGGAAAAGCCAACGTCGAACCCATGACGGCGGAGACGGCGCTGCGCGTCGCCATGGCCGCGGGGCGGCATTTCACCCGCGGCGACCACCGCCATCTGGCCGTTATCGGCAAGGATACGCGGCTCAGCAACTATATGCTCGAGCCTGCCATGCAGTCGGGTTTCATCTCCATGGGTATGGATGTGGTCCTTGTCGGTCCCATGCCGACACCCGCCGTCGCCATGCTGACGCGTTCGCTGCGCGCCGATGTCGGCGTTATGATCTCGGCCTCCCATAACCCCTACGAAGACAACGGCATCAAGCTGTTCGGCCCCGATGGCTATAAATTGTCCGATGAGGTCGAGGGCCAGATCGAAGCCCTGATGGCAAACGGTCTCGGCGATCATCTCGCCGGGTCGCATCATCTTGGCCGCGCCTGGCGGCTCGAAGACGCACCGGGACGCTATATCGAATTCGTTAAACACACCTTCCCGCGCGGCCTCAGCCTCGAAGGTCTGAAGATCGTCGTCGATTGCGCCCATGGCGCTGCCTACAAGGTGGCGCCCCAGGTCTTGCACGAACTGGGCGCCGACATCGTACCCATCGCGGTCGATCCCGACGGCACCAACATCAACCGCGACTGCGGGGCAACCTCGCCGGCGGCGATGTGCGAGCAGGTGAAGGCCCATGGAGCCGACCTCGGTATCGCGCTCGACGGTGACGCCGACCGTGTCATCGTTGCCGACGAGGCCGGCGCCATTCTCGATGGCGATCAGGTGATGGCGCTGGTGGCGCGTACCTGGCACGCACGCCAGCAACTGACCGGGGGCGGTATTGTCGCCACGGTGATGTCGAATTTGGGTCTTGAGCGCTATCTCGAAGGGATCGGGCTCGATCTGGTGCGCACCCAGGTTGGTGACCGCTACGTTTTGGAGCATATGCGCAAGCACGGCTACAATGTCGGCGGCGAACAATCGGGCCATATAATCTTGAGCGAGTACGCCACCACCGGAGATGGTTTGATTGCCGCGCTGCAGGTATTGGCCGCGCGTGTCGATAGCGGTGTAGCGTTGAGCGAGATCGGCCGCGCGTTTACCCCCTATCCGCAGATCCTGCGCAATGTGGCGATCAATGGCGGCGCGCCGCTAGAGACCGACAGTGTCAAACAGGCGATTGCCGATGGCGAGGCCAGTCTCGGCAACGAGGGCCGCGTGCTGATCCGGCTGTCGGGGACCGAGCCGGTCATCCGGGTTATGGCCGAAGGCCGTGATGAAGCACAGGTCGGCGCTGTCGTCGACAACATCGTCGGCGCCATCGAGGCGGCCAGTGCTTCGCATTAACGCCAGCCCCCTTATCTGATACACCTGGATTCATGAACGGACGGGTCCTCATCATCGCCGGCTCCGATTCCGGCGGCGGCGCCGGCATTCAGGCCGATATCAAATCGGTCAGCGCGCTCGGCGGTTTCGCCATGACCGCGATCACGGCGTTGACGGCGCAGAACACCCTGGGGGTGCACGCTATCCAGCCGGTCGCCACCGATTTTATCGCCCAACAGATGGCCGTGGTGCTCGACGATATCGGCGCCGACTGCCTGAAAACCGGCATGCTGCATAACGAAGAGGTTATTGGCGTGGTCGCCGATATGATCGCGGAAAAGGCCGCCACTATTCCCCTGGTTGCGGACCCGGTGATGGTGGCCAAGGGTGGCGCCAGCCTGCTCGACGATGCCGCCCATACGGCGCTGATCGAACGGATCGTGCCCCTGGCCGCGGTGCTGACCCCCAACGCACCCGAAGCGGCGGCTCTGACCGGCATCGATGTTATCGACGACGCCAGCCAACAGGCGGCGGGTGAGGCGCTGCGGGCGATGGGTGCGCGCGCGGTTCTGGTCAAGGGTGGCCATATCGGCGGTCCGCGCATCGTCGATGTGTTAATCACCGGCGATGGCGTCGCGCGCTTCGAGAGCCCGCGCATCGAGACCCCCCACACCCACGGCACGGGATGTACGCTGGCCTCGGCAATCGCCGCCGGCCTGGCGCAGGGTATGGATTTGCCGTCGGCGGTTTCGCGCGCACGCGACTATGTCATGGCGGCGATCGCCGCCGCGCCGGGATACGGCGCCGGGCACGGCCCCATCGATCACACGGTAACCGTCGATCCCGGACGCATCGGCGCCTGACGCCGAATATGGCTGGAAATTCGGCAAAGACCCCGGCGGGATGCCGGCGGGGACCACCGGCCTGATTTCGCTCGCCACCGCCGCCGCCTTGTTCACCGTGCTCATGTGGGGCGGCTCATCGATGTGGCGACCAAGCTGGGCACCGGCGCCATGGACGGCTTCACGTTGGCGTTGCTGCGCATCGTCGCGGCGGGACCGTTCGCCCTCTTGCTCATCGCCTTCATGCGTCTGCGGCTGCCCTGGTACGCGGGCGACAGGTTCACTTTCGCCATCGTCGCGGTCGCCGGCATGACCCTGGCGCCGTTGCTGTTCACCCTCGGCGTGCAATACACCACCGCCGGCCATGCCGCCGTCGCCAGCGCCTCGACCTCTATTTTCACCGGCCTGATAGACGCCGTCGCTCGCCGCCAATGGCCCCGGACCCGGTGGTGGATCGGTATCGCCATCGCTTTTTCCGGCGCGTTGATTCTTATCGCCGAGACCTTCGGCCTGGGGTCGACCGAGGCAACATGGCAGGGCGATTTGCTGGTGATTTGCGCCGCCATCACCGGCTCGACGGGGTTTTATCTCGGCAGCCGGTTATCCCTGCGTCACGGCGCGCCAGCGATCACTCTATGGACCGTCGTTGCCGCCAGTGTCCTTTTGCTGCCGGTCTTGATTGTCACCGCCTCGTTTGCCGAATTATCCCAAATTTCGGTACTGAGTTGGGCGGTGGTGTTCTACCTCGCCGCCGGCGCGTCGGTCTTCGCCACCATCGCCTGGTACTATGCGCTGACCCGCGGCGGCATCGGCCGCATGGCCGTCTGGCAGTTCGCGCTGCCGATAGTCGGCGTCAGCCTGGCGGCGATGGTTCTGGGTGAGCCGGTCACGTTGCCGCTGGTTGCATCGGTCGCCGTAATATTGTCGGGTATCGTCCTGGTCCAGCGGCGTTAATGCGCCGAACCCCGCGCAGGTAAGATGCACAACGATAAAGCTTTCCGCCTCTACACCATCGCGCTCGCCGCGATCCTGCTCTACGGGCTGACGCCGCTGTTCACAAAAATCGCCGTCGGATCGACCGATGGCGTCACCGTCGGCGCGCTGCGGGCGATTGTCGCCACGCCGCTGGCGCTGGCCGCGATAATCGCGATGCGGATGCCGTTGCCTTGGCGGGGTAACGATAAGTGGCTGGTGAATATATCGGGGGCCGGCAGTCTTGCCGTGTTTCCAGTGCTGTTTAGCTGGGGCGTGCAGTTGACCACCGCCGGTCACGCCGCCGCCGGCACCGCGTCTGGCGCGGTCATGGCCGGGGTGCTGAGCGCCTGTATCGACCGGCGTTGGCCCACCCTCCATTGGTGGTTCGGCATTGCGGTGGGTTCCGCCGGGGCGCTCTTGCTGATTTGGGAAGCCATCGGCCTGGATGTCGCGGGGGTAACGTGGCAGGGCGATGCGCTGGTGTTTGCCGGCATGTTCGCCGGTGTTATCGGCTACATCGCCGGCGCGCGGCTGACCCGCACGGTAGGCGCCACGGTCGTGACCATGTGGAGCGTTTGCGTCGCCGCGCTCCTGCTGTTGCCGGTGCTCTTTTTCTGGTCCGGCACAGCGGCGCTTGCCTCCATCGATTTTGCCGGTTGGGCGTCGGTTTGCGCACTGGCCTGGGGCACCACGATTGGCGCTTATATTCTGTGGAACCGCGCCGTCGCCGATGGCGGCGTGGCGCGCATCGGCTCGCTGCAACTGTTGCAGCCGGTCATCGGCATCAGCGTCGCGCCGCTCTTGCTGGGGGAACCGTTTACGGTACCGCTCGCCGTGGCGACGGCGGTCACCCTGGTCGGCGTGGTGCTGGTGCAGCGCGGCTGACCGGCGCTACAGCCAGGGCGGCGAGCTGATCCACAGCGCTTCCGCCTTCTCCGCGCCGCCGTTACGCCAGCGGTGCGGTATTTCGCTGCCGAAGCGGATACTGTCGCCAACGTGGATCTCGTGCCATAGCCCGCCGACTTCGACCATCAGCGAGCCGCGCTGGACAATGACGATATCCTCGCCGGGATGGGTGAACGCCGCGCCGCTCTCCGCGCCCGGTGGAACGCTCAGCGCCATCACTGAGACGCGGCCCTGCACGTCGGGGGTCAGCAGTTCGTAGGCGATGTTGGCGTCGGCGAAGGCGACCCGTTTTCGCGTTTCGCGGCGGACGATGGCGACGCTGGCCTTGCCCTGGCGCGACCCGGCGGCGAATGCCAAGGTGCCGGCAGGGATGTCGACGGCGTCAGCGATCCGCCGCAGGGCATCGACCGACGGCGTCAGCAGATCGCGCTCGATCTGGCTCAGGTAGCTGATCGACAGGCCGGTCGCCGCCGCGATCTCGCGCAATTTCAGCCCGGCCTCGCGGCGCGCGCTGCGGATGCTCGCCCCCAGGCTTGCCATGGCTTTGCCGGTTTCGTTCCTTGGGCGGTGGGCGATTGCGGTGGTCACGGGATGCCGATCTGCATGAACGGCCGTGGCGCGCCATCCAGCGCCACCTGCACATCGACCAGGGTGCCGCAATTGGCGCAGCAAAGCTGGCGCAGGTGGAACCGCCCGACATCGTAATCCTCGCCGCGCACCGGCCCGGCGGCGCTCAGCGGCGCGCGCACTTCGCGCAAATAATCGAGCAGATTGTCGTTTGTGCCGCAGTGGCGCTGGCCGCAGTGGCCACAGGCCACCGAATTGGCGTCGCTGTCCACAACCAGCGCATCGCCGAAAGTTAGCTGCCCGGCGCCCGGAAACGACATCACCGCATCGCCCGGTTCGATGAGGACCGCGGCGGCCAGCCGGTCCCGCCTGATTTCCTCGCGCCGCGACTGGGTCGCCCCATCGTCGGCCGCGCCGTCGCCGGTCAGTACCAGCCCGTAGATATCGTGGGCGGCTTCGGGCGATACTGCACCGCGCGCCACGTCATGGGCGCAGGCGGCGCTGTCGCGCAGCAGCGGGTCGCCATAGCCGCCGCCCGCCTGCCAGCAATGGTGCCACACGTCACCGGTGTCGATGGGCCCGCGTTCGTGTTTGCTGGCCATGATTTCGTGACGCCCGCCGATATCTTCCAGCCGCTCGGGCAGGGGCGCGCCGGTAGCCAGCCGCTCGGCCACGTCGGTGCCGAGAAAGCGCCCGATTCGAATGGCGTTACCCGGCATGCCGCCGGCGATGCCGAGGCCGTTGGGCATTTCCGCCCCGGTGCCGGCGAACAGGCCGACCAGATCGTTGTTGGGCGCGTCGTAGACCGTGTAGGCCAACTCGCCCGAGCGGCCGCCGCGGAACCGGCCTGGTCCGCCCGAATCGCACAAATGGCGGCGATACAGGTAGAGCACCGGATATTCGCTCTCCTGGTCCTCGATGTTCGGCATGTTGGGGGTGGTGTTGAACACGATCCCCGCCGTATCGACGCCATCGGCATAGGTGCGCGCGCCGCCGCCGCCGCCGAAATGGCTCATCTCGGTTGCGGTGAAGGGAAAGCCGT
>Ga0114950_10001578_pt1 | contig 17199 bp, 16 predicted proteins | sample N075metaG_FD_83503 | JGI IMG/M metagenome (GOLD analysis project Ga0114950, IMG submission 83503) | Deep subsurface microbial communities from Kermadec Trench to uncover new lineages of life (NeLLi) - N075 metaG | ecosystem: Environmental > Aquatic > Marine > Ocean trench > Sediment | place... | reverse complement strand
CTTCGAGTACATCGATACCCGTGTCATCCAGACGCGCAACTGGAAATATACGAAGCGATTTCTGGCATCACCGCACGAACTCTACGATCTCGCCGCAGATCCCGGCGAACGGCATAACCTGGCGGAGGATCCGAACCACCGGGCGATTGTGAAAGAACTGGATGCCCGGCTGACGACATTTTTCGACCAATACGCCGATCCGCGCTACGACCTGTGGCACGGCGGCACGGCCAAGGCGACCTTGTTTTATGGCGGCCGGAATGACCGCTTCGCCGACCATTTTCCCGGATGGACTCCGCCGGTCGTCGAACAAGCCACGCCGTTCAGAGACCCCTGACCTCGTCCGAATGTAACCGGCCATGCGTTGACCGCGGGTGTATCAGCCCGTCAGGTTGGTGCGTACTCGGCCCCATCGGAATCCCAGTGGGCCATGCCCTGTTCATTCCCGGAAGTGCCGTTGCCCTGGCTGATCAGCTGCCAGCCTTCGGGGACATTGCTGTGCAGTCGAAAGCTGATGAGTTCATCGCTGAAATACGGATACCACAGGGAACTGCCGGCCAGATAGACACCCTGCCGGCCGATGATGCCGGCGGTGCGGCGGAATCCGCGCGTGTATTGTTCTTTCAGGTCGCCGAGCGCGAAGTTGATGGTGCCGCGATAGGTCAGGTTCAGCACGGTGCTGCCGGGCGCCAGCTGCACTCGATAACGCGCCGGGTTTTTGTTTTCGGCCAGCTCGATGCTGGAGCCGTTGATGCCGGTAAATCCCCGGCTTCCGCCATCGGGCTGTCTGCTGGCCACGGGTTCGGATGCCACGATCTCGACCGCGTCGGTCAGCAGAAATTCCACGGCTTGCCCCGCGTAGCGTTCCGAGAGGTCTATGTTTGCGTGTACCTCGAGTTCATGTGTCAGCGGGTCGATCCGTACGTCGAGCGTAAAATCCGCATGGGGAACGGCGGCCCGTGCAACGAGGGCCAGCGACAGCAATGCTGCGGCCAGCAACCAGAGCCGCGGGCGCAGGATCAATCTATTCATGATCGACGGCCTCCCGGTCGGCTGCGTGCCGACGGATCGGTATGATTATTTTCTGCTGCCGGCCGTCGCGTTCGATCAGCGCGGTGACGACATCGCCCCAGCGGTATGGGGCAAAGACCTTGCGCAGCATTTCGGCAGAGGCGATCCGCCGGCCGTCGAGGCCCAATAATACGTCGCCGACGACGAGCCCGGCGCGTTCGGCAACGGAATCCTCGCTGACCCGGATCAATCGGGTCGGTTGCTTGCCGAGCTTGCCCATCAGCGAGATCCCGAGCGTCGGGTAGACCGTGTCCTGCGCTTTCGGCAGACCCCAGAGGAAGTTGGCATAACTCGCCTGCACGGTCTCGACCGGCTGGTTGTCGTCATCGGCGATTTCCAGCCGAATCAGCGAGGCGATCCTGCCATCGTAATACGGCGCGGTCTGGCGCTCGGCGCCGAGCCCGTAGGTTACATGGCCCGACCCGATCAACACCACCATGATGGCATCTTCACCGCCGTGCTCTTCGAGCGCCCGCAGTGCGTTCCATCCCATCGTTGCATCCCATGTGGTCTGTGCTCGCAGCATGCCGTCCATGGCTTCCTCGTTCATGTGCAGCGCATCGTCGGCATCAAAAAAACCCATGTACATACGTCGCTGGGCATCGGTTGCCGGCAGGATGTCGTGCGGAATACCCGCGGCTTCTTCCGGCGTCAGGTTTTTGAAGCCTTTCTTGCGCATGGCTTTCACCACCTCGCGCGGCGTGTTGATGGCGAACATCGCGATGTGCTTGTCGCGCGCGTAGGCGAATATGTCCCGGTAATATTCCCAGCGATAACCCCAGTACGTGTACCACTCGGCCAGTTCGACGAAGCCTTGCTCGGTATACAGCCCGCCGATCCAGCCATCCAGTGAAGCTTGCCGGGTGTACGGAAACATCTCGAGCCCGATCAATACCTCGCGGCCCGCACGATGTAATTCCTGAATCACCCTGAGTTGTACGGTGTGAAAATCGAGATTGGTGTGACTCTCACCGATGAACAACATCCCGACGTCGGTTAACCGCTCGGCCAGTTGCCGTGGCGTGATGATGCCCCCCGTGCCGGTATCCGTGATTGCGTCGAGTCGGAGCTCCACTTCCTGGTCCCGGCGCGCCGGGTCGCCAATCTCCATGTGCAGAACGGCCTGATCGGCCCAAACCGTGCAGGTCAGGATGGCCCACAGAACCGCTGCAGGCAGAGCGTGCACCGGAAGAATTGATAATTCCTCGCGTTGTCGGTCTGCTTTAACCTTCATATAGCGCTGACTTCTGTACAGTTGCCGCGTCTCGCGTCCGGCGGAGGTCGACTGTGTTTTACGGCCTGCGGGCCCAATTTGCGTCGCTGCGCGCTACGATGCCGGTGTCGAGTTCGGTAACCCACTTCGCTCGAGCGCCGTCGCTGAAAAAGAAATACAGTTTGCCGTTGTCGATATGCCAGACGCGGGGATTCCCGCCGCCGGAGAAGCCTGAACCGACGGCCTTGGCGCAGTAACCGCCGAATTGAGGCGCATAGGCGGCGGGGTCCGCGTCAAACTGCGCGCGGTGTTCTGCATTGCTGAACCGCCATTCCAATTGCCGCCAGCGCAGCAAAATATCCGGCTCCCCCCGGCGTGCCGCACCCTCAGTGTGATACGCCACTGGGTCGTAACCCTCGATCGCGATGCCGGCGCGGGCGTAGTAGTCGTTAGCCCAGCCCCACGAGAGCGGCACGAAACCGAGGTAAAGACCATATACCAACGGCGCGGCGATCAGGGTAAGCCCCGCGGCCAGCAACATCGGAATTTTTTTGCGCTTCACTCTCTCGCCGCTGCGTTCGGAACCGGGTTGATCGGTACGCTGGTCACGCGCAGTACGCCAGGCTCATGTCGAGCCGTGCTTGTTATCATCCATCGGCGCGGCTTCGAACCAGCCACGTGGGAGTGGCCGCAACCCGGGCCGCGCGCTGGAATTAGAAGCGGAACAGCAGGCCCGCCGACAACAGGTTGACGTCCGTGGTGCCGACTTCGTTGCTGCCGACATCTATGAAGCGTTTGGCTTCCAGGCTCATGCCGATGGTCTCGGTCAGCGGGAAGCGCAGGCCCACCCCGTAGAAGGCGTCGGTGCCCGTGTCGCTGGTGTCGACCGGGTCCTGATTCACGGCGCCACCCGTCGTGAGGTCGATATCCCAGAAGAACGCGCCGACCGTCCCGTAGATACCGAATTTCTCGAGCAGCGGTGCCGTCACGACCGCGTTCAGCGTGAAGCCATCGACATCCGACCTGCTGGATGCGTTGATGGCCATCACGTTGGTGCCGCCGAGACCGGCATAGCCGCCTTCGAGGCTCAGCCATTTCATGACCTGATAGCCGAGGAATATCTGCCAGCCGAAGTCCGAATCGCTGCACCGGGTCGCTGAGCCGAAGCTCGCCGGCACTGACAGCGCATCGCAGCCGTTGCTGTGATCCGTGCTGCCCCCGCTGCCACCCCAATACAGGCCGTTGGGGAAATCCACGGCGTGGGCTGCAGACCCATACATGGCGAAAACGCTGATAAGCAACGCAATACTGACTCGTCTCATCTTGATGATTCCCCTTACGAACGTGATTAGCCCCGGGTCTTCGCGTCGTAGATCCGTGTCTACGCCAGCTATGGTGTCTGAATTCTAGCAAAACCCACAGATCAACACTCTACCGAATTATGGGCGTTCATGGCCAGCCGTTTTGCCCTCGGGCACCGGTGTGTGGTACACGCGGAACCACGGTGTGTGCCGCTGCGGGCCACAGGCTGGTGCATTATCGCCGACCGGTGGTGTGCACCCGCAGGCGTCCGTATGATTGGCCGTCAGGGAATCTTTTCAACCCCAGTTATAATGAAGGTGTGGCGGCGTATGCGACTGATCGTCGGAGTGACCGGGGCAAGCGGGGTGATTTACGGGATCCGGCTGCTGGAAGCGCTGCGGACGATTCCGGACGTCGAGACGCACCTCGTCATGAGTAACGGGGCGAAGCTGAATATCTCGCTGGAGACCAAGTGGCAGGCCAGGCAGGTTGAGGAACTTGCCGATGTCGTACACTCGGATCAGAACCTCGCGGCCTCGATTGCCAGCGGATCTTACCAGTCCGACGGCATGATCATCGTGCCCTGTTCGATGAAGACTTTGTCCGCCGTCGTCCATTCATATGCTGAGCATCTGATCGTGCGTGCGGCCGATGTCGTGCTGAAGGAACAGCGCCGCCTCGTGCTGGTACCGCGCGAAAGTCCGCTCCATGTCGGACACACCCGGCTGCTGTATGAAGCGGCGCAGATGGGTGCCGTTATCGTGCCGCCGATGCCCGCGTTCTACAATGATCCGCAATCCGTGGACGACATCATCAATCACACGGTGGGCCGTCTGCTCGATCTGTTCGCTATCGACAGCGGTCTGGTCAAACGCTGGCAAGGCGTGAACCGGCACGATGCCGGCGCCGAGTAGCCGGTTACAGCCACGCCACGTCGATGAGTGACGCCGACCGCGATGCCATTCGGCAGATGCTCGAGGCGCACAACACCATTACGCTGGCGACCTGCGATGGCGGCAAACCCTGGGCCGCCAGCGTATTCTTCGCGAGCGACAGGCACCTCAACCTGTATTTCGTTTCCGACTACCGCACGCGACATGCACGCCATATACAAGAGTACGCTGAAGTCGTGGCGACGGTGAACACGGACTGTGCGCGGTGGGCCGATGTTCGGGGTCTGCAGATTGCCGGCACTTGTAGCGTGGTGACCGGCCTCGACCGGGTCAATGCACTGCGGCATTATCTGACGAAGTTTGCCGATGTGCGTGCCCTGTTCGAGGCGCCGCAGGGTGACGACGAGGAAACCATTGCCCGGCGCCTCAAGGCGGCAAATCTGTATCGCCTGGCACCCAGTTGGATTCGGCTCATCGATAACCGTCGTTGGTTCGGTTACAAGCTGGAACTCGATTTCTCTGCATAAGCCTCTGTGACGATTTTCTGGTGCGGCTGGTCCGATCTCTTGCAGATTAATCGAGCGGCTGACTAAAGATTATTCGCCTTCCGCCGACAACAAAGGTGCCCCTTGGCGGTTACCAGCACGCGGTCATTCGGTACGTCGATGACCCTGCCAGTCCACGTGGGATGGGGTTCGCGGTCGGGAACGGATGCCTGGCCGGAGCCCCGCTCCCCTGTCTGTGGTACGCAGGATCCGGCACTTGCGCCGCCGGGCAGCACGGTGAGCGCTGCCAGCACCGCAACGGCAAGCCAGCCGATTGGTGCCGTCACTGTAGCCGTTGCCGGCACCGGCGAGGAATGGGAAGAGTTCTAGCCTGCTAAAGCGCCGCTGGCGGACATTCATCGCGCCCTTCGGCCGGACATCGGTCAATTCCCCCATGACTCGGCGATGTAGCGCCTTGCTCTGGCAAATTCCGGCCGCTCGTTTGATAATTACCGCATGTCCATCTCCGGGGAAGGGTTACAGGCATGAGAGCCGTTGTTATTGACGAATTCGGGTCGTCATCGAAGCTGGAACTGCGCGACATTCCCAGGCCCGCTATCGACCCCGGGCAGATCCTGGTCGAGGTGCATGCCGCCAGTGTCAACCCGATCGACTGGAAGATACGCGAAGGCATGATGGCCATGCGCTACGGTGAAGAGTTCCCGATGGTGCTCGGCCTCGATGCCGCGGGCGTCGTGGTCGAGGTCGGTGAGGCAGTTGGCAATTTTAACGTCGGTGATGCGGTGTATGCGCGGTCCGACAACGGGCCCGGTCGTTGCTACGCCGAGTATGTCGCGCTGAATCCTGCAACCGTTGCGGCAAAACCCGAGGCCTTGAGTTACGTCGAGGCGGCTGCAATGCCCCTCGCCGCTCTCACGCCTCTCTACGGCCTGCGGGATTGCGGCCAGATCAGGGTCGGTGACCGGATTCTGCTCATCGGCGCATCCGGCGGTGTGGGCATCTTCGCGACGCAGCTGGCGAAGAATTTTGGCGCCCACGTCACCGCTGTCTGCAGCGGGCGCAACGCCGATTTGGTTCGCAGCCTGGGGGCAGACGAGGTCATCGACTACACGGCCGGGGATGTGCTGCGTGATGGCGACTGTTACGACATTATTTACGATGCCATCGGGTCTCTGGACCTGGAGACGGCCACGGCATCCCTGGCCGACGGGGGCGTTTACCTGACGCTGGTGCCGATCCCGGGCATCGATTTTTTCATCCCGGGCGAAACACAGCGCGAAGCGGGCAAGGGTTATTTCGTTGCGTGGACACCGCAAGCGCGAGATCTTGAATTCCTGTCGGGCTGGGTCCGAGAGGGAAAAATGAGGCCGGTCATCGACAGCGAGTATCCACTGGAGCAGATTCGCGCGGCGCACGAGCGTAGCCAGACATTGCATGCAGTGGGCAAGATCATCATCCGTGTTCGTGACGACTGACGTGACGAATTCGCAACCGGGTGATACGCACCGGGAAGGATCTGAATCGCAACGCGCCGTCGTCAGCCCAACATGAATCACCTAGCATCAGGGCCCGGTTGAGTCGGGCGACGGGAGTTCCGGATATGTCGGACGGGTACGAACGCGCATACCGGGCTTCGTTGGCCGACCCCGAGGCATTCTGGGCCGCTGCAGCAGCGGGCATTGACTGGGAAAACGCCTGGACGCAGGTGCTCGACGACCGGGATGCGCCGATCTATCGGTGGTTTGTCGGCGGCGAGCTGAATACCTGCTTCAATGCAATCGACCGGCACGTTGCCGCCGGCAGGGGCGATCAGCCCGCACTGATTTTTGATAGCGCGATGACCGGCGCGAAGCGCATGCTGACGTATGCAGAACTTCAGTATGTGACTGCTCGATTTGCCGGCGTGCTGGCTGGTTTCGGCGTCGGCAAGGGTGACCGCGTGATCATCTACATGCCGATGGTGCCCGAAGCGGCCATTGCGATGCTTGCGTGCGCGCGGCTCGGAGCCGTGCATTCGGTTGTGTTCGGTGGTTTTGCGGCGCATGAACTCGCGATGCGGATCGATGATGCCAGACCCCGGGTAATCGTGCTGGCCAGCTGCGGACTCGAGCCAGGCAGGGTCGTCGCATACAAACCACTGCTCGATGCGGCCATCGACCAGGCCGAACATGTGCCGGAGGCCTGCATTATTCTGCAACGGCCGGAGTGCGTGGCGAGGATGACCGCTCGCGATCATGATTGGCATGCCCTCATCGACGCGGCGTCGCCCCACGCATGTGTCACCGTTGCCGCTACTGATCCGCTTTATATCCTGTACACGTCGGGCACGACCGGCGAGCCGAAGGGCATCGTTCGTGACAATGGCGGCCACGCGGTCGCATTGCACTGGTCGATGCAGGCGGTCTATGGCGTCGACGTTGGCGATGTATTCTGGGCGGCGTCGGACGTCGGCTGGGTGGTCGGACATTCGTACATCGTTTACGGGCCGCTGCTGCGCGGTTGCACGACGGTTATGTTCGAGGGCAAGCCGGTCGGCACGCCAGACGCGGGCGCATTTTGGCGTGTGATTGCCGACTACGGCGTCAAGGCGATGTTCACGGCGCCGACGGCGATTCGGGCGATTCGCCGCGCCGACCCGGAAGGCGTGTTGTTGAAGGCGTACGACCTGTCGCGTTACGAGATCCAGTTTGTCGCCGGCGAGCGCTGCGATCCGGAGACCTTGCACTGGGCCGAGCAGAAACTCGGCGTACCGGTCATCGATCACTGGTGGCAGACGGAGACTGGTTGGGCGATTTCCGGTAACCCGATCGGCCTTGGCAGGTTCGAGGTCCGGGCGGGTGCCGCCGGTCGCGCGATGCCCGGCTGGGATGTGCAGGTACTCGGCGACGACGGTCAGCCGGTCGCTGTCGGCGAGACTGGCGCCATCGTCTGTCGCCTGCCGATGCCGCCGGGGGCGGCAACGACGATCTGGAATGCCCCGCAACGTTATCGCGAGGCGTACCTCGACCGCTATCCCGGTTTTTACCAGACCGGCGATGCCGGATTCATCGATGCCGCGGGCTACGTGTTCGTCATGAGTCGCACCGACGATGTCATCAATGTCGCCGGGCACCGGTTGTCGACCGGCGCAATCGAGGAAGCCCTCGCAGCGCACCCCGATGTGGCCGAGTGCGCCGTGACCGGTATCCGGGATGCGCTGAAAGGGCAGGTGCCGCTCGGCTTTCTGTGTCTGAAAGCCGGCGTCGACCGGAAGGCAGAGGATATCGTCATGGAATCGATCGGCATCGTGCGCTCGACGATCGGCCCGGTCGCTGCATTCAAGCGGGCGGTCGTCGTCGATCGTCTGCCCAAGACGCGGTCCGGAAAGATTCTGCGCGGCACGTTGCGCAGGATCGCCGATGGCGATCCATATACGATTCCGGCCACGATCGACGACCCGGAGATTCTGCGGGAAATTGCTGTCAAACTTGAGCAGATTGGCCTGCCGGCCATCAACCACGGAGACCAGTGATGACGATCGATGCGCAACCGATTCCTCAGTACATGGCGCTGGCATTGCAGCCGGTCATAGTCGGAGCCAAGGAGCGTGCCGATATCACGCGTAATCTCGACCATATCGCCGAGCTCGCGTTTGCGGCCAGGAACGTGACCGAGATCGAACTGCCGGTTCGGCTCTACACGATTCCGGAAGGCGCACTGCAGGGTTTCACGGACGAAATCTTCGACTGGGATCATGTCGATATGGTGGAGCGACTCGCCATCGAGATACCCGGCCCCGAGACGGCCTATATCGGCGGCCTGGCCCGCGCGTTGGATGCATTTATCATCGCGCAGGCCAAGACGACGCACCCGGAATTCCCGGAACGATTTTTCAACTGCGCATTCGTAATCGATCCGCAGGGTGAGGTGATTCACCGTCACTACAAGCTGCAGGTTTTCGCTCGCGAGCACTCGACCGTGCCGCACGATGTCTGGGACCGGTGGATCGAGTTGTACGGCGAGAATCTGGATGCGTTTTACCCGGTCACGGACACCGAGATCGGCCGCATCGGTTGCCTGATCTGCATGGAGGGCAGCTTTCCCGAGACCGCGCGCGGTCTCGCCATGAACGGCGCCGAGCTCGTTTACCGGCCGAGTTACCCGGAGCCGTACGTCGGCAACGGGCTGTGGGAAGTGCAGAATCGCTCACGCGCGCTCGATAACACGATGTACATGGTCTGCCCGAATCCGGCTGCCTACGCGCCGTCGGCCGAGAGCAAGTATCCGCTAGACATGTTCGGTGGCGAATCCATGCTCGTCGATTACCAGGGCCGGATTATCGGCATCCACAAGGCCGGCGGCGCGGCCTCGTATGCCGGGGCGATCATTGACATCGAGGCTCTGCGCCAGTACCGTGCGCAATCGCTGTGGGGCAACTGGCTCAAGGACCTGCGTACCGAGCAGTATCGGCTGATTTACGATGCGCCGCTGTACGAAAAGAATCGCGCAATCGACCGGCCGCCGCTGAAGCATGCGGAGAACGACGAGGTCGTGCGGGCCGCAGTCGAACGGATGTTCGAACGCGATATTTACAAGCGACCCGCGAAGTAACTGTCCGGCGTTGCCAGTTACCGCCACCCGATTACCCGCATTATATAAAGAGTAGTTCAATGGCCCGTATCCCGTATCCCGATCCTGCGTCGATGACGCCGGAAAACCGTGACTTTTTGGCGGATCTACCGCAACTCAATATTTCGCGAATGCTTGCCGGCAGCCCGTGCATGTTCCGGCCGCTGACGCGGGTTTTCAGTGCTTATCTCAATGATGGTTTGCTGACCGACGAGATGCGGGAAATCGTGATTCTCAGGGTCGGATATTTATGCGACAGTGAATATGAAGTCAGCAACCATCTGCGCGTCGCCAAGCTGATCGGCATGGACCCCGCGCGGATCGACGCGCTCGTGCCCGGCAAGAGCCAGGCGGTCTTTACAGCCGAGGAGCGTGAGGTTCTGCGCTTTGTCGACGAGGTCGTGCGGGATGGCGGCGCTTCGCAGGAGGCGTTCGACGCCGTCGCGCGGTTCATGCCGTCGCCGGAGATGATCGAGCTGACGGTCGTGATCGGCGTCTACACGATGGTCAGCCAGATTTGTTCGACGTTCGGGATCGAACCCGAAGAGGTGCCGATCGCCAACACGGGCATCGAAGACATCAAGCGGGCCGTTATCAAGCACAGCTAGCCAATACAGGACCGGCAGGCTGATCCGCCCGGAGGCTTTTGTCGGAGGGTGACTTTTGTAGGAGCGGCTTTAGCCGCGATTCGACGCTTCTTCGCGGCTAAAGCCGCTCCCACAATGATTGCTCCCGCTAGACGGGTGCCGTCATCGGCAGCACCAGCAGGTCTGCGTCCAGCGTATCGATGATTTTTTCAGCCGTGTGGCCGACAGCGTGCTTTGTTTCCGGTTTTCCGACCCTGGCGATCACGACCAGATCTGCGCCGATGTCCTTTGCCGCCGCCGCAATCGCCTGCGGGGGAGGGCTCATTTCGGCCCTGACCTGGTTCCTGGGAAGGCCGCAGCGGTCGGCGAATTTTTGCCGGTCCGGATAGTTGAAATTATCCTTGTACGCCGTGACGACATGCAGTTCCGCACCCAGGCCGCTGGATATTCCGCGCGCCGTCTGGAGAATCAGCTCGTTTGCTTCGGTATAGACCTGTTGTTCCGTGCGATGCTTGATCGCGGCCAGCACCTTGCGTATCGGCCGGTTCGGCGCATTCTTGACCAGGTAGACGGGGCAGGCCGAATCACGGATCAATTGCCAGTCGGAGGTATCCCGGAACAGGCGTGTCAGTTTCAGATGCTGTGACATGCCCTTGATGGCCAGCATGCAGTTCTGGCGCGCAACCGCCGCGACGATTGCTTTGCGCCAGTCCGGGCTGATTTCCACTTCGGTGTCGACGGTCAGGCCGAGCGAACGGGCCGGCGCAACCAGGCGTTCGACCCAATCGGACATGCGTTCGCGTGTTTCGGTATGGACCTGGCCCGGTTCCACCCCGGCTTCCGCCCGGATCGACTTCTCGTCTACGCAGCAATACACGTGCAACGTGGCCACCTGGCTACGCTGGGCATTGAACGCCCGGGCCATCGATTCGGCCACGATCAGGGAGGATTGCTCCATGGTGGTCGGATCCAGTATGACGAAAATCTTTTTTACATCGGCCATGATTCACTCGCAATATCCCAGTCTTCATAATATCCGGGTTTGTACCATCTTGTATCGCAGCATTCGCTCAGACCCGTGATGCTGCGTGAAACTTTGCTGCGGGCGACCCGCCGTCGTGACGGCGCGGGTGCCTACGGTTCCTCGCCGCCCGCGTAGGGCGGCAACCGGCCGAGGTGTATGCCGCTGTCGACGATCAGCGTCTCGCCGGTGATCAGCCTCGAGCCTGCACCGATCAGGAACCAGATGAGCGTCTCGGCAATATCCTCGGCTGTCGCAACTTCACGCAGCGGCAGGGTCGCGGCCGTCGTTTCGAGCATGGCCTCGTACTGCTCGTCGCCGAGCCCGCCCTTCAGCCAGCGCGTCTGGATCATACCCGGCACGACGGCGTTGATGCGGATCTCCGGGCCGAGTACATGGGCCAGGGACTTCGTCATCAGGTTCAGCGCGGCCTTCGAGGCGGCATAGGGTATCGATGAGGCGATGCCGGTTACCCCGCCGATCGATGAGTCGTTGACGATCGCGCCGCGGCCGAGTTTGCGCATGTGCGGCTCGACCGCGCGAACCATCTGGTAAGCGCCGACGACATTGACGGCGTAGATGTTCAGGAAGTCGTCCTTGTCGACGCCATCCAGATTCGGGAACGGGTTGAACTTCGTGCGCGCCGCGTTATTGATCAGGTAATCGATACGGCCCCACTTGTCGATCGCTTCTTGCACCATGCGTTTACAGTCGGCGTCTTCGGATACGTCGGCCCGGACCGTGATGGCCTCGACGCCTTTCTCGCGGCAGGTCGCGGCGGTCGCTTCTGCCTCATCGTGACTGCGGGTGTAATTGATGACGACATTAATGCCGCGTTCGGCCAGCAAGATGGCGGCGGCGGCGCCCACGCCGGTCGCCGACCCCGTGATAATCGCGACCTTTCCTGTTAACTCGGGCATCGTTCCTTCCTGATTTTAACGTTTCGATAGTCAGCGGCCAGGCGTATTGTCATCGGCGCACGAGACAAACTGCTGACAAATTTATGATTTTACCGTGGGGTCTTTGAGTGGCGGGTTGCTCGCGGCAAACGGCCGGATCTGCTCGGCGGCGGGATTATAACCCCAAACGGGCGCAAGGGAGGCGGCCGGGACGGGCCTCGTCGCGCCTTCCGGGAGCCGGCCCGGGCGTGTGCAGCAGGCGGACGGTTTCAGTCTCGCATGGCTTGATGGTACTGCCCGCTATACTGATAAATGCTATGGTTCGCGGTCGGAACGGCTGCGACTCGCCCAGAACAATCAGAATCGAACGGAGATAATATAGATGGCTTTCAAAGACATGCGCGATTTTCTTCGCATGCTGGAGGAGAAGGGTCAGCTCAAGCAGGTCGACATCCCTCTGAATGTCGAGCGCGGTAACAATGAACTTCAAAGCCTGATGCGGCACCTGGCCGAGATCGACGGGCCTGGCCTGATTCTGAGAAACCTGATCGGTTACAACACGCCTGACATACCGGTTATCTTCAATCCGTTCGGGACGCGCGAGCGCACGGCGCTGACCCTCGGCGAGTCCGATCCGCTCGAGGCAAAGAAAAAGCACGCGGCCGTGCTGTCAGACGAATCATCCTGGCACAAGCCGGTGCTCGTCGACCGGGCCGACGCGGTATGCAAACAGAATGTTATTGCCAAGGAAGATATTTCTCTCGACAAGCAGTTGCCGACGATGTGGTTCGGCAAGGAAGGCGCGTCCTATATCTGCGGCGGAGTAGTCGTCAGCGAAGACCCGGAGACGGGCGAGCGCAACGTCGGCTGGTACCGGCTGACCCAGTTCTTCAATGCCGATCACCCGACCGGCGGTTCGTATTCCGAGGAGCGGCAGAAAAAACAGTTGTCGATTTTCGCCTTCTGGAATCCGCCGATGAGCCATATCGGCCTGCACCTGGCCAAGGCGCGCGCGCTGGGCAAGCCGCTGAAGATTGCGGTGGCAGTCATGTGCGATCCGGCCATTCACCTGGCCGCGTGTACCGCGATCCCGGCGGGTCATGACGAGTACGCGTTCGCCGGCGGTCTGCGCGGCGCGCCCGTCGAACTGGTCAAGGCGGAGACATCTGATCTTGAAGTTCCGGCCTGCGCCGAATGGGTTATCGAGTGCACGATCCCGCCGGACGCGGACGACGAGACCATCGGCTGGCACTCCAACTCCGTCGGTTACTACGACAAGGTGCAGACCTTCCCTGCGATCGACGTCGATTGCATCACGCATCGGGACAAGCCGTACTGGTACGGCACGATGGAGATGATGCCGCCGTTCGATCACAACTACATCGGCCTGATGCCGGTCGAGGGCGAGGTGCTTGCCGACCTGCAGGCAAAAATTCCGGAGGTCAAGGACGTTGTCGTGACGCCGAACATGACCTACATCGTGCAATTGACCGTCGATGGCGCCAGAAAGCCGCATCCGTATTTCGGCAAGTTTATCCTGAACGCCGTCTGGGGTGCGCAGGGGCGCTGGGGTCGGGTTGCGAAGATCGTCATCGTCGTCGGTCCGGATGTCGACCCGTACGATCTGAATTCGGTCGAGTGGGCGATACAGACCCGCGTTCAGCCCTACAGCGACATCATCATCAACCAGTCCGCGCAGGCGATGATCCTCGACCCGTCGGCGCCGAAAGGCCCGCATGGCTTCGCTGTCAAATCCGAGCAGATGGGCATCGATGCGCTGATCAAGGTGCCGGAGCGTTTCGACGACTACGCCGAGGTCAGCCAGGCCGATCCGGAGAAGGTCAAGCAGATTGCCGAGAAGATGCAGGCGATCCTTGGCTGACATCACGGTTGATGGGGGACGGTAATTTGAGGCATCGACGTGAAGTCGGCGCGGAGTCGACCTGAGGCAAAGGATACTTGGCCAGAATCTGCATCTACGGGGTTGGCGCGATCGGCGGCCTGCTGGCAGCGCGCCTCGCGCTGGCCGGCGAGCAGGTCACCGGCATTGCCCGCGGCGCACAACTCGATGCCATCCGCGAGCAGGGTCTGACGCTGGTCGCCGACGGCGAGCGCCGCACCGCGCGGTTCTCCTGCGTCGACTCGCCGGCCGAGGCCGGCATTCAGGACTTCGTACTACTAACCCTGAAATCGCATGCATTACCCGGGATCGTCCAGTCCATCGGGCCGTTGCTGGGCCCGGATACCACCGTCGTTACCGCGTGCAATGGCCTGCCGTGGTGGTATTTCTACGGCGCCTCGACCGACGGCCGGGACGAGACGCTGGAGAGTGTTGATCCGGGCGGCCGACTGTGGTGTACCATCGGTCCGGAGCGGGCGCTCGGCTGTGTCGTGTATCCGGCGGCCCGGGTTATCGAACCGGGTGTCGTCGCACACGTGTTTGGCGATCGTTTCTCGCTCGGTGAACCGGTGGTCGATGCGGTCGGCCCGCGCAGCATCGAGCTTGCGAATATTCTTGCGGGCGCCGGGTTCGATGCGCCGCTCGCCGGGGATATCCGCGCCGAGATCTGGCTGAAGCTGGTCGCGAACGCGGCGTACAATCCGGTCAGCATCCTGACCGGCGGCACGATCGGCAAGATGCTGGACGATCCGGCGGTGAGCGGCCTGCTGCAGGCGATGATGAACGAGTCGGTCACCGTCGCCGCCGCGCTGGGCGTGACACTGCCGCTCGAACCCGCGCAGCTGCTGGCGGCGACGCGCCCGTTCGGCGCGCACCGGACTTCGATGCTCCAGGATCTCGATGCCGGGCGGAGCGTCGAACTCGACCCGATCGTGTTCGCGATCACCGAGCTGGCCCGGCGTTATGGACTGGCGACGCCGCTGCTCGATAGCATTGCCGCGCTGGCCGCGCAGCGGGCCCGGCTGGTCGGATGTTATTGATCGTTTCGTATGGCGCGGCGGCTGAACTCTTTTATTATTGATGCCCTATGGGACTGACTCTGCAGCAAAAAATCATCGCGCGCGCTTCCGGCCGCGACCAGGTCACGCCCGGCGAGATCGTCACCTGTCAGGTGGACCTCGCATTGCTGCTCGATTCCGGTGGCCCCCGCCGTATCTGGCCGCGGCTCCGGGAACTGGGCGTAGGGGTCTGGGACCCGGACAAGATCGTCGTCGTTACCGACCACTTCACGCCGGCCGTCGATGCGGCGTCGGCCGCCATCCTGAAGCTGACCCGCGAATTCGTCGCGGCATACCGGATCCCGCGTTTTTTCGATATGCAGGGCATCGGCCATGTCATTCTCGCCGAGCACGGGCTCGCACAGCCCGGCATGTTCATGGTCGGCGGTGATTCGCATTCGAGCAACGGCGGTGCGTTCGGGTGTTACATGGCCGGCTTCGGTGCGATCGAGATGACCGGCGTCGTCGTGACCGGCGAGATCTGGATGCAGGTGCCGGAGACCATCCGCGTGAACTGGTCCGGTGCGTTCGGCACCGGCGTCGTTGCCAAGGACATCATGCTGTTTCTGTGTCGCGAGCTGGGTATCGACAACGCGTTGCGGGTCATCGAGTACGGTGGCGACACGGTCGAGGCGATGTCGATGAGCGAACGCGTCGTCCTGACGAACATGGCGGCCGAACTCGGCGCCGAGACCGGCATCATCGAGCCGGATGAGACGACGCTGGAATCGATCCGCGCCGGCGGGCAGGAACCTGCGGCCGATGCGCTGAACTGGCGCAGTGACGCGGACGCACAATATCTCGTCACCCACGTATTCGACGCGGCTGTGCTTGCACCACAGATTGCCGCGCCGCATTCGCCGGAGAACTCCGGCGCGGTGGGTGATTACCTGAACGTGGCGATCGACCAGGCGTACATCGGCGCCTGTGTCGGCGCGAAGCTGACGGACCTGCGGATGGCAGCGGAGGTTCTGACCGGCAGGAAGGTCGCGGCTGGCACGCGCCTGTTGATCGCTCCGGCGTCGCAGAAAGTCATCCGCGATGCCGCGGCCGACGGCACGCTGCAGACCCTCACCGCGGCCGGCGCCTACTTGTTGCCCACCGGCTGTGGCGCCTGCGCCGCGCTGGGCGCCGGGATTCTGGCCGAGGAGGAGGTCTGCATCTCGTCGACGAATCGTAACTTCAGGGGCCGCATGGGCGCGAATTCAGCGCAGGTATATCTCGGCTCGCCGTATTCGGTGGCGGCCGCGGCGGTCGCGGGCCGGATCACCGATCCGCGCGAGTTTCTGTCATGAGCCGGGGCAGGGCATGGGTCTTCGGCGACGGAGTCAACACCGATGTTATGGCGCCCGGTCTCTACTTCAAGTCGTCGATGGAAGAGATGGCCAGGCATTGCATGGAGGCGATTGCTCCGGACTTCGCGCCGAACGTCGCCGCCGGCGACATCGTCGTTGCCGGCCGCAACTTCGGGATCGGCTCGGCCCGCGAGCAGGCCGCGATGGCCCTGCAGCACCTCGGTATCGGTGCGATTCTGGCGCAGTCGTACGGACGAATTTTTTACCGCAATGCGTTGAACTTCGGCATACCCACATTGATTTTCCCCGCGTCTGGGGAAATCAATGCGGGTGACGAGTTGCAGGTGGACTCGGTGGCTGGTGTCGTCGAGAATCTGACCACCGGCCACCGTTATCAGGTTGCGGGCCTGCCCGCGCACCTGATGGCGATGGTCAGTGCCGGCGGTCTCATGCCCTGGCTTAAACACAGAATAGCGAATAAGGATATATAGAAATGTCTCACGCAACGCACTTGCGCGAACTCCTGACCGGCCCGGCATTCATCGCGCCCGGCGTGTATGATGCCCTGACCGCGCTGCAGGTGCAACAGGCTGGTTTCGCCTGTGCCTACCTGAGCGGTGCGAGCGTCGCGTTCACGCGGCTCGGCTGTCCGGACATCGGGCTGACGACCATGACCGAGGTTGCCAGTACGATCAGCAACATCCGCGAGCGCATCGACATTCCGCTGATCGTCGACGGCGACACCGGCTTCGGCAATGCGCTGAATGTTCAGCGCACCGTGAAGCTGTTCGAGCGCATGGGCGCTTCGGGTATTCAACTGGAGGACCAGACCCTGCCGAAGCGTTG
>Ga0114950_10001577_pt1 | contig 17203 bp, 14 predicted proteins | sample N075metaG_FD_83503 | JGI IMG/M metagenome (GOLD analysis project Ga0114950, IMG submission 83503) | Deep subsurface microbial communities from Kermadec Trench to uncover new lineages of life (NeLLi) - N075 metaG | ecosystem: Environmental > Aquatic > Marine > Ocean trench > Sediment | place... | reverse complement strand
TCGGCAAATACCATCCCCACGGTGACGTGGCCGTTTACGACACCGTTGTGCGCATGGCTCAGGAATTCTCCATGCGCTATATGCTCATTGATGGCCAGGGCAACTTCGGCTCCATCGATGGCGACCCGCCGGCGGCCATGCGCTACACCGAAGTGCGCATGGCGAAAATAGCTTCTGAGCTGCTCGCCGATCTCGACAAGGAAACCGTGGAGTTCGTAACCAATTACGACGAAACGCTCAGCATGCCCTTCGTACTGCCCACCCGGGTACCAAATCTGTTGGTCAACGGCAGCTCTGGAATCGCGGTGGGCATGGCCACAAACATTCCGCCACACAACATGAGAGAAGTGGTGGCCGCCTGCCTTGCGCTGTTGGACGACCCGTCGCTCACGGTAGACGACCTGATGGAACACATCGCTGGCCCGGATTTTCCCACCGCCGCCATCATCAACGGCCGCGCCGGAATCGTGCAGGCGTATCGCACCGGTCGCGGACGTATCTACGTGCGTGCGCGCGCAGAGGTGATCAATGACGCAAAGTCCAAAAAAGACACCATCATAATTACCGAGATTCCCTATCAGCTGAACAAATCGCGGCTCATCGAAAAGATTGCCCAGCTGGTAAAGGACAAGAAGATCGAAGGTATCAGCGAGCTACGCGACGAGTCCGACAAAGATGGCTTGCGCATCGTGATCGAGATTCGCCGCGGCGAGTCCGGCGAGGTGATTCTCAACAACCTCTACGCCCAGACCCAGCTGCAGTCGGTGTTCGGCATCAACTGTGTGGCCCTGGTGGACGGGCAACCGCGAGTATTGAACTTGAAGCAGATGCTGGAGGCGTTCGTCCAGCATCGCAAAGAGGTTGTTACCCGTCGCACCATCTTTCTGCTGCGGCGCGCGCGGCAACGGGGCCACATTGTCGAAGGTCAAGCGGTGGCGTTAGCCAACATCGACGCGGTGGTAACGTTGATCAGGAACTCGCAGACCGGTCCTGAAGCACGAACCGCGCTCATGGGACGAGGCTGGGAGTCTGAGAGCGTGAAGGAACTGCTGAACCGGGCGGGGAGCGATGCTTGCCGGCCTGACGGCTTGAGCGACGAATTCGGCTTTCGCGATGAGCTGTATTTCCTGTCGGACGCCCAGGCACAAGCCATTCTCGATCTGCGACTGCAGCGGCTCACGGGTCTCGAGCAGGGCAAGCTCATGGAGGACTACCAGGGCATTCTGAACGAGATCGCGGACCTTCAGGACATCCTCGGCTCCGAGGAGCGTCTGTTCCAGGTCATTCGCGACGAGCTCAAGGAGATTCGCGACACCTACGGTGACGAACGCCGCACCGAGATCCTCTCGAGCATGGAAGATCTGTCGGCCGAAGACCTGATCCCGGAGGAGGACCTGGTGGTCACGATCTCTCACCAGGGGTATGCAAAGACGCAATCTTTGGACATCTATCGGGCTCAGCGTCGTGGCGGTCGCGGTAAAGCTGCGACATCGGTGAAAGACGAGGACTTTGTCGAGCGCGTGCTCATCGCCAACAGCCACAACACGCTTTTGTGTTTTTCTAACCTCGGCAAGGTTTACTGGCTGAAGGTGTATCAGATTCCTCAAGCCGGCCGTGGCGCCAAGGGGCGCCCGTTGGTCAACATGTTACCGCTGGCGCCCAACGAGCGAATTACGGCAGTGTTGCCGATCAAAGATTTTGCTGAAGATCGCTTTGTATTTATGGCGACCGCTAACGGAACCGTGAAGAAGACGCCGCTTGGACAATTTGCCAGGCAGCGTACAAGTGGTCTGATCGCGCTCGAACTCGAAGAGGGCAACACTCTCGTTGGCGCTGCTTTCACCGACGGTCATTGCGACATTCAGCTGACCTCAAGCTCTGGTAAAGCCGTCCGATTCAAGGAGTCGGACGTGCGAGCCATGGGCCGCACCGCGCGCGGGGTGCGTGGAATCCGCCTCACCGGCAACCACCGGGTGATTTCCCTGATCATTCCCGTAAGCGATGGTTATGTCCTGTGCGCCAGCGAAAACGGTTTTGGCAAGCGTACGCGCGTCGCGGACTTTCCGGTCAAGGGTCGGGGTGCTCAGGGAGTCATTGCCATGCAGACGAGTAGCCGCAATGGTGCGCTTGTCGGTGCGGTGCAGGTGTTCTCCGGTGATGAAATGATGCTCATCAGCAACATGGGTACGCTGGTGCGGACAACCGTGGACGAGGTATCCATTCAGGGCCGGAACACCCAGGGCGTGCGTCTCATTAACCTGCGTGGTGATGAAAAGCTGGTGGGTGTGGAGCGCATCGTTGAATCCGAGGCTGAGTCGGAAGATCCGAACACGGCGGAGTCGTGAGCCGAGCTTTCAATTTTTCTGCGGGACCGGCGGCGTTGCCGACCGAGGTACTCGAACGCGCTCGGGAAGAGTTTCTGGACTATCGTGGCACGGGTATGTCGGTGATGGAGATTAGCCACCGCAGCCCGGAGTTCATTGACATTGCAGAGCGAGCCGAAGCTGACCTGATTGAACTGCTGGCCGTGCCCGATGACTATCAGGTGCTGTTTCTGCAGGGGGGTGCGACCACCCAGTTCGCCATGGTGCCGTTGAACCTGCTTGGCGACAAAGACAAAGCTGACTATTTGAACACAGGATCCTGGTCGACCAAGGCCATCAAGGAGGCCCGGCGCTTTTGCACCGTAAACGTAGTGGCCAACGCAGAAGAGCACAATTTCGACCGCATACCTGATCCTGCCTGCTGGTCGTGTGATCCTCAAGCTGCATACCTGCACATCTGTTCGAACGAGACGATTGGTGGCGTTCAGTTTCATGACTTCCCGAATTTGGCGCCTGATTATGCCCAACGCGTGCCGCTGGTGGCGGATATGTCCTCGGACATCCTCTCGCGTCCCATTGATGTCGGTAGCTTCGGGGTCATCTATGCCGGCGCGCAGAAAAACATCGGGCCGGCAGGGCTGACGCTGGTCATCGTGAAAAAGGCCCTCATGGGTCGAGCGCAGTCGGGCACGCCGAGTATGCTCGACTACGCGGTACATTCCGCCGCCGGCTCGATGTCCAACACGCCCCCCACCTACGCGTGGTATCTGGCGGGGCTGGTATTCCAGTGGCTCAAGGCCCAGGGTGGCCTTGCCGGCATAGAGGCGATCAATCGCCGCAAGGCCGCGAAGCTTTACGCTGCCATTGATGGCAGCAATTTGTTTCGCGCGCCGGTGATGAAGGAAGTTCGTTCCGTGATGAACGTTGCCTTCACGTTGCCCGATGCCGACCTCGATGCTGCGTTTTTGAACGGGGCGAAAGAGCGGGGCCTGTTCAACCTGAAAGGCCATCGCAGCGTTGGTGGCATGCGCGCGAGCCTATACAACGCCGTGCCCGAGGCGGCGGTGAATGCGTTGGTGGCGTACATGCAGGATTTTGAGAAAGACGTTCGGAAATGACCGCACGCCAAGACAAGATGACGCCGATCCGCGATCGCATCGATGTGATCGATGCCGAGCTGCACAAGTTGTTGAACGAGCGTGCCGCCTGTGCGTTGAAGATTGGCGAGATCAAACAATCGGCACCCGGAGAAGAATCTCCGGTGTACTACCGGCCGGAGCGTGAGGCGCAGATTCTGACGCGGATCCAGAAGGAAAATCAGGGGCCGTTGACCGACGCCGACATCGCCGGTCTGTTCCGCGAGATCATGTCCTGCTGCCTGAACCTCGAGCACCCATTGACCATCGGCTACCTCGGCCCGGCGGGTACCTATACCGAAACTGCAACGATCAAGCAATTCGGTCATTTCGCGGGTACCCATGCGATGTCGTCGATCGACGAAGTGTTTCGCGAAGTGGAAACCGGCGGCGCCCAGTACGGTGTGGTGCCGGTTGAGAATTCCACGGAAGGCATGGTCAATCACACCCTCGACTGCTTCATGAACTCGCCGCTGACGATCTGCGCCGAGGTGGAACTGCCCATACACCACGCCCTGATGGTGGGCCGCGACTCCGGTGAGAACGTCACCGAGATCTTCTCTCATTCGCAATCACTCGCGCAGTGTCGCGCTTGGTTGGACGCGCATTATCCAGGAGTGCCGCGCACTCCGGTAAACAGCAACGCAGAAGCTGCAAGGCTAGTAGCCGACAAGCCGGGTGCGGCCGCCATCGCTGGCGATATGGCGGCAGAGCGTTACGACTTGCGGGTACTCGCGAGCAACATCGAAGATCATCCCGACAACAAAACCCGATTTCTTGTCATCGGGCGCCAGCTGGTGGGGCCAAGCGGCCAGGACAAGACATCAATATTGGTGTCTACGCGCAATGAGCCCGGAGCACTGTATCGCATTCTGGGTCCGTTTCATCGCCACGGCATCAGTCTGACCCGAATCGAAACGCGACCTGCGAAATTCGGATCCTGGTCTTATGTGTTCTTCATCGATTTCGATGGCCATATCAGCGACCCGATAATCGAGCTGGTGGTGCGCGAGGTTGGTGATGTGGCCATGGAGGTTCGTTCGCTGGGTTCGTACCCGCGGGCGGTGATCTGATGCCGGTCCGCATCAACCCCAAGATTGCCGGGCTCACCCCGTATCGACCGGGTAAGCCTATCGATGAACTCACCCGTGAATTGGGAATCACCGATGTCGTCAAGCTCGCCAGCAATGAAAACCCGCGGGGTCCGGGTGCGCGCGTGCGCAGCGCGATCGATGCAGCCTGTGCGACGTTGTCCCGATACCCCGATGGCAACGCCTACGCATTGAAAAAGGCAATCGCGGCCCACGTCGGCGTGCAGGAAAATCAGCTGACGATTGGTAACGGCTCCAACGACGTATTGGATCTTGCTGCGAGATTCAGCCTGTCGCCCGGAGCGCAAGCCATCATCTCAGAGCACGCATTCGTGGTGTACAGCCTTGCCACGGTTTCGGCTGGTGGTGAGCTGGTGGTCGTACCGGCTCAGGACTATGGCGCGGATCTTGCGGGGTTTCTGGATGCGGTCACCAACAACACGGCGTTAATTTTTCTCGCCAATCCGAATAATCCCACCGGTACCTGGGTGGCCGAGGCCGAGCTTGTAGCGTTTCTTGAGGCCGTTCCCGAACATGTCTGGGTGGTGCTCGATGAAGCCTATCGGGAGTATGTGGATGCGCCGGGCTATCCGGATGGGCTGGCGTTGCAACGCCGCTATGCGAACCTGATCGTGACCCGCACGTTTTCGAAGATCTATGGACTTGCTGCGTTGCGGATCGGTTACGGGGTCGCCTCTGAACACGCCACAGAGCTCATGAACCGTGCTCGTCAGCCGTTCAACGTGAATGCATTGGCAATGGCCGCGGCGCAGGCCGCACTCATGGATCAGGAGTTTGTTGCCGAGAGCCGCCAGGCGAACAAGGACGGCATGGTCACGTTGCTCGCAGGGATTGCGGCGCTTGGCTGCGATCATATCCCTTCGGTGGGTAATTTTGTCAGCATCGATGTCGGCGGTCCGGCGCTTCCGGTTTTTGATGCGTTGCTCAAAGAAGGCGTCATCGTTCGGCCGGTGGCGGAGTACGGGTTGCCGCGACATGTGCGGGTGACGGTGGGGCTGCCCGAAGAAAATCAGCGATTCCTCGACGCTCTGAGTCGGGTGCTGTCCGGGCCTGGCTCCGGTGCTAGATAGCGGGGGTTGAACAGATGCTTCTTACCGTCATTGGAACGGGGCTGATTGGCGGCTCGTTCGCTCTGGGTGCCCGCACCAGAAATTTGTTTCAAAAGTTTCTTGGTGTTGAACCCAACGCTGAGAATGCGGACACCGCGGTGCGGTTGGGCATCGTGGATGACGTGGTGGACGAAGTACCGCCAGACAGCGATGCGGTGCTTATCGCCGGGCCAAGCGATGTGGTCGCGGATTGGGTTGTGCGGCTCGCCGATCATCCGGGCGTGATTTTCGACGTCGGCAGCGTGAAGGCGGCGATCCTGCAGTCGATTCATCGGCAGCTCGGACGCATTCCGCTGCGCTTCGTCCCCTGCCACCCCATTGCTGGCCGGGAGCTCAGCGGCCCGGGTGCCGCAGACGAAGATTTGTTCGCCGACCGGCTCGTGATTCAAACGCCACACGCGGACACCGAAGCGGCTGCGCTTGATCAGGTGGTGTACTGGTGGCGCAATCTCGGCGCGCGAACGCAAGTCCTGGACCCGCAAGCCCATGACGAGGTGTATGCGCTCACCAGCCATCTGCCGCACCTGTTGGCCTTTACCTACTTGCAGCGTATCGAACCTGCACATCTGGATCATGCCGGGGGCGGGTTCAGGGACTTCAGTCGCATCGGCGGTTCCGATGCGCGAATGTGGTCGGCAATATTCGACCTGAACAAGGACGCACTGCTGCAAGCCCTGAGCGCATTCGAGTCCGACCTCGCCGGCTTGCGCGAAGCCATTGCCCGCGAAGACGTTGCAGAGGTCCGCCGCCTGATCGGCGCAGCCCGGGCGCGACGCGGAAACCGCTCAGATGACTGAACCGTCAGCGGAGCCCTCGGTGGGCAAAAAGCAAGAGCGCGCAGTGCCCGTGATCGCTATCGACGGACCCAGCGGATCGGGCAAAGGCACCCTCGCTGCATTGCTCGCCGAGCGCCTGGGCTGGCACCTGCTGGACAGCGGCGCGTTGTATCGAATTGTTGCGGCCGTGGCGATCGCGCGGCACGTGCGGCTCGATGATGAAGCGGGCCTCGCAGCCATGGCAGACGGCCTGGAGATTCGCTTCGAGCAGGATCGAGTCTGGGTCGACGGGCAGGATCTGACTCTCACCATTCGCACGGAGGCCGTGAGTTCTGGATCGTCCCGGGTCGCAGCGTTCCCGCGGGTGCGCGCGGCAATTCTCGAGCAGCAACGCAGCATGTGTCGCTCCCCTGGCCTGGTGGCCGATGGCCGTGACATGGGTACCGTGGTGTTCCCAGCAGCCCAGCTCAAGATCTTTCTTGACGCGAGCCCACAGAGCAGGGCCTCGCGGCGCTATAATCAATTGAAAAACAAAGGCTTAAGTGTTAACTTGCGCGCCCTTCTCGCAAGCATCCAGGAACGAGATGAGCGAGATCGGGGGCGTGCCGTCTCGCCGCTGCAACCTGCGACTGACGCGATTCTTATTGATAGCACCGATATGTCAATCGACGCGGTGGTGGAACGAGTCTACGCTAAAGCTGTCGCGAGGAATCTGGCGAGGGGCACACAAACTTAACCAACCTGGGCGCGCGCAGTGACAAGCCTCTGCCCGACAACACGGAGATGTCGCACCGCGGGGTGCGACCCAATACATGAGCGAAAATTTTGCCGAACTGTTTGAAGAGAGTTTAAAAACCATCGAGATGGAACCTGGTTCCATCGTAACCGGCACGGTGGTTGATATAGACAGTGAATGGGTTGTCGTACATGCGGGCTTGAAATCCGAAGGCGTGATCCCTCGCAACCAGTTTCTCGACGAACAAGGGCAGTTCACCCTGTCGGTTGGTGACCAGGTGCAAGTCGCCATGGAAGTTGTCGACGACGGTTGGGGTGAGACCCGGCTGTCGCGCGAGAAGGCCCGACGCGCAGAATCCTGGATGATGCTGGAAGATGCCTTCAACAAGACCGAAGTGATCACCGGGATCATCAACGGCAAGGTCAAAGGTGGCTTTACCGTGGACATCAGCGACATCCGCGCCTTCCTGCCGGGGTCTCTCGTGGACATCCGGCCGTTGCGGGAAACCACCCACCTGGAGGGCAAGCCCCTCGAATTCAAAGTAATCAAGCTCGATCAGAAGCGCAACAACGTCGTGGTCTCGCGGCGTGCGGTTCTCGAGCAGGAAAACAGTGCCGAGCGTGAGGCTCTGCTGGAGTCGTTGCAGGAAGGTCAGGATGTAAAAGGGATCGTGAAGAACCTCACCGATTACGGCGCGTTTGTGGACCTCGGCGGGGTCGACGGCCTATTGCACATCACCGACATGGCTTGGCGCCGGATTCGCCATCCGAGCGAGATGGTCAACGTGGGCGATGAAGTAAACGTCAAGATTCTCAAATTCGATCGTGAGAAGAATCGCGTGAGCCTGGGCATGAAGCAGCTCGGGGACGATCCGTGGGTGGATATCACGCGCCGCTACCCGGAAGGTGAACGGGTACGCGCGACCGTGACCAACCTTACCGACTACGGCTGTTTTGCGGAGATCGAAGAGGGTGTCGAAGGCCTGGTTCACGTTTCGGAGATGGATTGGACCAACAAGAACATTCATCCCTCGAAGGTCGTCAACGCAGGTGATGAAGTCGAAGTGATGATACTCGACATTGATGAAGAGCGACGTCGAATCTCGCTCGGCATCAAACAATGTCGCCCAAACCCGTGGGAAGAGTTTGGTGTCAATCATGCCAAGAGCGATCGCATCACCGGCAAGATCAAGTCCATCACCGACTTTGGGATCTTCATCGGGTTGGAAGGCAACATCGATGGTCTCGTCCATCTGTCGGACATTTCCTGGAAGGAGTCGGGCGAGACTGCGGTGCGTCGCTACACCAAGGGTGAGGAGATCGAAACCCTGATTCTATCGGTAGATCCCGAGCGTGAACGCATCTCGCTGGGTATCAAGCAACTCGATCAGGATCCGTTCTCGGATTACACAGCCGTCAACGATCGAGGCTCCATCGTGAATGGCGTGATCATAGAAGTAGAGCCGAAAGAGGCTGTCATTCGGTTGGCCGAGGACGTGACCGGCGTATTGAAAGCTTCTGAGATCAGCATCGATCGGGTCGAAGATGCGCGCAATGTCCTGAGCGTCGATGCCGACATTGAGGTCAAGATCATCAGCATCGATCGCAAAAATCGCAATATCGGCTTGTCTATCAAGGCGAAAGAAGTGGATGATGAGCATCGGTCAGTACGCGACCATCGGCGTCAGGAATCCGAACGAGCCGGGCCGGCGACGCTTGGCGATCTGATCAAGGCGCAGATGGATCAAGGCGGAGAGCCGGGCGAAGAGCAGCGGGAAGAATAAGCTGCGTCAGTCGTGATCGAAGGCGGCCCTCGCTCGTGTACTCGAAGCGCAGCGCCTGAAAAATAACAACGAATTCGAAGGAATGGGCCTGAACCGCGAACTAGAACGAGAACAATGGATGCGGGTTGTGAGAGAACCAGCGACGCCATGACTAAATCTGAGCTCATCGAGATCATTGCCGCCAAGCAGGTTCAGCTATCTGCCAAAGATGTTGAGCTTGCCGTAAAAACCTTGATAGAACAGATGTCGGAGACGCTGGCCGCCGGCAACCGTATCGAGATTCGCGGCTTCGGAAGTTTCTCTCTGCACTACCGTGCACCGCGGATCGGACGAAACCCGAAAACCGGTGAGTCGGTCGGGCTCGCGGGCAAGTACGTGCCGCATTTCAAACCCGGCAAAGAGCTGCGCGACAGGGTCAACCAGGGGTTGGCCGAAGCGCGCGGCTACATGGAGGAGGATGGGAACTAGCTCTCGAACCAACTCTGAAGTGGTTTGAGCGCTGGCACAGCAGGTATGGCCTGGTTGTCGCGACTTTTCTGGGCGGCGGTTGCGCTGCTGGTCTTCTTCTTCGCAGCGCTCGCGGTGAATCAGGAATACATAGCGCTGGAATTTATTGTCTGGCAGACGCCTAGCATCAGCGTGTTCTGGTGGTTGCTTGCCGCATTCGCGTTGGGATTGCTGTTGGGTTTGCTAGGCATTACCGTGTTGAGCGCCAGGCTCGGCTTCAAGAACAGATCTCTGTCCAAGCGGCTGGAGGAAAGCGAGAGCGAGCTGCGCAGGGTGCGCAACATGACTTTGCACGAGTGATATCCGATGCCCGAGAACTTGGCCCTGTACGTTTTGCTGGTACTGGCGTTGGGAATCGGATTTCTTCTGGGGCGCCGGGAACGCCGCAAAAAAGTGGGCAACCCGGGGATCGTTGCCCAGGATTACTTCCGCGGCCTCAATCATCTGCTCAATGAGCGTCACGATCTGGCGATCGATACGTTCGTCGAAGCCATGGCCGTGGATAATGACACGGTGGACACTCATCTTGCCCTTGGCAGCCTGGTCCGAAGGCGAGGCGAAGTCGACAGGGCGATTCGCATTCATCAGAACCTGCTCGCCCGACCAGTGCTATCCAGCGATCATCGCGCGCAGACAGAACTCGAGTTGGCGCGCGATTACCTGGCAGCCGGGTTGCTCGGGCGCGCCGAGAATCTTCTTCTCGAACTCGCCAGAAAAAAATCTGGCGGCGAGCGCCAGGTCGCACAAGAGATGTTGGTGCAAATCTACGAGCGTGAGAGCGATTGGGAGCGTGCCGTGGTGGTCGGCCAGGAGCTCGCCCGTCAGGATCGATCGATACGCACGCCCTTGGCACACTTTCAATGTGAGCTAGCTGAGATTTCGCTGAATGCAAGTGATCTGCGTGGCGCGCGGGCTCAGCTTGCCAAGGGCGCTGATTTTGACTCCGATTGCGCGCGGGTCAATCTGGTCGGCGCCAGGGTTGAATTTGCGGCGAAACGCTATCGGGACACGAAGCGGCTGCTGCGCAAGGCGCGTGGCCAGGATCCGGAAATTGCGGTAGAAACGCTGGAGTTGTTTCAGGGCGCGTGCGACGAACTCGGTGATGAATCGGACTACGTGGACTATCTCGGCGAGTGTCTCCAGAGCGCTCCGTTAGTCGAGGTAATCAAGGCGCTGGGAGAGCACGTGGAGCGTGTTGAGGGCGTCGAGGCGGCGCGCACGTTTGTCGTTGAACAGCTGTTACGCAACCCCAGCCTGGGCGGCTTTGTAACATTGCTCGAACACCTCGATCGACGAGGCGAACCGCTACAGGCCGAGCAGTTGGCGCTCGTGCGACGGTTTTCTCAATCGCTCCTGAATCGGCAATCCAGCTATCGATGCAACAACTGCGGCTTCAGCGGACATACGTTGATCTGGCAGTGCCCAAGCTGCAGAACATGGGGAACCATCAAGCCCATCGTGCGCTACGACCGCGACGCTTAGGAGCTGATCGCGATGCGATCGGCCAGACTCTGCGTCCGCGAACCGCCATTATCCCAACCGCTCCCAGGCACCCGTCCTCTTAGACTGACTGCACGACATGAGTAGCATCTGCCTCCTCAGTAATCATCCAAGGAGCGATCGATGAGCAGAGTAAGCAGGCAGTTGCCTCGCTGGTGTGTCCTGGCGGCAGCGTTATATGCCGGAGCGGTGCTCGCCACTCCAACAAGCGTCAATGTCAACCGGGCAGATGCGCAGACCATTGCCGACGTGCTGAAAGGCGTTGGTCTCAGCCGGGCACGAGCCATTGTCGAATACCGTGAGCAGAACGGCGACTTTCGTGACGCCTATGAGCTTGCCAACATCAAAGGAATTGGTGAGCGTACGGTGGAACAGAACGAGGCGAAGATTCGCCTGAAGGACTGAACCGGCCACCAGGCTTGGTTCGACAGTTCGGCTCCTGGCAGTCGTCCCCGAAGCGGCGCAGTCGTCCCCGAAGCGGGGAGGACCCGCCCGGAGCCGTTTACGCTTCCAATTGGGCTAACATCAACGGGCCGAGGCCGAGCATGGATTCGTTGGGGTAGCCCGTAATGGCATTTTTTGAAGCGACGATCTGATGGCGTCAGCGGCAGCATTGAGCTATCTGGCGGCTGGATTCGTCGGGGCCGTGATCCTGGTCTACTTCGTGTTGAAGAGCACTCACGCGTGGAACCTGCTCACGAGCGCCAATGCGCGGAGTCTTCATGGATCAGCCACGCCCACTGCAGGTGGGATTGGGTTTGCGATCCCGGTGATCGTATATCTCTACCTGCTCGTAGAGGAAGGCGTAGCCTCGGCGGGTGGATTGCTGATTGGTTGCTCGGCGCTCGCCGCGGTGACCCTGTGGGACGACCTGAAGGGGCTCAACCCGAGTTTTCGCCTCGCCTGTCAAGTCGTCGTAGTGGCGGTGGTGGCGTGGTCCCTGCAACCCCCGTCGACGGATTCGCAATGGCATTGGCTAGTCACGCTTGGTGTGGGCGCCGCCATGTTGTGGCACGTTCATCTGTTCACCTTCATGGATGGCGTTGATGGTATGGCAGCGGTGCAATGCCTGTTTTTTTGCACGGGGGTTCAAGTACTCACCCTGGGTATCCCCGGGTGGGTTGGTGATCTAACCTGGTTGCTGGCGGGCGCGGCGCTTGGGTTTCTGATATACAATTGGCCGCCCGCGAAGATCTTCATGGGCAGCGTCGGCAGCGCGTTTCTTGGATTGCTCCTCGCGGTGCTGAGCTTGCAACTGTGGCACAGTGAACAGCTTCCGCTCGCTACGTGCCTGATACTTCTGGCTGGTTTCTGGTTTAACGCTACCTATGAGGTGTGTGTCAGAATGCTCAGCGGTCAAGGCTTCACTCAGGCGTGTCTTTGCAACCCGCCGCGCCGCTGCCACCTCTACCAGAGAATGGCTGAAAGGAAAGGGCAGGTATGGACGGTCGTTGCGTATGTCGTTTTTAGTGTGTGCTGGCTGATGCCGCTGTCCTGGCTGACCTTACTTTACGCTCAACTCGATTTGCTCTGGCTGGTGCTGGCGGTTCTACCGATGGGCATTGCAGCACGAATCTTGAATGCCGGCATGCCGACGCCTGACGAGGGCTGATACCATCTTCGAAGATTTGATCGTGCAATTGTCGCGGCGCAAGAAACAGGCAGTTGCCGTGCTCGCGGATTGCATCGCTTTGCCCGTGGCTCTGTGGACGGCATTTGCGTTGCGGATCGGGGAGTGGAACCCCGACGTCGCTGCGTTCTGGCCGGCGTTCGTGGTTAGCGGCTTGGTGTGCATACCGGTGTTCGGGGGGCTCGGGCTGTATCGCCATGTCGTTCGGCATATGGGTAACCACGCCATGCTGGCGGTGGTTAAGGGGGTAACGATCACGGCCATCGCCATAGCGACGGTTGCCTATATGGTGCCGCTGAGGGGTTTTCCGCGGTCGGTGCCCGTGATCTTCTGGCTGATCACCCTGCTATATGTGGGCGGTACGCGATTTGCTCTTCGCGCCTACTTTCAATGGTTGCAGAACCGTGCGCGGACTCGCGAGGCAGTCATCATCTACGGCGCCGGGGCCAATGGTGTTGAGCTGGCGCGCCTGCTGGGCAAACGGGGCGACTACGAGCCCATCGCGTTTCTCGACGATGACAAATCGCTGCAGAAGCGCATGATCGACGGGTTGCATGTCTATGCGCCGCGAGCGCTCGAAAAGCTGATCGCCGAGACCAACGCGCGCGAGGTGTTCGTGGCCATCAATTCCACGAAAGTGGCGGACCGGGCCCGCATAATAGAGTTTCTGGAACCCCACAATCTGCGGGTGCGCTTGATTCCCGACATCGTTGAGCTGATGTCCGGCCGCCAGACGGTTGCCGATATTCGTGATGTGGGGCTTGAAGACCTTTTGGGCCGCGACGCCGTTGACCCGCTGCCGCACCTGTTGCAGGGCTCTGTGCACGGCCGCAACGTTCTGGTCACAGGCGCCGGCGGCTCCATCGGCTCGGAGCTGTGCCGGCAGATTGCAAGGCAGTCACCGCGGTTGCTGGTGCTGCTGGATCAGTCGGAGTTCGGTCTGTTCGAGGTGCAGCGGAACCTCGAGCACATCATCGACGACGAAGCGCTCGATGTCCCGTTGGTGGCCGTGCTGGGATCGGTAAGCGACGGTGCGCTCATGCGGCGCACTCTGGAAACCTACCATGTCGACACGCTTTACCACGCTGCTGCGTACAAGCATGTGGGTCTGGTCGAGCACAATGTGATCCAGGGCCTCAAGAACAACACCTTTGGCACGCTGCATGCTGCCCAGGCCGCGTTGGAAACGGGGGTCAAGGATTTCATTCTCATCTCCACCGACAAAGCGGTGCGCACGACCAGCGTGATGGGCGCCAGCAAACGCCTGGCCGAGATGATCCTGCAGGCGTTGCAGGTGCATTCGGAAAATACGCGCTTCTCCATGGTGAGGTTCGGCAACGTTCTCGGCTCGTCGGGTTCAGTGGTGCCGCTGTTCGAAGAGCAGATTGCCGCGGGCGGCCCGGTGACTGTGACCCACCCCGATGTCACCCGCTACTTCATGACCATTCCCGAGGCGGCGCAGCTTGTGTTGCAAGCCGCCAGCATGGCCCAGGGGGGTGACGTGTTCCTTCTGGATATGGGCAAACCCGTCAAGATCATGGAGCTGGCCGAACGCGTGGTGCGCTTGAAGGGGTTTACCCTGCGCGATGCGGCGCACCCCGAGGGCGATATCGAGATCAAGATCACCGGCTTGAAGCCTGGTGAGAAGCTGCATGAAGAGCTACTCGTGGGCGAAGCTGTCACCGGCACCGAACATCGCAAGATCATGCGGGCCGAGGAGCACTTCGTGCCGTGGAAGGAGTTGCGCGGCGCCCTCAACACGTTGGAGCAAGCGTGCGACTTATACGACTATGAGGCCATTAAGAAGTTTATCGAAGCGCTGCTTGAGGGTGCGGATCTCGAATCTCAACCGGGTGATCTGTATTCCGGCGCCGAGATCGTGGCGTTTGAGTCTACCAAGCGCAGCCCCTCCAGCTAAGGCTGGCCTGCTACCTTTATCGCGCGGCTCCGCAATGGATGTAAATGCGGGATCGGGGACGGATAAACCGAACATCGATGTCCAGATTCTGGCCCTGCAAGTTCCGCGCTTGCGCCGTGGCTTGCGTATTTTGCTATGCTCGTGCGTTCCGCCGGGGAGGCCTATTGAGGAAGGACCATGATCAAGTTATACGGTGTTCCGCTTTCACCCTTCGTTCGCAAAGCGATGCTGACGCTGGAGTATAAGGAACTCGAGTATGACAACGAGCCCACATTTCCGGGCGACGAGTCACCCGAGTTTCGGGCGATCAGCCCGCTGGGGAAGGTTCCCGTGCTGGAACATGATGGTTTCACAGTGCCGGACACCAGCGTCATCTGCCGCTACCTCGATCGAATCGCTCCCCAGAAGAGCATCTACCCCACCGACCCGCAGTTAGAAGCCAGAGCCTGCTGGCTCGAGGAGTATGCGGACTCCAAGCTCATGGAGAACTGTGCCGCGCTGTTTCGCGAGAGGTTGCTCAATCCCAAGATGTTCAATCAGCCCACCAACGAAGAGGTGGTACAGAACATCCTCGACAACACAATGCCCGAATGTCTGGCTTATCTCGAGTCGGTGGTTCCCGAATCGGGTTACCTCGTCGGCGACAGCCTGAGCATTGCCGATATCGCGGTGACCACCTGTTTCATTCAGGCGCGATATGGTGACTTCGACGTAGACGGCGCCGTTGCTCCAAAGCTGCGCAACTACCTCGATCAGGCGTTTGCCGCTCCGCTCGTGGTGAAGCGGTTGGAGGCGGAAAAGGCGGCTATGCCGCCGGGGTTCGCCTAGCTAGAGTTCGCCTTTCGCCGCATTGCGACCAGCGATTCTGCCGAAGACGGCGCCGGAGGTTAGTCCGGTGCCGCCGGGGTAGTTGAAATAGAACAATCCGCCGATGAGTTCTCCGGCCGCGAACAGGCCGGGGATGGGTTCGTCCGCCTGGGAGATCACCCGGGCTTGTGCATCGACGTGCAAACCCCCGAACGTGAAGGTGATGCCGCACGTCACCCCATAGGCTTCGAACGGCGGCGTATCTAACCGGTTCGCCCAGTTCGATTTGGGTATTGCCAAACCCGGGGTGCCGCGAGCGTCCTTCACGGTCGGATCGAATTGCACCTGCACCTGTACGGCTTCGTTGAACTCATTCACCGTCGCAACGAACGCCGTCGCGTTCATTCCGTCCATCTTCGCCGCCAGCTCCGGGATGCTGTTGGCAACGACCTTGGTTACCTCGCGGATGCGGTATTCGTCACGCAACATCGAGCTCACCTGGGCATCGAACACCTGCCAGGCGCACTGTTGAGGTTGCTTGAGAATCTCCGCGCCGTACCTGGCGTAGGTGTAGTTGCGAAAGTCGGCACCCTCGTCGAGGAAACGACACCCCGCGTTGTTCACCACAATGCCCAGAGGGTAGGAGTGCTTCTGGAAACCATCGCCCACGGCCAGGTCTCCATATTCCGGTGCATTGACATCCCAGGCGACCGCGTGGCACCCCGACCAGTGGCCTCGCGGTGCTGCACCCACGTCCAGTGCCATGGCAATACCGTCGCCGGTGTTGAAACGCGTGCCGCGCACCCGAGCCAGATCCCACCCTGGTCCCAGGTAGCGGGTACGCCAGGTGGTGCTTGATTCGAAGCCGCCACAAGCAAGCACCACGGCATCGGCATGGAATTCGTCTGCCTCGAGGCGATGCAACAGACCTACCCCGGTTGTGCGGCCCAGGTGTTGCAGCAGGCGTGTGGCCCGCGCTTCGTACAGGATGTTTACGCCATGGCCTCGGGCAATGTCGCTCAGGCGCTCCACCAAGCCTGGACCGCCACCCCACGCTTCCACGGTCAGGCCGCCCCAGAACCGCACCTTGCCGTCGACCGTAAACGATTGGCGGGCATACAGCGGCATGAAGCGCACGCCCTGGGCCTGCATCCATGACAACGTGGGGTAGCTTTCATCGATGAGGGTTTCGGCGAGCTCGGGATCCGTGCGGTACTGGGTGACACGGCCCATATCGTCGAAGAACGCATCGCGCGTGTAGGTGCCGAAATCGGTTCGTGCGATCTCGGCCTCGGTCAGATCGGGCATGAGCCGAATCAGGTCGTCCGCGCCGTTGTAGACCACCCGCATGGCGCCGGCCGTGAAGCGCGAATTGCCGCCCGCGGCGGATTCGGGCGCCCGCTCGAGGAGGGTCACCCGCGCGCCGTGCTCGGCGGCGCTGATGGCGGCGCACAGAGCCGCATTGCCGCCGCCAACGACCAGCACCTGACGGGATTTGGCCATTGCCCCGCTACGTCCTTGCCCTTAGTCTGTTGCAGACTATCACGGCCTTCAAGGATAGCAGTGACGCTGCCAAAAACATCCTTTGCAATGGTGCAGACCGCTGAGCGCAAGCTCGAGCCGCGCGATCTACCCGTTCCTGACATCGACGACGATTCGGGGTTGCTGAAGCTCGAAGCCTGTGGCATCTGCGGCAGCGACTACGAGCAGTTTGAAGGTATGCTGCGAACGCCCATGCCCGTGATTCCGGGCCACGAACCTCTAGGCACCATCGCAAAAATTGGCGACCGCGCAGCTGCGCGCTGGGGTGTGGACGTGGGTGACCGAGTGGCGGTCGAGACGATGATCTCCTGCCGCCACTGTGA
>Ga0114950_10001573_pt1 | contig 17211 bp, 11 predicted proteins | sample N075metaG_FD_83503 | JGI IMG/M metagenome (GOLD analysis project Ga0114950, IMG submission 83503) | Deep subsurface microbial communities from Kermadec Trench to uncover new lineages of life (NeLLi) - N075 metaG | ecosystem: Environmental > Aquatic > Marine > Ocean trench > Sediment | place... | reverse complement strand
GTCGACCAGTCCACCGCGGTCGAGACCCTCGAGACGGGCATCAAGGTGGTCGACCTGATCGCACCCTACCCGAAGGGCGGCAAGGTCGGCCTCTTCGGCGGCGCCGGCGTGGGCAAGACCGTCTTCATCATGGAGCTGATCAACAACGTCGCCAAGCAGCACGGTGGCTACTCGGTGTTCGCTGGAGTCGGCGAACGCACCCGTGAGGGCAACGACCTGTGGCTGGAGATGAAGGAGTCGGGCGTTCTCAAGCAGACCTCCCTTATCTACGGGCAGATGACCGAGCCGCCCGGAGCCCGTCTGCGCGTGGCGCTGACCGGCGTCACGGTGGCGGAGTACTTCCGTGACGAGGGCGGTCAGGACGTGCTGTTGTTCATCGACAACATCTTCCGCTTCACCCAGGCCGGTTCGGAAGTCTCGGCGTTGCTCGGACGCATGCCTTCGGCGGTCGGCTATCAGCCCAACCTGGCCACCGAGCTCGGCGAGCTGCAGGAGCGCATCACGGCCACGAAGACCGGATCGGTTACCTCGATCCAGGCGATCTACGTGCCGGCGGACGACTTCACCGACCCGGCTCCGGCGACCACGTTCGCTCACCTCGACGCCAACGTTAATCTGTCGCGAGCGCTTACCGAGATCGGCATCTACCCGGCGGTCGACCCGCTGGATTCGACCTCGCAGTTGATCGACCCGCGGGTCATCAGCGCCGAGCACTACCAGGTGGCACGCGAGGTGCGGCGCATCCTACAGCGCTACCGCGACCTGCAGGACATCATTGCCATCCTGGGGATGGAAGAGCTGTCCGACGAAGACAAGCTCACCGTCAATCGCGCCCGCCGCGTGCAACGCTTCCTGTCGCAGCCGTTTTTCGTGGCCGAGAACTTTACCGGCATGAGCGGCAGGTACGTTACTCTCGAGGACACCATCCGTAGCTTCCAGGAGATCATCGCCGGAGACCACGACGACCTTCCCGAGCAGGCCTTCCTCATGGTGGGTACCATTGAGGAGGCGCGCGAGAAGGCCGAGAAGATAGCCGAAGATGCGGGCCAGACGGCCGAGGTTCGTCAAGCCCTCGCCGAGGCTGAGGCGGTCGCCGACGGCGAGCACGCCGTACACCAGGCGGAGTAAGAGCAATGGCCGAGGCAGAACGGGACAGCGGCATCGCTTCCGAGTTCCTGCTCGAGATCGTTACCCCGGACCGGCAGCTGGTTTCGGAGACCGTCGACAGCGTCCGTGTTCCGGGCGTCGAGGGGGAGTTCGGCGTGTTGCCGAGCCACGTGCGCATGATGGCCGGGATGGGCACCGGTCTGCTGCGCTACCGTGTCGTCGGGGGCAGCGAATGGTCCGAGCTGTCGGTTTCGGCGGGGCTGGTGGAGGTGCTTCCCGACCGCGTCATCGTGCTCGCACAGACCGCCGAGGCGGCGAACGAGATTGACGTCGCGCGCGCCGAGGCGGCGCTCAAGCGGGCCCGCGAGAAGCTGGAGCATCCCGACGACGACACCGATATCGAGGCCACACTGGAGGCGTTGCGACGTTCAACATCGCGGTTGCAGGCCGCCAAGAAAGAAGCAACAGAGAGCTGAACCGGTTGCTCTGACAGGGAGGAAGAGAACGATGAAATCGAGCGGTCGCTGGGCCATCTTGTTACTTGCTGCGACAGCCATGGTGGGCTGTGGCGGCCCGTCCGAAGTACACATCGGTGCCATCGTGTCGTTGGAGGGGCCCGCCGCCTCGTACGGCGCGTCCATCTGGCGGGGCATCCAGGTTGCGGTCGATCAGGTGAACGCCGGGGGCGGTGTTGACGTTGGCGGCAACGGAACGCTGGTGCCGCTGAGGGTGGAAATGCGCGACGCCAAGAGCGATCCGCAGATCGGCCTGCAGGTCGCCCAGGAGCTCATCGACATGGGCATCCCCGCGGTCATCGGCTCCGACAGCAGTGACGTTACGCTGGCCATCGCCGACCTGTTCCAGGAATCGGAGGTGGTGCTGATCTCGCCGTCGACATCGACGCCGGCGCTCAACAACAAGGGCAGCTACATCTACCGAAACTACCCCAGCGACGAGCTCGAGGCGATCAACCTGGCCAACCACATCTACAACGTCGCCGGCCTCCACGACGTCGACATCATCAGCAGCCAGAGCGAATTCGGCCTCGGTATCAAGCGCGCTTTTATCCAACGCTTTCGCATGCTCGGTGGCCGGGTGGGAATCCAGGTTTCGTTTCTTGCCGAAGCTGCCGATGTGAGCACGCACGTCGAGGAGCTGCTGGACGGCGAGGCGGAGGCCATCTACGTCGCCGGCTATTCGTCCGAGACGGCCAGGGCCGCCACCGCCATCCGCGCTGCCGGCATCGAGTTGCCGCTGTTCGGCACCGGAGCGATCCTTCCCGAGGAGCTCGTCGCCGCGGGTGGTGATGCGGTCGAGGGTTTGGTGTTTCCGACCGCGGCGTTCGACCCGGACAGCGACGTCCAGGCGGTGCGTGAGTTCATCCAGGGTTACCGCGCCCGCTTCGGAGAGGGCTTCGACGTGTATGCGGCGCACGGCTACGACGCGCTCTTGATCCTGGTCCAGGCGATCGAAGAGGAGAGCTACCGCCCCGAGGCCATTTCGCTCTACTTGAACGCCATGAACCCGTTTCCGGGCGCCGCGGGCGAGACCAGCTTCGACAACGACGGCAACGCGCGCAAGTTCCACCGCATGTTCGTCATCCAGGGTGGCCGGGCGGTGCCCTTCGAGGCCGCCACCCCGGGCGGCAATTAGCACGGTGCCCGTAACGGTGCCCCCGGAAGTTCTTCAGCATGTTGCACGTAGATCGCGCGGATTGCGTAGATCGCGGCACCACCGGCGGATATCGGTGCGGTGGCGCCGACTGCCTCGCGGTTTGCACAATGTATCCACAGGCGGCGCCCGACTTCTGCACCGCCGACCCACATCCCGTGCACAGGCGCGAGCATCGTTTTCCACCGCGGAGGCGGGGGTTTCCAACAATTCACTCACAGGTGATGGGGTCCCTCGGCGAAGGTTTTCGAGGGCTCCTGCAACGGTGCTCCACGCACGGGAGCGTATTCCCACCCCCGGCGCGCACTTTTCCACAGCACGTACACAGGCCCCTGCCAGCGTTGCGCAATAGCCTCTGCAGGGGCTATCCGCCCGGTCAGCCGGCCTTCTTCGGCAACCCTCTTCACCGTTGATCCACAGTAATATCCACAGATGAACCACGGCCTGAGCAATCTCTTCCGCCACCGCGTCCTCATTCAGAGCCTCGTCATGCGCGAGCTCAAGGCGCGCTACCGAGGTTCGGTGGGCGGCTACCTATGGTCGTTTCTCAATCCCCTGTTGCTGCTGGCGGTCTATACCATTGTCTTCACCACCATCTTTCAGCCGCAGCGCGGCGAAGCCGTAGATCCGTACGCGCTGTACTTGTTCTGCGGGTTGCTGCCGTGGACATGGTTTGCGGCGTCGCTCACGGACGCCGGCAACTCGTTGATCGCCGGCGGCAACCTGATCAAGAAGCTGATCTTTCCCGCCGAGGTGCTGCCGGTGGTCGCCGTCCTCGCAAACGGAGTGCACTACCTCTTGGGCTTGCCCGTCTACCTGGTCTTTTGGCTCATCTTCAAGGACGACGGCCTGAGTCTGCATCTCCTGTGGCTGCCGCTGGTGATCTTCACGCAGCTCATCCTGTCGCTCGGGCTGGGCCTCATCTTGGCGGCGCTGTCGGTGCATTTTCGCGACATTCGCGACATTCTCGCCAACGTGCTGACCCTGTGGTTCTTTCTCACGCCGATCATCTACACGCGTGACTTTCTCCAAACTCGAGCGGATGCCGACGGCGCCCACTGGGTTCCCAAAGTGGTGGCCGCTTTTCTCGACCTCAATCCGATGACCCACATCATGGATGGCTACCATCTGTCCATCTTCGAGGGCACGTTGATCAACTGGAAGCGACTCCCGGTGACCCTGGTGGTGTCCTTCCTCATCCTGATGGCGGGGTATTGGCTCTTCGACAGGTTGCGGGACTCCTTCCCGGAGGAGGTGTGATGGCCTCCGAGCGCGCGCCATACCACGCCGGCGACCATGCTGCCGTCCGTGTCCAGAGCGTCCGCAAGCAGTATCGCAAGGCGGCCCACGCGCACCGCTTCCTGACCTTCAAGAGCGCCCTGCTGGGCGGCGACCTGTTCAAGGTGTTGGCGCCGGCCGACGTATTCACTGCGCTCGACGAGGTCAGCCTCGAGATCGCGCGCGGCGAGACGCTCGGCGTCATCGGTTCCAACGGCGCCGGAAAGAGCACCTTGCTGAAGATCATCGCCGGGACCACCAAGCCCACCGCCGGTGCGGTGTTCGTAGACGGCAAGGTCTCCGCTCTTATCGAGCTTGGCGCCGGCTTCCACCCGGAGATCTCCGGTCGCGAGAACGTCTTCATCAACGGCATCATGCTGGGCCTGTCGCGCCAACAGGTGACCGAGCGCTTCGACGACATCGTGGCGTTCGCCGAGCTCGAGGACTTCATCGACGCCCCGGTAAAAACCTACTCCAGCGGCATGTACATGCGGCTCGGCTTTTCCATCGCCATCCATATCGACCCCGAGGTGCTGCTCATCGACGAGGTTCTCGCGGTCGGTGACGAGGCTTTTGTGCACAAGTGCCTCGACAAGCTCGCCGCGTTCAAGCGGCGCGGCAAGACCATCCTCCTGGTAAGCCACAGCCTCGAATCGGTGCGCCGCCTGTGCGACCGTGTGGTGTGGTTGAAGAACGGCAAGGTCGAAGCTTCCGGCGACCCGCCGCGCGTCATCGACGCCTACCTGAACTGGGTGGCGCACAAAGAAGAGGGAGAGCTGGCCGCCGGCTCCGAGCGTCGCACGGCCGAGGTCTCCACCGGTAACCCCGGCGATGCTCCCGGTGCGCCCCACGATGCTGCCGATGTCGCCAATGTCGCCAATGTCGCCAAAGGCGGCGGCGACACCGCGGCCACGGGCACCGATGATGCGGACCCCGCCGCCGGCACTGCGGGTGCTGCACCCTACGAGACCGGACGCTGGGGCAGCCACCAGGTGGTCATCGACAAGGTCCGTCTGCTCGACGGCGCCGGCGAGCAGCACTACGTGTTCACCTGCGGCGATCCGGTGACGCTGGAGCTGACCTTGCTGGCCACCGAGGCGGTCAACGATTTCGCCATCGGCATCGGTATCTTCAACGCCGACGGCGTATGTTGCTACGGCACCAACACCGATATCGAGCGTTTCGAGGCCGGCAGGCTCGAGGGCAGCGCCACGGTGCGCGTCGAGATTCCCGAGCTCAACCTCATCGAGGGCACCTACTATCTCGACCTTGCCGTGCATCGCATCGATGGATACCCCTACGACTACCAGCGCGGCTTGACTCGCTTCCGTACGACCTCGCCGATTGCTGACACTGGTGTGGCGCGCCTGCCGCACTCGTGGTCGTTCGAGGGCGGCATCAGCTGGAAAAAGACTCCCGACGCCGAGGCCAACGCCGGCCACGACGCCGGCCACGACGCCGACCACGACGCCGACCACGACGCCGGCTGACACTACGTCTCTTCATGCTTCGAGCCGTTGCCGAGATCATCGCCGAGCACGCCGATTTTCGGGGAGTGGTGCGGTCGTTGGAAGGGCGGCAGACGGTGCTCCTGGAGGGGCCCACGGGAGCCTACCGAGCGGCGTTGCTGGCGCGGCTGCAGGAGGAGCTGGCCCGCCCGCTGGCGGTGGTCTTGCCGAAGGGTGTCGATCGTGAGGCGATGTTGCTCGACCTGCGAGCCTTCCATCCGGCGGGCGAGGGCCACGGACATGTTGTGGCTTTCCCGCCGCTGGCGGTAGACCCCTACGGCACGCTGACACCGCATCCCGACCATATCCGCGAACGCATCCAAACCCTCGACCGCTGCGCCGGTGGTCGCGTCGATATCGTGCTGGCGCCGGTGCTGTCGTGGCTCGAGCGCCTGCAGCCCATGGATCGTTTTGTGCGCAGCACACTTGTCATCAAGGTGGGCGACGAGCTGCCGCCCGAAGAACTACTGGCGGCGCTGCTAGCGGCCGGCTACCGGCGTGACTCGTTGGTCGAATCTCTAGGTGAGCTCGCCGTGCGCGGTGGGGTTGTCGATGTGTTCCCACCTACCCGCGAGCATCCCGTGCGGCTCGAGTACTTCGGCGACCACATCGAGTCGATTCGCGAGTTCAACCCGCGCGATCAGCGTTCGATGCGGTCGATCGACGCCATCGAGCTGCCCCCGGCGCGCGAGCATTTCGACCTCGCCGCGTCCATCGCCGGCGAAATTGCCGACCCCGTAGCCGGCCCGCCGAGAGCAGTCAACGAAGGCACTCCGGTGGGTAGGAGCGCCACCCTCGCCGACTATCTGAACGCTCCGTTGTGGGTGGAGATTGAGCCCGAGTCGTTCGCGCAAGAGGAGAGCGACTGGTCGGAATACCTCGACGAGCACTACCACCGCGCCCTGGCCGAGGGGCGCGACGCCCCGCTGCCGGAGGATCTCTACGGCGAGCTCAACGAAGCGCTGCATCGCCCATCGGCGCCCGATGGTCGCTTGCTCATGCGCGAGCTGGCTACCGAAGGAGCGGCGTCCGGGGCGGTGCGATTGTTGGGCCCGCCGGCGCCGGCCTTCCAGGGCCGCATGGCGGACCTCGCCGATGCGGTGGGCAAAGCAGTAGCCGCCGGCGAGCGCGTCTGCCTAGCGATGTCCCGCCCGGGCTCCGCGCAACGTCTCGCCGAGGTCCTGGAAGAATACGAGATCCCCGTAGCCCTCTCTTTGCCCGGCAAGACGGACGACCACCCCACCCTCAGCGACGCGAGTGAATTGCCGCCCGGCACCTGCTGGGTCATCTGCGCCGATCTTTCGGCCGGTTTTCGCCTCCCCGACCAGGCCCTGTGGCTAGGCAGCGATGCCGAGGTCTTTGGCCGCACGCGGGTGCGTGGCCGACGGCGGCGCTTCCACGGCGACGCTTTCCGTGCCGACTTCCGCAACCTGGCGCCGGGCGACGCGGTGGTGCACGTGGAGCACGGCATCGGCGAGTTCATCGCTGTGCGCACGCTGGACGTCGAGGGCGAGGCGCGCGAGTTCATGGAGATCCACTATCGTGGCGAGGATCGGCTGTACCTGCCAATGGAGCAGCTCTACCTGGTGCAGCGCTATCGCGGAGTGGAGGGTGCCGCACCCAAACTCGACAAGCTCGGTGGTACCTCCTGGGGCAACGTCAAAAACCGGGTCAAGAAGGAGCTGCGCGAGATGGCGAGCGAGCTGCTCGAGCTCTACGCCGCGCGCAAGACCATCAAGGGTCATGCCTACGGAGAGGACACACCATGGCAGCGTGAGATGGAGGACGCCTTCGAGTTCGAGGAAACCCCCGACCAGCTCACCGCCATTGCCGAGATCAAGGCCGACATGGAATCGGCCAAGCCCATGGACCGGTTGCTGTGCGGCGACGTGGGCTACGGCAAGACCGAGGTCGCCATGCGGGCCGCCTTCAAGGCGGTGATGGACGGCAAGCAGGTGGCCGTGTTGGCGCCGACGACGGTGCTGGCGCAGCAGCACTTGCTCACCTTCGCGGAGCGTCTCGCGGCATTCCCGCTCCGCGTCGACGTGATGTCGCGCTTTCGATCGGACAGCGAGCAGAAAGAGGTGCTCAGGGGCCTCGCCGACGGCAGCGTCGACATCCTCGTGGGCACCCACCGCATCCTGTCCCGCGACGTGCTGTTCAAGAACCTCGGCCTGCTCATTGTCGACGAGGAGCAGCGCTTCGGGGTGCAACACAAGGAGCGGATCAAGCAACTCAAGCGCCACCTCGACGTGCTGTCGATGACCGCCACGCCGATACCCCGTACGCTGCAGATGTCGCTCATCGGGGTGCGCGACCTGAGTGTCATCGAGAGCCCGCCGCGCGATCGTTTTGCCGTCGCCACCCACGTTATGGTGTACGATCTGGAGGTCATCGCTTCGGCGATCCGCGCCGAGCTGTCGCGCGACGGCCAGATCTTCTTCGTGCACAACCGTGTCGAAACCATCTATTCGATGCTCGAGACGCTGCGCGCGCTGGTGCCGGAAGCGCGTTTTTGCGTCGGGCATGGGCAGCTTCCCGAGCGCGAACTGGAGCGCGTCATGCTTGCTTTTGTGCGCCACGACGCCGACGTGCTGGTGAGCACCACGATCATCGAGAACGGCCTCGACATCCCGCGCGCCAACACCATGATCATCAACCGTGCCGACACCTTCGGCCTGGCGCAGCTCTACCAGTTGCGCGGCCGTGTCGGCCGCTCCGACCGGCGCGCCAGCGCCTACTTGATGATTCCGCCACCCGACACGCTCTCCGATGTGGCGCGCAAGCGCCTGCGTGCCATCCAGGAGTTTGCCGACCTGGGTTCAGGGTTTCGCCTGGCGGCGCTCGACCTGGAAATTCGTGGCGCTGGGTCGCTGCTTGGCGAGCGCCAGCACGGCCACATGGCGGCGGTTGGCTTCGAGATGTACGCCCGGCTGCTGGAGGAGGCGGTGCACGAGCTCGAGGGCCAGCCGGCGCCGGCGGAAGTACGAGCGCAGCTCAACCTCGGCGTCGGGTTCAGCATCCCGGTGGCCTATGTCGAGGATCCGCTGCAACGCCTCATGGTAGCCAAGCGGCTCGCCTCGGTACGCGACCAGGCGCAGCTCGAGGCTCTTCGCGACGAAGTACGCGACCGTTACGGCGCCATGCCGCGCGAGGTGGAGGACCTCTTCGACTATGCCCAGCTCCGCTTGGAGGCGGAGACTCTGGGGATCCTCTCGGCCGATCGCGTGGGCCGCAACTTCGAGCTGCGCATCGGCCGCGACGCCGGGCTCGACCTTGCGGCGCTGCTGGTACGCGTCGAGCAGGAGCCCGGTTGGTCGATCCGCCCCCCGGATCGTCTCGTGGTGCGGGCCCCGGCGGGCGACTCTGCCGAGAGAGCGGCCGACAGCGCCGAGTTTTCGCCCGTGGTGGCGCTTCGGGCGGTGCTCGAGAGCCTGCCGCAAACCGGCGCCGACGCTCGCTAGCCGGGCTGGCGGAGTCGTGACCCGGTGAGAAATGCTAGGGCCGGGGGTGGGCCTGCGGGTGCTTGCGACGGATGCCGCGGGTGCGGCTCGCGGTGGCCTCGTGATACCCTCAGGTGTGCGTCAGGTGCGCCTTGTAGGCAGCCCCGGCCGTCTCTAGAGTACGAGACGGACCCATCCCCACCCCCGCACGAGGGACCTCGAATGCGGCTGGCCGCAATGCTTCGTCAACAATCCGACACTGTGCTTACCACGGTGCTCGTAGTGCTCGTCGCCGGCATGCTGGTGGCGGCGCCGGCCGCGGCCCAGCAGCAGGGGCCATCGGCGACCGCCCAGGCGCAAGTAGGCCCCGTTCAGGGTGGGATCATCGATCGTGTCTTGGTCCGCGTCAGCGGCGAGGCCATCTTGTACAGCGAATTCGAAGCGCAACTGCAGGAGCGTCTGAGCGCCATCGCCGGGCAGATTCCCCAGGACCAAATCGACGCACAGCTACCCCAGCTACGCCTGACCTTGATGGTCGCTTTGGTCGAAGGAGCGCTGCTCAAGATCCGCGCCGGGGAGCTTGGCATCACCGCCGATCCCAACGAGATCGACCGCGCCATCATGAACATCCGCGAGAGCAGCGGCCTGGTGGACGACAACCTGTGGCGCCAGGCGCTGGCGCAGAACGGTCTCACCGAGGCGCAGATGCGGGACAACGCGTCCGAAGCCATCGTGCAGCAGCGCATGATGATCCAAGAGATTCAGCGCCAAGTGTTCGTGTCGCAGCGTGAGGTGCAGACGTACTACGACGAGAACACAACGCAGTTCAGCGAACCGGAGCAGGTATTGTTCCAGCAGCTCGTCTTCGCCTTTCAGGGCGCCGATCGTGCAGAGGTCCGCACCCGAGCCGAGAATGCGCTCACCGAGCTGCGTGCCGGCATTTCGCTTAGCGCAGTCGGCAACAAGTACGCGCGGCCCAACGTTGACGTGGTGCAGGACGCCGCGGGCGCCAGCTGGATCTCGCCCGAGGACATCCAGGGCACCGTCAGGGCAGTGATCGAAACCCTGACGCCGCTGGCCTACTCCGATATCGTCGAAGCCACCTTCGGTGTGCATATCCTGCAGCTCATGGACCGCCGGGAAGGCCGGGTCGTACCGCTCGAGGAAGTCGAGGGCTTGATCCGCAACCAGCTCACCGACCAGAAGATGGGCATCCGCCTGGAGGAGTACACCGGCGCTTTGATGCGGAACGCAAGCTTGGAGATCTATGCGGAGGAGTTTGTCGATCTCTCCAACGCCTGGAGCGAGGAGAGCCGGGGTGCGCCAACCGGACCTGCCCGGGAGCAGGGATAAGCGCTTCGTTGCCGAGCTCCGCGTCGGCGAGCTGGTCGATACTACTTTCCTGCTGCGACGCTGCGACCTGCGCACGCGGAAGAATGGGGAGCCCTACCTGGCGCTGGAGTTCTCCGACAAGAGCGGCCGCGTATCGGGACGCATGTGGGACCACGCCGAGGCGTCGGCCAAGGCGGTGGGCGAGGGCGAATACGTTCACGTCGTCGGCGCCGTCGAGACCTGGCAGGCGCAACCGCAGATCAAAGTGGACCGCCTGGGGCCCGCCGACGCCGGGTACATCGACCCGGCCGACTATCTACCCGCTTCGCGACGCGACGTCAACGAGATGTACAGCGAGCTACTCGCCATCGTCGACTCGGTACGGAACGAGCACCTCCGGCAACTGCTGGATACCACCTTCGGCGACTCCCAGGTAGCGGCGATGTTTCGCCGCGCTCCCGGCGGCGTGATGCTGCACCACGCCTACGTCGGGGGTCTGCTGGAACACACCTTGTCGGTGGTCAACCTGGCGATACGGTTGGCCGAGCACTATCCTTCGCTCGATCGAGACCTGTTGATTACCGGCGCCTGCCTGCACGACCTCGGCAAGATCTGGGAACTGGCCTACGACCAATCGTTCCAATACACCCTCGAGGGGCGGTTGGTAGGACACCTGCTGCTGGAGAGCAATTGGCTGGCGAGGTGCATGGACGACATCGAGGGATTTCCGGCGCCGCTACGCCACCACGTGTTGCACTTGCTGGCCAGCCATCACGGGTTGTTCGAGCATGGTGCCCCGGTGCAGCCGGTGACGCGTGAGGCGCTCGTGTTGCACTACGTTGACGATCTTGACTCGAAAATGGGAGCCATGGATATCGCCATGGCGGAAGCAGAGGCAACCGGTGCCGACACCGCCTACAGCCGTTCGCTCGGGCGAAAGGTAATACGGCGCCGCTGGAACGAGGTGAAAGAATGAGCCTGAAGCCGTCGAAGCTCGTCCGCATCCCATCGTACGCGATCCTCCTCGCGCTCTGCGCCGCGGCCTTTGTTGGCGCCGGTTGCTCCGCCGCCGCGGGCGGTGATGAGCCATCTGCCAGTGCCGCTGCCGCAGCGGCCACCGCGCCCGCCGAACAGCCTGCGGCGAGCGCGGCGGCGGAGGTTGCCGCGACACCTGCCGCAGCGCCGTCGGTGGCGCCGCCGCAGCAGTTCCCGCCCCAGGACCACCTCAACAAGATCGTCGTTGCCTACACCGTTGCCAGCGAGCACGCTGAGCTGCTCACCGGACTGCCGTGCTACTGCCCTTGCGAGCTCTATGGTCACGGCGGCGTCATCGACTGCCACCGCTCGCAGCATGCCGCCATGTGCAACATCTGCATGGACGAGGCGATCGAGGCCGGCCAGCTCTACGAGGCGCAGCTGTCGCGGGGCGAGCCCGGTGACATCGCCGCGGTGCAGGCGCAAGTGAAAGACCGTTACCGTCGCGCCCTGGTGGCCCAAACAGCGCAGCAGCTCCCGAACATGAACACCCAGCAGGGGCAAGCCTTCCTGCAGGCGTGCTCGGATTGCCACCAGCCGCCGTCGCCCGGGATGCACACCCCCAGCGACTGGGATACGACGCTGACGCGCATGGAGCGGTACGCCCGCGGCAGCAATGCGATGCCGACCGAGCAGATGTGGCAAGCGGCGATCAGCTACGTAAAGTCGGTCGCCGCGCAGGTGCCGGTCAACAACGTGGCGCAGATGCGTCAGAGCTTGCAGAACACGGTCGAGCACCTCAAGGAAACCGAGGGTGACGCCGCCTACTACCCCAGCGTCCGCGACCAGGTCCTCGACCCGGTTTGGGCGCAGCGCATGGCAACGGCCTACAACGACGCCCGCGCCCTTCCCGCCGAGCTCCTCGCCAGTACCCCCACCGCCTGCAAGCCCTGCAACGACGCCGGCAACACCAACCTGCTGGCGTGCCTGAACTCGTGGCAGGCGATTACCTGCGAGACGGCGATAGAAGAGATCGAGCGCCTGGTCGCGAGCGAGCGCGAGGGCGCGCGATGAGCTTCTGCTTCCCGTTTGGTGGGTCTCAGCCAGCTTGAGAGTGGGTTCAATTTTTTGATTTCCCACCACCCGCCCCCGACCTCTCGCTGCCTACGGCAGCTCGTTGCCCGCTAGGCGCGTAGGTGGGGGCGAAGCGCCTTGCATACAGTGGGCAGATATTCCGCTCCTCGCTCAGGTGAGAGCGAAGCGCCAGCCCCGACAGGCGCCCTTCCTATTCCTTTGGCGTCTAGCAGGCAGGGGAGCTGCCGTAGGCAGCGAGCGGTGGGGGTGGGTGGCGGGCATTCAAAAAGAAAAAGAAGGTGCCAAACCATCACCCTCTCTCTGCCGACGGTGAACGGTCCGGGCTAGCTGCCCAAGGAACAGTGGGGCATCTGTTGGAACCGGCGCTCCGCTTTCACCTGTGCGAGTCACGGAACGAGCAGCCAAGATCGGCCGGGCGTCTTCCTCCCACCTACGCGCCTAGCGGGCAGCGAAGGTGCCGTAGGCGCCGAGAGGTCGGGGGCGGGTGGCGGGAAATCGAAAAAACTGAACCCACTCGCAAGCGGGCGCCAAACCCCACCAAGAAATCGCCTTCAACCCAGCGATTATGCGCTACTGGCCGCGCGGGCGGACGCGATCGAGCTCCGGAAACTGGTCCCAAACCTCCCGCGCTGGGTTCGGTTCGATCGCCAGCGTCACCCCCTCGACGCCGGCGGCCATCGGCCGTAGCTCGAGCCCGTAGTTCTTCGAGAGGCCGCGCATGTCAATGTTGGATACGTCGATCGCCACGCGCTGCTCGGCGAGGACCGCGCCGGCTTCATCGAGTTGCTTTACCAGAACGGTGAGTCGGGTGAGGTTGTCTTCGGTGTCCTTGAGTACCACGACGTCGAGATACAGCCACGGCTGTGCTGTGTCGGTGTCGCGGTCAATCCATGACGCCAAGCTGACCTCGAAGTTGTTGCGTGTCCTGATGACCTCGGCAACGAGGTCCTCGGCGGAGGGGGGAGAGCAGGCCGCGACGGCGGCGAGAAGCAGGACGGTGACAAGGGCGCGACGGCGCATCAGGGTGTCTCCTCGGTTCCAATCATCAGCAACTTGTACATATCGCGGCGCGAGACGCGATGTTCGCCGGCGATCTGCTTGAGGGCTTCGTTGCGCGGCGTGCCGCCGGCAATGAGCGCCTCCAGACGACGGCCGAGCGCGTCGCGGTCCAGGGCCGCGATCCTTTCGGGTAACGTGTCGAGGGTGTCGGTGTTCTCCGCCGACTCACCCCCGCAGCCGGCTACGCAAACGGTAACTTCGCCACGGGCCTCGGTCGCCGCGAAGTGCGCGGCGACCTCCGGGAGAGTGCCACGAATGATTTCCTCGTGCACCTTGGTGAGCTCGCGGGCGACGGCGATCTGACGAGGCCCCAGAACGTCGGCGGCCTCCGCCAGGGAGCGTGCCAGCCGCCGCGGTGATTCGAGGAACACCAGCGTGCCCACCTCGGCGCAAAGACTCTCGAATAGACGCCGCCGGGGGCCCGACTTGCGCGGCAGGTAACCGGTGAAGGTGAAGCGCTCGAGCGCCAGCCCCGATGCGGTGAGCGCCGCAAGCAAGGAGCTGGCGCCGGGGACCGGTACCACCGGCACGCCGGCGGCGACCGCCTCGCGCACCAATAGATGGCCCGGATCGGAGATCAGCGGCGTACCGGCGTCCGACACCAGCGCCATGCTCTCCCCCGCCGCCATGCGGGCCGCGAGCCGGCTGGCCTGGGCCTCCTCGTTGTGCTCGTGCAGCGACTTCATCGAGGCGTGGATGTCGTAGTGGCTCAGCAGCTTGCGGGTGCGCCGCGTGTCTTCGGCGAGGATGAGGTCGACACCGCGCAGCAAGGCCAGCGCCCGCAGGGTGATGTCCTCCAGATTGCCGATGGGGGTGGCCACCAGATAGAGCCCGGCGACGGGTTGGCGGGGCGGGGTCTCAGGGGTCTCGGCAGTCATGGCTGGAATCTAGCCTGGATACTTCAACGAGTCACGGAGCAGGCCGGGCTGGACGCCGTCGTGTTGGTGCGCCGCCGGCGTCCCGGCGGGTTTTCCCTACCTGTGTGTGGATGCCGGCGTGCCGGGCGGGGTTCGCCACCGTGCTAAAGTTGGTCGCTTGTCCCCTAGCTCCAGGAGTTATCCAGTGATCGACGGCGTACAGCTGATTCCACGTACGCGCCATGCGGATGACCGTGGCTACGTGACGGAGATCTTTCGCTCTGACGAGGAGCATTTCCAGAACTTCGGCCAAGCCTACGTGACCGCCTGCTACCCGGGCGTGGTGAAGGCCTGGCACCGCCATGCCGCACAGACCGACCATTTCTACGTGGTCTCCGGCACCATGAAGGTGGGGCTCTACGACGATCGGCCCGAGAGCCCGACGCGCGGGCAATATCAGGTGGTGATCCTGGGGGAGCGCGGCGATAACGCGCAACTGGTGATCCCCGCCGGTCTGTGGCACGGCATGATGGCGCTCGAGACCTTCACGGTGATGCTCAACATTCCCGACGCGGTGTACAACCACGACGACCCGGACGAAGAGCGTGTCCCTTGGGACGCCTTCGACGACATCTGGACGGTCAAGAATCGCTGACCCGAACTTCTCGGCGGTTCGTGGCGGCTCACGGTGAGGCGTGGCGGAGCCAGCGGAAGGGCCCGCCACGATGCCGGATATCAGAATATACAGTAACTTCCAGCAAGTTAAAGTATGATCCCACCGCACGGCCATGAGTGCAGCTGAAACGCTGGGTATCGGCGACGCGATTCGTATCCGTGGCGCCCGGACCCACAACCTACGCGGCATCGACCTCGACGTGCCGCGCTACAGCCTGGTGGTGATAACCGGCCTGTCGGGCTCGGGCAAGTCCTCGCTTGCCTTCGATACGCTGTACGCAGAAGGGCAGCGCCGCTACGTCGAATCTTTGTCGGCCTACGCCCGTCAGTTCCTCGATCAGATGGAGCGCCCCGACGTCGAGAGCGTCGAAGGGTTATCGCCGGCCATCGCCATCGAGCAGAAAACCACCAGCCGCAACCCGCGCTCGACGGTGGGCACGGTCACCGAATTGTACGACTACCTACGGCTCTTGTATGCCCGCGTGGGTACGCCACATTGCCCGCAGTGCGGACGCGCCGTGCGTTCGCAGACGACGCGGCACATCGTCCGGCAGATCATGAGCCTGCCGGAAGGAGCGCGTCTGCAGATCCTCGGTCCCTTGGTGCGCGGCCGTAAAGGTGAGTTCAAGGCCGAGCTGACGCGCCTGGCTCGCAGCGGTTTCGTGCGCGCCCGCATCGACGGACGTGTCGTGGAGATCCACAAAGCGCCGCAGTTGCGCCTCCAACAACGGCACGACATCGAGGTGGTGGTGGACCGCGTCATCCTGCGCCCCGGTATCGAGGCACGCCTGCGCGACGCCGTCGAGAAGGCGGTCCAGGTGGGCGACGGCGTGGTCATCGTCAACGTGTTGGGCGACGACGACTACCTCTACTCCAAGCGGCTGGCGTGCCCTCATTGCGAGATCAGCGTCCCGGAGCCGATGCCGCGTTCATTCTCCTTCAACAGCCCGCGCGGCGCCTGCCGCCACTGCGAGGGGCTGGGCCGGCGCTTCGAGTTCGACACCAAGCTGGTCGCGCCGGACGACGATCTGTCGCTTCCCGAGGGGGCCATCGCCCCGTGGCGCGGCTCCACCTATCCGAAGCACTTCTTCGAGTCGTTATGCGTCGAGTTCGAGGTTGACCCGCAGACCCCCTGGGGAAAGCTCTCAGAGGCATTGCGGCGCCTGGTGATGGACGGCCCACCGGATGGAGAAGTGCTGGAAATCCCCGTCCGCCACGGTTTGATGGACAAGCGCCTGGGGCGCGGGTTCGAGGGTGTGGTGCCGATCCTCGAGCGCAACTACGAACAGGAGGCCGGAGGCCGGCGCGCCCGTACGATCGAGAAGTTCATGCGCGATCGTTGCTGCCGCGCCTGCGGCGGCAAGCGACTTCGGCCGGAGAGCTTGGCGGTGCTCATCAACGAGCGCTCGATTGCCGAGTTCACCGCGCTGACCATCGACCAGGCTCTCGATGCGGTCGGCAAGATGAACGTGCGCAAGCGGCTGGAGCCGGTCGCCTCGCCCCTTGTCAAGGAAATCGGTGACCGGCTGCGGTTCCTGCAGCAGGTGGGCCTGGGGTACCTCAGCCTCGACCGACCGGCGGCGTCCCTGGCCGGCGGCGAGAGCCAGCGTATCCGCCTCGCCACCCAGATCGGCACCCGCCTGCGCGGTGTGATGTACGTGCTCGACGAGCCCAGCATCGGTCTGCACCAACGCGATAATCATCGCCTGCTCGAAGCGCTGGCGGAGATCCGCGACCAGGGCAATACGGTGATCATCGTGGAGCACGACGAAGAGACCATCCGCGCCGCCGATTGGGTCATCGACCTGGGACCGGGGGCCGGAGAGCATGGTGGACATATCGTCGCCGAAGGCCCACCGGAAGCGGTCGCCGCCGACCCGGCTTCGCTCACCGGCGCCTATCTGTCGGGGCGGCGCCGCATCGAAGTGCCGGCGTCACGTCGCCGCCCGTCAATGTCATTGTCGGGCTCCGGCGACGCACCGTCGGGGTGGCTCACGGTACGCGGGGCGCGCCACCACAACCTGCGCGACATCGACGTTTCCTTCCCGCTCGGTCTGTTTACCGTGGTGACGGGTGTCTCCGGCTCCGGCAAGAGCAGCTTGGTGCAGGAGATCCTCTACCGCGAGCTCGCCCGCGTTATCTACCGCGCGGTCGAGCCGCCCGGCGCGCATCGGGCCATCGACGGCATCGAGCTCATCGACAAGGTCATCG
>Ga0114950_10001570_pt1 | contig 17224 bp, 14 predicted proteins | sample N075metaG_FD_83503 | JGI IMG/M metagenome (GOLD analysis project Ga0114950, IMG submission 83503) | Deep subsurface microbial communities from Kermadec Trench to uncover new lineages of life (NeLLi) - N075 metaG | ecosystem: Environmental > Aquatic > Marine > Ocean trench > Sediment | place... | reverse complement strand
TCGATTTCCTTGGCCACCGTCACACCGTCCTTGGTGATGCGCGGCGCCCCGAAGGACTTGTCGAGCACGACGTTGCGGCCCTTTGGCCCCAACGTCACCTTGACCGCATTGGCCAGAATGTCGACGCCGCGCAGCATCCGCTCGCGGGCGTCGGCGCCGAATTTCACATCTTTCGCTGCCATAATTCCAATCCCTTACTGGATCACGCCCATGATATCGGACTCTTTCATAATCAACAGCTCGTCGCCGTTGAGCTTGACTTCGGTGCCGGACCATTTGCCGAAGAGAATCTTGTCCCCCTTCTTCACGTCCAGCGGCACGAGCTTGCCGGCTTCGTCGCGGGCGCCGGGCCCTACCGCCATCACCTTGCCCTCCATGGGCTTTTCCTTGGCCGTGTCGGGAATGATGATCCCGCCGGCGGTCTTGTCATCGTCGTCGATGCGCTTGACCAGAACGCGGTCGTGTAACGGCCTGATGTTCATCCGTCGACCTCCAGATTTTCGGACGTTCGTAAAAACGATTTCGATTTGTTAGCACTCTCTCCCGATGAGTGCCAAATCGCGCATCTGATATACGGGGCGCGCCAGGCCCTGTCAAGGCACGGGGCGCCGGTTTCGCGACGCTTCAGGAAATCAATCGGTCAGCGCCGTTTCGGCGGCCGGAAAACGGCTTTGAAAGCGCGCTGAATCGGCGCCATCGAGGCCGACGCATAGATGGGCGTATTCATCGTCGTCGGTCCGGCTGAGCACCTCGCCGTGACGATAGAGCCAGGCCAGGGCCGCGCCGTCGCTGAGCTTGAGGCGCAGCGTCAGCACCTGGCGTTCCGCGGCCAAGCGCGCGTCGAGCACGCGGCACAGGGCGTCGCAACCGGCGCCGGTCAAGGCCGAAAGCGCCACCGAGTTGGCGTCGGGCGCCGCTCCGCGTCGGTCTCCGTCGCCGAGCCGGTCGATCTTGTTATGGACCTCGATCACCCGGCCCATGTCCCCGGCGTCGATGCCGAGATCGCGCAACACCGCCTCGACGTCCTGCTTCTCGGCCGCGCTGTCGGCGGAGGAAATATCGCGTACGTGAATGATAATATCGGCGGCGATCACTTCCTCGAGGGTGGCGCGGAACGCCGCCACCAGATCGGTCGGCAGGTCGGAAATGAAGCCCACGGTGTCGGACAGGATGGCCTTGCGGCCGGACGGCAGCACGAGACGGCGCATGGTCGGGTCCAAGGTGGCGAACAGTTCGTCGGCGGCGACCACCGTCGCGCCGGTCAGTCGATTGAACAGGGTCGACTTGCCGGCGTTGGTATAGCCGACCAGCGCGACGATCGGGTATGGCACGCGACGCCGCGCCTTGCGCTGGAGTTCGCGGGTCCGCGCCACCTCGGCGAGCAGGCCGCGCAGACGCATGATCCGCGTGCCGATCTGGCGCCGGTCCGATTCGAGTTGCGATTCGCCGGGGCCGCCAAGGAAGCCGGTGCCGCCCCGTTGGCGCTCCAGATGGGTCCAGGAGCGGACCAGGCGGCCGCGCTGGTAGGTGAGCGAGGCCAATTCGACCTGAAGGCGCCCTTCCCGGGTGCGCGCGCGGGCGCCGAAGATTTCCAGGATCAGGCCGGTCCGGTCGATCACCTTGCAGTGCCACGCCCGTTCCAAATTGCGTTGCTGGATCGGCGCCAGGGTGGCATCGACGACGACGAGATCAAGGTGTTCGGAGCGAACCGTCTCCGCGATATCATCGACGGCGCCACGTCCGAAAAGCGTGCCGGCGCGCGCCGCGCGCAGCGGAATCAGACGCGCCTCGACGACGTCCAGCGAGATCGCCGCTCCCAATCCCACGGCTTCCTTGAGCCGCGCGTCCGGTGCCCGGCCGCGCGGCTTTCCGCTCTTGACGACGGGGTGCAGAACCAGCGTCCGCGGCGCCGTCACCCCGTCATATGAGCCTCCGTCCGTGGTCAAATCACTCTTCGTCGGCTTCCTTGGCCGGCTCGAAAAGCTGTATCGGCGCGGCTGGCATCACCGTCGAAATCGCATGTTTGTAGACAAGTTGCGATTGGCTGTCGCGGCGCAGCAATACGCAGAAATTGTCAAACCAAGTAATGACGCCTTGCAGCTTCACCCCGTTCACGAGAAAGATCGTCACCGGGACCTTGTTCTTACGGACATGATTCAGAAACACGTCCTGTACGTTTTGGCCTTTTTCGCTTGCCATTTTTTTGTCTCCGTCTGTCGACGGGCTTCCAGCCGCGTGGGATTTCGGACCCGTGATATTCGCGGCCGCCCCCTTTTCAGGACCCATGTATAGCACAGCTTTCGACCATGCTAACGCCTTCGCTCGATCGACGTGCAAATTGGCTGTCGGCCGCCGTCAATTTCGTTTGCCGCGCGGCGCCACGAAGTCCAGATAAAGCGCGCGCAAACGTTCGGTCACCGCGCCGGGCCTTCCGTTGGCGACCACCGCGTCGTCGATTTGCACGACCGGAACGACAAAAGAACTGGTGCTGGTCAGAAACGCCTCGCGCGCGCGCGCCGCTTCTTGCGGCGTGAAGGCGCGCTCGATCACCGTGATGCCGTCCCGGCGCGCGAGGTCGATCAGGCGCGTGCGCGTGATCCCGGTCAGGATGTCGTGGCTTGGCGGGCGCGTGACCACGGCGCCGTCGGTCTCCACCATCCAGGCGTTGGATTGGCTGCCCTCGGTGACCATGCCGTCCTCGTCCACCTGCCACGCCTCGAACGCGCCGTCTTGCGCGGCGGCCTGCTTGGCCAGGACATTGGCCAACAACGAGACCGACTTGATATCGCGCCGCCGCCAACGGATGTCGGGAACGGTGATCACGCGCACCCCCTCGACCAGCGCCGGGCTCGACGCCGGCTGGCCGCGCCGCGCGGTCACCACCATCGACGGCCGCGCGTCGCGTGGAAAGGCATGGTTGCGCGGCGCCACGCCCCTGTTGACCTGCAGATAAACGATTCCCTCGGTGACACGGTTGCGCCGCGCCACTTCGCGCAGCACCGCCTCTAGCGGCGCGCGGCGCATGGGCGCCGTAATTTCCAAGGCGCTCAGCGAACGGTCGAGGCGCTCATAGTGAAGCGTGGCGTCGACCAGTTCGCCGCCGACCACGGCGATAACCTCGTAAACGCCGTCCGAGAACTGCATGCCGCGGTCCTCGACATGGGTGCGCGCGGTGGCGTGCGGGACGTAGCGCCCGTTCACGTAGGCCCAGCGCGACATGACGCTCCTCCTTTTAACGCCGCCAGAATATCGGACTCAATAGCACAAGCAGAGTCAACAGCTCCAGGCGGCCGATCAACATGCCCAGCGCGAGCAGCCATTTGGCGCCGTCCGGCAGGGCGGCGTACGTGGCGCCATGTCCGCCGACCGCCCCCAGCACGGGGCCGGTGTTGGACAACCCCGACGTCGCCGCGGTCAAGGCGGCCGGGAAATCCAATCCGAACGCCGAAAGACCGCTGGCCAGCAGAACCAGGCAAAAGATATAGGCGGCGAAAAATCCCCACACCGCCTGGATCATCGGCGCGGGCACCGAAGCGCCGCCATATTTGACCGGTATCACCCCGTGCGGCCGGGTCAAGCGCACCATTTCGCGCCCGCCCTGGCGCAACAGCAGCACGCCGCGCATCAGCTTCAGCCCACCCGCGGTCGATCCGCTCGCCCCGCCGACCATCGCCAGGGCAAGCAGCAGGAACACCACGAAAGTGGGCGCCATCGGTATCGTGGGACCGACATAGCCCGTGGTCGTCACCGCCGACACCACGGCGAACACGCCTTTGCGCAAGGCTTCCAGCGGCATAATCCGGTCACCGACAATCAACACGCCGGCCGTGGCCACCGTGGCGAACAGCACGATGCCGAGCAGAAAGCGGCATTCGGGGTCATCGCCATAGTGACCCGGCCGACCCTGTATCGCGCGCCAATGAAGCGTGAAATTCATCGCCGCCGCCACCATGAAAACGACCAGAATCAACTCCACCGCGGCATTATCGAAACCGGCGACGGAGTCGGCGCGGGTCGAGAACCCGCCGGTCGATAGCGTGCTCATGGCGTGACACAGGGCGTCGAACGCGGGCATGCCCGCGATCCACAGGGCGGCGCCGCACAACGCGGTCAAGAAGGCGTATAGCATCCACAAGGCGCGCGCCGTCTGGCGCAGCCGGGGCCTTAACGTATCGGAGACCCGTTGTGTCGCATCACCGCGCAGAATTTCGATGCCGCCGATGCCCAATGTCGGCAGGATGGTTATCGCGAACACGATTGTCGCCATGCCACCCATCCATTGGGTCATGGCGCGCCACAGCAAAAGCCCGCTGTCCAGGTTTTCGGGGGCCGGGAAAATGCTCAGGCCGGTGGTGGTAAGCCCCGATAGAGATTCGAAGAAACCGTCGGTCAGGCTTGTCGCCGTGGAACCGAAAACGAACGGTAGCGCGCCGAATAGGCCGAGCACCAGCCAGCCCATGACGGCCAGCACCAGGGTCTCGGCGCGCCCGATGGCGCCGCCCCGGCCACGCCCCGTAACCAGCAGCAGAACGCCGATGAACAGGGCCGCGCCGGCGCTCAGGGCAAAGCCGGCCGCCGTATCGATTTCGCCGGCGCCAAGAGACAGCAGGGCCGGCGCCAACATGGTGGCGGCGAATATCGACAGCATCCAACCAAGGACGCGAGAGACCGCGGCATGAGACATCGGGAACCTTTCGCGCGCGGCGCGCCGGCGGCGTCAGAAAAAGCCGAGCGCCACCGAGAACAGCTTTTCGACCTTCTTCACCGCCCCATGCGCCGCGAAGATGACGACCCGGTCGTGGGCTTCGATGGTCGTCGCGCCGCGCGGCATGATCACCTCGTCGCCGCGCACCACCGCGCCGACCAGAACGCCGCTCGGCAAGCGCGCGTCGCGCAACGGCACGCCGACGACGGGCGAGGTCTCCAGCGCCTCGACCTCGATGACCTCCGCCTCGCCGGCGCGGAGCGTATAGACCGAACGGACGCGGCCACGCCGGACGTGCTCGAGAATGCGCGATACCGTAATCTCGCGCGGGCTGACCGCGGCGTCGATGCCCAGCGGCGAGATCAGCGGCGCGAACGTGGTCGCGTTGATCAATGTGACCGCTCGGGCGCAACCGTGGCGCTTGGATAGCACGGAAACGAGAATGTTCACCTCGTCCCGGTCGGTCACGGCGACCACGGTCTCCGCCGCGCCGATATTGGCTTCCTTGAGGATTTCCGCGTCCAACGCGTCGCCGTTCAACACGACGGTCCGGTCAAGCTGGTCGGCCACGAATTCAGCGCGCGCCTTGTCGGACTCGATCAGTTTCAGGTTGATCGTCGGATTGGTTTTCTCGAGCTGGCGAGCGAGTCGAAAACCGATATTGCCGCCACCGATGATGACCAGACGGCGCGCCTCTTTCTCCTCGTGGCCGAACAGCGCCATCGCGCGACCGATATGCCCGCTATCGACCACGAAGTAGACCTCGTCGCCCGGCACCATCTGGTCCATGCCATGGGGCACGATGGCGGTCTCGTCGCGCACGATATAGACCACGGTGATCTTGAGGTCGGGGAACAGCTCGGTGAGTTGGCGCAACGGCGTGTTGACCAACGGGCAGTCCTCGCCCAGCCGCACGCCGATCAGGCGCACCCTGTCGTCGGCGAAACCGATCATGTCGAGCGCGCCCGGTTGTTCGAGCCGCCGCGCGATCGAACTCACCACTTCCGCTTCCGGCGAGATCAGAAAGTCGATCGGCATGTTGTCGCGGCTGAACAGGTCGGACCAGGCCGGCTCCAGATAGGCCTGATGGCGCACCCGCGCGATCTTGGTCGGAACGTTGAACAGGCTGTGCGCGACCTGGCACGCGATCATGTTGATCTCGTCCGATTGGGTGACCGCGATCAGCATGTCGGCGTCCTCGACGCCGGCCTGCTCCAACATGTCCGGATGGGACGCGAATCCCAACAGGGCCTGGACATCCAGGCCGTCGCTGACCTTGCGGATTTGCTCGGCGTCGTGGTCGATGACCGTGACGTCGATATTCTCGCCCGACAGGTGGTGGGCGATACTGAAGCCGACCTGGCCGGCGCCGCAGATGATGACCTTCACGGGATTATGTCGTGCCCGGCGGGACGGTCGGCGAACGGCTTTCGCCCGTGATGCCGAGCGACTTCAGTTTGCGGTGCAGGGCCGAACGTTCCATGCCCACGAATGTCGCGGTGCGCGAGATGTTGTTGCCGAAACGGATCACCTGGGCCTGCAGATACTCCCGTTCGAACATTTCGCGCGCCTCGCGCAGCGGCATGCCCATGATCTCGCCGCCATTGTCGGCGCGCAGCGAAGTGGGCGTCGACGTGGTGATTTCGGGCGGCAGCATGGTTGCGCGCACCGGCGCGCTCGGTTCGCCGGGCGCCATGATCAATACCCAGTCAACCACGTTGCGCAGCTGGCGAACGTTACCGGGCCATTCGCAGGTCTGCAACACCGCCAATGCGTCGGAAGCCAACTCGCGCGGCGGCAGACCGGAGGCCTCGGCCGCGCGGGTCATGAAATATTGTGCCAGGATCGGCACGTCCTGACGCCTGTCACGCAACGGCGGCACCTTGATCGGCACCACGTTGAGCCGGTAGTAGAGGTCCTCGCGAAAGCGCTGTTTGGCGATCTCCGCCAGCAGGTCGCGGCTGGTCGCGGCCACCACCCGCACGTCGACCTGGATCGGCCGCGTGCCACCCACCCGAACGAAAGTCTGGTCCTGCAACACCCGCAGAATCTTGCCCTGGGTCTCCAGGGGCATGTCGGCGACCTCGTCGATGAACAAAGTGCCGCCGTGGGCTTGTTCAAAGGTGCCGACCTTGCCGGGGCTGTCCGGGCCCAAGGCCCCCTTCTCCACCCCGAACAATTCCGCCTCCATCCGTTCGGGCGCCATGGAGGCCGCGTTGAGCACGACGAACGGCCCGTCGGCGCGGCGCGACTTCTGATGGACGGTGCGGGCGGCGACTTCCTTGCCGGACCCAGGCGGTCCGCTGATCAGGACGCGGCTGCCGGTGGGCGCGACCCGGTCGATGGCCTGGCGGACCGCGTTGATCCCGGACGAGTCGCCGATCAGCTCGACGTCGCCGCCGGCGCGTTGGCGCAGTTCCTGGTTCTCGCGCTTGAGGCGGTAGGTTTCCAGGGAACGGTCGATGACGAGCAGCAAGCGGTCGGCCTCGAACGGTTTTTCGATGAAATCGTAGGCGCCGAGCCGGATCGCCTGGACCGCGGTCTCGATATTGCCGTGGCCGCTGATCATGATGACCGGCAAGCCGGGATGACTCTCCTGAATCATCTTGAGAAGTTCGATGCCGTCGCGCTTGCTGCCCCGCAACCAGATGTCGAGCAGAACCATCGACGGCAGGCGCGCCTCGATCGCCGCTAGGGTGCTGTCGCTATCGGACGCCGCGCGAGTCTCGTAGCCCTCGTCGGATAAAACCCCGGCGATTTGGGCGCGAATGTCCGCCTCGTCGTCGACGATCAGTATTTCATGAGCCATATGACGCGCGCGGTTTCACTGAATGAGCAATTTCCGGGACGGTCTCGGACGCGACCGTGGTTTCGCCAGGGAAGATCAAACTCACCCGGGCGCCGCCCGGACCATCCTCCAACTTCACTTCGCCCCCATGATCCTCCATGATCTTTTTGACGATGGCAAGACCCAGTCCGGTCCCCTTGGCGCGGGTCGTGACATAGGGTTCGGTCAGGCGATCGCGCTGGTCCGTGGGCAACCCTGGTCCGTTGTCCTCGACGGTGACCGCCCAGCGCTTGTCCGGAGTCGCCTCAATGCCGACGGCGATCCGCCCGGCGCGCGCCTCGCCGGCCTCGCCGCCTTGGATCGCGTCCACCGCGTTCTGCAGCAGATTGGTCACCGCCTGGCCGACTTGCCGGGCGTCGCAATGGATGTCGACCGATCGGTTCGGAAACGCCGTCGTGAATTCGATCTCGGCGCGCGCGATCTTTTGCAGTGACAAGGCGCGTTCCACGACCGCGACAAGATTCTCCTGGACACGCACCGGCGCCGGCATGCGCGCGAAGGCCGAGAACTCGTCGACCATGCGTCGGATATCGGCGACCTGGCGAACGATGGTGTCGATGCAGGTGGCGAACACTTCCGGTTCCGTGGTCACGGCGTCCAGGTATTTTCGCTTCAGACGTTCGGCCGCGAGCTGGATCGGAGTCAGCGGGTTCTTGATCTCGTGCGCGATGCGCCGCGCCACGTCGGCCCAGGCCGCGGTGCGCTGCGCGGTGACCAGTTCCGTGATGTCGTCGAACGTAACCACATAGCCGGTGATCTGGCCGGTGCCGCGTTCCACGGCGATACGGACCAGCAACCGGCGGGCACGGTCGTCGCGCACGATGCTGATCTGGTCCTGTACCATGGGTTGGGCGCTCGCCCGCATGTCCGCCATCAACGGCGCCATTTCGGGCACGGCCTGTTCCAGCGGCCGCCCGACCAGGTTATCGACCGGACAGGACAGCAAATCGAGCGCGGAGCGGTTGGGCAGGAATATCCGCCCTTCCGGATCGAGGCCGAGGACCCCCGCGGACACGCCGAACAGCACGGCCTCGGTGAACCGGCGGCGCTCGTCGAGCTGCCTGTTGGCTTCGATCAACTCGGCGCGCTGACCCTCCAACTGTCCCGTCATGCGGTTGAAGGCGCGGCTGAGCGTGGCGATTTCGTCGCCCTCGCGCCCCTCGGGCACGCGCGCCGTCAAATCACCGGCGCGCACCCGCTCGGCCGCCGCGACCAGCGTGGCGATCGGGCGGACCAGGCGGTTGGCGAAGGTCAGTCCGACCCAGACCGAGGCCAGCAGCAGCAGCAACGTGACGATCAGGTAGATCATGGTGAAGGTGATCTGAATGCCCGAGCTCTTGCTTTCGAGTTGACGATAGTCGTCGACCGCGCGGCGCAGCCGTTTCATGTGATTGAGCACGTCGCTGTCGACGAAGCGTCCGACATAAAGGAACGTGCCGGCGATGCCGTCGAGGCGCCCCAGCGCGCGGACACGGTCCTCGTTGTCGTTGGTGAAGACGATCACTTCGCCTTCCGCGGCGCGTAGCAGCGCGGTGTTCGGCAAGGGATCGAACTCGAGCACGAAGCTCAGCTTGGTGCGGGCCAGCACCTTGCCGTCGCCGCGCAGCACGATGGCCTCGCTGATGGTTCGTTCGGCGCTGAGTTCCTCCAGCAAGGCGTTGAACCGTTGCGCGTCCTCCAACAGGCGCGGGCCAATGCGGTTGATAACGCTGGCCATGGTCAGGACGTCGGCGCGGATGAATTGGCGATGGTCCCTGTCGTAGGCTTCGGCGACGTCGAGCGAACGATCGAGCGCGGTGCTGACCCGCTCGTTGAACCATCCTTGAATACCGAAGCTGAAAAACCCCACCGAGAACACCGCCACGATGATCGCCGGCAGCACCGCGACCAAGCTGAACAACGCCACCATGCGCGCGTGCAAGCGCGAGCCGGCGGAGCCCTTGCGGCGCGCGATCCAAAGCCTGACCAGGCGCCACGCGACCAGCGCGCCGAGCGTGAGCATCAGCACCAGGTCGACGTTGAGCAACACCAGGACGGTGCGCGGCTTGGCGCCCAGCGGCGACACCGCGCCGGTGATCGCCACATAAGTCGCGACGCCCGACACGATGGCGGCGACCGCCAGGAACAGGGCGAACTGGCGGGACTGGGCGGCGCGCGTGATCCACCGACCGAGAAGTCCGGGCGTCGCGCCCAACGTGTCGTCTGTTTCGCTCGCCATGGTCATTCCGTCCAGTGGCCGGGGCGTTTATTTGGCGCCGCGCACCACTTGTATGTCGAGCACGCGGATTTTTTTGCGCAGCGTATTCCGGTTGAGTCCAAGCACCCGCGCCGCCTTGATCTGGTTACCATTGGTCGCCGCCAGGGTGCGGATGATCAGCGGGCGCTCGACCTCGCACAGTATTCTGTCATACAGGCCCGCCGCCGGCAGACCGTCCTTGTGGGCGCTGAAATATCGAGCCAGATGCCGGTCCACCGAGTCGGACAGGTTCTCGGCCTTCCCGGCGGAGCGTTCCTCCGCGCCCGAGCGGGGCTCCGTGAGTTCGGCATCGATCGCCTCCGCCGTGATCACGTCCTCGGCGTAAAGCACCGCCAGGCGACGCACCAGGTTCTCCAGTTCGCGGACGTTGCCCGGCCAGGCATGGGTCTTCAGCCGTTCCATCGCCGCCGCGTCCAGGCTCTTGAAAGCCAGGCCTTCCTCGGCGGCGAGGGATAGGAAATGACGCGCCAGCATCGGAATGTCTTCGGTCCGTTCGCGAAGCGGCGGCAAGCGAAGCGGCACCACGTTCAAGCGGTAGAACAGGTCCTCGCGAAACAGTCCCTGGCTCACCTGCTGGCGCAAGTCGCGGTGGGTGGCGGCGACGATGCGCGCGTCGGCGCGGATCGGGGCGCGGCCGCCGACCGAGGTGTACTCGCCGTCCTGCAGGACGCGCAGCAGCCGGGTCTGCGCTTCCAGCGGCATGTCGCCGATCTCGTCGAGGAACAGGGTGCCGCCCTTGGCCTGCTCGAATCGCCCCACGCTGCGCGCCGTCGCGCCGGTGAAGGCACCGCGCTCATGACCGAACAATTCGCTCTCAATCAACTCGCGCGGGATCGCCGCCATGTTGATGGCGACGAACGGCCCGTCGCGGCGCTTGCCGTAGTCGTGCAAGGCGCGCGCGAACAGCTCCTTGCCGGTGCCGGATTCGCCCGAGATCATCACGGTCAGGTCCGTGTTCATCAGGCGCGCCAGCACGCGGTAAACCTCCTGCATGGCCGGCGAGCGGCCGATCAGCGGCAAGGCGTCCTCGCCGTCCAGGGGGGCGGCCGCTTCGGCCATCTCGCCGTCGCCGCGTTGGGTCAGGGCGCGTTGCACGGTGCCGATCAGCACGTCCAGGTCGAAGGGCTTGGGCAGATATTCGTACGCGCCGCGCTCGTTGGCCTTGATCGCGGTCAGCAGCGTGCTTTGCGCGCTCATCACGATAACCGGCAGGTCGGGGCGCGCGCGCTTGATGCGCGGCAGCAGGTCGAGCCCGTTTTCGTCGGGCATGATCACGTCGGTGATCACCAGATCCCCCTCGCCGGCGGCGATCCATCGCCACAGGCCGGCCGCGGTGCCGGTGGAGCGCACGTTGTGGCCCAAACGGCCCAGCGCCCGGCCCAGCACGATGCGCATCGAACGATCGTCGTCCGCCACCAGGATGGTCGCCCCGGTCATGACCCACCGTCCTTCGTTGGCGCGGGCGGCACGGGCAGGCGCACGATGATTGCCGTGCGGCCGGATTGGCCGCCCACTTCCACCGAGCCGCCATGGTCCTCGACGATCTTGGCGACGAGCGACAGGCCGAGTCCGGTTCCCCTGGCCTTGGTGGTCACGAAAGGCTCGAACACCAGACCGCGCAGGTCTTCGGGGATGCCCGATCCGTTGTCCTGGACAGTGACGACGATGGGCAATTGCAGCCGCTCTCCGGTGCCCGGCACCGCGATCCGCACGCCATGCTGGTAGCGTGTCGACAAGGTGATCTCCCCGCCCCGTTCCGGCACCGCCTCGGCGGCGTTTTTGACCAGGTTGAGGAATACCTGGACCAACTGGTCGCGATTGCCAAACACCGGCGGCAGCGACGGGTCGTACTGGTCCTTGAAGCGGACGTGGCGCGCGAAACCGGTGGTGGCCAGCTTTTGAACATGGGCCAGCACGTCGTGGATGTTGACAGCTTCGCGGTGCAGCGGCCGGTCGTCGGAAAACACTTCCATGCGGTCGACCAGTTTGCGGATGCGGTCGGTCTCGTCGCAGATCAGTTGGGTGAGCTCTACGTCCGGGTCGGTGGCGGTTTGTTCAAGCAGTTGCGCCGCGCCGCGAATGCCGGACAACGGGTTCTTGATCTCGTGCGCCAGCACCGCCGCCATGCCCGCCACCGAGCGCGCCGCGCGACGATGGCTGAGCTGGTGGTCCATGCGCCCGGCCATGGAGCGTTCCTGAAGACTGATCAGGATATGATCGCGCTCGTCGCTCAACGGCGCCACGTGTACGTCGACCTGACGGGCGCCGATGCGCGGGCCGGCCAAGGTCAGACCGTATTCGGCGATGCTGTTGCCGTGGGCGCAAACCTGTCCGACAAGCGCGATCAACGGACTGTCGTCGGGCACCAGCGCGGCAAGGTTGTGGCGCGTCAGGTATGCGGCGCCGGCGCCCAGCAATTGTTCGGCCATGGCATTGACCGAACGGATATTCCGGTCGCGATCGACCACCATCACGGCCACGGGAAGGGCATAAAGAACCGCGGCCGCGTCGGGCGGCGGCGGCGCCGCGCGGATCGGGCTGGGTTCGGCGGTCATGTCAGGCGGCCCGCCGCTCCGCCGGCCACGCGGCCGCCCGCTCGAACAACGCGCGGATGCGGTCGCGGACGACACGGGCGTCGTCGAGGCGAAACACGCGGTCGCGAAACTCCGCCGAGCCCGGCAGGCCCTTGGTGTACCAGCCGATATGCTTGCGCGCGATGCGCAGGCCCATCTCGGCGCCGTAATGGGTTTGCAATTCATCGACGTGACGCAGAACGGTTGCCAGGCGTTCCTCCAACGGTGGATCGGGCAGCCGCGCGCCGCTGCGCAGGTAATGGATGACCTGGTTCAGGAACCACGGCCGCCCCTGACAACCGCGGCCGATCATCACCCCGTCGGCGCCGGACAGGCGCAAGACCTCGCGCGCGTCATCGACGGAGCAGATGTCGCCATTGGCAACGACGGGAATGGTGACGGCGCGCTTGACCTCGCCGATGAAGGCCCAGTCGGAACGGCCCTTGTAGAACTGGCAGCGCGTGCGCCCGTGTACGCTGATCATGCGAATGCCGCACTCTTCCGCGATCTTGGCGAGACGTGGCGCGTTGCGCGAGGCGTCGTCCCAGCCGGTGCGCATTTTCAAGGTCACCGGCAGATCGACCGCCTTTACGGTGGCCTCGAGTATCCGCGCCGCGTGGCTTTCGTCGCGCATCAAGGCCGATCCGGCATAACCGTTGGTGACTTTCTTGGCCGGACAGCCGAAATTGATGTCGATAATCGCGGCGCCGCGATCCTGGTTGAGCTTGGCCGCCTCCGCCATGACGTCGGGCTCGCAGCCGGCCAATTGCACCGCCATCGGCGCCTCGTCGGCACAGTTGGAGGCCATTTTTTGGGTTCGTTTGTTGGCCCTCACCATGGCCCGGCTGGCGATCATTTCCGACACCACCAAGCCGGCGCCAAAATCCTTGACCAGGCGGCGGAACGGCAGGTCGGTGACGCCCGACATGGGCGCCAGAATCACGGGATCGCGGACCAAGACCGGCCCGATCTGCAAACTCATCGATGGAGGCTCCGGAGACTGCCTAAAAGTTGGGCATAAATACTCCGCCCGCCGGGCCGGCGCAACTCCCCTCCGCGCCGCGCCGGCCGGCTTGGCAAGGACGCCGCGCGGCGATAGGTTGCGGTCTGTTCGGTAACGCCGGGAGCGCGTGGACGGCACATGCCCAAAACCGTAGCGTTGGTGGTGGCCGCCGGGCGCGGGCATCGCGCGGGCGGCGAAATTCCCAAACAATACATGCCACTGGCGGGGCAGCCTCTGTTGCGCCGGACCGTCGCGGCGTTCGCCGGCCATGGGGAAATCGACGCGGTCCGCGTGGTGATCCATCCCGACGACCGGGCGCTGTACGACGAAGCGGTCGCTGGACAGACATTGCTGGAGCCGGTCGCGGGGGGCGCCGAGCGGCAGGATTCGGTTCGTCATGGTCTGGAAAGCCTGGCGGAGCACGAACCGGACAATGTTTTGATCCATGACGCGGCCCGTCCTTTCGTCTCCGCTGATTTGATATCGCGGACCCTCGCCGCGCTGGACCATGGCCCCGGCGCGATTGCCGCGGTCCCGGTGAGCGACACATTGAAACGCGGCGACGGGCTGATCACGGGAACCGTGCCGCGCGACGGCCTGTGGCGCGCGCAAACCCCGCAAGCGTTCCATTACGACGCCATCCTCGCCGCCCATCGCGACGCCGCGGGGCTGTCGCTGACCGATGACGCCGCGGTGGCCGAACGCGCCGGCCTCGCCGTCGCCTTGGTTCCCGGCGGCGAGGACAATTTCAAGGTCACCACGCCCGAGGACCTTGAACGCGCCCAACGCGTGTTGGCGGAAGGCACGGTCATGGAAGCGCGGGTCGGCACGGGCTTCGACGCGCACCGCTTTGGCGCGGGCGAGCATGTCATGCTATGTGGCGCGCGGATCGCCCATGACCGCGGACTGGTCGGCCATTCCGACGCTGATGTCGGAATCCACGCCATTGTCGACGCCTTGTTGGGCGCGATCGGCGCCGGCGACATCGGCGATCATTTTCCACCCACCGATCCGCGCTGGGCGGGCGCGGATTCCATGGTTTTCCTGGCCCATGCGCGGGACCTGGTCGAGCGGGCCGGCGGCGTCATCGGCAATGTCGATGTCACGCTGATCTGCGAGCGGCCCCGCGTCGGCCCGCACCGCGCGGCCATGATCGCGTGCCTCGCCGAGGTACTGGAGATCGCCCCCGACCGGGTCAACGTGAAGGCCACCACCACCGAGCGGCTGGGGTTCACCGGACGCGGCGAAGGCATCGCCGCCCAAGCCGTGGCCACGGTGCGGATCGGCCGATAACGGCGCTCCGCCTGGGTTCAATCTCTCGCGATGGATTCTTAAATCATATCGGCCATCGGTCCCGGATCAGCCTGCTCAAATCCGATTTTTGAAACTTCATACCAGCGCTCCCGGTCCTCGGACCGAAGACGAACGTGGTGTCCGGCCCGGTCCGCCAGATTTCGTAGCCAAGCGCGTTGAACCCGTCCGTTACCCTCAAGAAAGGGATGGGCGGCATTTATTTCGTTCACGTAGTGCGCCGCGCGCGCGGCAAAGCGATTTGCTTCCATTCCTTTCAGGCCGTTCTCGTCCCGCAGCTCGGCAAACTGCTTCTCCAGCCAAGGCCGGATATTTTCAGGCGTGGCGAAAGGGGCCGCGCCCCGGCCCGTTGTATAGGTCCTAAATTTCCCGGCCCAGTCATAAACATCCTGAAAGAGATGGCGGTGGATAGCCTTTAGGCCGTCGACTTCTACGCGGCGAGCGTCACCGGGCGGCCCCTGCTTGGCGCGTATCGCCGATAAATAGCGCTCCGCGAGTTCCAACCGGTGAGGGTCCCGCAGACCAAGCTTGTTGCGGAGCGTTTCCGTTCCGAGATAGTGGAATTTGTCGAATTCAGCCTGTTCGCGCGACGAGCGACCCGGCCCATTCATTCGGCGGCGTTTACTTCGGAACCTTGCGCCGCGAAAAAGGCTTTGAGACGCCGGATTTGTTCTTCCCCGCCAATACCTTTGGCGTCCCACTCGGCTATCATGGCCTCAATTTCTGGACTGCGCGGCAGGCCCTCGATATCGGCGTCAACCATGGCCTGTTCATAGCGTTCGCGCGCCGCGCTGGCTTTTTCCGTCGATGGGCGCCGCGAATTCCTCATATCGTAATTATCCCGCATAAGTCATTAATTTCCCACCAAAAGAACCCAGCGCGCGCTTTGTCACCGAGGGATGCCTGGGCGCCACGAGGCGGCGCGAGGCTCGATAGCGGCCGGGGCCAAAATCTGCTAAGCTATGGATTGGCGCGCAATGCTGGCGGGGCTTTACCGGCGCGCGCTTGGCGCGGGGAGGAATGGGCGGCGGCCGGGCAAGGGCCGTTGGCCTGGCGCGTTGGTGAAGGTGCGGACATGAGCGACCTTGACACCGGTGGCGGATTTCGTTCTTCGGAGAACGGCCGGTATATAATTGAAGCCGACCCTAGTGGCCCCTGGATCAACCAGGACGGCAAAGTCGGCCGGCTGGTCTCGGTCAACCTGCTGGGGGAGCCCCGGTGGGCCGTTTCTCCGGTTTCGCATTCGAATTCCGATCGCGAGGCGGTGGCCCATTTTGAACTTTCGCCGAGGCCGGAGTCCGGTTATTCGAATCGAAGGGCCGATGAGCGGCGGCGCGGCGATCGTCGAAATGGCGCCGCGGATGGATCTTCGTGGGCCGAGCCCAGTAGACGAGAGGCGGATCGTCGCCTGGGCGACAGGCGCGGCGGCGAACGACGCGCCACGGACCGGCGCCAACTGAACCGCCGCCGGCTCGAAGCCAAGAAAATCGAAGGAGCCAAGAACGCCGGCCACCGGACCGACCGTCGGCTGAAAGAGCGCCGAGCGTCACGTTTGGCTACCGCTCTCGCCGACGCGCCGTTCGCGCCGTTCACGAAAATCTTCGACTCGCCGCTGCAAGCCAGTGACGTGACGCGTATTGGCGAGGCGTTTTTCGGCCCTCGCGGCGCCGCGCGCGCGGCGGAGGCGGCGGAACTTTTGCGCCGTTTCTCGGTGTTGATCGAAGTCAACAAGACCGTCGCCCATTCCATGTCGCTGGATCAACTGCTGCCACGCCTGATCGACGTGATCACCGAGGTATTGGGCGCCGACCGCGCCACGCTGTTCCTGTATGACAGCGAAACGGAGGAACTTTTCTCCCGTCTCGTCCAGGGCGGCAACGTCAACGAAATCCGCATTCCATGCGGCGCCGGCATCGCCGGCAGCGTTTTCACCACCGGCGAGGCGCTCGTTATCCCCGATGCTTACGCCGATCCGCGCTTCAACCGCGCGGTGGACAAGCGCACCAACTACCGCACCCGCAACATCCTGTGCGTGCCCCTGGTCAACAAGGACGGCCGGGTGATCGGCGTCACCCAATTGCTGAACAAGTCCGACGGCGCCTTCAACCACGCCGACACCGTGCTTTTGGAAGCCATGACATCGCAGGCCGCAGCCGCGCTGGAGCATGCCCAACTGTTCGAGAGGCTGGAAATCGCGCGCAAGGAAGAAGCGACGTTGCTTGAAGTGACCAGCGCCATTTCCAGTAACCTCGACCTCGATACGTTGCTCGCCAAGGTGATGACCGCGACCACGGAATTACTTGGCGCGGAGCGCAGCACCTTGTTCATCCACGATGCCAAGACGGGCGAGTTGTGGTCGCGCGTGGCGGAAGGGGTGGGCAGCAAGGAAATTCGCTTCCCAAGCAACGCCGGGATCGCCGGCGAGGCCTTCACCACGCGCAAAACCTTGAATATCCCCGATGCCCAGTCGGATCCCCGGTTCAATCGGGAGATCGACCGCAAGACGGGATTTCACACACGCAACATC
>Ga0114950_10001569_pt1 | contig 17228 bp, 14 predicted proteins | sample N075metaG_FD_83503 | JGI IMG/M metagenome (GOLD analysis project Ga0114950, IMG submission 83503) | Deep subsurface microbial communities from Kermadec Trench to uncover new lineages of life (NeLLi) - N075 metaG | ecosystem: Environmental > Aquatic > Marine > Ocean trench > Sediment | place... | reverse complement strand
GAATGCGACCAGCCTTCGTATTGCGCCAGCCTCACGGGGCCCATCCATTGCGCCAACGAGGCGTGCAGCACTCTCCTGTTGCCGGGCGATGAGGTCGAGACTTCGACCGACCGGCGGATCCTCCCCCGGTTTACCATCGACACCGCGATCACGGTCGAGTATCTCGACGAAGACCGCCGCGTCGTCGAGCGTGCGCGGCCCTTTCTCGATGTCAGCGTCGTCGCCTTCTCGACCGTTCTACAGCACTACCCGCCGCTCGGTTCGAGCGTGGTTGTCGAGCTCAGCAACGCCGCGATCGCCGGCAAGCCGTGGCGTCTGCGGGGCATCGTCCGCGAAGTCCGCCCGGCCGACGACGAAGGCTTCCGGGTCGCCATCGAGGTCAGCACCGAGGCGGGTTGACCGACTCTATCGTTGACCTTCGGGGTCCTGGGAGGCATAGTTGCCTCATAGCGTGAGATCGGCACTATCGCTCCTCCCGCCACGTCCCGAGCACGTCGCTCGGGCAGCGCCGAAGACTCGTGTGGTGCAGGGGCGTTTTTTCCGGCCTGTGCTTGTGAAATTTTTCACAAGTTCTGTAAACGTGCTGAATAAAGAGAAAGCCTGGGTTTCTTCGTGGCCCCTTCCAATCTTCCCGAACCGGCCCTTTGGCCGCTTGCGCTGTGGCTCGCCGTCGTCACCCTGCTGCTCGGTGGAGTGATCGCGCTGTCGGCGCTCGTCGGCCCCCGCAGTAGCTCGCGGCGTCGCGATCTGCCCTATGAGTGCGGCATCCCGGCGACCTCGCAGTCGGACCTGCGGGTCCCGGTGCACTTCTACCCGATCGCCCTGGCCTTCCTGGTGTTCGACATCGAGGCGGCGTTCCTCTTTGCCTGGGCAACCGCGGCTCGAGATGTCGGCTGGCTGGGCTACTTCGAGGCGTTGGTGTTCTCGGTCATGTTGTTCGCCGGCCTGTTGTACCTGTGGGCCAAGCGCGCCTTCGACTGGGGGGTGGAGGGTGAGTGATTCGCCCCTGACCCGAGAGAATCTAATGGAGATCGTGGCCCGCGATCGCGCCGCCGACCTCACCGAGGCGGCGGCGCGCGGCACCAGCGGTTCGTTTGCCTCGACGATGCAGCAGGTCTTCGCGATGATGCGACTCGATGACCTCGTCGGGTGGGGCCGCAAGAACTCGATCTGGCCGTTCAACTTCGGCCTGTCGTGCTGCTACGTCGAGATGATGACCGCGTTCACGTCGGAGTACGACACCGCGCGCTTCGGCGCCGAGGTGCTCCGCGGCACGCCCCGCGAGGCCGATGTCATCGTCATCGCGGGCACCGTCTTCAAGAAGGTCGCGCCGGTGATCAAACGGCTCTACGACCAGATGTTGGAGCCCAAGTGGGTCATCTCGATGGGCTCCTGTGCCAATTCCGGCGGCATGTACGATATCTACAGCGTCGTCCAGGGCGTCGACTCCATCCTCCCGGTCGATGTCTACGTGCCGGGCTGCCCGCCGCGACCCGAATCGTTCCTCGAGGGATTGCTGCTGCTGCGCGACCGAATCGGCACCGAGAAGCGCCCGCTTTCCTGGATCATCGACGAGCACGGCGTCGTGCCGGCCACAGAGATGCCGGTGCAACGGGATCTGAAACGCGTGCAGCGCCGCAGCCACGGGACGCTGCGTCCGCCGAGCGAGGCTCGCTGAACATGGCCGCCGACCCCACGGTTCTCGAGTCGCTGGCATCGCGTTTCGGTGACCAAGCAATGAGCCCGCAGGCGACGAAAGACGACATCCCGACCGCCTGGGTGCGGCGCGATCAGGTGCATGATGTGCTCGCCTGGCTTGCCGCCGACAGCAACGATCGCTACCGCGTGCTCTACGACCTCACGGCGATCGATGAGCGCCATCGCCAAGCGCGGGAAGCGGGCGCGAACGGCAACGGTCGGCACCACGACTTCACCCTCGTGTACCACCTGATGTCGTACGAGGCCAACGCCGACGTGCGGCTGAAAGTCGCGCTCGAGGGTGAATACCCGAGCGCCGCGACAGTGACCGACATCTGGCCATCGGCAAACTGGTACGAGCGCGAGGTTTTCGACATGTTCGGCATCGGCTTCGACGGTCACCCCTGCCTGCGCCGCATCCTCATGCCGCTCGATTGGGAAGGCCACCCGCTGCGCAAGGAACATCCGTCGCGAGCCACCGAGATGGAGCCCTACCGGCTCCCCGAGGACGAGCTCGCGGCGCACGAAGAGGCGCTGCGCTTTCGACCGCGTGAGTGGGGTCTGAGCGACGGCGACTGGGCCTCGAGCCTTCCGGACGACAGCGACGCCGTCCCCGAGGGCGACACCGACTACCTGTTTCTCAATCTGGGCCCCAGCCATCCAGGCACCCACGGCCTGCTGCGGCTCATCCTCAAGCTCGACGGCGAGCGCATCGTCGACGTCATCCCCGACATCGGCTTCCACCACCGTGGCGCCGAGAAGATGGCCGAGCGGCAGACCTTTCATACCTATATCCCGTACACCGACCGCATCGATTACCTCAGCGGTGTCAACAACAACCTCGCCTACCTGCTCGCCGTCGAGAAGCTCTCCGGAACACAGGTCCCGGAGCGCGCCCAGGTCATCCGCGTGCTGCTTTGCGAGCTGTTTCGCGTCGCCTCGCATCTGGTGTGGATCGGGACGTTCGGGCACGACGTCGGCGCCATCTCGCCGGTTTTCTTCACCTTTACCGATCGCGAAAAGCTGTTCGATGTCGTCGAGGCGATCACCGGCGGACGCATGCATCCGGCGTGGTTCCGCATCGGCGGCGTCGCCATGGACCTGCCGAACGGCTGGCGCCCGTTACTCGACGAGTTCCTCGACGGCTTCGAAAAGCGGCTGAAGGAATACGAACACCTGTTGATCGGCAACCCGATCTTCCGGGCGCGCACCCGCGGCGTCGGGGTGATCAGCCTCGACGAAGCCATCGAATGGGGCGTCACCGGCCCGAACCTGCGCGCCTGCGGTTTCGAGTGGGACTTTCGCAAGAAGCGTCCGTACTCGGGCTACGACCAATTCGACTTCGAGATACCGACCGCCGACGGCGGTGACTGCCTGGCGCGAGCCGCGGTGCGCTTCGAGGAAATCCGCCAGAGCCTCCGCATCATCCAGCAGGCGGCGGACAACATGCCGGCGGGTGACTACATCGCCGACGATCACACCTCGATGCCGCCCGTCCGTGCCGAAACCATGGTCAACATCGAAACGCTGATCCACCACTTCGTCGGCGTGTCGTGGGGCTTCACCATCCCCGCGGGCGAGGCACACGCCGGCATCGAAGCTCCGAAGGGCAACAACGGCTACTACATCATTGCCGACGGCGGCACCACACCCTACCGCCTGCGCATCCGCACGCCATCGTTCGCCCACATGCAAACCCTGCCGCGGCTGGCCCGCGGCGGCCTGATCGCCGACCTGATCACCATCCTCGGCAGCCTCGACTACGTGCTCGCGGATATCGATCGATGAGCTTCAGCGCCGCAGACAAGACCCGACTCGACGAGATCCGCTCGCATTACCACGATGCGCGCGCCGCTTCGGTGAGCGTCATGAGATGGGTGCAACGGACTAACGGATACATATCCGACGAGGCCTTGCAGGACATCGCCGAGTACCTGCGGCTGCCGGCCGCCGACCTCGAAGGGCTGGCCACCTTCTATAACCTGCTGTTCCGAAAACCCGTCGGCAAACATGTCATCAAGGTGTGCGACAGCGTGTCCTGCTGGATGCGCGGCTACGAGGGCGTGCGTGACCGTTTGCGCGAGCGCTTGGGCATTGGTTTCGGCGAAACGTCGGCGGATCGGGAATTCACGCTGCTGCCCGCTGTCTGCCTGGGCAATTGCGACAACGCCCCGACCCTGATGATCAACGACGACCTCTATGACCGCGTCACGCCCGCAGGCGTGGATGCGATTCTGGAGGCCGTTCGCGGCCGCGGCAACGATCGTGGCTGAGATCACGCCCGTGCTCACGCGCCACATCGTCGCCGGGGAACCGCCTCTCGACCTCGCCGGCTACCGTGCCGTCGGCGGCTATGAGTCGGCCCGCCGGGCGGTGGAAACGATGTCGCCGGACGAGGTGCGGAACATCGTCAAGGACTCCAACCTGCGCGGCCGCGGCGGCGCCGGATTTCCCACCGGGGTCAAGTGGGGGTTCGTGCCGCAAGGCCCGGACTCGCCGAGCCCCAAGTACATCATCGCCAACGGCGACGAGATGGAGCCGGGCACGTTCAAGGACCGGCTCCTGATACACGGGAATCCGCACCAGCTCGTCGAAGCGATGATCATCGCCGGCTGGGCTCTGCAGGCGGATGTCGGCTACGTCTTCCTGCGCCCCGAGTACGAGGCGGGGGCGCACCTGCTGGAGGCGGCCATCGAAGAGGCGCACGCCGCCGGACTCCTCGGGGACAACATTCTCGACAGCCGCTGGGGGTTCGAACTGCACGCACACACCAGCGCCGGACGGTACATATGCGGGGAGGAAACGGCGCTGATGAACGCCCTCGAGGGGCGGCGGCCGAACCCGCGTTCGCGACCCCCCTACCCCGCCATCGCCGGGCTCTGGGGTAAGCCCACCATCGTGCAGAACATCGAGACCTTGGTTTGCCTGCCGCACATCGTCGCCAACGGCGCCGCGTGGTTCCGCCAGCTCGGGCTCACCGAGGACTCCGGCACGAAGTTGTATTGCGTCTCCGGCATGGTCGAGCGGCCCGGCACGTACGAGCTCCCGATCGGTGTGACGTTACGCGAGCTGATCTACGAGCATTGCGGCGGCATACGGGGCGGCCGCGATTTCAAAGCCGCCATCCCGGGCGGCGCCTCGACGATGTTCATGACACCCGACGAGCTCGACACGCCGCTCGACTTCACCAACCTCGAGAAGGCCGGCAACCGGCTCGGAACGGCGGGCGTCATCGTCGCCGACGAGGACACCAGCATCGTCGGCATGGTGCTCAACCTCATGCATTTCTTCGCCCAGGAATCGTGTGGCTGGTGCACCCCGTGCCGCGAAGGGCTGCCGTGGATCGAGGACCTGCTGCATGACCTCGTCGAGGGTCGGGGGCGCGAGGGTGACCCGGGGCTGCTCGGCCGGGAGATGCGGATGATCGGGCCGAACTCCTTCTGCGCGCTCGCGCTGGGCGCCGAGGGACCACTGCTCTCCGCCCTCGAGAAATTCCCCCAAGAGTTCGAGGCCTACGTCGCGAACGGGTCCGATCCGACGGCATCCATCAAGGCCACGGCGCCGCCACCCGTAACCGAGGTCGGGAGCTGACCATGCCCACGATCCTCATCGACGGAAACCCCTACGAGGTGGCCGAGGGCCATAACGTCCTGCAGGCGGCACTCGAGCACAAGCTCGACCTGCCGTACTTCTGCTGGCACCCGGCGATGGGCTCGGTCGGGGCGTGCCGCCTGTGCGCCGTGAAGCATTACCGCGACGAGAAAGACGAGCAGGGACGGCTGGCAATGGGCTGCATGACGCCGGCAACCGACGGTACCCGGGTGGCCATCGACGAGCCCGAGGCCGCCCAGTTTCGCCGCTCGGTCATCGAGTGGTTGATGATCAACCACCCGCACGACTGTCCGATCTGCGACGAGGGCGGCGAATGCCACCTGCAGGACATGACGGTGATGACCGGGCACGCCCACCGTCGATACCGCGGCCGCAAGCGAACCTATCGGAACCAGTACCTCGGGCCGCTCATCCACCACGAAATGAACCGCTGCATCCAGTGTTACCGCTGCGTGCGTTTCTACGTCGACCACAGCGGCGGCGACGATCTCGGCGTCTTCGCGTCGCGTGATCGGTTGTACTTCGGCCGGGTCGAAGAAGGCACGTTGGAATCGCCGTTCTCCGGCAACCTGGTGGAGGTGTGCCCGACAGGCGTGTTCACCGACAAGACCTTCCGTCGCCACTACACCCGTAAGTGGGACCTGCAATCGGCAGGTTCGATTTGCGGCCACTGCGGCCTCGGCTGCAACACGCTCGCCGGCGCCCGCAACGGCAGCGTGCGCCGCGTAGCCAACCGCTACAACCCGGAGGTCAACGGCTATTGGCTATGTGATCGTGGGCGCTTCGGCTACGAGCACGTCAACGCCGACGATCGACTGCTGAAGCCGCACACGCCGCGCCGCGCCGGCGACGAGCTCAGCGTCTCGGCCGGGCGCATCCGGGACGAAGCCACGGCCGCGATTCGCGCCGCGGCGGCGACCGGCCAGCTCGCCGCCGTCGGCTCGCCGCGCGCCAGCCTCGAGTCCAACTTCGCGCTCCTCACCCTCGCCGGCGGGAAGCGTTTCTGCGCCGGCATCGCCGAGCCCGAGCGCCGTCTCGTCGGGCGTTTCACCGATGGGGCGCGTGGCGGCGCCTTTCACGTTCCGACGCTGCAGGAGATCGAAGGCTGCGACGCGATCTTGGTGCTTGGCGCCGACCTCACCCACGAAGCCCCCTTGCTCGATCTCGCCGTCTTTCGCGCCCACGCGAGCGCCGGCGCCGGAATTCATCTCATCGGCCTGCGGGCCGGTCGCGTCGGCAAGTTCGCCGCCTCGTTCGAAGCGGGCGGCCCGGGCTCGATCGCCACTCGAGCGCGAGCCATCGCTGCGGACCTGAGAGCGAGCGACGGCGGCGACCCCGTCGCCGCGGCGCTCCGCACCGCCGAGCGCCCGCTGGTAATCACCGGCACGCAACACCGCGATGCCGCGGTTCTCGAGGCCGCGCTCGAGATCATCGAGGCGCTGCGAGCTCGCAACGGGACCCACCCCTGGTTCACGATGTCGGTTTCCGAAGCCAACACGCTCGGCGTCGAGCTGCTCGACGATCGACGCGGAATGAGCCTGGCTTCGGTTATCGAGGCCATCGAGACCGGTGACGTTTCCGTGCTGGTGGTCGTCGAAAACGACCTGTTCGAACGCTGCGAAGATCACCGCCGCCTCGCCGACGCCTTGCAGCGGCTCGACGCACTCGTCGTCCTCGACCACATGGTCACGGCAACGTCGGCGCTGGCGACGCACGCGTTTCCGACCGCGACGATCCTTGAATCGAGCGGCACATTGGTCAACAACGAGGGTCGGATCCAATGCTTCGGCCGGGTGTTGCGGCCGGCGGAGGGGGTCGTGCCATCGTGGCGGGCGACGCGCGACTTCATCGCCGAGATCGGACGAGCGGAAGACGCCGGCTGGCAGCATTTCGAAGAGGTCACAGCGGCAATCGAAGCATCCCACCCGGCATTTGGCGGGGCGACGAAAGTGGCCCGGGCGACGGGGTCCGACCGCGGGCACGAGCCTGTCGCCGAGGTGGGTCACCGGTACTCGGGCCGCAACGCGACTATGCGACCCGGCGCGCTCGACGAGCTCGACTCGCTCACAACGGGCAGGGCCCTGGGTCCCGATGGGCTGCTTCCCGTCGCGATCCGCACCCCGGGATGGAATTCGAACGAGGCCATCAACCGGTTCCAGATCGAGGCCGGCGGCCCGCCGCACGGCGACAACCCGGGGCTGCGGATCTTCGCAACCAACGGCAACGGCGCCGCCGCGACGTTGTCCGCCCCCGACCCCGGCAGTTCCTCGACAGCTTCACCGCCCGACCACCTCAACGGCGACAGGTGGACGGCAGCCGCCGCGCCGGCCGGCGACGACAACACGGTCCTGGTGTGCGCCGCCGCCGAGATCTTCGGCAGCGAGTCGACGTCGCGGCGCGGGCCGGCCCTGGCGGAGCTCGCACCCGACACCTACCTGCTCCTGCACCCGGAGCGCGCCGCGCGTCTCGGCGTGGTCGCCGGCCGCTTCTACCGCCTGCGGCTGATCGGCGAAACGTTCGCGACCAGCCTCGAGGCGGTGGTCGAAGTCGACGACGAGCTACCCGACAACGTGGCTGTAATCCCCGCCGGCTACGCCGAGACACGCTGGTGGCAAGAACCCCGGTGGATGCGACTCGAGGCGGTGGAAGTCAAGCCATGAGCGCCCACACCGAGCTTCTGACCCGCATGGCGGTGACGCTCGTCGTGCTGCTGGTCGCCGGACCGATGCTGGTATGGGTGGAGCGTCGTCTGCTGGCACGCTTCCAGCTACGGCTTGGTCCCAACCGCGTCGGCCCGTTCGGCATCCTGCAGACCGTCGCCGACGCCATCAAGCTGCTGACCAAGGAAGCCTGGGTGCCGCCGTTCGCGGATCCAGTGCCCTACGTCATCGCGCCGATGATCCTCGGGATCACCGTCCTCGGTGCATTCGCGGTCGTCCCTTTCGCCGAGTCGGGCGCCATCGTCAACCTCGACATCGGCTTGCTGTTCTTCCTCGCGATGTCGTCGATCGGCGTCTACAGCGTCATGCTCGCCGGGGTGGCGTCGAACAGCAAATACGCCATGTTGGGGGCCGTTCGCGCCGCCGCCCAGATGATCAGCTACGAGCTGGCGATGGGCCTTTCGCTGGCCAGCATCGTCGTACTCGCCGGGTCGTTCAACCTGCACGAGATCGTCGTCGCGCAGCAGGGCCTCCCGTACATCGTGATCCAGCCGTTCGCCTTCATCGTCTTCGTGATCGCCGGGCTCGCCGAGCTGAAACGGGCGCCGTTCGATCTGCCCGAGGCGGAGAACGAGATCGTTGCCGGCTTCCACACCGAGTACAGCAGCATGAAGTTCGCCCTCTTCTTCCTCGGTGAGTACCTCGGCATGATACTGATCGGCGCCATCGCGACCACCGTGTTCCTCGGCGGCGGAAATGGGCCGTTTTTCCCGGCGCCGGTATGGTTCGCTCTCAAGGTCGGCCTCTTCATCTATCTGTTCATCTGGGCTCGGGCGACGCTGCCAAGGTTCCGTTATGACCACTTGATGGCGTTCGGGTGGAAGATCCTGCTGCCGGTGGCGCTGCTCAACCTGATGGTCACCGGCGCCCTCGTGGTCGCACGAGCGGCGGGGAGCTGAGCATGAAGGTGCGCACCCACTACCCACCCTGGGCCGCTGTCACCGGGCTGCTGCGTAGCATGTGGATCATCTTCAAGTACCAGTTCCGGCGGCCCGTGACGATCCAGTATCCGGAGGAAAGGGCGCCGATCGCACCCCGCAACCGGGGCCGCATCGTGTTGACGCGCGACCCCGACGGCGAGGAACGCTGCGTCGGTTGCTACCTGTGCGCCGTCGTCTGCCCCGTCGACTGCATCGCGCTGCAGGCAACCGAGGACGAGGACGGCCGCCGCTACCCGGAGTGGTTCCAGATCAACTTCTCACGCTGCATCTACTGCGGCTTTTGCGAGGAAGCCTGCCCAACCTATGCCATCCAGCTGACGCCGGACTACGAGATGGGAGAGTACCGGCGGCGTTCCCTCATCTACGAGAAGGACGACTTGCTCATCGACGGGCCCGGCAAGCGCCCCGAGTACAACTTCTACCGCCACGCCGGTGTGAAGCTCCCGGGCGTGGACAAGATGGAAGCAGACGCCCAGGAACCTACCGTCGACATTCGGGATCTCCTGCCATGACCCAGGTCTTTTATGCTGCTTCCGCGTTGGCGGTCGTCGCCGCTTTCCTGACCGTGACCCGCAGCAACGCCTTGCACGCCGTTCTCTACCTGGTCCTGGCGCTGTTCGCGCTGGCGATCGACTTCCTCGTCCTCGGCGCACCGTTTATCGCCGCGCTCGAGATCATCGTCTACGCCGGCGCCATCGTCGTTGTCATCCTCTTCGTCATCATGATGGTGGCCGGAGGGGCGGCCTCCGGCGAGCAGGAACGACGCTGGCTCCCGCCGCGCGCCTGGATCGTGCCGTCGCTGCTCGCCGGCGCCTTGGCGGTGCTGACCATCGGCAGCCTCGCCGCCGGCGGTGGCCAAGCGATCACGGCGACAACGATCGGGCCGCGCGAAGTAGGAGCGGTGCTGTTCACTACCTATCTGATCGGCGTCGAGCTGGCGTCGGTTCTGCTGCTCGCCGGTCTGGTCGGTGCCTACTATCTCGGGGCCCGAGACTGATGGCGATCGTTCCGACGTCGCACGTCCTGATCGTCTCGGCGCTGCTGGTGTGCATCGGCGCTTTCGGCGTCCTGTTGCGACGCAACCTGCTGTTCATGCTGCTGTCGCTCGAGGTCATGCTCAACGGGGCGGCGCTCGCCTTTATCGGCGCGTCGGCCCGCTGGCAACAACCCGACGGTCAGATCTTCGTGATGTTCATCATGGCGATGGCCGCCGCCGAGGTCGCCGTCGGCCTCGCCCTCTTCCTACAGATCTACCGGCAGCTCTCGACCCTCGACGCCGACGCCCTCGACGTCATGCGAGGCTGACGATGGAGCGCCGCCCTTGATGCCGATCTCGATGATGATCGCCGCCCCCCTGGCCGGCGCCGTTCTCCTGGCGTTGTCGGCGGGTCGCGCCGACAAGAAGGTGGCCGGCGTAGTCGCGTGCGCCGCGTTGCTGGTGAGCTGGGTGGCGGCGATGCGCGCCAGCCTGCCGCTGTTCCTCGATGCGTTTCCGGGCACCGCCGCCGCCACGAGCAACATCGCCCTGGAGCGGACCGCCGGCGGCGCCGCCTTCGTCTCCGAGCATCTCTACACCTGGTTTGCCGTCGATCGTTTGAGCGTCGATCTGGCGTTCAAGCTCGACGCGCTCGCCGCCCTCATGGTGCTAGTGGTGACCGGGGTGGGGTTCCTGATCCACCTGTACGCCGCCGCATATATGGCCGATGACCCCGACTACACCCGCTTTTTTTGCTACATGAACCTCTTCGTCGCCGCCATGCTGACGCTGGTGCTGGCTGACAACCTGGTGGTGCTGTACCTCGGGTGGGAGGGCGTCGGCGTGTGCTCGTATCTGCTGATCGGTTTTTGGTATCGAGACCCGGCCAACGGCGCCGCGGCGCGGAAGGCGTTCATCGTCACCCGGGTCGGCGATGCCGCCCTGATGATCGCCATGCTGCTCATCGCCGTCGAGCTCGGCACGCTGCAACTTGACGAGATCGCCGCGCGAGCGGTGGACTCGTGGCCCCTGGGCGGTGTCACCGCGACTACCGTCGCCGCGCTCCTGCTGATCGCGGCGCTCGGTAAGTCCGCCCAGATTCCGCTGCAAGTCTGGTTGCCCGACGCGATGGCCGGCCCGACGCCGGTGAGCGCCTTGCTACACGCCGCCACCATGGTCACCGCCGGCGTGTACTTGATCGCCCGAACCCACGAGCTGTTCTTGCTGGCGCCGGCGGTGCTCGGAACACTCGCCACTCTGGGCGGCTTGACGGCATTCTTGGCGGCCTGCTCGGCGCTCTTTCAAAACGACATCAAGCGGGTGCTGGCCTACTCGACCATCAGCCAGATCGGCTACATGTTCGCGGCCCTCGGCGTCGCCGGGTTCGGCGCCGCGATGTTCCACTTTCTCACCCACGCTTTCTTCAAGGCGCTGCTGTTCTTGTCGGCCGGCAACGTCGTCCACTGCATCCACGAGACCGACATTCGACGCATGGGCGGACTGCGGCGCAGCCGCGCCCTTCCCGGAACCGCCGCCGTCGCCGCCGTCGGCGCCGCGTCGCTGGCTGCGTTGCCGATCATCACCTCGGGCTTCTATTCGAAGGACGCGATTCTCTGGGCAACCCTGCAGCCGCCGTTCGTACGGCCGGGCCTCCTCCTGTTGCTCCTGGTGACCGCGGCGTTGACCTCGCTGTACGCCTTCCGCTGGTACTTCATGGTGTTCTCGGGACCGGCGGGCCCGGCCACGGAGCAAAAGATCCATCGACCCCGCGATTTGATGCTGTACCCGCTGGTCGCGCTCGCCGCCGGCTCGCTTCTCGTCGGCTTCCTCGAGATGCCGGAGACGCTCGGCGGCTACCAAGCGGTAAGCGAGTTCCTGCACCCCGTCTTCGCGGCGGCGGAGCAGCGCTACGGTCTCGGCGCCGGCTCGGTGTTCGGAACGATCGAGGAGATTCATCGCGCCGAGATCACGTTACAGGCGGTTTCCGCCGTGATCGCGCTGCTCGGACTGATGCTCGCGTACCACTGGTACGTGATCCGTCCACCGTGGAAAGAGCGCATCGCGCGCTCGCCGATGGGAACCTCGATTGCGAAGATCGTGGCCGCCGGCTGGGGCGCGGACGCAATGTACGAGATCGTCTTCATTGCTCCCTACCGCGCCCTCGCCCGCTGGTTGCATCACGAGCCCGTTGACGACGCCATCGACCTGCTGACCGGCTCGGTGCGGCTCTCGCACTATCTTCTGGTTCTGACCCAAAGTGGTCGCATCCGCACCTACGCCGCCGGAATAGTGGCCGGCGTGACGCTGATCCTTCTATCCTGGTTATGGAGCTGAGATGACGCCGCCCTCGATGTTGAGCGCATTGATTGCGGTGCCGCTTGCCGGCGGCGTCGGAGCTTGGCTCGCCGGCCGGCGTTCCCCGAATGCGGCGCGATGGGTGGCGCTGCTCGCCGCGGCACTGACCTTCGGCATGGCGCTGTGGCTTTGGCTGGCTCTGCGTGCTGCGATCGCCGCCACCGGGGAACCCGTGCTGCAACATCGCTTCGCCTGGATCCCGCGGCTCGGCGTTGACTACCACCTCGCACTCGACGGCCTGAACGTCTTGTTCGTCGTGCTGACCGGACTTCTCGGATGTGTCGCCGTGCTGATGTCGTGGCGCGAGATCAAGCGCTCTCCTGGATTCCACTACCTCTGCGTGCTGACCACGCTGGCCGGAATCATGGGCGTGTTCCTCGCCTTCGACCTGTTCCTTTTCTACTTCTTCTGGGAGCTGATGCTGGTGCCGATGTACTTCCTCATCGGCGTGTGGGGCCACGAGGACCGGGTGCGCGCCGCCGTGAAGTTCGTGATCTTCACGATGGTGAGCGGGCTATTCCTGCTGGTAGCGATCATCGGCCTGTACTACGCCCACGCCCAGTCCACGGGCGTCTTCACCACGGACTACCTGGCCCTGCTCGGAACCCCGCTGCCCTTCGCCACGGCACGCTGGTTGTTCCTGGGGTTCTTCGTCGCCTTTGCCGTCAAGCTGCCTCTGTTTCCGTTTCACACCTGGCTGCCCGACGCCCACACCCAAGCGCCGACGGCGGGCAGCATCCTGCTGGCGGGATTGCTCCTCAAGACAGGCGGCTACGGGCTCATCCGTTTCGCCGTTCCCTTGTTTCCTGAAGCGGCGGCCGCGTACGCCGGCCCGATCGGAACCATCGGCGTGATCGGTATCATTTACGGAGCCGTGCTCGCCTACAGCCAGACCGACATCAAGCGCCTGATCGCCTACACCAGCGTCAGCCATATGGGGTTCGTCGTGCTGGGCATCGCGACCTGGCGCCTGGCGGCACTGCAGGGCGCCGTTTTCCAGATGCTGGCCCACGGCGTGGCGACCGCGGCCCTGTTCGCCGTCGCCGGAATGATCTACGAGCGCTTCCATACCCGGTCGCTCGACGAGCTCGGCGGTCTGTGGGCGCGGCTGCCGCGGCTATCGGCGTTCGCGTTGATGTTCATACTCGCTTCGATCGGTGTCCCGGGGATGGGCAATTTCATCGGCGAGCTGCTGATCTTGCTGGGCAGCTTCCCGGCTTCGCCCACCCTGGTGGCAATAGCCGTCGCCGGCATCGTCGTCGGAACCGTGGCGATGCTCGAGCTGATGCGGCGGGTCTTCTACGGCCCGGCGCGCTCGGCGGCCGGGGCGCTCGATCTCGGGCCTCGCGAGCTGCTCGTGCTTACCGCCCTGGCGCTCCTGGTCCTCGCTCTCGGGCTGTTCCCGCAGCCGGTGCTCGAGAGCTCCAGACTGCCGCTGGTCCGGCTCGTTGTGCGCGACGTCACCTTCGACTTCGATCCCGCCGACCCGGAGATCCTGCAGGGCCGCACCCGGACCGCAGCGGTCACTACGATCTTCCCGGGGGATCAGGAGCCATGGCCATGAGCACCACCGATCTGGTCGTCCTGCTGCCGCTCATCATCGTCGCGGTCATGGGCACGGTGGTGATGCTCGCCGGCGCCTACGGGGCTCGCCAAGCGATGCTGCACTGGTTGACGATCTTCGGCATCGGGCTCGGCCTGGCGTCGATCGTCACCGTGCGACCGCTGGCGCCGCACGATGTAACGCCCTTGCTGCGCGTCGACAGCTACTCGATTCTGTTCATGACGCTGCTGTTCTCCGCAACCGGGATCCTGGCGGTCATTTCGCGTCCCTACCTTCGTGCCCGCCGTGTCGCCGGCGAGGCCTACTACTCACTCCTGCTGTTCGCCACGCTCGGCATGGGTGTGCTGGCCTGCAGCACCCATTTCGCGTCGCTGTTTCTCGGCCTCGAAACACTGACGATCTCCCTCTACGTCCTGCTGGGATACTTGCGAACCGATCGGCGATCTTTGGAAGCGGCGGTCAAGTACCTCGTCCTCGCCGCCATGGCCTCGGGATTTCTGCTGTTCGGCATCGCCCTGCTGTACGCGGCGACCGGGTCTCTGGTGCTCGCCGATGTCGCGGCGTTAACCGCCGACATCCTCGCCACCGGCAACTCGCCGGAGGCGATCTGGGCCGCCGCCGGCGTGCTGATGTTGATCACCGGGTTCGCTTTCAAGCTGGCGCTGGTGCCGTTTCACATGTGGTCCCCGGACGTCTACCAGGGAGCTCCCGCGCCGGTGACGGCGCTGATCGCTACCGGTTCGAAGGGGGCGGTGATCGCCGTGTTGCTCCGGCTGTTGGCCGCCGGGCCCGCGGGTGACACGCTGATCCCGTCGGTGCTGGGGGCGCTTGCGGTCGTGACCATGTTCGGCGGCAACCTGCTGGCGCTTCTGCAAACCGACATGAAGCGCCTGCTGGCCTATTCCTCGATAGCACACGTCGGCTACGTGTTCGTCGCCATGGCGTCGGGCGGTGTCGCCGGTGGCGAAGCAGTCATCTTCTACGTCATCGTCTACGTGGTGACGACTCTGGGGGCGTTCGGCGTCGTTGCCGTCTTGTCGGCTGAGGCCGACGCCGATGTCGACGACTTGGACGGCTATCGAGGGCTCGGCCGCCGCCACCCCGGCCTGGCCGTCGTGCTCAGTGTAATGCTGCTGTCGCTCGCCGGCATCCCACCGACCGGTGGATTCCTCGCCAAGTTCGCGGTGCTGAGCGCCGCCGTTGCCGCCGGTCGCACCGGCCTGGCCGTAGCCATGGCGGTGGCGTCGAGTATCGCGATCTTCTATTACCTTCGGATCTTGGTCGTGATGTTCATGGAGCCGGTTGCAGAGGGCGACGATGCGCCGCAAACGGTGACACACGCCGGAGTCTCGCCAACGGCGGCGCCCACGCATGCGGCGCTCGGCAGCGCCATCGCACTTGCCGCGCTGGTATTGATCGTCTTGGCGATCGGCATCTACCCGGAGCCATGGCTGCAGGCCGTCGGGACGGCTATGGCCTCCTTGACCGGCGGCTAGACGGGTGGGTGGCGTAGGGCGAGCGAGGGCGAGGGCGTGTGAGGACAAGGCGCGCGCCGGCGCGCTCGCTCAGCGGTGGCCGGAAGGGATCTTCAAGCGCTGGCCCGGGTAGATCTCGGTACCGCGGAGACCATTCGCCTGCTGGATTGCCTCCGGCGTGGTGTCGTAGCGCCGCGAGATGCGCCACAGCGTGTCCTGCCGCCTGACGGTATACGTCGCTTCGCCGTCCATCGAGGCGGCGATCGCGCCGGTCGGCAAGCCGGTCAACCGCGAGACATGGGCCACATACTGCTGCGGGTACAAAGCGACGTGGTAGTGGGACGGGCTGGTCTCGCGCGTCGCTTCGAGCACACCTTGCCCCTCGAGATACAGCAGCGTGTCTTCGAGCCAGATGCGGCAGGGTCCCGGAAACGGGCGCCGCAGGTCGAGAGCCATCCCGGTCGGGTGCACCGAGCGGCGCGATGCGTTGCGCGGTTGGTTGGCGAGCGGCCGCGTCAAGCTGGTAACCACGAGACGCTCACCGCACGCCGCCCGGAACTGGGTCCCGAGCCGCTGGATGAAGAGCCTGACCGCCGGGCGCGCCACCGGGAATGAAACCGCCTTCAGCCAGTAGTCCCGGGTGTCGTACACCGGAACGAGCAAGCCGGCATCGACAAACCGCTGCACGTGTTTGGCATCCCGCAGCTTGCTGAAATCGTGTCGCGCGGCCTGCCGGTTCTGGCGATCGAGCGAAGCGCTGCTGCCGCGCAGGCTCTGGGCCTCGACATCGACGGCAAGCGCGAAGACGCCGACAACAACGATTGCGATCGCGGCGACCGCCCGCAGGCCCGGCCTTTCGGGGGCCCGCGAGTTCTTCGATACCCGGTTGAGCGCAGTCATCTCTCGTCGTCCATCGTCGAGTGCCCCTCACCCTTCGAGACGGAAGGGGTTCAACCGGTAGCAGACCCACGCAACCGGCTATCGGCACAAGAGGGTATCAAGCCGCGCACCGCATCGGAATACCCTCCCTCGCGAATGGCGCTGACGGCACGTCGGCACGCGGCCACGGATATCGAACCGGCCCATCGCGTCGGCACACGGTCCGCTGGCACGGTGCTGCTAGACTGAACCATCGACGAGCGGGAGGGACGCGGTGCCAGCAGACGCAACCAACGCCGACCAGCCCCTCATCGACTTCGCCTGCGCGCTCGTTCGCCTGGACAGCGTCCTGGGCAACGAACGTAACGTCGCCGAGCACGTTTCCCGAGAGATGCGGCGGCTGCTCTTCGACCACGTCGAGATCGACGGCACCGGCAACGCGGTGGGGATCGTGCGCGGCCTTCAGGACGGCCCGATGATTCTCTTCGATGCCCACATGGATACCGTCGACGTGGTCCCCGCCGATGCATGGACCCACGAGCCGTTCGCCGGCGAGGTTGCCGACGGTCGAATCTGGGGGCGCGGCAGCTCCGACATGAAAGGCGCCCTCGCCGCGATGGTTTACGCCGCCGCCGGGCTCGAGCGCGCCGACCTGGCGGGCTCCGTCATCGTCTCGGCGTCGGTCGGCGAGGAGAGCGTCGAAGGCGCCGCCTTGCGCACGGTCATGGAACGCCACCCGCCGGACTTCGTGGTCATCGGGGAGGCTTCCGGCCTCAACCTGGTGCGCGCCGGGCGTGGGCGGGCGGAGTTCACCATCGAAACCGTGGGCCAGCCGGCGCACGCCTCGGATCCCGGCGCCGGAGTCAACGCGGTGCACCGGATGGCGGGGGTCATCGGCGAGATCGAGCGGATCCCCATGCCCGAGCACGAGTTCGTCGGCCACGGCGTGATGTGCTTGACCGACATCATCTCGGTGCCGTTTCCGGCCCACTCGGTGGTGCCGAGCGG
>Ga0114950_10001567_pt1 | contig 17232 bp, 16 predicted proteins | sample N075metaG_FD_83503 | JGI IMG/M metagenome (GOLD analysis project Ga0114950, IMG submission 83503) | Deep subsurface microbial communities from Kermadec Trench to uncover new lineages of life (NeLLi) - N075 metaG | ecosystem: Environmental > Aquatic > Marine > Ocean trench > Sediment | place... | reverse complement strand
GACGATGCACCTCGATCGCAGCCTCGAGGATTTCGTTAGTAAGCTCATTCACTCCGTTCATCTCTGCGCCCTCTGCGGTCTCTGCGGTGAATAGACCCTAATGTGGCGACCCGCCCGATTCGGTCCCCGAATTCCGCGGACCGTTACCCGATTCACGCAGGTGGTCCATACTGAACCAGCGGTGTTGGGAAGACGGTGATACCGCACCGCGGTCCGCGGTGAACGATGGTCAGCACGTCACCGTACTTGTGATGCGCCGTACTAGAGAGGACGGTTGACCAAGACGATCGGGACAAACACGGTAAACGAGTTGGGCCGCAGAGGATAATTGTCGATTGCGAGGCGCGGGATACGTGGCTACAATCTTGTCCGTGAGAACATCCGATTCTTCGACGGTCAAGCTCGTCGGCATCGCCGGCGTCGTTGCAGACGGATACGGTGTGGCGTCCGGCAAGAGCACCCGGTCGCCGTTTCCGAAGGGCACCATCGAAATGCAGATCCCCGTGTTCCAGCGGCTCGGACTCGACCTGAGCTGGGCGTATCCCGCCACGCTGAACATCTCGGTGGCCCCTAAGCAACTTCGCATTACCCGGCCGTGGCATGTTTTCTCCGATGTGCAGTGGTTCGAGGATTGGCCACCCGAGAGCTTTTCCTTCTCGACCTGCGCCGTGGAGTATGGAGATGCGCGGCATCGCGCGGTCATTTATTACCCTCATGAGGAGACGAGAACCGATCATTTCCAAGAACCGTCGATCGTCGAGGTTCTCGCCAGTCACATACCCGACATCAAGACTGGATCGAAGGTGACCCTGTGGGTGGACCCGACTCAGGTGACGGTTGAGTCGGTGACCTAACGCCCCCTCTCCCGCACGTGGGAGAGGGGTGGGTTAGGGGTGTCGGAGATGAATATCCAATATTCAATACTCAATATTCGATATTCAAGATTCTCTAGGCCTACCTCGCGCGGCCGAGGTAGCGCAGGAAATCGCTGTTGGTGCTCAACACCAGCACCGTATTCGAGTCCAGGGTCTCCCTCAATACCTGCATCGTCTTGATGAAGCGGTAAAATTCTGGATTCCGGTTGTAGGCCTCGGCGTAGATGTCCGCCGCCTCGGCGTCGGCGAGGCCCTTGATCTCCTGAGCCAGGCGATAGGCCTCCGAGGTGATCTCTTTGAGTTCCCGCTCCCGCTCGCCGCTGATTTCCGCGGCGTCGCCGGCGCCCTCCGAACGAAACTGTTCGGCGACCCGCTTCCGCTCGGAGATCATCCGGCTGTAAACCGCCTCACGGACTTCCGCAATATAATTCAGCCGCTTGAACTGGAAGTCGAGAATCTCGATTCCCAGATCTTCGGTGCGTGTCTGCGCCGCCCGCAACACCTCTGCAGCGAGCACCGCCCTTCCCTGCTCGATGATTTCCGCGCTCTCGGGCGCGGCCTCTCCAGCGATCTCTTCGGATGTGGCGAACGCGCGGTTGCTGGTGCGCACCACCTCGATCAGGTCGTGATTGGCGATCACGTTGCGAGTCTCACCATCGAGGATGTCGTCCAGCCGGGACTGCGCCCCCAGCTCGCTGCGCAGTCGCTGGAAGTACTTGAGCGGATCGCTAATCCGCCAGCGGGCGTATGTGTCGACGTGGATGAACCGCTTGTCCCGGGTGGGTATCTCGTTCGGGTCGCCGTCCCACTCCAGGAAGCGGCTGTCAAAGTAGTTGACCTTCTGAATGAAAGGGATCTTGAAGTGCAATCCCGGTGTGGTGACCGCAGTGCCTCTCGGCTCACCGAACTGGGTGATCACCACCTGCTGGGTCTCGTCGACGATGTATAATGCGTTGCCAACAACGAACAGCCCCAACAGAACTAGGACGCCGATAATCGGTATTAGTTTTTTCCTCATGGCTTATCTCTCTGGTTCAGCTGCAGAAGCGGCAGGATTCCTTGGAGAGTCTCATCCAGTATGATCTTCTGCTTTACGTTCGGGTACACGGCCAGCATGGTCTCGAGATAGATGCGCCTGCGGGTCACCTCCGGCGCCCTGCTATACGCAGCCAGCAGCGCCTTGAACAGCTCGGCGTCACCCATTGCTCGGTTGACACGATCGGTGGCGTACCCCTCGGCCTGCTGGATCGTCTGCAGCGCCTCTCCGCGTGCGCGAGGAACGACCGCGTTGTACTCGGCCCTTGCCTCATTGATCCTCCGCTCCTTGTCCTGTTGGGCCTGGACGACCTCGTCCCACGCCTGCCGGACCTGATCGGGCGGGTTAACGTCCTGCAGCACGATCTGCTCCACCCTGATTCCCGTCTCGTACTGATCGGCGAGTTCCTGCAAGCGACGTTCCACTTCCGAGGCGATCTCCTGCCGGCCGATGGTCAGAATCTCAGTGACACTGCGGTCCCCGATCACTGCCCGCATTACCGCCTCGTTCATGTCACGAAAGGTGTCAGAGCCGGTCGCCTCCCTGGAGTCGAAGAGGTTCCTCACCTTGAACAGGTACAGGTAGGGATCGTTGACGCGGAACTGCGTCGTCCATTCGACCACGGCGACGTTCAGATCGCCGGTGAGCATCAGCGACTCGTCGGTGAACGGGCCTCGCGCATACTGGGTGCGTATGTCGGCCGTGGCGGTACGGAAGCCGAATTCCGCCTTGAGTTGACTCTGCACCGGCACCTTAATGACCCTCTGAATCGGCCACGGCCATTTGAGACGGAGCCCCGGTTCGGTCACTGGCGGCGTGAACTTGCCAAACGTCAGCACGACGCCGACCTCCTCAGCCGCCACCGTGTACACCGCGCTCCAGACCAGAGGGATGGCCACCATGACCAGCAGCCCGAGGCCGAGGGCTCGGGCGCTCGGGATGTTCGGGATGTTCGACAGTCCCAACTTGTTGAGGCTGTCGGCGAGATTTCCTTGAGACTGCATAAAACGCCTCCTCTTTTTCGGATTGGCGAGGTGATGTTCGCTCGGAATCTGTAGTCTAGCACAAAGTATATAGCCCCCGATTTCTTTGGACAGTGATTGGGATTAATGTGAGGGGTTCAAGGAGCAAGAGTCGGAGCAGCCGTTGCCAGAGCGGTAGGGTGCGAAGGCTCCGGTCTTTGAGGCGTTGCGGGGAGCGGCACAGAATGATTGATTGGACGGCGGTACGGCGGTCTGCGTCTCTGGGTCCTCAATGGAGCAAATCCACGATGAAGAAGGTCGTCTTTGCAATGCTTTTCCTGACCACACCGGCAGTCGCCCGCCAAGGCAACGACGACCACCGCCAGCCGCTGTACGGAAACCTCGGGCCGCACAACCGTCAGATCACGACCTCGTCCGACATGGCGCAGGCCTACTTCAGCGAGGGTCTCCAGTTCATGTACGCGTTTGGGCCAAGCTCGGCGCTGCTCTCGTTTCGCGAAGCGCAAAGACACGATCCCAACTGTGCGATGTGTTTTTGGGGCGAGGCATGGGCGTTGAGTCCCTACCTGAACGGCAGGATGAGGCCCGCCAAGGAGAAGGAAGCGTACGCCGCGATTCACAAGGCGAAGGACCTTTCCGCGCGTCACGCGAATAATGTCGAGCAGGCACTAATCGAAGCGTTCGAGTCTAGGTACACCGACGAGCCGACCGCCGAGACCCGCCGGCCACTCGATTCACTCTATTCTCGAGAAATCCGAGAAGTCGCTGAGTCATATCCGCACGATGCCGACATCCAGACGTTGTACGGCGAGTCACTCATGTTGCTACGGCCGCGCCGCGGATCGGTGGATCTCGCAGACCCGTCGGTGAAGACGATCCTCCACATTCTGGAGGGCGTCCTCGAACGGGACGTCAAGCATCCCGGTGCGTGTCATCTGTATATCCATCTCCTGGAGGCGTCTGTCGAACCGGCCCGCGCCGAGGCGTGTGCGGATTACCTGGGCGATGCCATTCCGGGCGCGAGCCACATCCGGCACATGCCGTCGCATATCTACATGAACATCGGCCGGTACAGCGATGCGGTGAGGGCGAATCAGAACGCGTGGCACGTCGACCAACAGGCGGCGTACGGCGGGCCTCCGGGTGTTTACCCCAGTCATAACCTGCACATGCTGCTGTTCGGAGCGACCCTCGACGGGCAGAGTGCCGTCGCGATTCAGGCCGCGAAGGATCTAGCCAAGGTTTCTCCCAACTGGGCGTTCTACTATCCGGTCTCGTTGGCGAACTTTGGCCGGTGGGAAGAGGTGCTGGAGTTCGACCGGAACTACGACGATCCGTTCCAGGAGGGCATGTTGCGTTATGCCAAGGGGATGGCGCGCTTGAGAACAGACGACCTCGGCTTGGCGAAGACCGAATTGCAGGCGATACGAACCATCATAGAGCAACTCCCCGAGCCGGCACGGTTTCGATTTCACTCCCAATCTGTTGTGCTGAGTATCCCCGCGGGCATTCTCGAAGGTGAGATCGCGGCAGCCGAGGGCCGTTATGCAGACGCGGTGCGAATCCTCGAGGCAACCGTCGAAACCGAAGATGGTCTGACCTACGACGAACCCGAGCCGTGGCACCGTCCGGCGCGGCACGTTCTGGGAGCAATCTTGCTAGAAATGGACAGGGCCGGGGACGCCGTGCGTGTGTATCGTGACGCGCTGGAAGATCATCCTCGGAACGGATGGTCGTTGTTCGGGTTGGAGCAAGCACTGCGCGCGCAGGGGATGGATAGCGAGGCCGACCGGGTACACCAGCAGTACGAGCGGGATTGGGCGCGGAGCGATGTGTGGTTGCGGTCGTCCCGTTTTTGAGACGGAAGGACGGAAAGATGGAAGGACGGAAGGACGGAACGGTCTATTCGGACGGTGGTTTGACCACGGCTGAAGCCGCGGCTCGGCGATCTGTCGGTAAACCGACGTTTCGTTCGCTCGGGATCGCTTTTAGCGACAGTCGGTTTGGCGGGCGGCGAGTTTACTCCTGGTAACAACAAGCGCCGTACGGGTATCCCCGTCACCGGCTCTCCCCTGACACATAAGTGAAACGGGCCGCCCGATACTGGATCGGGACGGCCCGTCAGTCAGGTCACTCCAGTCGGCTACTCGCCGACAGGTGTCACGTTCTCAGCCGCCGGGCCTTTCTGACCCTGGACGATGTCAAACTCGACCAGCTCACCTTCACGGAGTGACTTAAAGCCTTCTCCCTGAATGGCACTGTGGTGGACGAAGCAGTCCTTGCTGCCGTCCTCGGGCGTGACAAAGCCAAAGCCCTTGCTGTCGTTGAACCACTTTACTGTTCCCTTGGTACGCATTACGTACTCCCTATGTGTTGACGTGGCCGGGGTGCGGGTAATGCCGTACCAACCGACTACACTTCCGCGGATAATGCCCCCGCGTTGGGCTGTCGCGCTACCGTGCGCGGCGTGAAACCTCACGAGAAAACGGGGCACCCGATCGTTGCAGGGTCCCCCGTCGACGTTCGAATGTGGCCGGCCCCCAAAACGGGAGCCTGTTTTCAAGCTGAGGAACGATAACCGTACCCGGGCGCCGGGTCAACCTACCAGGTTGGCCGATCTGGGCGTGCCCTTGTTGCTCGAGGCCCGCGCCGGAGCCGGGCCCGCTAGGGTCCCTGCTTACCTTCGCCCGTAGCACACCTGTCCGGGAAAATCACCTTGCCAGAACGCGAGGTGAATTCGATCGTCCCCGTCGACGGCCATCGAGACCTGTTGCCTCAACCGGACTCCCTCGGCGGCCGGGAGGACCTCGAGGTCAAACGCCCCGGCCACCCATCGAGCGATCGACGTCTTGGATTTCGACTGGAACGCAATGACGGGCGATCCGTCCGACATCAAACCGACATTGACGATGTTGCGCGCTTCCAGACCCATCCCGATCTGGATGTCATCGATGGGAGCCACGTCCTGGATCGTCAAATTTCCGAACAGACCGGTCGCATACCGGATGACGCCGCTCGTTGAAGAGGCCCGCGCTAGATACACGAGATGCAGCGTGGCTCCGTCCTCACCTACAATCAGGTGTGGAAACCTACCCGCTTCGAGCATCGAACCCTTGGGCTCCACCACTTCGACGACCCAACTTCCCGGGCCGAATCGGCGCGCAATCTTTGCCACCCCCTCCACGTCATCAAAAAACGCGATGTACGGAGTCTCTCCTGCGCCCAAAGCCAAGGACAGCCCGCCGTCGTACATGAAGCTACCGGGCGCCGCGAGCTCCACCTCCCAAGCGTCGTTCGCATATCGTCCGTAGAAGACTCCCAGACCGCCGAACCCCGATGGATCGAAGGATCCGGCGTGAACGTCACCCGAGGGCCCGACCTCCAACGAGCTGTGCCAGCCATCGTGCCCGGAGTTGGCCATGGGATGGCTGATCCAGGCACCACCGGCGACCCGCTCGGCGAGCACCAGATCTTCGCTCGTGTGGTCGTGGTACACGACAAAGAACGATCCCAATCTCGTGGCGATATCGAATGGACCATAGAAGTACCCCTCTGCCACCGTTTGGGTATCCGATACCACGCCGGTCGACCGATCCACCCGTGCGTAATGAACCCATCCGCTCATACTTTCCAACATGAAGGCGAGGTGCGGCTGAGCGAGGTCATCCAGGGTCAGAACGGGTTTCGTGCCCTCGCCGACGGCAACCCACAGCCAGCCTTCACTCTGCGCCGGTGCGCATACCGTTTGAGTCTCCGTATCCATTGGAGTCTCCGCCGGGCCACCCCCGGCGCCACAACCAGCCGCGGCGACTGCCATCAGAACGGTGGAACCGCGCCCAATCCGACTCGGGCGGTCTAGCAAGGCTGCGGCTCGGCCAATTGCAGATTCGATTGGTTTGGATCGACAAGCAGCAGTTCCAGGCCGATCGTCACGTTGGGCGGGCCGATCTTGCGCATGGACAGATCGACTTGATAAAAGCTGCCACCAACAACGTCCTCTTGAAGTGGCACACGCCATTGGAGGGCGGACCCGCCCACGAGGAATACGGGTCAGCCCGGTTCGGGGTTCTCATCCAGAAGGAAGTTCGACTGTAAGTGCCACGTGCGCCGTCCGGACTCCAGCTCCACATCCACACGGCCATTGCCGCCAAAGACGACGAGACTGGCACAATTGGTTTGAAAGAGCGAGCCGATGCAAACGACGTCGGGCCTCGATATGTCTCTCACCGAGAGGATGAAGAGTTTCCCGACGGCGGACTCTATGTTTGCGGGCAGGGTACCGCCGTTGGAAAACGGCTGCACGGTGAAGTTGACGTCAGTCGCGGACACCACGAAGGTATCGGCAGCTAATACGGTGCCGGTAAGGGGCTCCGGCGGCGGCGTCAGCACCAACTCCCCCTCGGGCTCGGTGATCCCATCTCCACCACAACCGAGCAGAGCAATCACGACAAGAAGAGACTCCGCGCGTCTCATGCTAGTTCCCCTTTACGTATCGCCGACCTGGCTGAGGGCTGGTTGCCATCGTGGTTCGCATGGCGTTTCGCCTCGCTTCCGATGTGGCTACTCAACGACCCCGTAACCTGGGGTGCCGGAACGGGTACGACAACCCCAAGAGACCACCGCTCCGTCAGTCGCGCTTCGGGGTCGAGGCGACCATGGCATGTGAGGACTCTGCTCTACCAGGGTCATTCACTGCGAAGCCCGTTACGGCGTGAGCTCCGGTTCGTCCCCCAAAAGGTGCTCCGCCCGCAGCCGAATCTTCGGAAAGCGGATGACCTCCTTCCACCGGTCTCTGGGCGCGTTGGGATTCTCCCGCACAGCCTTTAGGCAGACCCGAGCGTGGGAGAGGAGCGGTCCGACATCTATACCCAGGTAGGCGGGGCGAAATTCCTGGAGGAACCGCTCTGCCTTCGCGAGCTGCGCCCCAATGTCGTGTGGATTCCCCCGTTGGACGTGGACGAAGGCGCTGGCGTAAAGGATCAGGCCGTGGTAGAAGTCGCTCCCGTTCTCGCGCCAGGGCCCCTCCAGCACCTCGTGACTCTCCCAGAATGCCTCCTGATTAAAGAGTTCCACGAAAGCTTCGAGGGCGGTCGGGAAGGTGGCGGGGCGGGACGGCCGGCTCACAACGACGTCAACTCCTGGTGCGCCTCCAGCCCCTCCCACATGCGATCCAGTTCGCCCCGTGATTCACGCAACGCCCCTAGGCCGGTCTTGGTGAGCTTGTAGAACCGCTTCGATTTCCCTCCCCTCACGGGCGTGGGATCGGCGAGCCAGGAATCGATGAGGCCCCTCCGCTCCAGGCGTTCCATCGTCACGTACACGGTGCTGATGGAGACGCCGCGGCCCGCCGTCTCCTCGAGTTCGCGTTGAATCAGGGCTCCATACGCCTCGTCGCCCAACCGCAACACCGCGAGCATGACGAGCTGTTGGAATCCCCCGAGGGAGTCTTGCTGGGCCATGGATAATTAATTATGACAATGTCAGAAAAAGTCAAGTCCATGCTTGTTTCCGGCCGTTCGGCGGGCAGATTAGGGATCATCCGTTCACCCGGAACAGGCAGAATACCATGAGATCACAGTTGACCGTTTTCGTCGCCACGCTGGCCATCCCAATGGGCCTCTGTGCCCAGGACGTCGATTACAGCCGCGCAGAGCAGCTTCTCACCTGGAACACCTCCCGACTGATCTCCGGCAACACGGTCAGCCCGAACTGGATGGCCGATCAAACTCGGTTCTGGTATCGGGCCAAGACCAGCACCGGCAACGCCTTCGTGCTGGTCGATCCGGTACGAAACACCCAGGGCCCCCTGTTCGATCACTACAGAATGGCCGCGGCGTTGAGCATGGCCAACGATACTAGTTATCAGCCGGAAAAGTTGCCATTCAGCTCGTTCCGTTTCCTGAGGGATGAAACCGCCATAGGAGTGCGCATCGGCAAGAAACAGTTCGAGTGCGACCTCAGCGGTGATAGCTGCGTGCCGAGCGACACGCTTCCCGACACGCGAGCTTTCGTCCTGTCACCGGACTCCACGTGGGAGGCGTTTGCGCACGAGCACAATCTCTTCATTCGACCGCGTGGCGGCGGCGACACCGTGCAGCTCACGTTCGATGGCGAAGAAGGCTTTGCCTACGGCGTAACGGCACCGAGCCCGAGTCAGATCAGGAGCAAGGCGCCTCGGCGGCCCCAGGTGCGGTGGGCGCCGGACTCCAAGAAACTCATCGTCTCGCGCACCGACGAACGTGACGTGGGAATGATGCATTGGATCTCATACACCCCTCAGCGGCCGGTGCACTACGCGCGGCCGTACGGACTTCCAGGCGATTCGATCATCCCGAAACCCAGTATGCACATCATAGACATCGGCACGTCGATCGCGGCAACGGACGGCAGTCAGGACGGAGACGTCGCACAGGGTGCAACCAACATTCGCGTGGAGTTCGATCCGCAACCGTGGCAGCTCCAGTTCGGCAGCTCGTCCACGGATTCGCTGTGGAGCTCGAACTCGGACAGGGCCTATGTCACGTACTACACTCGTGGTGCAAAGCACCTTTTCCTGGTAGAGGTAGATGCGAACACCGGTGCCCAGAGAATCCTCGCAGCCGACAGCTCGCGGACGAACGTCATCGGCCAGCAGTACACGTCCGACAAGAGCTATTACGTGACGCGCAACATGCAGGAAGTCATCTGGTGGTCGGAGCGAGACGGTTGGGGACACCTCTGGATGTTTGACGGTGACGGCAACGTCAAACACCAGATTACGTCCGGCGCGTGGGTGGCGGGCACGATCTTCCACGTCGACGAATCGAGCCGGCAGATCTATTTCGTCGCACGTGGAAAAGAGGAAGGGCGCAATCCATACTATACACACCTCTATCGGATCGGCTTTGATGGATCTGGCCTGGCGCTGTTGACGCCTGAAGACGCGAATCACGATATCACGTTCGTGCCGACCGGTGACTTCTTCTTGGACAGCTACTCGCGCATCGGGACTCCGCCGGTCACCGTGCTGCGCCGCGCGTCTGACGGCCAGGTCGTGCGCACGCTCGAGATGACCGACATATCGCGCCTCGAGCAGATTGGATTCACATCCGCGGAAGAGTTCGTGGTCAAGGGCCGTGACGGTGTCACCGACATCTACGGCGTGATCTACTTCCCACCCAACATCGATTCGACGAAGAAGTATCCCATCATCAGTCACATTTACCCGGGCCCCCATCGTGGTAGCGTCGGTCGGAGTTGGGGATTCAAGAGCGGCGGGGAAGATTTTGCGCTGGCGCAGTTGGGATTCGTGGTGGTGCAGATTGACGCCATGGGTTCGGCGTTTCGCTCGAAGGCGTTCCACGATCAGTATTACGGCAACATGGGTGACAACGGGCTCCCTGACCAGGTCGCGGGCATCAAGCAGTTGGCGGTTCGGTATCCGTTCATCGACATCGATCGCGTCGGCATCTATGGTGGGTCGGGCGGGGGCTTCGCTTCCACGGACGCCATTTTGCGCCATCCGGACTTCTTCAAGGTAGCGGTCTCTAGTTCGGGGAATCACGACAACCGCACCTACGGGCTCCACTGGGGGACCGTGTATCAGGGTCTGCTGGAGCGTGACTCGGTAATGGACACGGACAACTTTGCGGACGCCGCGAACCAGACGCATGCGGGCAATCTGAAGGGGAAGCTGCTGCTCATGCACGGAGATCTGGACGACAATGTGCATCCCGCCATGACCATCCAAGTGGTCAATGAGTTGATCAAGGCCAACAAGGACTTCGATCTCATCATTGCGCCAAACCGGGCTCACAGCCTCAACGAGCCGTACTTCGTCCGGCGGCGGTGGGATTACTTCGTGCGGCATTTGTTGGGCGCGGAGCCACCGGCGGGGTATGAGATCAAGAAGCCGGAGAATTAGGACGGAAAGACCAGCGGAGCGATGGCATATGGCAGAGGCGGTTATTACGGCTCGTCAAACCCCGACCGGCCGCGGTTTCACTTGTCGCCGAATACAATGTTGGTGTATGAGATCGAGGTTTTGGAGGGGCGGTAGGAGTAGAACGATCACGAGAAGAGGAGTGGACGCCTCCAGTACCAAGAGCGATACTTACATGCCTTCACCTACCGTGACGGCGTCCGCTCCGCGCATCTTTCAGCGGTTCTCATCCAAGCCACCGGATCGCCATGTCAATGAATTACTCGGGTTATCTGAAGCTGGACCAACTCCTGTCGCTCCAGACGCCCGTTACCGAGAAACCCGAACACGACGAGATGTTGTTCATCATCGTGCATCAGGTGTACGAGCTGTGGTTCAAGCAGATGCTCCATGAGTTCGACCACATACGCGTGCTCTTGGAGCGGAACGATACCCCACGCGCACTGCACACACTCAAGCGGGTTCTCACCATCCTGAAGATTCAAGTAGCGCAACTCGACATCCTCGAAACGATGACGCCGCTGGAGTTCTTGAGTTTTCGTGAAAGACTCGAATCGGCAAGCGGCCTCGAGTCGTATCAGTTTCGCGAACTGGAATTCGCACTCGGTATCAAACGCGCTTCACATCTCGACATCTTCGAAAAAGGCACGCCCATCCGCGACCGACTGGAGGCACGTTTTCGTGCGCCCGGGTTATGGGACGTTTTTCTGAGCTACTTGGCTCGGGAGGGTTACGCCATCCCACAGGAAGTGTTGCAGCGCGATTATACGCAGCCCAATCCCACTTCCCCCGACGTGCAACGAGCCTTGATCGACATTTACCACAACAACCCGGCCATTGCCCAGCTCAACGAGAGGCTCGTGGACCTCGACGAGGGGTTTCAGGAGTGGCGTTACCGCCACGTCAAGATGACCGAGCGCACGATCGGGATGAAGGTAGGGAGTGGCGGCACCACCGGGGTAGCCTACCTAGTGTCGACGTTGTTTAAGCCGGCGTTCCCCGACCTCTGGGCCATCCGCGCCGATCTGTAATAAGGTGATCACTCCTGACGCACTGTACGGCACGCCGAACCGGTTGGCCTCGCATTACAGCGAGTTTCGCGTTGCCGACCGGCTGTTGCTCACCGGACACTCGCATCAGGCCTGGCCGGACCGGGGGTTCGAGGGCCAACAACAGGCTTGGCGTGACGCAGCCGAATACGTCGATGAGAAATGGGACCGTGCTTTTCAAGCCGCCGAAAGAGTGCGCCGAGGTTACCGCAGACTGCTGGGCGACGAAGGCGGTGAGCTGGCGCTAGGCCAAAACACCCACGAGCTGGTAGTGAGGTTGCTCTCCGGCCTGCCGCTCGAGGACCGCCCTCGCCTGGTGACGACCGACGGTGAATTCCACACCATCCGCAGGCAGCTCGACCGGCTTGCCGAAGAAGGTGTGGAGGTCGTCAAGGTACCGAGCCTACCGGCCGATACATTGGCGGAACGTGTGATTCAATCGGTTAACGACCGTACCGCAGCCGCCCTGGTATCCTCAGTGTTATTTCACAATGCGCAAATAGTACCGAACCTCGGCGCGGTATCGACGGCCTGCCGACAAGCGGGCGCCGAGTTATTGGTCGATGCCTACCACGCCCTTAACGTCGTGCCGTTCTCGATCGAGCAAGAAGGACTGGACGGCGCATTCATCGTCGGCGGCGGGTACAAGTACTGCCAGCTTGGCGAAGGCAACTGTTTCCTGAGAGTGCCGCCGGGCACGAAGATGCGGCCAGTTGTAACGGGTTGGTTCGCAGAATTCGCAACACTGAGCAATGCGGCCGACAGCAAGGTAAGATACGGAACCGGTCACGAGCGGTTTGCCGGCGCGACATATGATCCCACAAGCCACTACCGCGCGGCGGCGGTGTTTGACTTCTTCGAGGAGCTGAATCTCACCCCCGCCCTCCTACGCGAGGTGAGCCAACATCAGATCGAACTGCTCGCTCGATCGTTCGATGCCCTCGACGCCGACCCGCAGATCATCACCCGCGACGGGTCGGTTGACCTCGATGCAATCGGTGGTTTTCTCGCCCTGCACTCAAAGAAGGCCGAAGAAATAAGTCGTCTCTTGCGGGAACAAGGGGTGGCTACCGACTACCGCGGAGACGTTCTCCGTTTCGGACCCGCTCCCTATCTCTCGGATAGCCAGCTCTCGGGCGCGATGGATATACTGAAGGAAGTTCTACAAGCAATCTCGTAGCTCACGACTTGCGGAGCCGGCCGCGATCGACCTTGCCGAGGTGTGTTCGTGGCAATTCCTCCAGGAAGACGATACGCCGCGGATATTTGTAGGGTTCCAGGTGTTCCTTTATATAGTCTTGCAGCTGTTGCGCCAAATCGGGGGTCTGCTCGTGTACGATCACGAAGGCGTGCGGCTTGGTCAATCCGTTCTCGTCGACCACTCCTACCACGGCAACTTCCCTGACCGCTGGATGTTCCAACAAACAATTCTCCACTTCCTGTGGCGACAACCACTTGCCCGATACTTTCAACATGTCATCGGCGCGTCCGCAATACGTGAAGTAGCCGTCGTCATCGCGACAGATCATGTCGTCGGATACGTACCAATCCCCGCGAAATGCCTGCTTGGTCTTCTCCATCTGCTGCCAGTAGCCGATCGCCCGCGAATTGCCTCGTACCCACAACCGTCCCACCTCGCCGTTTGGCAGCTCCTTTCCGTCATCATCGCACACACGCACGTCGAACCCGGGAACGGCGGTGCCCATAGTTCCAGGCCTGACTTGTCCCGGACGATTCGATATGAAAATGTGCCACATCTCGGCTGTCCCAAGCCCGTCCAGCAACTCGACGCCGAATTGTACCTTCCAGCGACTATGCAGCTCCACCGGCAATGCCTCGCCCGCCGACGTCGCCAACCGCAGACTCGACACCGCCGCCCGATTGGCCGACGGATGGCGTACCATATGGTTGATCATCGTCGGCACGTTGATCAAGATCGTTGGCTGGAACTTCGCGATCTTTTCGAATAAGACGTCCGCGGTGCATTGCTCGGGAAACAGCGCTGCGGCCGCACCCACGGAGAATGGAAAGAACAGGTTTGATCCCGTGGCATAGCCGAAGTACAGTTTCGGCACCGATAGTGTGATATCACCCTCCGTGTAACCAATCACATGTTTTCCGTAACACTCCGCCGTATTCGCGAACGAACAGTGGGTTTGTACGACGGCCTTGGGACTCCCGGTGGTACCGCCCGAAAAGAGCCAAATCGCCGGATCGTCGCGATGTGAGGGGAAAGTCTCGAGTCGATCGGAGGCCCGCGACAGTTCGTTATCAAACGCCGGGTCTCCAACTACCAACATCTTCTTGAGGTGAGGCGCTGCCTTCGCCGCCTCGCGAAACGCGTCTTGGCTTTCGCGATGGATGACAGCAACCGTCGCACGCGTGTAGGCGAAGAAGTACTCGATGGCATCCACCTTGAGATGCGGGTTGACCATCACTACCACTGCGCCAATCTTCAGAGTGCCGAACAGGGCGGCGACAAACTCCGGTCCGTCGGGAAGCGCTATGATGACCCGCTGCTCCGCCTCGACACCAGCACCGCGCAGCGCGCTACCAAAGCGATTCGCCAACGTCTGAACTTCTCGATACGTGAGATTACCTTCATCGGTCAGGAGAGCCGTCCGGTCTCCCTTCCCTTCCTCAACACGGGCGTCGAGGAAATGGCCGGCGATATTGAACTGTTCGGGGGGCTGAAAGGTCATGGTTTGAGATGATACGCGTCAGCGGGAACGGGTGTCAACCGCAGCTCGTAAACTGAACGGACAGGAGGACCATGCCGGTATCGTACCTTGCAGACATGACATGGGAGGAGGTCCGAGACTTCGATCTCGGAAAGGCCGTGGCGATTCTCCCGGTGGGAGCCGTGGAGGCGCACGGCCCGCACCTGCCGCTGACCACCGACGTCATCATATCTGAGGCCATGGCTCGATCAGCCGCCGAGAAGCTGGAAGCGCAGGGGTACCCCGTGTTGATCCTTCCGTCAATCAGCTACACGGCCGCTCCGTTTGCGGCGTCCTTTCCCGGTACTTGCTCGTTGGATGCCGACGCCGCGACAGCAGTCCTGGTGAGCATCGCGCGCAACCTGACGCGGCAAGGAGTCCGCATTCTCGCCGTGGCCAACTCCCACCTGGATCCCGCAAACATCGCGGCGATCGAGGCGGCGGTAGCATCGGCGCGCCAAGAGAAGCTCTTGAAGATCGTCTTCCCCGATATCTCGAAAAAACCGTGGGCCATGCGTTTGACCGATGAGTTCAAGAGCGGCGCGTGTCACGCGGGACAGTACGAGACATCCGTCGTCTTAGCGGAACGACCGGAGCTCGTACGGGAGAACATTCGGAAATGGCTCGCCCCCAACCCATCCTCACTGTCCGACGCGATCCGCGCCGGACTAGAGACGTTCGAGGAAGCGGATGGAGCGCGGGCGTATTTTGGTTACCCGGCCGACGCAAGCATTGAGGAAGGGAAACAAACCGTCGACATTCTCGGTTCGATCCTCGAGGAAGCGGTTAGGGAACATGGGGCTTGAGGAAAAAACAGCGGTCATAACCTATGGGGTTCGGGTTAAAGCCCTCAGCTTCCACCAAGGCCATAAACCGGCATGAGTCCGCTTGGGACGGCGGCGGGAACGGTGCGCAGAGTCGGATCGAGCCTGGTCCCAGGATCGGTGAGCGACTGGAGAAAACTGACCAGCGCCGATATGTCCTGATCCGACAGGCCTAGGGGATTGCGTACGGCGAGGTTCTGGCGCGATTCGCCGATGTTCGGGTGGTGCGGCTCGATGCCGTCGTTATAGAAGTGAACCACCTCATCCAACGTGGCGAAGACGCCGGAGTGCATGTACGGCGCGGTGATCTCCACGTTCCGAAGTGGTGGCACCCTGAACTTGTAGCGGTCGTTCGGACTCCCCGTATGTTCCTCTCGCCCCAGGTCGTCGCCCGGGATCGTCCGCAAGCCGGGCCCTTCCTGCGGTACACCCGTGACCATAAAACTGAAGGTGCTCAGCATTGGACCACGGTGACACACCGAGCAATTGGCCCGCGTGAAAAAGAGTTCGAGCCCGTCTTTCTGTAATTCACTCAATACGTCATCGTCGCCGGCCACCCAGCGATCGAACGGCGAATCGACCGTAACCAGTTCCCGCTCATACGCGGCGATGGCACGAGAGAGCGTGGATCGGCTGACGACCGCAATATTTCCTGTGATGGTCGGAAAGGCCTCGCGAAACAGCCGGACGTACTCGGGAACGCCTCGCAGTCGCAGCAGGATACTGTCCACCGTGGAGGTGGCCGCCTCAGCCGATCCCGGCAGGTACCCATCGTTCTGCTCGATGCCCGGGAAGGCGTCTCCCCGCATCTCCACCCGGGATCCGATGGGTATCAGCGCCTGATCTTCCAGACTGCTGGCGCGGCCGTCCCAGAACAACGGCGTGAAGGTCGTCGGATTGCCATCCAGGTCTGTGGCGGTGGACATGATGAACGCCGTGTTCAAGACGGTCGGCGTGTTTCGCGCCGCCGTGTTGATGGGATCGCCGGAAAACGCCGAGACCCCCAGATGACGATCGGGCCCGAGCCCGACACCGCTCACCCCGGCGCCGAATTGGCGGGCGTCGGTGAAGTGGAAGTCGGGGTGGTGGCACGTGCCGCATGCCACGTCTTGCTCGCCACTCAAAATGGGGTCGAAAAAGAGGAGGCGGCCCAGGGCGATCCGTGGGTCGTTCCGTTGGTTGTCCGCGGGGTACAGGATCTCGCCAATGGGTTCCAGGGCGAACTGTTGCCGCAGTTCATCGTCCCGCGTTTGCGGGCCGGCGGGCCCGGAGCCGCAGGCGGTCGAGCCCCAGGCGGTCACGAGGAAACATGTACTCACAGCCGCCAATCGCATGTGAGCTTTCGTCAATGGTCTCGAGGTGGCGCGAAAATGTTCCTGGGCATGTTGGTCCTAGGCTGTGACAGTCGATGCTGGATAACAAAATGGTGCGAGCGCAATTGAATAGCCAGACTTCATGCGTCGCGGCCGAGCCCGCGCTTCAAGCGCACCGGGAAAACGCGACGACGCCCGCGTCTCGGCTATCTGTCGCTCAAGCGACGAGCACTTGCTCCACCATTCCAACTCGTAGTGCCACGAGTCGACATAGAAGGCGGACCTACGCGAAACCTCGCCAAACCCCCGAAAACGGTCCATCTTAGTCCTCATGACCGACATCGCCTCCCGGCTCTCGGCCGCCCTTGCCGACCGCTACACGGTCCAGGAAGAAATTGGCGCGGGCGGCATGGCCACGGTCTACCTCGCCGAGGACCTGAAACACCACCGCAAGGTGGCACTCAAGATCCTCCGCCCAGAGTTGGCCGCCATTCTTGGTGCCGAGCGGTTC
>Ga0114950_10001560_pt1 | contig 17277 bp, 18 predicted proteins | sample N075metaG_FD_83503 | JGI IMG/M metagenome (GOLD analysis project Ga0114950, IMG submission 83503) | Deep subsurface microbial communities from Kermadec Trench to uncover new lineages of life (NeLLi) - N075 metaG | ecosystem: Environmental > Aquatic > Marine > Ocean trench > Sediment | place... | reverse complement strand
TGGTCGGCGCTGCTGATTATCATCGTGCAGGTAATTCCCATTGCGGTTCTGGTGAGCGGGACAAACTCTACCGATTGGCTTTTGTTTGCGGTGATTTATCCGATACAGTGCATCGGTGTTGGCGTAAGCATGCATCGCTATTTTGCGCACCGGTGTTTCAAAACCAGTCGTGGTTTTCAATTTGTTTTGGCGTTGATGGCGTCCAGCGTATTTGGCGACCCGGTTCGTTTTGCCGGCAAGCATCGCCTCCACCACCGCTACTCGGACAGTGTCAACGATACACACACACCATTAAAGGGCTTCTGGTCGTGCTGGTTCGGCAGCCTGCTGGACAACGGTTATACGGATGAAGAACTGGTTGAAGTAGCCCGGGACCTCAAGAAATACCCCGAAATGATGTTGCTGCACAGGTTCTGGCTGGTGCCGGGTCTGTTGTTATGTGTGGTGGCATTTTTGATCGGCGGCGTTTCCGGTGTCGCAATCGGTGTGTTGCTGGGTTCGGCATTGTTGATGAACCAGGCGTCGATGGTGAATTATTTCTGCCACAAATACGGCAAGCGCCGTTTCGATACCGCCGATCGGTCAACCAACAATGCACTGGTCGCAATCCTGTCTTACGGGGAAGGCTGGCACAATAACCACCACCAATACCCGACCACTGCCAAGGCCGGATTCTACTGGTGGGAAATCGACATGTATTATTGGGTTATCTACTTGTTTGCAAAGCTGGGCCTGGTCTGGGATGTCCGCCTGCCGCCACAGGAAATGGTGAACAAGGCTTTTGTCACTGGAAACTGACAGGCGAGCGCTTAACCACTAGCCCGGACATTACACCAAGGCGGAAGTATTTTGTCTCGTTCAAGCTGGGTAAAAAAACTACCCAATGCAATTTCATTATTCCGCCTGCTGGCTACCCCGGTGTTGTTGCTTTTGGCGATTTTTCAGATGCCCACTGCTTTTGCGTGGTTGCTGGTGCCGACTGGGTTCAGTGACCTCATTGACGGTTGGCTGGCAAGAAAACTCAACTGTGAATCAGATACCGGTTCATTACTGGATTCGGTGGCAGATACATCGTTGATGGTCGTGGTCATAATTTCCATTTGGTTTCTGCACCCTGAAGTTTACCGGGAGCACTGGCAAATCTTCGCCGCCGCCGTCAGCTTTTGGTCAGTTGCACATATTGCAGCGCTGATCCGTTATGGCCGGCCCGCCAGTTTTCATACGCGGTTTTTGCAGCTCGGTGTGTTTTTGTTTGGCATTTTCGCGTTGCTGCTGTTCACTTATGGTTTTATACCCTGGATGCTTTACCTCGCAGGAATCGTGTCGTTGATGGGTGGGCTCGAGCATATTGCATTGCTGGTCTTATTGCCCGAATGGACACCGAATATCCGTGGCGGTCTGTTGGAGGTATTACGCAAGCGGCGGGGTGACAGCTAATACCAGATAAATCGTGGCTGAATTCGCATTTCGTGCCGGTCTTCAGAGGGATGGATTAAAAAAGCCCCGCCTTATCCGGGCGGGGCTTTTTAACTTAATGACAAAGCTTTATTGCCAATAATTCTTATACAGACATTCTCCGTCTGGCCAGAAGCCCGCCCAGAGAAAGCATCAGAAGGATCAACAAGGCCAATCCGGGAATGCCAAGTGTCGGCACTGGAATCATCGGTGCTCTGGCGTTACCGGTCATTTCCGCACCCCAGACGTTGCCGCCATAAGCAACATTGATGGTGTTCATCAGTTGGCCACCCGGTAGCGTCTGTTATCACCAACATCAAGGTTTTGATCAATGATCACACCATTCTGAATTGCTTTGATGTCGTTGGCGTCTCCATCGGTAATGTACAGCACTTCGGTCTGAGCCGATGCGATACCGGATATACCTGAAAGTATGAGCGTTACAAAACTAAGACTGCGAAATTTCATAGGCTTTTCCTTGGTTAATGGGGGTTTGCTGCTTGTTTCGAAAAGCCGGGATTCCTTTCCCCGACGGGCGATGGCTCGCCTTTTTAGTATTATCGAAACATTCAAACACATAAAATGTAGCAAAAACCGGCGTTTCAAGCGGCTCAAATTGAATTGTTATAAAAGTGCTCAGAGCCATTATCCCAAAATCAATCGGGCGCATTTGCCAAGTCATTTCTCAGTGTTCTTGATGCCATGTAGTAATGACACGCAGCCCAGAACGTGAATGTCGGGATCACGTACAACATCGCTGCACGTAACGATTCACTGCCCAATTCCACTGACATTGCGTCACTTAGCATACCGATTGTCCACGGACCCAGACCCAGGCCGATCATATTCAGCACTAAAAACAATATGGCAGAGGCTGTGGCTCGCATCCGTAAGCCCACCAGGCTGTGTGTTGTGGCAATCGTGGTGCCTAAAAATACGTTGAGCAATATGCCAGGAATAATGGAAAGTATCAGCGCCGTGTAGACGTTATCCACGAGGTAGACAGATGCCATAAAAGGCACGCAAATTGAGCAGGTCAGTGCAGGCAGCCAAACGTACCAGCGTTTATCCCGCCGAGCCAATCTATCCACGATCAAACCACCACATAAAAGCCCGATCGCACCACCCAGACCTATGATCAAAGCCAGCCACGTTCCCAATTCGCCGGTAGACATTCCATGCGTGCGTATAAAAAAGGAAGCTGACCAGTTGGTGGTGCCGTAGCCGGCAAATGCAGTGAGCCCTGCAGCAAACGCCAGGTGACGGAATGATGAACGACTCCATAGCAGCGAAACCACAGTGGACAGGGATGGGCTTTCCTGCGTAGCTTTCCTGTTTTCCGACAAGCCACGGATGGGTTCTGCTACGGTCATGCGAACCAGTATCGCCAGTAGTATCCCCGGTGCGCCTACCACCACAAAAGCAATGCGCCAGCCAAAGAATTCGTTCAACCAACCGCCCAGTAAAAAACCAAACAAAATACCGATATTGACGCCGGTCGAATAAAATGAAATTGCAGTGGCACGTTTTTCGGGTGGGAATATGTCTGAAATGATTGAATGCGACGGCGGGCTGCCACCTGCCTCTCCGACACCAACCCCAATTCGAGCAATAAGAAGTTGTGCAAAATTTTGAACCAGCCCGCTGATCGCGGTCATAAAGCTCCACAGCCCGACTGCCATGGCGATAATGTTGCGCCGGTTGGAACGATCCGACCAACGTGCGAGGGGAATCCCTGCGATGACATAAAATACCGCGAACGCAAAGCCTGTCAGCAACCCCAATTGGGCATCAGACAAACTCAGATCCAGCTTTATCGCTTCCTGCAATATCGCGAGCAATTGTCTATCGATAAAGTTGAAGCTGTAAACAAGGGTCAAAACCACCAGCGTATAGTGCTTTGTTCGCGGGTTTGAATAGTGATTGATTTCACTTTGGTATTGTTCGGGCTTTTGAAGCTGTGTGGATTCGTCGAAATGATTTGATTCGGGCATATGACTGTTCTTTTTTCGATTTTTAGGGAGCATACGGCTAAATATGTATTAGCAGGCGCGTAGAAGCAAATTGTTCTAACACGTCACCGCACAGCTTATACCAATCCCCGCCGGGAAGGCTTATATACAACCATATTCTGGGCGGTTTCAGCTTGAGCAAGACGAACGCTTGCGATGACCGCTGAGATGTAGACTTTTTTGTTTTCACCTGACGCTTTCAATTTTCGTTGGCCTCAAATTGGTTTTGACAATTTCCGGCATGACTATTCGCAGTCGATTCGCTGTAATGGAAAGTTAACCGTCCTGGCCGTGCCTCCCATAGTGCCTTCAATGCTCGCTTCGAGATTTTCGGGATCTTTCATGCGATAAATAATGCGCTGGGGAAAATCATGGGCGGGGTTCTCAAAAACGACCTCATCACCAGACAAGCTCTGCATGACAAAGCTAGCGCCCGCCTGCCCCGAAGGTTTGGCGATAAATTTAATTTCACCTGTTTCGCTGGTGCGAATCTGCATGAACTCATGGGCAACGGTCTTGCCGTCTTTAACCGTCCTGCTGACGCCAAACAGGGAGCCCCCGGCCGGCATTGACCATTGTTCACCGGTTCCCGCTTCTCCACCCACGCTCGCCCAACAACCGGCCAGCCATGTGAGGGTATTAACAGACGCCTGCCCGGATGCCTGCAGTTTGGGTGTTATACCAAGCAGTAGAGATGTTGAGATGATTATTATGATTTTCATTTGGTGCCTTTGACCGATAAACAATCAGGAATATTTAATTTACAGCACTTTCTTGCTACTGTTAATACTATTCATCCAATCGCGTGTTTATGCTGATTCCCAAAACCGGAGAGTACAAAATGAAAAAGATCACTGGAACCCTGATGCTTTTAATTGCCACCGCATTGTTAGCCATGCCGACTGCCACAATCGCGCAAGATGATGCTGAATTGCGGGAAATCATCGAAGCCATCAGGATTGGCTGGCTGGAAGCAGACGGCACACCGTTTCGAGAACATTTCCTGGATTTTGAGGGCGCACGATATTTTGAAGGCGGCGGTCAAAATGAAGGCCTGACAGATCTGATAGAGCACCATGTTGAGCCTGAAGCGGATGCATTTGAAGACTTTTCGCTGGTTTTCAGCAATATTGAAGTAAATATCGAATACGGTTTCGCATGGGTTCTTGTAGATACCGAAATAAAGGCCACCGTCAAGCGCGATGGCAGGGTGATAGATAACAAGGGTCGTGCCACCTACCTGTTCCGCAATGTCGATGGTGAATGGAAGGTCGTGCATACCAACAGTGCGTCCAGGCCGGTGAATAAGGCAAGAGCAAAGCACTGACCGCATTTGACCCGCCTGAGGGGCTTTACTTTGTCCTGAGCTGGAGAATTTGAACACCGAGATGTATTCGGTATTGTCCTTAACTATTATCGGTACATCGTCTCCGCCCGCTGGTAAAGCACCCATGAAGTCAGTATGTACTTATCCTTCAATTTAGGCACATGGCCTTTGTGGGTGTGGGTGAAACTGGTCGGGGCTACGACAAAAGTGCCGCGCTGCGGTTTGATTTTTTTTCGCTGATAGAAAAATTCGGTTTCACCCCCTTCCTCGACGTCGTTCAGGTAATACATCCACAGCAAAACACGGTGCATGGACTCGCATTGCAGGTCCTGTGGTGAGGGGCAAACTTCCGAGTGCCAGTGGTGGTAGCCGCCAACGTCCCTGGTGTATTTCTGCAGATTGATACTGCCGAGGCGATAAATCTTGAGGACCAGTTCGGCAATCTGCGGGTCGCTCATCACCACGATGTCTTCATGGCTTAATGACCGGCGCTTGCCGGATTCCGGATCTGTCGTGTTAATCCCGGTTGCGCCAACCAGCATGAAAGGAAATCGGCGCGCGTATGGTACCAGGCTGCGTATCGTCTGGTTGATGATCTCACGGGTCTCCTGCTTCCAGCCGGGATGGCTGGAAATACAAATATCGGAACTGTCCTTCTTTGTTTGATCTACGCCATGGACCATGACGCCCGGAGTGGAGTCAGGACTGGCATCAAACTTGTTGATGAGATGCCGACAGAATTCACCGCTCAAAATATCCGGGTAAACCTCGATGAAATCCGGATCGTTCATATGCTTCCCAGTTGGTGAACAGGAAGTATAAAGAGTACAGGAAAAACAAGCGCTATATGGTGTGTACCGGTTACGTTGTCCTCACTTATACGGTTTAGAAGGGCGCTGAACTGACTTCTTTCCCAGCATAGCCGGCGTGCGGCTCAACTCTCCAGCGCGGCACCCTCGGGAGTTTGCTGCTGCGCAGCCTGCCGAAACAGCAAGGCCGATGCGGTAAACAACGCGACGAAGAACAAATTCACCACTATCAGGCCAATGAAGGGCAGCATCCCGGCGACCAGCGCCACCACTGCCACCAACGCCTGGGCGAGTGCCGTCGCGAACAAGGCGCGTACCATTCCAACTGGCTCGAAGCGCGCGATCAAGCCACCGACAGCACCGACGGCGAGCACCCCGACATACATCAGGTTAGCGGGGTCGTCCGAGTCGCCGATGATGCCAACCGCCAGGTTCATCCAGATGATGAGGAACGCTGCGACGAGCGCAAGACCAACGGCGAATTTGTAGGCAGTATTGGCCGACTTCTTTCGCTTAAGGACCAGAAACACAATGATGAAAGGTGTCGCAAGTAAGGTAAGGGGTAACAACACGTTAAGTATTATGTTCACCAGTATTCTCCATCCCGAAAATCGGCGGCTCTGTATCTTTAGCCTGCCGACATGCTACAACGATTTAACCCATCGCAGTTGAAGAAGGGTTCGATGTCAGTAAACAAGCATTGCTTGCTCATAAATTTGCCACAATTTGCTTTTTTCAGTGTTGAAACATGGGCACTTTTACTTTTTCTTCGCGTTTAGTCGTCCTTGACCTTAAAAAGAATCAACAGGCCTTGCGATTTCGGGGAATTCCCGAAGAACCTCGGATAGAGCTGTCGGATTACTGTCTCAGGCGTCAAACTCCTACAGCTATTTCAGGAAATGCCGATTTCCTGGTGGCATGGTTTGAGATATTCTAATGCAGTACTCTGGTGGGCACGATTTGCAGTTCAAGTTTTCTACACATATAATTGCACATATACTTATCTAAGGTGAGCTTATGGGCCAGGTAACCATATATATCGATGCTGAAACAGAGAAGAAAATGATAGCGTCTGCCAAGGCAGCAAAAATATCAAAAAGTAAGTGGATAACGGAAGTGATCAAAGAAAAAGTGGCAGCTGAATGGCCGGCATCTGTAGTCAGTCTTGCGGGTGCTTGGGATGATTTCCCCTCGCTTGAAGACATTCGTGTAGGCACGGGAAATGATGTCGAGCGTGAAAAATTTTAATGTTTGTGCTGGATACTAATACCCTGATCTACTTTTTTAAGGGAAAAGGGCGGATAGCTGAACGTATGTTCCTGGAAAATCCCGGGAATATCGGTGTTCCAGCCATCGTCCTCTACGAACTGGAAACAGGCATTGCTAAATCAATATCACCTCTGAAAAGAACGAGACAACTTAACTCTGTAATGGAGGCTACGACCATACTTCCATTTAATGAAAAAGAAGCAAAAGCATCTGCTGTGATAAGGGCCGGATTAGAGAAAAAGGGTTTGTCCATTGGGCCTGTTGACATTCTAATTGCTGGAACTGCAGTGGCAAATCAGGGCACACTTGTGACTCACAATCTGACCGAATTTAGCCGGGTTGATGGTCTGCATATGATGGATTGGTTTTAGCAAAAGTCAGGACACCCAGGACTTCCGGTGATGAGAGGCATGGGTGTATTCACTCTTTCTTCACTCTTCTCCCGCACGCGTAAACTGCCACAAGCGGGTATCACAACACTACATCCAACCGAGCTCCTTCATTGCCCACGGGGCGTTCCAGACTTTCTGCATGCTCTCGACTTTCCCGTCTCCGTTCATGTTCAGGACATAGACGTATTGCGATTTGGTCTCTTTGCCCGTGGGTGGAACGGGTCCGCCGTCACCAACGTGACAGCCGGTAAAAGTCGCGAAGTATATCGCCGACGAGTTGGCGTCATCGTAAGCCGATGAGTGCAGGTCATAGCTGCAGCCCGCTGTGGTGATGCTACCGAAGCCCTTCATCCAATTGACATAGTCTTCGACAGTCTTGATATCGACCAGTGGTTCGCTTTGCGCGGAAAAGCTTGCGCCTTCCGCAACATATTGTTCGCATTCGTCCCATCCCTGCAACGACTCGCAGGCATGAAAAAACTTTGTGGCATTATCAAATGATGACATTTGTGTCTCCTCTGGGTCTCCCCCGATTCCACTGACATTCAGTTAAGAGCAGTCTGATGGGGACATCTTTAGCATACGTCTTTTTCCCTGGTTGTAAAACACTTCGCTGTAATCGAAGACATATGCCCTGATTTCTGCCCGGGTTATGTATCGACGACGGTTTGCTTATTTACCCGTCACAAATCGAAGTGTACTTACGGAGTTTCTCTTTGTTACGAGCAACTTCGACAATAAACCATAAATCAAATACCGCTTTGGCAACACCAATGAGCTGGTCAGAATCATTTTTGACAGGTAAATAAATTGCAACACTGGCTGCACCGGCGCTATCATCGTATTCAAGCCTGCCGATGCCCGATTGTTCGGATTCGTAAACGCCCAGCCACCAGCCCTCGTCACTCTGAACGTAGTCTGAAGTCTCGGCCGACATGCATACGTTATAGCCTTTTATATCGGTGACAAAAACCTCCACAAGACGGCTTTTCTCACCCTCAACCATCTTTTTAAGATCTTCTGAACATTCACTTGCAAGCAGCCCTTCTGCCCGATCGGACCAGTTTAATTCCGCTGCCGCTATATCCGTTTCACTCGGCAGGCTATCGAGTTTTTTTGGCAGAGGCTGCTGGAATTTTTCTTCAATGGCACTGGTCACGCTGGTGCAGACAAACTCGTTATTGATATATTCTGACAAATCAGTTCTCAGGTAGTGGTCATCATCAAGCCTCAAAATCGTTTCAACGCCCTCGGCGAAGCCATCCTCTAATACTGTGTCGTAATAAACCGATCCGGTGACAACCACAATACTGAACAGCGCCAGAATAAGTCCTATGTATTCCTTTCTACGGCGAATACTCGCAGTGACAAACTTATTGACCAGTGCGTAGTCGTCCGGGCGCAACACACCCCAGGCGCGGTTGGTGTGCTTTTCCCACTCTTTTACACGAAAGTAGTTTGCTCCCAAAACCCATAGCCGCTTACCACCCCGCAACGGTGCGAACCAATGCTGAGTTGGCTGTAAACGAGTGCCTTCAATATCACGCTCACGCCGTTTGGCTTCTTTGAGAATTTCTTCAAAGGTTTCAATCAGCACAGATCGGTCATCCATCCATCGGCTGAGCCTTTTCCACGACATCATCAGCGCTTCATGGCTGATATCGAGCAAGGTATTGGGGAACAAAACCTCCCTGGGGTCCGGCGTAATGAAATGACAGTCTTCGGCACGAAAATGGTCGGCGACCGTAATCACCATATCAGCATCGACCGCGCCGGTGGCAACGTCTGAATCTGCGACCGCGGCGATATCTTCTACGCTTGTAGGTCGGCGAATATTGCGTGTGGAATCTCCCTGAACAGAACGTTCGCACAGGCAGCTAAACATCACCTTGGCGACTTTTTTGTGTTCATCGCTAAGGCCCTGATAGATTTCTTCCGCGTGTTGATTCAAGGCATCACTCAAACCGCCGGCTTGTTGATACAAATCCATGGTCATGAATTGTGTCGCGATGGTGTCGGCTTCCGCCGCATTCGCATCCACATCTCCACCCACATTCAGCTCTTCGCCTTGTAGTGTTGATAATTGCCACATTCGCATCAACAAATGCTGCAGCAGGGGTAACTGTGTGGCATCGGCAGCCATATCATTTAGTAATCGATTCACCAGGTCTGGCTCTACCCGGCCGCCAAACACCCGTGCCGGGCCTTCAATACTGGCCTGTCTCTGGTTTCTGGAGAGTCGCGGAATCAAATAGATACCGTCATTTACCGCCTCGGGCAGGCCGCTGAATAGTGAAGTATCACCGAGAAAATCCGAGCGCATGGTCATGATGACGTGTATTGGCACTTCAGATTGTCTGACACTTTCAAGTAGCAACGACACGAACGCATCGGCCTGGTCGCGGTCTTCCTGCCGGCTTATTCTGAACAATTCTTCAAACTGATCCACAACCAGCAGAAAATTTGTGTCTTTCGGCAATGGATTGTGCTGCAAGGCATTGGTCAGGCCGCGCGGTCCGCGGTTGAGAGTAGAGCGCAAAAAGCCGAGGGTTGCCTCGTCATCCACGTCTTCGATCACGCCCGATTCCAACAGGGCACTCACCAGCCTTTCCATTGGATGGCTGCCAGGCCGCATCATGGCGATGCACCAGCGGACACCGGCATTGGCCATAAAACCGGATTCCAATGCTGCGATCAATCCAGCCCGCACCAACGAAGACTTGCCGCAACCCGAGCCACCTACCATCGCCAAAAAACGATGCCGGTCCAGACGTCTGAGCAATTCATCGGTTTGCTCTTCACGACCAAAAAACAGATCAGACTCGTCGCGATTAAACGGTCGCAAACCTGGATATGGAAATCGTCCAGTCATTGTCCGAACCCTCCAAGAAAGTCCTTCAACGCATCCTCGTCATAGCCATCCTCGCCATTAATAATTTTTAGATCTCTGAAGCCACCGGGTAGCCCGTCCTTTGGAAATGGAGATGCTTGATATATTGCCCACTCCAAGCGAGTATCCCGCATTAACCGGGCTCTGCGGCACTGGCGTAACTGGTGTTGAACCCAGGTGGAAGGTGCCTCACCATAGACGATGATAAGACCATCACAACTGCTCAGGTTTTGTTCCAGATCCTTGCGGCAATCACCCGGGTCGTTGCTTACCGTAGGCAAAGTGCACTCGGCTCCGAGTCCGCTCAGCACTGTGGATAACTCTTCGGCGATGGTTCGGTCGCCCGGGTCAGCGCAAATGAATACCTTGGTGGCATCCTGCGACACCGCTTCGGTGAGCTCGGGTTTGCTGACGAATCGCACGATTTCTTTCTTGAGGTCTTCCAGACCTTCGGCCCGAACAGTTGGAGAATCAACCAAATCGAGATGATCGGGATCAAGGATGTCGTCAAGGTCCAGATCCGGTCTGCGCCATTGCCACACCGGTACAGTGGTCTCCTGGGCGAGGTCGAATTGAAGCTGGTTGTAACCGCCAGGTAGATCCGGTGGCTTTTTGCCGGCTGTGGCGCCAAGTAACTGCACAAACAACTGGCACTTGCCCAGATCCCGGATGGCTGAATCGCGAAATGTTTGGGAATCCATTGAGTAATGGGCTTTGGGCAAAACTTCAATATCGAATTGTTCAAGGTAACGCTGTACTGCATAACGCTGCGGCTCCAGATCATCGGTTACCTGCGCGAGATACACAGTTGGTTTTGTTGTCCCGCTTATTGCGGGCGACTCAACGGATGCAACGTGTTCTATGTTTTCATGTGCAACGCGCATTGCTTTCAGCGCATCTGCCAATTTCATGCTGACATCGTCTACACGGTCCCAATATAGCTGCTCCTGCCTTGCAGGCGGTCCGGGAATACGACTCCTGCCGGTCTCGTCAACCATCCAGAACTCAAATTTTTTCTTGTCCGGCACAAGTTCTTCCGACGAGTCGCCAAATTCCCTCTGTCGCTCGACAACAATAACCCGGGAGCCGAATTCGCTTGCTGCATTCCCAAGAAATTTCTTCCTTTCCCTCTGGCACCAGGTCGAAGCGGCATAGCCGGGGGAGAGCACGACCAACAGAATAGCTGTGTCGTTCAAAATTTCCATTATCTGCGGTGTGACGCCGTCGATGTGTTTCAGGTCGTGATCCATCCACAGGTCAAAAGCATCGGCGCGCCCGAGCCGTTGCGCGAGCAGTTTTTTCAAATGAATACTGAAGTTGGTTACCCAGCCGGGCTTGTTGTCTTCCAGTGGTTCGTCATCGACGTGGGCATAACTGACGAAGATGTCATAACGAAAATCTTGTACATAACTTACCCATTCTTATAATTCCCCTAAGAGCAGCGGTTATTGGCGACAGTATTTATTATAGTCAACAAGAATAAGTATATATCAACAGTTGCCATTTCGCCGGTAGTTCAGTGGTGCGCGATGTGGGTATTCCATATTTCAACAGCTAATTTGCGGGTGGGGATGCACAAAACCCATATGATCATTTTGGGGTGTCAGATTTTTGTGTCTTGTTGAATTTGGGTCTGCTATTGCTCCACGATCGTCGCACTGCACTCGGTGAATGACCGTAAAAAACGCACAAAAGCCCGGGTAAAATTTGCCAGATCGCTATAACCCAGGGAGAGCGAAATATCCATTATGGATGAATTGGTTTCCCGCAATAATGCCAAGCCGCGCTCGAGGCGAGCGGTACCCAACAAATGCCGATAAGATGATCCGGCATCATGAGATACTGCCCGACTATTTTCTTTGTTATCGTAAATAAGTCTTGACCATTTTACGATATAGATTAAAATGGTCGAATGAGACGAACGTATGAAGATGTGATTCACCGACACTTTTCAGAGCACAAGCAAATGGTATTGCTGTCCGGGGCGCGCCAGGTGGGCAAAACAACGCTGGCTTGTACAATCGACCCTGGCCCGGACTTGTATTATCTCAACTGGGATGATGCGGATGACCGTGAACTGTTACTGCGGGGAACCCGGGCAATGGCACAACATATGGGGTTGGAGCGGTTACGGGCCCGGTTGCCGTTGCTGGTGCTGGATGAAATCCATAAATATTCCAAATGGAAACAACTTCTGAAAGGCCTCTATGACAAACACCAGGGGCAATGCCGCATTCTGGTGACCGGTAGTGCCAGGCTGGATGTTTATAAAAAAGGTGGCGACAGTCTGATGGGGCGATATTTTCATTACCGCCTTCATCCGTTCTCCGTGCGTGAGACACTGCAAGGCAAAGTGGCCACGGATGATGCTGCGGACATTCAGGCACCACGGCTGCCGACCGATGGGGATTTTGAGGCCCTGCTACGCTGGGGCGGGTTTCCTGAGCCCTTCCTGAAACGTGACCAGCGTTTCTTTAACCGCTGGAGCAAGTTACGTGAGCAGCAGTTATTACAGGAAGATGTGCGCGAACTAACCAGGGTGCAGGAACTTGGGCAGTTGGAATTGCTGGCTGTTTTATTGAAAAGTCAGGCGGGCCAACTCACCAGCTATAGCAAGCTGGCAAAGAAGGTGCGCGTATCCGTGGATACGATTCGCCGTTGGTTAGGAATTTTGGAAGCCATGTACTATTGCTATTCAATTCGTCCATGGAGCAAAAACATCACGCGATCCTTGCTGAAGGAGCCAAAATATTATTTGTGGGACTGGTCACAGTGCAAGGATGTAGGTGCGCGCAATGAAAATTTTATTGCCTCGCATTTGTTAAAAGCAGTGCAGTACTGGACGGATACAGGCCGGGGTGACTATGGCCTGTATTTTCTGCGGGACAAGGAAAAAAGGGAGGTTGATTTTCTGGTGTCAAAAGATGGCAAACCCTGGTTTATCGCCGAAGTAAAGTCATCAATGAATGCCCCCCTATCTGCCAGCCTGGCAATGTTTGCAAAACAAACCGGTGTTGAGCATGTTTTCCAGGTGGCGATTGACGGTGATTTTGTAGATAAGGATGTGTTCAAGATCAACCATCCGGTCATCGTACCTGCTAAGACACTCCTGTCTCAACTGGTGTAGCAGGGGGACTAACGATATCGACCGGTACATGAGAGATGGGGTCGCCCCAATATTAGAAGACCCGGGTCAATGCTACGATTGCGCGCCAGGTAGCCGCTACATCAGGCCGCACCACATTGTAGCCAAGTTGCGCATATAGTTGATACTGACTTCCAGCAAGCTTTAACTGTTTACCGAATCCACCGCCAACCGGTATTGTCCATCGGTTTGAATTGGGTGCTTCCCAGTCTGCCTCGAAGGTTCAGTTGGTAATGAAAAACCAGCCTTTAGAGTAAAGGTGTACAGCCTGGTACTGGAAGTTGAGCAAATTGATATCCTCACTGCCGGAACCGGCAAACGACCAGACATTGTCGAGCAGCCCGAAAATGGACCAATTACCGGGTTGCATAAAGAACAGACACCCATCATAAAGAACAGACACCCATCGCTTTATGCGAAAAATTGTGGGTGTCTCCGGTTTTTTCTCCGGTTTTTTCTCCGGTTTTTTTTGGCACCACCTGGAATTTTTGACTGGATATCTGCGTCGACTTCTGCGATTTCACCATTGCGAATAATGACGCCACTGTTAGGTCGACGTGTATCGCCAAGGCCATCGAATAACCAACCGCCACGAATGATTATTCGTGCCGCCCCCGGGCTCAGACCACTGAGCGTGCACCATCAACGGCGTGATTAAGGTCAGAGTCGTGATTGCATGAGGAGCGAATCTGAAAAAATGATTCATGATCATGTTTCTCTTATTGGATAGCGCAAATGGTGGCTGAGATTAATCAGTCAGGCAATAATGGGCAGCTTTGAACCAATTGTAATTTAATTTGCGCTGAGGGCTTCACAAAGCAATTTATTGTCTTCGGCGACTCGCGTAATGGGGACTGTACCCTGCTTGTTGATGGACGGAATCACGTACTCAACAGTGCCTGAATCGCAGTCATCAAACGTCAGTATTATCGTACCGTCCGAACCAGCGGGATCAGTGTGTTGAATTTCTGTGGGGGTATCAAAAATGCCGCCTGACGTAATGTCGATATTCATTACTGCCTGGTTATCCACAAACGAGCCCAGGGCTGTCAACCAGCGGTGGCCGGTATCACCCAGGAAAGCGTTAATATCTATCGCGGGTAGCTCCGTGTCGTATGTAAACCAGGCCAGTGACACAAATCCAAGCTCCGGGAATACTGTAATAAAAAACCCCTGGCCGTCGGTTGCCGGATTGTACCAGGCATCGTTTAAGCCGGCGTTGAGTCGGAATGCCGTCTGTTCCGCCTTTACCGTGATGCGGCCATTCATGGAAGAATCGATGTCTTGTCCCGGTAGGCTGTGAACCCTGCAGTGATAAAGAATGACACCGGCTTCATTGAAGTCCCGGGTGAAATAAAGATCCTCGGAAGGTTCGCCTGATTCGAATGAAAAATCATCTGCCGTCACCGTGTGAGTAACACAATCGTCACCGTAGGGACCACCGCAGTCCTCGCTCGATTCGCTCATCCATTCCACCGTGTCACCTGATTTGATAATCAAATCATTGGGACTGAAGGACCTGTTTTTGACCATGACGCTGTGAACTTCGGCAATGGCAAAATGAGGATGTGCAATTGCCAAAATTGCCAGCAATGACAGAATTTTAAAGTACGTTTCCACAAGTTTTTCCGGGTTCTTGATCGTTTTCAGAAACCAGCTTACGTCTCATATGACCGATACTACGCCAAATTGCTTTCAGATAAGAGAAAAGCCAATGATTTATTAGGTGCCGGGTCGATCCATGTGCTTATAATATCGCCGCCTGAAATCCTTGAGGCATGAAATGAACATCGATTTAGAGTATAAGACGAATAAAAGCTATTTCTCCTGAATTTAAGGGTTATGGAGTAACCTGATTACTTCGTTTTTCTCTCAGTTTTCTCCAAAATCCCACCAAGGTCTGCTTCCCATGGCGGAGAAATTCCCATATTCAGTGCGTTGACAGGCTGAATCTTGCCGCAGGCTCGCAAGCAATGCTGCCGCATGTTCCAATGCAGCAAAAAGGTGGCTTGAATTAGCTTAAGGTCCTTTGAGCAAATCAGCCAGAGGCGGTGCCCTGCATTGCTGGAGTTACCTGAACACGGTGTTTACTGTTGGGTGCAAAGACACCATGGTGTGGAAAAGACTGGAGAAAAGACTGGACATCCACGCTTCTTAAAAGAACAAGGCACCCATGGTTTTTTCTGTGCTGGAAATAAGCATTGTCCTCATCATTGCAGCGCTTGTATCAGAGACTGCAACTCCTCGAGACTTGGGTTGTACGAAAAGCGAGGCCATGTATATGTCCAGGCTTTTCGGGCGTTTTTCAGTGAGATGCTAATATCATCTCTGGTTAGGTGGCCAATTTAACAATGCCACTATAGGACTTGCAAACTATAGAGTATGACAGGAGAATGAGATTTTCAGTCTTTTCAAATAATCGTAAAAAAGGATTCGAGGATCGTTTTGGTCCTTTTTATGTGTCCAACAATACAACGGTTTTTATGGAAGGAAATATGGGCCGCAGGATCGCTCATCAATTTGCAAAACTCATCAGGAATTATCCGAAAATCAGATTGATCATAATGGGAGAATGCCCGGGTTCCGATGATGACGAAGAGATGTTTATGGCTGCAAGACAATTAAGGGCATCGGGCATTGACATCCACTTACCGGCAAACGCACTTATTGAGTCCGGTGCGACAGACTTTTTCCTTTCAGGTGTCAGTCGAACCATGGAAACAGGCGCGAAAATTGGAGTGCATAGCTGGAGCGAAGGCAGGAAAGAAGCAACCGAATATCCGATTGGTCATGAGGAGCATGAGATCTATATTCAGTATTATTCAGATATGCTCGGTAATGACATACTGGGAGTAGAATTGAACTTCTTCATTATTAATGCCGCCACTTCTGACGGGATGCATTTTATGACCGCTGATGAACTCAATTATTTTGGATTCTTGACAGATTAATCCGGAATACCCGGGGCGGTTCAAAGTGCCGTTGTCCGTGCGGGTTACTTCAATCCCATCCCAATTGCTGCATGCTGATAGAGTCATTCCAAATTTTTGTCATATGTTTTATGCGCTCACCGTCATAAACCATGTGGTAAACATAATCTGCAGCGATCTTCTTGCCCGTCGGTGGTACCGGTCCACCTGGCCCTGTTTGCGTGCCATGAAAGATAGCAATTGCGGCCACAGATCTGTCCGCCTCATCGGCGGCAAAGAACTTCAACTCATAGTGTCCATCTGGAATTGGCGTTAAAAGGTTCTTCATCCATTCACAGTAATCCTCTAGCGTGGATATCTCAGATAGAGCACTTGTTTGCGAGGAAAATGTCGCATTGGGATTACAGAATGCTTTACAAGCATCCCATCCTTGTCCGGTTTCACATGCCTCAAAAAACTGTTTGGCAGATCCGAGAATTGTGCTCATTAATAACTCTCCTATTGGTTGGCGATGTAAATGTCTGCTTTGGTTCAACATAAAGTAACTTGATTTAGTTTACTCCAGGCAGTCAGGGATGTCTGCTAATGTGAACCGCCCCGGGTATTCCGGAGACTCATTTGTGAGAGTCAGGCGGCAACAGCCTGACCTTCCAGTTGATCATAATACGCCTGCTCGAACTCTGCAGGCGGAATGTTGCCGATCGGTTCCAATATCCGTCGATTGTTAAACCAGTCCACCCATTCCAGCGTGTCATATTCAACCGCTTCCAGATTCTTCCATGGTTCGCGCGGCCAGATAACTTCCGCCTTAAACAGTCCATTGACGGTTTCAGCCAGAGCATTATCATACGAGTCACCAACACTGCCGACTGAAGATTCGATACCGGCCTCAGCCAGACGTTCCGTGTAGCGGATTGACAAGTACTGACAGCCACGATCACTGTGGTGCACCAGACCCTTAGTGCCGGTTCGCGTGAACAGTGCCTGTTCCAACGCATCCAGTACCAGGTCAGTCTTGAGTGAGTTCCATACCCGCCAACCGACAATG
>Ga0114950_10001559_pt1 | contig 17284 bp, 12 predicted proteins | sample N075metaG_FD_83503 | JGI IMG/M metagenome (GOLD analysis project Ga0114950, IMG submission 83503) | Deep subsurface microbial communities from Kermadec Trench to uncover new lineages of life (NeLLi) - N075 metaG | ecosystem: Environmental > Aquatic > Marine > Ocean trench > Sediment | place... | reverse complement strand
CTTTGATTCGTATGCGCTGTGATACTCGGAGGGGGAAGCCCCGGTCCGCCGAAGGCGGATCGAGACGACCCCTTAGGGTCGTTCGAAGGGGACCCCGGAACGCAGCCATGGGCACTGGGAGGTGCGGGCAATGTGCACGAACTTCTGGTGCAGGACACTAGCTCACGGCACAACCCTGAACTCGACGGGTTGGCTGACGTAGTCGAGGGGTTGGATCAGTGCGTAGGCGTGGTGCAGGGTCATGCCCACGAAGGGCGCCAGCGCCCCGGGCGGAGCGATGATGCGGGACGTGGCCCATCCGCCGGCAGTCATGGAGCCGTTCGTGTTGACGAATATGGCTCCGTTCGCTTGCTCGATCGTGATGCGCATGTAGTCGTCGAAGTTCAGCGGAAGGGTGAATCCACCGAGCGCCAATCCTGGCGTCGTGCCCGAGCTGCTCCCGACGAGAAAGAAGGTCCTGCCCGCGTACTGGAGGCCGGGTTCGAGGAAGAAGCCGACCGTGCCGCCGGCCGACGCGGAGAACGTCGGCGCGTTGACCGTGAGGTCGGTCTTCTCGATGAGGGCCACCCAGTCGTTCGACGTATCGGACGGTGGAGAGCCCAGTGCCAGGCTGCCCCCGCCTTGGATCGTCTGATCTCCGCCCTCGAAGAGGCCCGTCCGTGGGTTGAACCAGCGGAAGCTGAACGCCCCCGTCGCGCCCGAGAGGTCGAGCGTGGCGTTCGGAGATGACGCTGGAAGGTAGACGGCGTAGGCGGTGCCCGGCTCCGCGAACACCTCGCCGCCCCCGTACGAGCCCGTCTCGTTCGCGAGTAGCTGATCCATGGGCTGCATCGTCCAGTACGGCAGGTTGTCCTCGAGGAACCGACGCGCGATCGTCGTGGCTTTCCACATCTCCTCGCGCGTGCGGAAGTCCTCGAGCGTCACGTCACCGCCCAGAGGCAGGTCGTGCCACCCGAGATACCACTCGATGTTGCCGCCGCTGAACAGGACGTCGTAGAGGATGCTCTTCCGCAGGTTGTTCGTATTGGAGTCCGTGAGGCCGGTCGATGCGGGCGCGTTCTCATCCGTCTCCACCACCCATGGATGACCGGCCGCCGCGGACTGTGCGCGCAGGGTCTCGACCTGGCTGCCCGCTGAGCCGGCTGTGTATTGGAGCGACGTGGCGGAGAAGCGCGGATCTCCCGTGACCTGGTTGTAGTCGGAGAAGTCGTTCGTGTGGTTGTGGAAAGCGATGATGTGGTCGTAGGGATCGAGTCCAGCGATGTAGCTCGCGAAGTCCTCGAGCTTGGTGACGCTGAAGTCGTTCTCTTCGCAGAGGTTCCACTTGATCGCCGCGTTGTGCGCGAACCGTGCGATCATCTCGCGATAGAAGAGCTTGCGTTCGGGGCCGAGGTTGCCACCGTCGAGCCAGTTCTCGTTGGCCGACTCCGTCTCGCCGAAGGCGAGGTGCAGCGCGATGCCCTTCCGCGCGGCGTGCTCGAAGACGATGTTCCACTGGTGAAGGCGGCTCGTATCGTAGTGCGTGCGATTGAAACCCGTGTCCGCGGGCCCCAGGAACGGGTGTACGTCCTGTCCGTCGCCGCCGAGGTTCATGAGGATCGCGTAGACGGAGTTCACGCCCACCGACGAGAGGTAGTTGAGCGCCCCGATGATGCCGCGTCCGTCGGCCGGGTAGACATTGCTGCGGAAGTTCGGATCGTGCGGCATCCAGTCGGACACGTGCGGGCCGTACTTGTGCAGAATGCCGGCGCCCCCGGCGTCCGAGATCTCGTGAAAACCGCGATAGGCGAGCAGGTTCTCGGGGCTATTGGTGCCGCCCTTCAGGAAGTGCGGCCCGTCGGCGAAGCTGCGGTAGTGGCCGCCATCGTGTCGCAGGCGTCCGGAGCTCAGGAAGCCGGGTGCTTGGGGATCGCGGGGTAGGATGGTGAACTGCGTGGAGACGCCGTCCAGGAGTCCGGGAGTTCCCGTGCCGGGCGTACCGACGGCGACGTTGGTGCCCCGACGGAAGTGCGCCGTGACGGTCCACGTCCCGGGGCGATCGGGGCTGAAGCGCGCCTTCCAGATCCGTCCCCGGTCGCCCCCGTCGCCGTCGGCGTCGAAGAAACCAGGGACGCGGAAGGCCTGGACGCCGGGACTCTGGAAGACGACCTCGAGGCGGTAGTCGAGAAACGGGTTCGGGGCGGTGTCCGTCTCCCTCGCCCACGGTCCTTGGAACACGGCTTCGATCGGGTGCCAGGTCCGCAACTCGCCGACGATCGCGACGCTCCCGTCGCCGTCCAGACCGGCCAGGGGATCCGGATTCGGATCGACGGCCAGGAAGGAGGCCCCGTCGACGCTCGCGGAGCGAATGCGAATTCCGGTGATGAGCGCGTTCTGTGCCAGGCTGGCTCCCGCGGTGTCCCGGAGATCGGTGATGTCGAACGCGAGGCCGTAGGCCCGCTGCCCGGAGTTCGGACCCATGGGGACGGTGTAGCCGGTGTTCGTCCAGCCCGTTACGGAGACGTCCTGGCCGTAGGCGCCGTTCGGCAGGCGTGGAGCAACCTGGATGGAATCGTTGCCTCCGATCTCGAACACGAAGAAGTCCGCGTCCGAGCCGTTCGTGTCGCGCCAGAGGCCGAGGTCGATGAACCAGTTCGGGGCGCTGCCGCTCCGGGCGAAGTAGAAGTCCAGGTTCCGGCCGTCAGCGGCAGTGATGCCGAAACCGTCGAGGTCGAGGAAGGCGGCCTCACCCGAGGACTGCCCGGGAGTGAGGTGGTCGATGTCGACGGTCACACCGCCGGAGGTCACGGACTCGATGTGTGATCCGGCGAGGGTGACGGTGACTGTGTCCGCGTTCGACGCGCCGGCGAGTACCGACAAGGTTCCGACGCCGAGGCACACGCGTGCTAGGGATCCGTTGGAGAGCATGGGACCTGACCCTGAGGAGAGTTCGGGGGGGGGAGGTCGACCCGAGCGTGACCCCGGCTTGCGGGGCGGGGGCGCGTCGGGATGACCGGGAGCGGGAGAGCGGGTCGTCGCCGACCCGGGTGCCAGGTAGGCGACACTATGGCAACCCGAGATCGGGATGACACTCTTTATTAGGAACTTGCATTTGCGAGGGAGCGCGCTCCGCACTCAGTCCCGGTTCCGGGATTTCGGGCGGGGCCCCCAGGGAGCTCGGGAGGGCGTACAGGGTGCGCCTGAGGACCCGCGGGGCGCTCTCATGTTGCGCGGCTTTGCTGGCTGCGCGTTATGCGTATCCTCTTTGGAGAAATGGCTGCCGACGACTCTTCTTTCAAGAGCTTCAAGGACCTCCTCCGCTCCCGCGGCGGCGCGCCCGAAGAGTCGGCGAAGAAGGATCGGGGCTGGTCGCTCGACACCGGGGGTGACGCCGCCGACGTCGAATCCGAGCTCGAGTCCTACCCGGATCCCGACGCGACGGTGCGCGGCATCATCGAGAGTCGTCCGAGCGCCGGCGGAGCGATGACGACGGGGCCGCCGTGCTACCGCGACTCCGAATCGGAGGAGGTCGAGCTCCTGCATTCGTTCCGGCTGAGGACACGCTTCCTCGAGGACGTCCTGGACGAAGTGCGGGCGATCCCCGCAGACCCGACCGAGGCCGACTTCGAGGGTCGACTCGATCTGCGAGCCGAGACGATCTTCACGATCGACGGCGAGGACGCCAAGGACTTCGATGACGCCATCGGCATCCGCCGTCTGGAGGATGGCGCGCTCGAGGTCGGAGTGCACATCGCGGACGTGGCGCACTACGTGCGGCCGGGGACGGTGCTCGACGCCGAGGCGCTCGCGCGCGGGACGAGCGTCTACCTGCCGGATCAGGTCATCCCGATGCTGCCCGAGAAAATCTCGAACAACCTGTGCTCGCTCGTCCCGGACCGCGACCGGCTCGCCCATTCCGTCCTCATGGTGTTCGACGAGCAGGGCGAGCGGCAGAGCGCCCGGGTCGAGAAGTCCGTCATTCGCAGCGTGCGGCGGAATACGTACCGCGTCGTTCAGGACCTCCTGGACGGCAAGGCGACCGCGGAGGCGCAGGCCATAGAGCACTTGCGGGAGCCACTCGAGCTCTTCGAGCGCTGGACGAAGAAGCAGCAGAGCATCCGCGATGCGAAGGGCTCGATGCGCATCCAGTCGACGGAGAAGAAGTTCCTGTTCGACGAGCAGCACGAGGTGAAGGAGATCGTGAACGCGCCGCGCTACTTCTCGCAGGCGCTCATCGAGGAGACGGCCCTCGCCGCGAACCAGGCCGTGGGCGATCTCTTCCGCGAGCGCGGCCTGCCGACGATCTACCGCGTGCACCCGGAGAAGGATCCCGAAGAGATCGAACGCGTCGCCAAGCTGCTCGAGGAGCACGGCGTGCGCGTCCCCAAGAAGGACCGCCTGACCGGGCGGGACATCGGGCGCATGATCCGCGATGCGCGGCGCCGCCCGAACGCCGAGGCGCTCATCCAACGCATCATGGGGCTCATCGAGCGCGCCGTCTACGAGGTCAAGGACCACGTGGACATCGCCGAGCACTTCGGCCTCGCGCGGAAGGCGTACCTGCACTTCACTTCACCGATCAGGCGCTACCCCGATCTGATCGTCCACCGCTGGCTGCACGCCGTCGAGACTCGCGGCGACGAAGCGGCCGAGGAATTGCAGACGGAGGCCCTGCTCCAGGACCTGAACGACGTCGCCGCGCACTGCTCCATTCAATCCGAGGTGGCGGAGATGACCGAGATCGCCGTGAAGGACCTCAAGGTCTGCCAGTACATGGCACCGCACGTCGGTGAGAAGCTGGCGGCGAAGATCCTGCGGGTGTCGCGCGGGGGAATGGAGGTGCACCTCGAGGACTTCAACGTCACGGGGTTCCTGCCGGCGCGGGCGATCGGTGACAGGACGCACGTGAAGGGGTCCACGATCACGATCACGAGCGGCAAGCGTACGCTCTCGTTCACCGAGGGCTACTCGATCGCCGTGGTGATCGAGGACGTCGATTTCATCCGGCTCCAGGTCCTGTTCGGCCTCGCACAGGGTCCGGCATGAGGAAGCCGATCTTCGCGACCCTGATCACTGCGCTGCTGCTCGCCCTCGCCGCGGGCCGGATCACTCCAATCTTCAACTGGCTCGCTCTGTCTTTGGTCGCGCTGCTCGTGCTCGCCATCATCGACGCGACTCAGAAACGGCGGGCGGTGCTGCGCAACTTCCCGGTGATCGGTCGGATGCGGTACCTGTTCGAGATGATCCGACCGGAGATCAACCAGTACTTCGTGGAGTCGAACACCGACGGGACGCCGTTCAACCGCGAGGTCCGGTCCCTCGTGTACCAGCGCGCAAAACGCGTGCTCGACACACTCCCCTTCGGCACGCAGCGCGACGTCTATGCGCCCGGGTACGAGTGGATCGCCCACTCATTCCTCGCCCGGTCGATCCCTCACGACTACGAGGCTCGCGTCCTGATCGGTGAAGGCCAGTGCGACGAGCCATACTCGGCTTCACTGCTGAACGTGTCGGCGATGAGCTTCGGGTCGCTCAGCAGCAACGCGATCCTGGCGCTCAACCTGGGGGCCCGACTCGGGCGCTTCTACCACAACACCGGCGAGGGCGGGGTCAGTCCGTACCACAAGGCGAAGGGCGGCGACCTCGTCTGGCAGATCGGCACCGGGTACTTCGGCTGTCGGAACGAGTCGGGCGGCTTCGATCCCGGCCGTTTTCAGGAGACGGCGACGCTCGAGCAGGTGAAGATGATCGAGGTGAAGCTCTCGCAGGGGGCGAAGCCGGGACACGGCGGAATCCTCCCCGCCGTGAAGCTCACCCGCGAGATCGCGGAGATCCGCGGTGTGCCGATGGGCCACGACGTGCTCTCGCCCCCGACGCATTCGGCCTTCACGACGCCGCTCGAGCTGCTCCAGTTCGTGAGCGACTTGCGCCGGCTCTCGGGGGGGAAGCCGGTGGGGATCAAGCTGTGCGTCGGCAGCAAGCGCGAGTTCATGGCGCTCTGCAAGGCGATGATGGAGACCGACCGACACCCGGACTTCATCGCGGTCGACGGCGGCGAGGGTGGAACGGGCGCGGCCCCGATCGAGTTCTCCAACTCCGTCGGCATGCCGCTCTCGGACGGACTGGTCTTCGTCCACAACTGTCTCGTGGGGTTCAAGCTGCGCGCCGGAATCCGGTTGATCGCGTCGGGCAAGATCGCCAACGGGTTCGACATGGTGGCGAAGCTGGCGCTGGGCGCCGACCTCTGCAACTCCGCGCGCGCAATGATGATGGCGCTCGGGTGCATTCAGGCGCGGCGGTGCAACTCCAACGACTGCCCGGTCGGCGTCACCACCCAGAATCCAGGCCTCGTCGTCGGCCTCGACGTCGACTCCAAGGGCGAGCGCACATTCAACTTCCACAAGGAGACCGTGCGGGCCTTCCTCGAACTCCTCGGCGCCGCCGGCCTGTCGGATCCGGGCGAGCTGCGCCCGCACCACATCATGCGCCGGATCGATGGGACGCAGGTGCGTACCTACGCCGAGATCTTCCCATACCTCCAGCCGGGCGCGTTGATGACCGACCCCGTGCCCGAGGCGTACGAGCAGGACTGGGTGCGAGCGTCGAGCGCGACCTTCTAGGACCCACCTCCGTCGCCCTGTCGCGTCTGGAATCGGACGAGTCCCGACTCCCACTTGCCACCACTCCATGCCGCTCCGTGCCTGCCTCGTCTTCCTCTGGTCAGGCTGACGGACCACGGTGGATCGTCAGCCGCAGCCGATGCCGCGGCAGCGCTGCGTGACTTGCTCCGTACATCCACCCCGGCGAGAGGCTATCCTCTCCGCATCATGCGTGCACACGATCGACACCTCCCATGCGCCGGCCTGGCCTCACTGCTCGTCGTCCTCGCCGTTGGTGCGGGCTGCGGCGGGGGCGATGCGGGGCGGCCCGCCCTGCCCACTCCGTCCGCGGCCCCAGCGAACTCCACGGAGCCGGTAGCCGCGTCGCCAGACTCCGCCGATGATTCCAAGACGATGCCCCCCAGCGAGGTCCCCGCAAGCGGTGGGGGCGAGGTCTCCGCTCCGACCGATTCGGGTTCCGAGCCCGTGGATCCGACGCAGCTCGGCCACATCACGGGCTTTGCGACGTTCAGCGGCGCGGCCCCGAAGCGCGTGCCCATCACGGCGATCACGAATACGGTCGGTTGCAAGGATCACCCGGAGACGCCGCTCAAGGAGACCGTCATCGTGAACGACGGCAAGCTCCAGAACGTGTTCGTGTACATCTCGCGCGGTCTCTCGGGCTGGGCGCCGACACCGGTCTCCGGCGATCCGGTCATTCTCGATCAGAAGGGCTGCCTGTACCGGCCGCACGTCGTCGGAATGCGCGCGGGCCAGAGGCTCCTGGCGCGGAACAGCGACGGCATGTCCCATAACGTGCACGTGATCGCGATCAAGAACGACGACCTGAACAAGACGCAAGGCGCCGGCTCCAAGCCGTTGGAGATCACGATGAATCGCGAGGAGGTCCCGGTCACGTTCGTGTGCGACATCCACCCTTGGATGAAGGCCTACGTCTGCGTGGTGGACCACCCCTTCTTCGCCGTGACCGCGGCCGACGGTTCGTTCTCGATCGCCGGCGTGCCCCCCGGTGACTACACGCTCACCGCGTGGCACGAGAAGCTCAAGAAGGTGAGGTTGAAGGTCACGGTCGAGCCGGGCGGCGAGCTCACCCTGAACTTCCCGTTCGTCGCCAGGTAGCCGGGGGGCGTGGGACGGGCAACGCCGTCGGCCTGGAGCCTGGGCGTCCCGCTCCAAGGTGCCCGATCCGTGCTGTTTCCGCCGTCCAACTCCCAGCGCAGTCCCGAAGAGCCGGAACGGAAACGAGCACGGGCTCGGGCGCGTCGGGCCGGCACGCCAGGCCCCGCGCCAGCGGCATTGCGCCGAACGGGCGCGGTCGCGCACGATGCCCGCGATCCGGGGCGGGGACGGGATCGGCTCAGTCGGCGGCGTGCCCCGATGTTCCCCGGTGTTGACTCCGAACCGGGGCTTGTGGATAGTTCTCGCTCACGTGAGCGAGAGCCCAGTGGCGCCCGGCCGTGAGTCCGGCAAGCGCGAGGTCTCGCAGGCCCAGAGGACAACCCGAGGAACGTACAGGTCATGGACAACATTCCCTTCTTGAGCGAGCACGCGCAGCTCTCGTTCCGGTGGATCCACGTCGTCGCCGGGGTGCTGTGGATCGGAATCCTCTACTACTTCAACTGGGTGAACGGAGCCTTCCTCGCGACGCTCGACGGCGACACCAAGAAGAAGGTGATCCCCGAGCTGATGCCCCGCGCGCTCTTCTGGTTCCGTTGGGGCGCGGCCTGGACCTGGCTCACGGGCGTCGCACTGCTCTTCGTCCTCTACTATGTCGGTGATTACGGGTACTTCTTCAGCAACATGTCGGAGAACGCCGGCATGAAGCCGGCCTTCGGAGACTGGATCGTCCCGTTCGGGAGCCTGTTCGTGGGCTTCCTGATCTACGACATCCTTTTCAAGATGTTGAAGGGCGGGGCGCACACCGCCGGCGTCGTCATCTGGGGCCTCCTCGCGGTCGGTGTCGCCTGGTTCCTCACCGGTTCGCAGGAGATGTCCTCGCGCGCCGCGTTCATCCACGTCGGCGCGCTCTTCGGGACGGCGATGGCCGCCAACGTGTGGATGCGCATCTGGCCGGCTCAGAAGCGGATCATCACCGCCATCAAGAACGGCGAGGCGCCCGACCCGGCCGATCCGGCGATGGCGGGCCTGCGCTCCAAGCACAACACCTACATGTCCGTGCCGCTGATCCTGATGATGGTCAGTGTCGATCAGCCCGCGATCACGAGCGCGGACAACCCCTCCCTGTGGGTCGCCGTCACGCTCGTCATCGGGTTCCTGGCGACCTACGCCCTCTACAAGAAGGTCGGTAGCGTCAAGGGCTTCTGAGTCGCACCCCTACGGCACCAGGAAGGGCTAGGAAGGGAGCGGGAGAGCAGGCAGGGGCCTCACCGCTCGAAGAGCTCGAATCCGCCGTTCGCGCGCCGGACCTCGAACCGGCCCCTCGGGCGGCGCGCATTCAGGACGAGTTCGACCTCGCTCTTCCCCGGCGGCCGGATGCGGATGCCGGCGACGTCCGCGGTGCCGAGGCCGACGTGGACCGACGCCTCGCAGACGCCGAGATAGGACGGCTGCCCTCCGGCCTCGCGCACTCGCGTCGTGCCGTCCGTGAGCTCGATGGTGACGCGTGTGCCGGGCGGAAGTCCCGCGAGGGCAAGGTAGGCGCGCTCCGGACCGACGTTCCGGTACACCCGCGCGGGACCGTCGTTCTGCGTGAGGACGAGGTCGATGCGGCCGTCGCGATCGAAGTCGCCCGTGTAGAGGCCGCGGCCGACGAGCGCCTCGCTGACGAAGTCGCCGGCGCCCTCCCGGTCCAGCTCGAATCGGCCCGCGCCGTCCCCCGTGAAGAAGAGCGGCTCCTGAGCGTGGGTCTTGCCGTCGTGGTAAAGGCGGATGTTGTCGAGGATGTGTCCGTTCGCGACGGCGAGGTCGAGGTCGCCGTCCAGATCGGCATCGAAGAGTACCGCTCCGAAGCCCACGGGCAGGCGGCTCGGTGCGTCGAGGCCGGCGATCGCCGTGACGTCGCTGAAGAAGCCGTCGCCGTCGTTGCGGTAGAGCGTATTCGACTCGTCGTCGAAGTTGGTGATGAACAGGTCGATGCGCCCGTCCTCGTTCACGTCGCCGGTCGCGATGCCCATCCCGGCCTCGGTCGCCCCGGACCCGTTCACGCCCGTGGCGGAGAGGAGTGTGGCGTCCGTGAACGTCCCGTCGCCGTTTCCGCGCCAGAGCCGGTTCTCGACGCTGTCGTTGGCGACGTAGAGATCGAGCTTGCCGTCGTCGTCGAAGTCGAACGCCGCGGCGCCGAGTCCCTTGCCCGCCGAGTCGGCGAGTCCGGCTGCCACGGTCGCATCGGTGAAGTGTCCCGCGCCGTCGTTGCGCCAGAACCGATCCGGGATCCCGTCGAAGAAGTCGGGGTGGCACGTGGAGCGCCAGCCAGGCCGGCGGTCCCCGCACCAGGGCGGGTGCGCGACGTCGACCTCCACGTAGCCGCACACGTAGAGGTCGAGGTCGCCGTCCCCGTCGGGGTCGAAGAAGAGCGCTGCGGTCGTCCAGCGCCCGTCGTAGATGCCCGCCTCCGCGGTCCCGTCCCGGAACCCGCCGGTCCCGTCGCCCAGGAGCAGCACGTCGGGCCCGAAGTTCGTGACGTAGAAGTCGACGTGTCCGTCCCCGTTCGCGTCCCCGGCCGCGACGCCCATCCCATAGCCCGAGTGGGCGGCGGCCCCGGACTCGTCCGTGGCGTCGCGGAAACCCCCGCGGCCGTCGCCCACGAAGAGCCGATTGACGACGATCCGCGCGACGCCCTTCGAGCGTCCGCCCGCCCCCGGGAGCCGGCCGCCCTGGATGAAGTAGAGGTCGAGGTTGCCGTCCCCATTCACGTCGCAGACCGCGGCACCCGCACCCATCGTTTCGGGTAGGTGCTTCTGCGCCGTCTTGCCCGCGTCATGCACGAAGTCGATGCCGGAGTCGGCCGTGACGTCGCGGAAGAGCGGACCGGTGGGCGCCGACCCTGGGCCGGAGCGCGTCCCGGTGTCGTCCGAGCAGGCGAGGCACAGGATCGCGGCGAGGAGTCCGTTGTGATACGCACGACGGTGAGGCGCACGGTACGCTCGGATCCTCACCGTCCGTCCTCCACCGCGATCGCGGCCCGGCAGACCTCGAGCCGCTCAGTGACTTCAGCGTCGTTCGGCCGCAACCGCGCGGCCGCCTCGAAAGCGTCCAGGGCCTCGTGCTGCTGTCCGGCCGTGACGAGCAGGTCGCCCTTGCGGACGAACAACCGCGCGTCCGGCGCCCGCTCGGCGGCCTCGTCGAGCGTGCGGAGGGCGCGCGCGAGGTCGTTCCGGTCCTCGTCGAAGAGCCGTGCGGCGCGCAGGGCGATCGGGACGACCTCGTCGGGCTCGGCCAGCTCCAAGGCGCGCGCGTAAGCGACCTCCGCCCGTCCGAGTCGCCCAATCGCGCGCTCGACGTCGGCGACCCGCGCGTGGTTCGGAGCGTGCCGGGGCGCAAGGTCGACGCCGCGCTCCGCGAAATCCAGGTCGTCGAGGAGCGGCGTGAGCGCGCGATGTCGCTCGAGCGCCGCGAGCCCCGCCTCCCGCGCGCCGGTACGCGCGAGCGCCTGCCCGTGGAGGAACAGCGCCTCCGCGTCGTACGGGTCGGCCGCGAGCACCTGCGCGACGATGGGCACGACGTCGGCGTAGCGACCGAGCCGCGCGAGCCGGCGCGCGTCGAGCACCTGCACGCGGGAGTCGTCCAATCCGATCAGGCTCCCGGCGCGTTCGAGCCAGCGGTCGGACGACCCGTGGCGCCCCAGTCGATCGAGGGTGGCGACGAGCAGGAGCAGCTGATCCGGGTCGAGGGTGTCGAGGAACTCGACCGCTTCCGCGAATCGTCCCATTCCGTGCAGCGCGAGCGCCCGCTGGCTGCGTACGTCGCGGCCGAGCCCGGCCATGTGCTCCAAGGCGCTCGCGTAGCGGTGAACGGTCATCTCGCGCTCGACGAGCCGGCGCCGGAGGAACCGGTCGCCGGGTGTGGCGGCGACGGCCACGGCGAGGCGCTCGATGCTCTCGATCCGGCGCCCGGCGCTCCAGAGCGTCTCCGCCTGGGCAGCCGGGCCCTGAAGAACTGGCGCGAGGACTAGGACGAGAGAGAACATGGGGGCGGCCGGGGAGAGCTGGGTGGGCGCAGAATTCTAGGGCAACACTCCGCAAGATCCGATCCCTGTTCGCGGGCAACGTTCCCTGTCGGGCTGTAGACTCCGCGCAGTTTCCCGCGCGTGCAGGATTCCACCGTCCCCATCACGATGAGCCCCCAGAACGAGCCACGCCGCCCGCTCGCCCCGCTCGAAACGCTCGTCCTCCTCGCCGTCGTCCTCCTCGCCCGCATCCTCGGCGCTCGATTCTGCCATCTCTACGACGACGCGTTCATCACGTTCCGGTACGCCGGAAACCTGGCGGGCGGCCTCGGGATGGTGTTCAACCCCGGGGCCTCCTGGGAGCCCGTGCTCGGGACGACGACACCGGGCTACACCGCGCTCCTCGCGGGCTGCATCAAGATGGGCTTTGAGGCGGCGCGAGCCTCGCTCACCCTGAACCTCGCGTGCGACGTGGCATCCGCGTGGCTCCTGGTCCTGCTTCTGGGGCGCGACCGGCTGCGGAGCACGCTCGTCGTCTGCGGTTTCGCCCTGATGCCGGAGCTCACGCGTGTCTCGATGGGGGGGATGGAGGCGCCGGTCCTCTGCCTCCTCGTCCTCGCCGCGACCTGGTGCTTGGGGCGCAACAGGATCGCGGCGGCCGGAACGCTCGCGGCCTTCGCATGCACGGTGCGGCCCGAGGCGCTGATCTTCATCGCCGTGCTCCTGCCGGGCGTGGTCGGATCGAAGGCACGACTCGTGCGCTTCCTCACGCCCATCGCGATCGTCGGCGCCTCGTACACGATCCTCCTGATCTACGTGTACGGCAGTCCGATCCCGCACTCAGTCACTTCGAAAGCGCAGCGACACGGGGGCTCCCCGACGCTCGCGACCTGGCTCGAGATCGCGCGCCAGGGTCTCCTGCCGCGACTCGAGTACCTCCCCGCCTTGCCGTTCGTCCTGTTCGGATGGGTGCGCGCGTTTCGGTTCGCCAAGTCGCTGAGGCCGTTGCTTCTATTCGCGCTCGGTATCCTCCTCGCCTATCTCGCTGCGCGCCCGCACACCTGGGGTTGGTACTACTACCTACCCTTGGTCGCATGGGTGATCGCGCTCGCGTTCGGCCTCGAGCCGCTCCTCCGCGCCGTCGCTCGTCGCGCTCCGGCGCTCGCGCGCGTCGGCCGACTGGTTGCCGGAGTCGCCGCTCTCGCGCTCCTCGTGGGGCTCTATGCCCTGCGTCCGAGCGATCCCGTGACCGAGCGCGTCTACCGCCCGATCGCCGAGTGGGCGCACGAAGTGCGCCTGGCCGAGCAGGGCGCCGTGCTGCTCGCGTCCGACATCGGCGCAATCGGCTACTACGGCAGGAGCCTCGTGCTCGACAGCGAAGGCTTGACGTGTCCGCCTGCGCTCGAGTTTTCCTCGCAGGTCGACATGGTCGTCAGCACCATGCCCGAATACCTGCTGCTGACCGCGGTCCGCGCGAAGATCGGACCCATGCGCGCGAACGAGCAGGTCGCGCGCGGCTACTACCCGATCCGCAGGTTCAGCAGATCCGGGGCCACGGAGCTCGAGCCCCGGCTGGAGGACCTCCCGGACCACTGGGTGCAGGACTACATCCTGTACCGCCGCCGGCTCTGACGCTCGCTGCGCGCCACGGCCGATCAGAGCTTCACGCCATCGAGGGCATCGAGCCGCTTCCACGCCTCCCGCTGCTTGAGGGCTCGCACTCGCGCCAGGGCCGCGAGCTGTTTGGCGCGCGGCTTCGTCTTGCCCTTCTCCCAGTTGTACACGGTCAGGGCGGAGACACCGACGAGTGCGGCGTAGTCCGCGGCCGAGATCGCGAGCTTCTCCCTGTGACTCGCGAGCCACTTCGGGGAGAAGCGCGGCCCCCTGGGCTTCGGCTCCGTCGCGCGCTTCTGCTTCGCCTTGCGCGCGGCGATGCGGGTGCGAAGCTCGGCGATCCTCGACTCGAGGTCCGCGATCATTGCCTGGGACGTGCGTCGCCCGTGGCTGTTCGGGGCCCGGTTGCGCGGCCCTACCGTCGCCACTGTGCCGCCCGCCGACTGTCTCTCTCTTCGGTTCGAGCGCGTGCGTGTCGCCATCAGGGTTCCTTTCAGGTCGGGTACTCGCGTGAGTGCCATCGATACCCTGTTGGCCGTGATCTGGCCACGAGAAACCCGCGCCGGAGCTCCGAGCGACGGATCGTCACCCCGCGAGCGGGATCCGGTCGCGGGGGCCGTCGGGGCGTGGCATCGGGGCGTGGCGTCGATCCGCGACGATCCGTCCACCGAGGATCCGAGTCAGGAGCGCCGGCACCTGCCGGCCAGCCGCCTGGTCCAGGTCGCCCGTCGGCTCGTCGAGGAGGACGAGCTTCGGTCGGTTCACGAGGGCGCGCGCGACGGCCACGCGTTGGCGCGGTCCGCCGGAGAGCTGGCCGGGAAGATGGGTGGAGCCGAAGACGATCGGGTGGGAGGCCCGGACGCGATCGAGCGCGGCGAGCTCCGCGCCGAGGCTGCCTGCGAGGAACGAGATCAGGGGGTCCGAGGCGCCTTGCACGTCAGGACGAGGCGCGCCACGCCGGCGACCGTGAGCGACGCGCGGACCGTGCGCCGCGACAGGTTCCCGGGCGCGAGCATGGGCCTGTTGCGAGCGCGGAGAGCGGCCTACTTGCCGCCGTACCCGAGCGCCCGGATGGCCTGTCTGCGAGCGGGGTCGAGCGCCACCGTCTCCGCGGCCGAGTCGCGGGAGGTCGCATCCGCGTACCAGGCGTCGAGCCGGTGCTCCAGCACGCGTGCGTGGACGGGCCGCTGCGCGGCGAGGTCCTCGGTCTCGCCGGGATCGGCGACGAGGTCGTAGAGGAATGCCCGGCCACCTCGCGTGACGAGCTTGTGGCGCCCGATCCGTATCGCGGCGTGCAACTTCGCCGGGTCGTCTTTGTAGCGCGACGTCATGAAGATCGATCGGGGCACGAAGGACTCGGGGCGCGAGCGCACGCTCGCGCCATGGGACTCGAGCAGCCCGACGAGGGAGGCGCCGCGCAGCCTGTGCCTCGGGGGCTCCAGAGCGCACAGGTCGATGAGCGTGGGCATGACGTCGAGCAGGGTGACGGGTGCGTCGACGACTTGTCCCACGGGGATCGGGCTCTCGGGCGCGTAGAACACGAGCGGAATCCGCACCATCTCCTCGTACACGTGGGAGTTGTGGCCCTGCGCGCCGTGCTGCAGGAACGCCTCGCCGTGGTCGGAGGTGACGACGACGAGGAGCTCGTTCAACCGCCCCGCGCCGAGCATCGCCCGCAGGGCGTTGCCGATCTGGTCGTCGACGTAACGGATGTGCCCGTCGTACAACGCGGCGAGCCGCCTCACGTCCGGGTCGCCGGCGGGCGGCGACGCCTTCGCGACAATGGCGCAGGAGATGATCGAACCGTCCACTTCGCCGTCGTATTCGGGGTCGAGGTACAGCTCGCGGAACGACGCCGGCGGTTGGTAGGGTTGGTGCGGCGGCGTGAGGTGCACGTAGAGGAAGAACGGGTCGTCCGACACCTCGAGCATCACTTCGACGGCCCGCGCCATGAGCTGCCGTGTGCCCTCGGTGTGCCACGGAAAGATCGTGTACTCGGCGAAGCCGCGGTCGAGCCCCGTCGCCGGCCAGATGATGCCGTTCTGAATGAGCCCGACGGTTCGATACCCAGCGCTGGAGAACAGCTCGGCGAGCGTGGAGAACTCGTCGCCGAGACGCTGGTCGAGCTCGAGCACACCGTGGCGCTCCTGCTCGACCGAAGTGAAGAGACTCGAGACCGAGGACAGGGTCCACGAGGTTTGCGAGTACGCATACCGGAAGCGCACGCCCGCTTCCGCGATCCGATCGATGTAGGGACTCGTGTCGCGTTCGTAGCCGTATCCGCTGAGGTGCTCGGCGTGCAGCGAGTCGGCCACGAACACGACGACGTTGCGCCCGCGCATCGACCCTGGGAGCCGCGTGGGAGGGGGCTGGGCGGGCGCGCGCAGCTCCTGCACTGCAAAGGCGAGGAGGGTCACGTCGCCCGTCGACTTCAGCGTGATGATCAGGGGGCGCGGGTCCGTCCCCGGCAGCTCGAGCGTCTCGGACCGGATCCCGCCGGTGAGGGTCGCATCGAGGAGGACGGTGTCGTCGAGCCCGTCCATCGCGACCTCCACGCGCAGCGTGCCGACCCCGATCGCTCCGACGTGGAGCCACGCGCGGGCCCCGATCCAGCAGGTCTCCTCCCTGAACGCGACCCGCCCGGGCCGCTGGAGGAATTCCGTCTCGTAGAGCGCGCTGGCCAGGACCTCGGGCGGTTGTGGCCCCTCCCCGCAGGCTCCCAGGACGAGCGCCATCGAGGCAGAGGACAAGACGTGCCGCGGGGTCGGACGCATCGCGTATCCGCACCAGTCTACGGCGTCCCCGACCGGGCTTCCACGCCACCCCGGAGATCGTGCAAGATGCGCGCGTGGTCCAGGGCGAGACGAACGGTTCGAGCCTGACGCGCGCCCAGGTGCGCGAGGTCGATCGGTTGGCGATCGAGGAGCTGGGCATGCCCGGCATGCTCCTGATGGAGAACGCAGGCCTCGGTGCGGCGCACCACGTGGGCGAGGTCGCCGGAGAGCGTGGAGCGCGGGTCGCGGTCCTGTGCGGGGGCGGGAACAACGGCGGCGACGGCTACGTGATCGCCCGGCACCTGGCGAACGCTGCGTTCGATGTCCTCGTCTGCGAATGCGTCGAGCCCGGGCTGCTGGCCGGCGACGCCGGGCTCAACCGGGAGATCGTGCGGCGCATGGGGATCCCGCGCCTGCGCGTCACGACGGGCGAGGAGCTGGCGGCGGTGCGCGAGGAGCTCGCGCGCGCGGGCGTGCTCGTCGACGCCCTCCTCGGCACCGGGTTCCACGGCGCGGTCCGGCCGCACCTCGCGCGCGTGATCGAGGCCGTGAACGCCGCCCGTGCCCGGGCCGACGAAGGTCGCGCGCGCGTCGTTGCGATCGACCTGCCGTCCGGCCTGGATTGTGACCTGGGCGAGCCTTCGAACGCGACGATCCGCGCGGACCTCACCGTCACGTTCGTCGCGCGCAAGCGCGGCTTCGACCGACCCGGATCGCAGGAGTGGACGGGCCGTGTCGTCGTCGTCCCCATCGGCGCGCCGCCGGGCCTCGCTGAACGGGTACGCTGCAGCTAGTCGTGTGAGTCAAGAGTTCAGTGCATTTGTCGAGCCGCCTGACCGCCCCTGGCTGCGTTGCACCTACTCCGAGTATCCAGCGCATACGCATCCATGCGCCTTGTCAGCCTCCCTCCGGCGGCCTTCGGCGGCGGGAGAGAACGATGAGGAACTTCCCAGAGCCAAGGCGCCGTCATCAGACGGGCACTTGGCCTGAACATAGCGGGAAGTTCCTCAGGAGGAACGCCCAATCGACCCGCCAAATGCACCGAACTTCTGACTCACACCACTAGCCTGGAGTTTCGCCGTTTTGGGCGGAACTCCAGCGCTCGCCGTGTAGGCGAGTGGGGCGGCGTAGCCGCCCTGTTTCGCGCGACGCGCGAGCCATCGGCCCGTAGG
>Ga0114950_10001558_pt1 | contig 17294 bp, 14 predicted proteins | sample N075metaG_FD_83503 | JGI IMG/M metagenome (GOLD analysis project Ga0114950, IMG submission 83503) | Deep subsurface microbial communities from Kermadec Trench to uncover new lineages of life (NeLLi) - N075 metaG | ecosystem: Environmental > Aquatic > Marine > Ocean trench > Sediment | place... | reverse complement strand
GATCAGTGGGATCCATGCGACTGAATACGGCATCGCCGTGACGGTTGGCGACTACGACGGCGATGGTTGGGAGGACCTCTACCTCTCCTCCTTCGGCGCGAACCAATTGTGGAGAAACAACGGTGACGGTACCTTCGTCGACCGGACCGCTGAAACAGGCGCGGCCGACAATCGCTGGAGCAGCGGAGCCGCTTTTGTGGACTACGACCTCGATGGCGATCTCGATTTGTTCATCGTGAACTATGTTGACTATCGGTTGTCGCAAAACAAGACTTGTTTTAGTACGACGAGTGCGATCGACTATTGCAGCCCGAGCAGCTACTCGCCGGCACCGGACCGCCTGCTTCAAAACGTCGGCGGGCGATTCGAGGATCGCACCGTTTTTAGCGGTGTCGCTGCTTCGTATGGAGCGGGCCTCGGCATCATTTGCGCGGACCTCAACGGGGACGGGTACCCGGATATTTATGTAGCCAACGACGGGATGGCGAACCAGTTCTGGGTCAACCAGGGTGATGGGACGTTTCGGGACGAAGCGTTACTCGCGGGGTGCGCGCTCAACCGGGACGGCGAGGCGGAGGCCAGCATGGGCATCGATGCTGCCGATTTTGACGAGGACGGCGACCTCGACTTGTTCATGACGCACCTGACGGGCGAGACGAACACGCTGTACGTCAACGCGGGCAAGGGCTGGTTCACCGACGTCAGCGCGGCGAGTGGATTGGGGCATCCAAGCCGTTCCCTGACCGGCTTCGGAACCGCCTGGTTCGATGCCGATCTTGACGGCTGGCTGGACCTGTTCGTTGCCAACGGAGCGGTGGTGACGATTGAAGCGCAACGAGCCAAGGGGGATCCGTACCCTCTGAAACAGATCAACCAACTCTTCCTCAACGTCGATGGCGTTCGTTTTGAAACCGTGCCGCTGGCGGGCATCCTGGCCATCGAAGAGGTCAGTCGCGGGATCGCCGTGGGCGATCTGGACAACGACGGGGATACCGATCTGGTCATCCATAACAACTCGGGTCCGGCACGGATCTGGCGCAACGTCGTCGATCCCGGTTCGCGTTGGATCGGGGTTCAACTCGAGTCGCCCGGCCGTCCCGGTAGTCTCCGCGGCGCGCGAGTGCGCGTTTCACGTAGCGACGGCCGGGTCATGACACGGGAGCTACGTGTGAACGTGGGTTACGCTTCTTCCAGCGACCCGCGCCTCTTGTTCGCTCTGACGGATCAAGACGAGACGGTCGATATCCACGTTACCTGGGCCGATGGAGAGGTTACCGAGCTCCATTCGATGCCGGCGGGCCACTACCATCGGGTGCTGCACCCGAGGGTGAGGGGAGACGAACCATGAGCCGCGGAGCGGTTCACGCCGGGCTTGCCCTCTTGCTCTCGGTTCTAGCGTGGGGCTGCGCCGCGACACCGCCCGGCGAGTCCGTCGCCGCGGTCGAGATCGAAACGATTCTCCAACCAGAACTGAACGGACTGGAGCCGCACGTCCGGGAGCGTTTGCAGCAGGCCCTTGCAGGTCTGGACCGACTTGCCGATGCCGAACCGGTGAAGCGAGCCTCCGCGTATGGGGAGGCGGGCCTGGTATTTCATGCCTACAGCTTCAACGAGCCGGCCGCGAGTTGTTACCGGAACGCCTCCCGGCTGGTTTCCGACGAAGCGATTTGGCCCTATCTACTCGGCCAGGTTCTCGTCGCACTGCATCGCGACATGGAAGCGATCGAAGCGTTTGAGCGATCGCTCGAGTTGGATCCGGGCTATCAACCGACCCTGGTGAGACTCGGCGACCTGATGCTTCGGTCGGACTCGCTCGAGCGCGCAGCCGGCTATTTCGACGCGGCGCTTCAATCGGGCTCCGAATCCGCCGCCGCGAGGTTCGGTCGCGGCAAGGTTGCGTTGGCCGCTCAACAGTTCGAACTCGCCACCCGTTTGTTCGAGGAGACGCTGGAACTCGCTCCGGAATCATCTGCGGTGCACTACCCACTTGCGCTGGCCTACCGTGGACTCGGCGACATGGAGCAGGCGAAATCTCATCTCGTGCAACGCGGGGAGGCCCCTCCTCCTCTGCCCGACTTCTGGATGCAACGCGTGATCGCCGAGATCGACGGCATGCGTGTACACCAGCTCCGGGGAACCGAAGCTTCCAGGCTGGGTCGGTACGTCGAGGCCAAGGCGGAATTCGAGGCTGCCTTGAATGCCGCGCCCGATTCCGCGCTGATCCTGACGAATCTTGCACTGACGCTGATCCGTCTTGAAGATCCCGAGACCGCCGAATCCCATCTGCGGCGCGCCGTCGAGTTGGCCCCCGAAGACACTTTTGCGCGCTACAATCTCGGGACACTGCTCGCCTCCCGCGGGGACGATGCGGCAGCGATCGCCGAGTTCGAACGAACGCTGGCCGTCGATCCCGACCATACTCTGGCCCAGATCAACCTGGCCAATGCGCTGTGTCGATCCGGGCACTGCGTTGACGCGGCCACTTGGTACGAACGTGCCGCAGCCGCCGCCCCGGGCAACCTGGCGTTACGCGTCGGCCACGCGCGCGCACTCGGCGCGTCGGGGCGCTGGACCGACGCGGCGGCACTTCTCGAAGAAGCACACCGGCAGCGGCCCGATGACCCGGCCCTCCGCGGTGCGCTGGCTCGCGTGTTGGCCGCGGCCCCGGAGGAGGGGGTGCGCAACGGGCGCCGCGCGCTGCAGATCGCTCGACCGCTGCTACGCGATCGGCCCACGCTGGACGAAATGGAGACGTTTGCGATGGTCGCTGCGGAGAATGGGCATTTCGGACAGGCCGTCGAATTGCAGCGACAACTGCTCCGATCGGTCGGTGCGGCCTCACCGGAGTCGAAGAAGGTGGCGTGGGAGGCCAACCTGAAACGCTACGAGAGGCGGATCGCTTGCCGCTCGCCGTGGGGCGACGTCCTCCGCTGAGAGACTTGACACATCACGGGGTCGATAGAAACGCATAGGGCATCCGGGAGATTCGGGGTAACCTAGCCACCTGTATGAGCAAAGACATCTACACGGTAATAGCCGGTGCGGGGAGTTATATCCCGTCGCGAACTATCACCAATATGGATTTCCTGCAAAACGAGTTTTTCGAAGCGTATGACAAGCCATGCGATCCCTCGAAGAACGGCACGATCGTCAAGAAGTTCGAGGACATCACCAGTATTGTCGAGAGGCGCTACGTGGTCGATGATCTCGTTACGTCGGACATGGCTGTCTCTTCGGCCCGGAAGGCACTGGTCAATTCTGGAGTCGACAAGGAATCACTTGACTACATCATCGTGGCGCACAACTTCGGCGACATCCGGGCAGACAATCGAAGGTCGGACTTCGTACCGAGCCTTGCCGCCAGGGTCAAGCGGAAACTGGAGATACACAACCCGAGGTGCGTGGCCTACGACCTTCCCTTCGGGTGTGCCGGCTGGCTACAGGGTGTCATCCAGGCGAATTACTACATAAGGTCCGGCGACGCGAAGCGAGCCCTGGTGATTGGTGCCGAGACGTTGTCCCGAGTATCTGATCCTCACGATCGCGACAGCATGCTCTACGCCGACGGGGCAGGATCCGTGATCCTGGAGGCGCGATCCAGTTCGGAACCGATCGGTGTCCTCGCGCACGCTGCCAGATCCGACGCCCTGGAACATGCTTCACTGATGTGGATGGGGAAGTCGTTCAATCCCGATTTCGAGAACGGTCCGCTTTTCCTCAAGATGCGTGGCCGGAGACTCTACGAATACGCTGTGAAAAGGGTCCCGGAACTCGTACGCGAGAGCCTCGACAAGGCGGGTCTGAGGCTGGGTGATGTGGACAAGGTTCTCATGCACCAAGCCAACGCCAAGATGAATGATGCAATTCTCAAACGTCTCTTCAGCCTGGAAGGAGATGGCGAGATTCCCGCCGGCGTCATGCCCATGACGATTTCTTTTCTGGGGAACAGTTCCGTGGCGACCCTTCCTACGCTGCTCGACTTGATCCTGGAAGGCAAGCTCGAGGGCCAGAGCATCAAAAGTCAGGATCTGATCGTTCTTGCTGCCGTCGGGGCCGGCATGAACATTAACTCCGTGGTGTACCGGTGGCCGTGACGTCTCAGCCTTCCAGCAACTCGAGTCGCTTCAGAACTTCTCGCTTTCCTAGACCCCGCACGGCGACCAGGGCGGCAAGCTGCCCATCACGCGGCTTCGACTTTCCCTGCTCCCAGCTGTAAATGGTCTGAGCGGTGACTCCGACGAGTGCACTGTAACCGGCGGCGGACAGGTCAACTTTCTCGCGGTGAGTTTTCAGTCCGCGGGGAGAGAACCGCTTGCCCTCGACGCTTGCTCCGGGAACGCCCTTCACAACCCTCTTTCGTTCTTGTCGTTCGAGGTACGCCACTTGGTTCAAGAGTCCGACCACCTGCCGTTTCAACTGAGCGATGTCCCGGCGGTGATGGGTGTTGGCCCTGCGGATCGCCTCGGTCTGCATCTTGACTTCCTTGCGGGCGAGGCGCGTGATTTCCTGTTTGAACAATGCCGTGATACTGGGCATATCGACCCTTTCTTCGGATTGAGAATTTGGGACTGGGTTCTGCCGGTCAGCAGTCTAGCGCGCGAAGCCGGTTTTGCCAGGAATCATTCATCTTTCCCGAACAACTTCTTCCAAAGGCCCCGGCGTTTCTGTTTTCCAGCGTGGACCTCGCACCAATCCGACGTTGGGTTACCCTTCACAAAGATCTCCCTCACGACACGCGGGCAACCCGCCAACGCCCTTTTCCCGGTGGTCGGGTCGATGTCAACCTTGATGACACCTCGAGGTCGATCGAACGGCGCCTGTCCGTCAGCACCGATGCGTTTCATCAGGTCGACCCAGATCGGCAGGGCCGCGACTCCACCGGGCACTCCTATGGAGCGGTTGTCGTCGTACCCGACCCACACGAGCACCAGCAGATCGGGTGTGTACCCGATGAACCAACCGTCGCGGAGACCGTCACTCGAGCCGGTCTTTCCGGCGGCACTCCCGGCGAAGCCCAGTTCGGCCGACGAGCGCCCGGTCCCTCGCTTCATCACGCCTTCGAGAAGGTTCGTGACGAGATAGGCCAGGTCCGGATCCAGAACCTGTACCGGGCGGGTGTCCTGCGTCTCGTAAGAGGTGCCTTCACGATCAGTGATGCTTTCGAGGCCATGGGGAGTGATCCGCCATCCTCCGTTGGCGAACGTGGCATAGGCCGCAGCCATTTCCAAGGGCGTCACTTCCATGCTTCCCAGGGCGAGGGATGGGATCGGATCGAGTTTGCTTTTGATGCCACAGCGGTGCGCGGTGTCCACCACGGCGGGAAGTCCGACCGCCATGGCTGCGCGCACGGTAGGAACATTGATCGAATGTTCCAGTGCCTCTCGAACCGTGACCGATCCGCGCCACTTCCGGTCATAGTTGCGCGGGTTCCACACCTGTCCTCCGGAGCGAATCTGCAACGGGCCGTCCTCAAATATCGACGCCGCGGTGAACGCAAAATCGGGCTCACGCGCCGCGCGCTCGAAGCCGGCAAGGAAGACGAAAGGTTTGAAGGTAGAGCCCGGAGGGCGTCGGGCGCTGACCGCGCGATTGAACTGGCTGCGTCCGTAGTCCCGTCCGCCGACCAGCGCCAGCAAGGCACCATCGGAAGGGCGAAGGACCACGACGGCTCCCTCCAACTGCTGCCGATCGTTCGTTTCTTCCCGTCGCTCCAGGCGCGCCAATCCAGCGCTCAACGCACGGGCAGCGGCACGTTGCACGCCGCGGTCGAAGGTGGTGAAGATGGAGAATCCGGCCCGGGAGGGGATAGCCTCCGGAGCCGAGCGTCGCACCTCCTGAGCCAGGTAGTCCTCGATCCAACGAGGCCGACTGGGTCCAGGCAATTCCTCCTTGGTTCCCAGCGGAGCCGCAAGCGCCGCGTTGAGGGTCGCGTCATCGATAACGTCTTGCTCGTTCATCAATCGGAGCACCAGGTCTCTACGTGCACGGGCCTCCTCGGGGTTACGGCGTGGGTTGTAGCGGCCGGGGTTTCTGATCATGCCTGCCAGCAGCGCACACTGCGGAAGATCCAGTTCGCTCACATCGACTCCGAAGTGAAAGCGCGAACTGTCCCCGACCCCGGAGATGGCCACCGGTCCCCTTTGCCCCAGGTAAACCTCGTTCAGATAGGCTTCCAGGATGAGATCCTTGTCGTAGTGAAGCTCGAGTGTTATGGCCGCAATGGTTTCCAGGACCTTCCGTGCCCAGCTTCTCTTCCGTGGGTCGTAGAGATTTTTCGTCAACTGTTGGGTAAGGGTGCTTCCGCCCTGCACCACTCCTCCAGCCCGCACGTTGGCGATCATGGCCCGAGCGATTCCCACCAGGTCCACACCATGGTGCCGGCGAAAGCGGCGATCTTCTACGGCCTCGACCGCACGTTGCAGCGCTGCCGGCGTTTCGGAAAGTGAGATCCAGCGACGGTCTTCCTGGAGATCGGCATAGAAGGTGAAGAGTTGCTCGGGTTCGAGCGAGATTTCTTCGAGGGCCTCTTTCGTGAGCAGGTTGCGAATCCGCCGCACCTTTCCCCAGCGGACGGTCAGTCGCGCAGGGAATGCTTCACGTCTACCGTCCGGCATGTCGGCCGCGTGAAGGAAGATGACCCAGTTGTTTCGATCGCGGCGAAACTCTCCGGAGCGCTCCGGATCTTGTGGGACTTCGCGGTAATCGCGCCGTTGGAGTTGCTCCAGGAGGGATGACACGTCGATACGGCTGCCGTGGGTCAGCTTGTACGGGGCTGCGTAAACGCGAGAGGGAAACGAGGTGGCGCGCCGTTCGAATCGGTGGACCACGGATCGATCCACGCAGGCAAACACCACCGTCACGGTCACGAGCGAGGCGGCAAGAAAGAGTCTGAATACTCGTGAACGGCGGCTGCGCCCATCGTTCCCGAGTCCAAGTTGTCCCAGGAACCAGGTGCGGACGTTCTTGGCCATGGAGCCAATATAGACGCACTTGTTTGACCTTTTGGGCAGCGAAGACAATATTCGGCCAGGTGTCGAAAATAGGGCGCTACGAGATTGAGGCTGAGATAGGCCGGGGCGCGATGGGTGTGGTCCATCTGGCCCACGATCCTCGTTTGAAGAGACGCCTGGCCGTCAAGACGTACACGCTGCCGCAGGGGCTCTCACGCGAGAAAAAAGCCGAGTTCCGCGCGCGGTTCCTGGTTGAGGCTCAGGCCGCAGCCCGCCTTTCCCATCCAGGCATCGTGACCGTCTATGACGCTGATGAGGACGCCGATCGAGACGTGCCCTACATCGCCATGGAGTACGTCCAGGGCAAGAGCCTGCGGGAAATCGTCGAGGAAACGGAAGGGCCGTTCGAGATCGAACGCGTGGTGGCCATGGTGGAAGTGCTGGCTGAGGCGCTTCACGTGGCTCACGAAGCCGGCATTGTCCACCGCGACATCAAGCCGGCCAACCTCCTGATTCGCAAGTCGGATGGGGCGATCAAGATCGCGGACTTCGGCGTCGCAAAACTCTCCTCGTCGACCCTGACTCAGTCCGGGATCTCGCTCGGCTCCCCGGCTTACATGTCGCCGGAACAGGTTCGAGGCGGGAACATCGACGGACGTAGCGACCTGTTTTCCCTCGCAGTCATCCTCTATGAGCTGCTGTGTGGGGACCGACCGTTCAAGGGCGACGATCCGACTGCGCTCATCTACTCGGTCGTGTACGAAACGCCGGTGCCCATCACCAAACGGAGGAAGGGTTTACCCGCAGGACTCGATCGCTTCTTCGACTCTGCACTGAGTAAAGATCCGGACGATCGATTCCAGGACGGCAAGGCCTTCAGAAAAGCGTTCGAGGCGTCTTGCCGGGAAGCTTCCTCTCTTGACGTTGAAGCCACGGACCATGAAGGAGTCCGGTTCGTAGAGTCTTCTCCGCTGGGCGATCCACAGAAATATTTTCTCGATTTTGAAGACCAGGAAGTCGGGCCGTCACGCAGACGCATCGTTCTGGCCACCGTAGCGGTGCTGTTCGTGATCTGGATGGGCTGGTACCTCTTCGGAGGGAAGGGTGTGTCCCACCTCATGCTCGACGCAAAGAGCGGCGTCGAGTCGGGCACACTCATCGTGCTGGTGGATGGCGCCGAGGTGTATCAACGCGAACTATCCGCGCCACGAATGGGACGAGGACTCGTCAAGAAAGTATTGAAACGGGACCTGGAAACCTTCGAAGCTTGGATCGAGATCGCACCGGGTAAGCACGAGGTGGTTGCTCAGGTTCTTCCGACGGGTGCGACATCTGAGTATCAAGATACGATCGTTGTCGATCTCGAGGCGGGTGAAACCCGCCGAATCAAATTGGTGGTGGGTACCAGGTTTGGCTCGGGTCTCTCCTTGAGATTCGACTGATTCCGGCCCGCACGATCAAGGAGCATGAGATGGCAGACAAGAGCAACTCGGACGTCGCCGTCAGCACGACGTTTGACCCCAAACTCGCACCGCACCGGCTCAAGGAGGGCCTGGTTCCGTCCGATACCGGACTATTCCTCCGAATCGAGGAGGGCCTCGGAGCGAGCAAGGTGTTCACACTTTCGGCCGGCGGAGTCTACTTGATCGGCCGCGAAGGTGCCGATATCGCCCTTGAAGATCGAAAGGTGTCTCGCAAGCATGCCGAGATCGGCCTTTACGGCCCTGATGCCTACGTCCTGCGCGATCTGGCCAGCACCAACGGCACGTACCTGAACGGACGCAGGGTGTCGGAGAAGAGCAAGCTGAAGCATTGGGATCTCATTCTCATCGGCGATACGAAGTTGCGATTCGCGTTGGTCGAGAACTCCATTCCGGTGGCGGGCCTGCCTTCCGGCTAGCGCTGGCATAATACGCACTCCGACGCAGCTTTTTCTGTGCGCATGCCGTCGTGCGGGCGACGATCTGCGAGATTACATTGTTCTCCTGAGGTCCGCCGTGCCCCCACCGCTTGACGAGTCCGCTCGATCCGCGTAAGTCAAGGGGGACGGTTCCCCTGGAGGGGTTCCATATCGAGGAGGGGACTCATGAAACAGTGTTGCGCGGTTGCGTTCATCGTTACCGTTCTGGTCGGAGGACCCGTGGCCATCGCGGAAACGCACGTCGTCACGGTGGCGCCGAGCGGTTCAATGACCTTCTCGCCGAGCGCGCTCAGTATTGCCAACGGTGATACCGTGCGCTGGCAGTGGGCCGCCTCGGGTCACACGGTGACCTCGGGGACTCCGGGTGACGCGAGCGGAGTATTTGACTCGGGTCTGAACGGGACGGGCGCCATCTTCGAGGTGGTGTTCGATCAGGCGTTCCTGGACGCCAACCCGGCGGCCTTCAACACCTACGACTACCACTGCATCCCGCACGGACCGTTCGGCATGGTGGGCACCGTCGCCGTAGCTGGCGGCGGGGGCGGAACCGGGACGTCGGATGCGGCGGATGCGATCCCGACCCTCGGGGAATGGGGTGTGATCCTGACCGGGATCCTCCTGCTCTTCGTCGGTGCGTATTTCATTCGCCGGCAGCGGCAAGATGGCGCGTCAGTCTAGATCCGCATCCAAACGTTGGTGGCAGGCCAAGCGCCCGGTGCTTCGCTTCGTGGCCCTCTTCGCCCTGATCATGGGTGTGTTCTATGCGCTGACGGCGGTGCCGGCCTACAAGGACCGTTTGTTTCCCTCATACCTGCGCTGGACGGCGTCGCTTTCGACGAGTTTGCTCAACGGGCTTGGCCGCCCGGAGGCATCGAGTTCGGGCTCGACGGTGTCGTCCGGTACGTTTGCGCTTCAAATAAGAGAGGGCTGTGATGCGCTCGAGCCCTGCGCGTTGTTCCTGGCCGCGGTGATCGCTTTCCCGGTAGGTTGGCGGCCCAAGATGCTCGGGGCCGTCCTCGGTGTCACGGCTCTTCTCTCGATGAATTTCGTTCGGATCGTCAGCCTGTATTACGTTAGGGACCATGCACCCGATTATTTCCACACGATACACGTGGATGTCTGGCAACCGGCGTTCATCCTGCTCGTCCTTGCCTTCTGGCTCGTCTGGATGTGGCGGGCGACCAGGGTCTGAGCCCCGCCGCAAGCCATGGATCTGAGCGCGCGACGCATCGCGTGGTCGCTCGCGACCGTTGTTCTCGTCTATGCGGTGGCGATGTCTCCGTTCCCCGGGGCCGGCCGGCTCTACGCTCCGTGGTTCCGGGCGATCTGCAGCACGTTTGATGGCCCGGTCGGCGCCAACGCCTTGGTGCAACTCCTTCCGCCCGGCGAAGACAGTCTCCGCGACGTCGAGTTCGTTCTCCGCAAGCGGGACTCGCTGAGCGGCGCCAAGAAGTCGATCAGCAGCCGTTACAGCGGGTACGTCCCGACGGTCATCGTCATCGCGCTGGTGCTGGCCACCCCCGTGACGTGGAAGCGCCGCCGCCGAGCGCTGCTCTGGGGTCTGCTCCTTAGCCAGATGTTCGTGTGGTTCCGCGTCGGTCTTTCGATTTACGGGCTGTTCGTAACGAGAGACGCGATTCGTTTGGTGTCGCCTGGGCCGCTCCTGACCGAGACGGTGCTTTTTATCATGCGCCTCGTTGCATCGTCTTCGGTTTTCTCGATCGTTGCCGCGTTGTTGATCTGGATTCTCGTCACGTTCCGTCGCGAAGATCTGGGCGTGTGTTAGCTTCCAATCACCATGACCGAATCCATCGAGAGTCTTGTCGAGAACTGGGACGGACTGGCGGTAGTCACCCGTCACCACCACGAGACCGGTTCGTGGATCTTCGTTGCGCTCCACGACGCGACGCTCGGTTCGCCCTGTGGCGGAACCCGCTTGGCGCACTACCCGAACCCCGCTGCCGGTTTGCGCGACGCGATGCGGCTGGCGCGAGGCATGACGCACAAGTGGGCAGCGCTCAAGTTCAGTTCGGGCGGGGGCAAGGCGGTGCTGGCAGTCCCCGATGCGCTCGACTCCGCCGGTCGCCGAGCTCTGCTGTTGGACTACGGTAGGCTGCTCGAATCGCTGGGCGGCGTGTTCTCGACCGGACGCGATCTGGGCACCACCGACGACGACATGCGGGTACTTTCCGAGGTGACCACGCACGTGCACGGGGTCGACCCGGAAACCAAACAGACCCGTGACCCCGGGCCGTACACGGCGCATGGCGTCGCCGCGGCGATGCGCGCCGGCTTGAGTTCGCTGTACGGTTCGGATGATTTCGCAGGGCGAAGCGTGCTGATCCAGGGCGTTGGCGATGTCGGCGAACCGCTCGCCCGACGCCTGGTCGCCGCCGGAGCAACGTTGTTGCTTTCCGATATCGACGAGGCTCGAGTCGGCGCCCTGGCAAAGGAACTCGGTGCGTCGTTGATTCCCGTGGCGGACGTCTACGACACCGAGTGCGATCTCTACGCACCTTGTGCCCTTGGTGCGACCTTGAACGAGGAAACGATCCCGCGGTTGCGCTGCCGCGCGGTCGTGGGCTCCGCGAACAACCAACTCGCCGAGGACGGCGATGCCGACCGGCTGCACGAGCGCGGGATCCTCTACGCACCCGATTTCATCGCCAACGGTGGGGGAGCCCTGGCATTCGGGCTGATCCATCGCGGCGTGACCGACAACGACACAATCGCGGGAATGCTGGATGGGATCAGCACCACGCTTGGCGACGTGTTTCGCGACGCATCCGATCAAGGCGTGTCTCCTCACCGTATCGCCATTTCCCGGATTGAGGCGCTGCTCTCCAATCGCTAATCGGGTGCGCCTCCGGTCTTTACTTGTAGCTGCTGGTGTAATTCCCGTGACGGTAGCGTCTCCAGAATATCCAGAAACCCCTAACAATCATTGCCAGGGAGCCCCTCTTGCGCCCAGCGTTTGGGCATTGAATTTGCGTTTATCGAACCGTGTGGTTCAATGTCACTCGAGGGGTATGTTTTCTTGCAAAGCAAAGAAAGTTGGAGGAACGCCGTGAGAATTCAACGACTACTGTTCACCCTTTGCGGGATGCTCTTGGTTTCCGTTGGCGGAGCCCTGGCGCAAACGGACCCCCCGGAGGATCCGAACCCACTCAGCGGAAAAGACCGTGCGATAGAAGCAATTGAAGTCAACTTGGCGCGGCAAATAGCACATCTGGAAGGTTTGCTGGCCACGGTTCCCGAGCAGGCCCTTCCGGGGATCCAGACAGCGATCGATTCTCTGACCGCCGGTATGAACGGTGCTTTGGAGATGCTGGATGCCCCGGTGGCCACGACCGTCGAGTCAGGTTCGGCAGCGACCGTTTCGAGCGCAACCGCGACGGATAGAGCGCATGAAGCAGTTGAAGCAGGGACGCTGCGGGCGGAAACAGCGTTGAGCGAAGCACTGGCTGTTGCGGGCGAGCAGTCCCAGGCGGCCATCTCCGATGCCATCGCAAAAATTGCGGCTGCACGAGAACGGGTCTTGGCGAGTTTGACCGGAACGGATCTCCCGGCCCCGACGGAACGCTCCGCACAGTTGGCTCGTCCGGATCGCCCCGCCCGTCCGGATCGTCCCGAGCGAGTCCAGGCTCCCGAACGTCCCGAAAGGCCGGAGCGTCCTGTGCGTCCCGAACTTCCGGAGCGTCCGACCCGCAACGGCGGATAACCAAAAATTGAGGATCTCACGATGCGCGAGGGCGTTTGCCCTCGCGTCGTGCATTCTGCCGGCCTGTGCGGGAACGGGCGTCTTGGCAGAAGCCCAAAACACCTCGTACTGGAGGATCGACGTAGACGCTGCGCACTTCAGCGGGGATTACGGCCTAGCTGAAAAAGTCACACTCGACGTTCTGACGACGCGTATTCGCTACCGCACCGGACGCAGCGAGATCCGTTTGAGTCTTCCGTACCTTTGGTTGGACGGGGCAGTGTCGATCGTGGGTGGGGCGCCGACAGCCGGGTTGCCTGGTTCAGAGTCCGGCCCCGGGGACGTCAGTTTGAGATTCGACTACGATGTTGTTCAGGGTGGGGGACGAAAGCCATGGGTTACCGCTCTGCTGCGCGTCAAGGCCCCGACTGCGGACCCGGACGCCGGATTAGGGACCGGCGAAACGGATCTGGAGGGTGGCTTGTTGTTCAGCCAGCCGCTGGGATCATTCAGTATTCTGCTCGAAGGAAGGTTTACGAAACTGGGCGACCCTGACGGCGTCGACTATGACGATGTGAAGCTTGCAAGCGTCGGCCTGGCGAAACAACTGGGGGCTCGGGGCCGACAACAGGTTTATGGATTCTGGGAATACCGCACACACCCGATTCAAGGTAGGGAAGCCCGCCAGAGCGCCGCACTTGGAACGAGCCGGCGTTTTGGATCTCGCGGTCACGTCCGTTGGACGGCGGCGGTTTACGCTGGCTTGACCGAAACATCCGAGGATTGGGGCCTGCAGACCGCTCTGAGCCGGGAGTTCTAGAATCCGTCGGGTTTCCATGAGCCTGCTAGGCTAGTGTCACGGTGAACAGGTTCGAAGCAAACGTCGAGGCGTTTCCTGCAGAATCGCTCGCGGCGTGGGCCACGGATGCGCGCGACCGGGTGTTGGCCCTCGTCGACGACCTGGACGACGAGCAGGTCATGGGACCGCAGCTTGTCACGACCAACCCGCTGATCTGGGAGATTGGCCACGTCACCTGGTTTCAGGAGAATTTCGTCCTGCGACGATTCGCCGGCGAGGCCCCGTACCGTCCCGAGGTCGATTCGCTCTACGACTCGATCGCGATCCCACACGAAGTGCGTTGGGACTTGCCGCTGTTCTCGCGCGAGGACACCCTGGCCTACCTGGAAAATGTGCGGGGACGGATTCAGGACTTGATTCGCAACCGCAAACTGAACGGCGAGGAGACGTACTTGCTGCTGTTCAGCATCTACCACGAGGACATGCACGCCGAAGCGTTCACGTACACACGGCAAACGTTGGGATACGCTCCGCCGAACTTCATGCAACGCAGCTCGGTGCCCGGCAAGCCCGGGACCCCACCGAACGACGAAGTCGAGATTCGGGGCGGCCGGTTCGTCCTGGGCGCGCGCGCGGATGCGCCCTACGCCTTCGACAACGAGCACGTCGCCCATCCCGTCGTCGTCGCGCCGTTCGCGATCGATCGCGACGCCGTCTCGCAGGGCGACTTCCTCCGTTTCGTCGACGCCGGCGGATACGAGAACCGGGAGTGCTGGAGCGAGGCCGGTTGGAACTGGCGCAAGAGCGAAAACGCGACCCAGCCACACTACTGGAGGCGTGAGGACGATCGTCACTGGAGCCGCCGTTGGTTCGATGCCTGGTCGCCACTCGATCCGGCCGCCGCGATGACCAACGTCAACTGGTTCGAGGCGAACGCGTACTGCGCATGGGCGCGGCGGCGGTTGCCGACCGAGGCCGAGTGGGAAATGGCGGCGAGCGCCGAACCGGGAAACGCAGCAGACGGGATGCCCCCCAAGCGGGCGTATCCATGGGGCAACGACAGGCACGATCGCGCGCCGGCCAACCTAGACTGGCGCAATTGCGGTGGCGCGGCGGCCGACGCCTACCCGGCGGGGGAGAGCGCCGTCGGGTGTCGTCAGATGCTCGGTGATTCGTGGGAATGGACCAGCACCGACTTCCAGCCGTTCGCCGGATTCGAACCGGGACCGTACCGTGAGTACTCGGCCCCGCTCTTCGGCGCCACCAAGGTGCTGCGCGGCGGATGCTGGGCCACGCGTTCACGGCTGATCAACAACACGCATCGCAACTATTACGGTCCGGACCGCCGCGACGTCTGGGCCGGGTTCCGCACTTGCCGGACTCTTACGTGACGTCACGACGGTGGTCGATCGGCATCGTTTCGCCGGAGCCATGCAGCTCGCTGAGCGGCAACGGGGTGACGGCACGTCGCTGGGAGAAGCTTCTCGCAGAGCTCGGTCATCGCGTCAGGGTGCAATCGGCGTATGCCGGCGAAGACTACGACCTGTTGATTTCGCTCCACGCAATGAAGAGCGCCGCGGCGATCGAGGCCTTCCACGAGCGCTTTCCGGGGCGGCCGCAGGTGTTGGCGCTGACCGGTACCGATCTCTACGGCGATCTGGAGGGTGATCCACGAGCGCTTCGCTCGCTGGAGTTAGCCGATCGGTACGTCGTGCTCCAGCCCCGCGGCCTGAATCGGCTCCCCGGGGAGCTGCGTGAGCGGGCCGTGGCGATCCACCAATCGTTGGCCCGGATCGTGCGGCGTGCACCGAAGAGCGAGGGTGCGTTCGACGTCTGCGTACTCTCGCACCTGAGGCACGTCAAGGACCCATTGCTCGCGGCGGCTGCCGTCCAATTGCTGCCTCCCGAATCGGACGTTCAGGTGACCCACGTGGGCGCCGCCTTCGAACCGGAACTGGGACGGAGGGCGAAAAAAGAAACGACCACGAACCCGCGGTACCGCTGGGTCGGTGAACTCGATCGTGAGGCTGCCCTTGCGGTGCTCGCCGCCAGCAGGATTCTTGTTTTGACGTCGCGCATGGAAGGGGGCGCGAACGTCGTTTCCGAGGCGATCGCGGCAGGCGTGCCCATCTTGTCGACACGAATTGACGGCTCGGTGGGCATTCTCGGCGAGGACTACCCCGGCTACTTCCCCGTGGGCGATGCGCAGGCGCTCTCCGATCTTCTGCGGCGCGCGGAAACCGATCCCGGGTTCTACGCCGATCTTCGACGGCACATCGAGCGGCTCGTGCCGCTGGTCGACCCGGCCCGGGAACGAGCGGCCTGGAAGCGACTCCTGGCGTCGCTGTGCTAGTGACCTCTCGGGCGTGCCCTAGTTACAGACGCCGTCCGATGGGTCGTCCGACGTGGCTCCGCAAAGTCCCACGGCGTTCCACGGGCGGATCAATCCACCGCCGTCGTAGCCCGGGTGGCCGGCCTTGTCGTCGCTGGTGACCCAGAGCACGTTGAACCAGACGCCGCTGCCGGCATGGGTGAACGTCGTGCTCCCCCCTGTGCCGACGTTGCAACCGGCGTCGACCGCGCCCTGGTACCCGGTGAAGTCACCGAGGTTGCCGTAGACCACGATCGCGTGATCGTCGGAACAGGTCGCGGTGTCGAACGTGATGTCGATATCGTTCGCACCCGCACCCTTGTCGAGCCGGATCCCCGTGCCGACCACGTCGTCGCCGACCGGGGGCGCCGCAGTCCCCGGGACGCAGGCGGACACGTCGCAACTGACTTGTGTGATCAACATGACCCCGTTGGCCATGCTGAACGCATCCCCGTTCTGTGTCTCGAGGCGCACCTCGTACTGGGCCGAACCGGTGTACAGCGACGAGATGTCGTACGGGCCGGCATCGGCGGCACCGAAGTCCTTGACGATCGTCTGCGTCGAACCGTCCCACAGGTAGACCCGCACGTTGGCGTCCCAGTCGCCGCCGACCACCAGGCCGTCGACGCTCATCGTCGTGCCTGACAGATTCGAAAAACCACCACCACCACCGCAGGGGCCATTGCTCGAGTCCGTGAGCTCGACGGTGTACTGACCGGGGCCGTTCCCTTGGTAGAAGCTCAACACGTCGTACGGGCTGAGATCGTCGGTGTTGAAGGCCTTGAGGATGGTCGATGCCCCACCCGGTGCGAACAGGGCCACTTGCGCGCAGCGGTTGACGTTGTTGCTCGTCAACGTCGTCCAGTTGAGCGTAGCCGCCGTGGCGCCGCCCCCCGTGATGGTAAACGCCGGACTCAGCGTCGATGACGCCGAGGTGTTGTTGATGTTGAGCGGATCCGTGTCCTGCGTCGCCAGTTCATTCCCCGCTACCGCGAGACTTTCGAAGTCGTAACTCAGCGTGCCCGTATCCGCGCCCGCCAGCGAGAAGATCGGCGACAGGATCGAACCGACAATCGGGCCGGTCGATTCCAGTGGATCGGTTCCCTGGAAGCCGGTCTCCGCCGCCGTGAGGGTTCCAACCTGAACCGCAAACGCGTTTGGCACGTCATCGTACAGCGTTGCGTTGTCCGCGATGCTCGTGATGTCGAAATCGAGGTCGTCGATACACACGGCAGCGCCGTCCACGATGAACGAGTAGTTTGCCGTCGAGGTCGCACCGGCCGCGATCGTCCCGTAGTTTCCGGGGTTGCCTGAAACCGTTGCCTGCACACCGCCGACGTTGACCGTGAGGTCGCCGACGGTGCTGACGGCGCTCGTGTCGCCCTCATTGACCAGGCGGACGTCCACCGACCATTGCTCACCGGGTTCGACGCTGGAATCGCCGTCGCCGCACAACTCGACCAGGTTGCCGGCCGAGTCGAACGTGACGCCGCAGCCGACCTTGGGGGTGACTGCGGTATCGCATTCTTGGGCGCCGGCCGAGACCTGAACGT
>Ga0114950_10001556_pt1 | contig 17296 bp, 14 predicted proteins | sample N075metaG_FD_83503 | JGI IMG/M metagenome (GOLD analysis project Ga0114950, IMG submission 83503) | Deep subsurface microbial communities from Kermadec Trench to uncover new lineages of life (NeLLi) - N075 metaG | ecosystem: Environmental > Aquatic > Marine > Ocean trench > Sediment | place... | reverse complement strand
GAGATTTTCCCAGCGTTCGCGCGTCGTCGCGTCGAGTCTGGCCTCAATTAGCTCGTCATAAGACCGTCATAATTAAGGTGTTATTGACGGCTTTGGCAGACCGTGTGGCGTCGTATAAGGAGAATTGCAAGTGACACAATCGGCAACAGAGCGCCGGAAGATATGGCTGGCGCGGCTTGGCGACTGGCGGGTGCGGCATCTGCTGGTCATCGCGCTCGGCGCGCTTGCCGTCTACCTGTTCTGGGAATCGCGGCCCGAATGGTCGCCCATGCACCGGTGGAACCGCTCCTTCGGCGACGCCAGCCTGGTGCTCGTCGCGGTGGCCATGACCATCGGTCCGCTGGCGCGGTTCTGGCCGGCCCTGCGGCGGGCGGTGCCGTGGCGGCGCGAGTTGGGCGTCTGGGGCGTTGTGCTGATGGGAGTGCACACCATCATCATCTTCGACGGCTGGCTCGAATGGGATCTCGCCCGCTTCATCGGCCTTCAGTTCGTCCCGCAGCTTGACCGCTATGTCATGGTTCTGCACGGCTTCGGTTTGGCGAACCTGCTCGGCATTGTCGCGCTGCTGTACGGTACGGTACTGGCGCTGACCTCGAACAATTTCAGCCAACGGCTGCTTGGTGGCGCGGTGTGGAAGTTTTTCCAGCAGGGCACGTATGTGTTGTGGATGTTGATCGTGTTGCACACGGCGTATTTCCTCTACCTCCATTTCCAGGATTTTCACCGGCCCACCCCCGAGCCGAATTGGGTGCAATGGCCGTTTGCCGTGCTGGTGTTAAGCGTATTGATCCTGCAGGGAGCGGCATCGTGGAAAATCTGGCGGGCCCGGCGCCGTGGCAACTCCGGAGGCGAGGCTACGGTCTCGGCATAGCCGCCGCGCTGAATTCCACCGCCAAATTGACAAAATCCCCTTGGGCCGGTCCACTGGGCGGAAATGCCAATCATGGATGACCGGACAATCCGGTCACAGGGGGAGAGACCAACATACCCATCGCCAGCGTTCGTGGCCTCAATATCAATTACGAAATCGTCGGCGACGACGGACCATTCGTCACGCTGATCACCGGCGGACGGCGCGGCTATGGCGAGTTCGTGCCGCTGGCGCAAAAGATCGCCGCCGAGGGTTTCCGGGTCTTGCTGCACGACCGTCGCAACACCGGCGCGTCGGATATGTCGTTCGACGCCGACGAGGTGGAAGAGGCGGTCTGGGCCGACGATCTGCACGAACTGCTGTCGCAACTGGACGGTCTGCCGGCTTTTATAGGCGGTTCGTCGTCGGGTGCGCGCACGGCGATCCTGTTCGGCCTGCGCCACCCCCAAGCGGCGCGCGGCCTGTTGCTGTTCCGGGTTACCGGCGGGGCATTCGCCGCCGGACGCTTACCGGAAAATTATTACAACCAGTTCATCCGCATGGCCGAGGCTGGCGGCATGGCGGCCATCTGCGAGCATGAGCAATACGCCGAACGCATCGCCGCCAACCCGGCGAACGGCGACAAATTGGCGAACATGGACCCGCGGGACTTCATCGCCGCGCTGACGCGCTGGCGCGATCTGTTCGTCGCCGGTAAGGATTTGCCGGTGTTCGGGGTCAGCGAGGCCGAGCTCAATTCGATGAAGATGCCGGTGATGGTTATTCCCGGCAACGACAAGACCCACGATTCGGGCGCCGGCCGCATCGTCCACGAAATGATCCCCGGTAGCGAACTGCACCAATTGCCGATCGAGGATCAGGACCTACCCCTCGTCCCCTTCGTCGATTGGGAAGATCAGGAACCGGAGATCACGGAAGTGTTCACCGGCTTTATGCAACGCCACGCCGCGGCCTGATCCGACCTCAGGCTAGACGTCGAGCTCCGGGTAGTGACGGTAAATGCCATCCTCGTTGAACGGGATGCGCTGGTCCGACGCGGCGTAGGCGCGGATTCGGGGCCGGTTGGCGACGCGCGCATGCAGGCCGACCAGCAACGGATAGTCGGGTTCGAGCCGCGCCATGGCGTTGGGAAACGCATAGCGCAGGCCCTCGACATGCTGGAACAGCGACAGATCGGCGTAGGTGAGCCGCGCGCCGACCAAATGGTTGCCGCCCGACGGGTTCTGTTGCAGCACCCGCTCGATATAGTCGAGGAATTTCGGCAGGCGCTCGGGCACGAAATCGCCGGCGCGCCGCCGCGCTTCCTTGCGTTGCTCTTCGTAGTAGAGGCTTTTCGCCAGCGGGTGGTGGACATCATGGGCCTCGACCAGGAAGTCGTCCATGGTGAGCTGGAGCTGGTGGGTCCACATGCGGCCATCCTCGCCCGCCGGCGCCAGCCTGTGGCGGGCGCCGAGGAACATCAAAATATTCGCAGTCTGGGCGATCACCCGCTTGCCGGCTTTGAGGATCGGCGGGGCGAAGGGCGGATGGTCGGTGCTGGTGCCGGCGATCAAATCCAGCATGCCCGATATGCCGTCCTCGCGAACCACATCGGTATAGCTGGCCGCCGCCTCTTCCAGCGCCAGGCGGATAAACTCGCCGCGCCCCTGGATGGATGGCCAGTAGTAAAGTTCGTAGCGCACGGTCCTGCCTCCTGCTGTGGATATTCTGTCTGGCTAGGCTCGCAAGAACCGGACGTGTTGACAACATTCGCCGGTGATCGCGGGATGGCAACGGCGGGTGATACACGCTAGAAAGCCCCTCCAAAGACACAGCGCTAAAGACTGTGCCCGGCCCGGTGCGGCCGCGGGCCAGTGGGGAGACGAGAATGAAACTGCTGTACTTCGATGATTTCCAGTTGGGCGTCCTGCGGGGCGACGAGGTGGTGGACGTTTCGGCGGAGGTGCAAGACATCCCGCACACCGGCCCGGCCGACCTGATGAACGGCCTGATCGCGCGTTTCGACGACTATCGCGGACGGCTGGAATCGGCTGCCGAAAGCGGCACCGGCATCCCCGTTTCCAGCGTGCGCATTCGCCCGCCACTACCCCGGCCGGGCAATATCGATGCCATGGCGGTCAACTATATGGAAGACGGCACACTACCCGCGCCGGCCCCCATCAACGCCTTTCACAAAGCCTCGAACACCGTCATCGGAGATGGCGACAGCATGGTGCTGACCGACATTCCGGCGGGAATTTTCGAAGGCGAGGCCGAGCTCGGTGTGGTGATCGGTAAGCGGGCGAGCCATGTGCGCGAAGCCGATGCGATGGATTACATCTTTGGCTACGTCAATTTCATCGATGGTTCGGCACGGGGAATACCGCCGGACACGAACGTCTTCTTCCAGGCCAAGTCGCGCGATACATTTTCGCCGATCGGTCCCTTCCTGGTGACCGCCGACGAAGTCGACGATCCCCAGAAGCTGCAGATCCAACTCTGGGTCAATGGCGACTTGATGCAGAACTTCAACACCGACGATATGGCGCACAAGATCCCGCGCCTGGTCGAATGGACAAGTTCGATCCACACCCTGGAGCCCGGCGACATTATTGCCAGCGGCACCAACCATGGCGGCCTCAATCCGTTTCAGGACGGCGATCTGGTTGAACTGGAGATCGAAGGGATGGGCCGGCTGCGCATCAATATCCGCGATGATCTCAAGCGAACCTGGGCGCGTATCACCCGCCGCCAGCACACCGAAAGCGGGCTCGAAGGCCGCTTTACACCGCAACTAACCGGCAAATACGCACCGGGGAACTAAGCGAACGGTTTTCCGCTTATGGCTCCACTGCCCCCCACGGGTTCGAATACGGCCCGCGGAATTCTAAGCATGATCGTGGGTGGCGGCGCGCTGACGACGAGCGACGCCGCCACCAAATGGCTGACGGAAACGTTGCCGATTGGCGAAATATTGTTTGTCCGCGCGCTGGTCGTCTCGATCGCGATCGGGCTGATCTTGTGGCGGAGCCGTTCGTTCGGTGCGCTGCGTATCGGACGCTACCGCAATATCGCAGCCCGTTCGGTTCTCGCGGTGGTCTCGACCTTCCTTATCGTTTCCTCGCTGGCGCGGCTGCCGCTCAACGAGGTGATTGCAATTTTGTTCGTCGGGCCGCTGTTCGTCGCCATACTGGCGACGCCGCTGTTGGGCGAGCGCGTCGGCATACATCGCTGGCTGGCGGTGCTGATTGGGTTCACAGGCATGCTCATCATGGTGCGCCCGGGGACCGCGGGGTTTCAGGTCGCCGCGTTGTTACCGGTCGTCGCGGCGCTGGTGGCGGCAACGCGCGATATCGTGACCCGGCGAATCAGCACGGCTGAAACCTCGGTCGCGATCCTGTTCTATTCAATGATTGCGCTGACGCTGGTGGGGCTTGCGACCGCACCATTCGGCTGGCTGCCGATGGATGCGGGCGATATCGCCCTGCTCATCCTCACGGGCCTGTTATTCGGGCTCGGCCATTATTTCATCATCGAGGGTTACCGTTACGCCGAAGCGACCGTGGTCGCACCCTACCGCTACGCCAATTTGATCTGGGCGGCGCTATTGGGTTTCGTGCTGTGGGGCGAAATTCCCAGCATCTGGGTGCTCGCGGGCACGCCGTTGGTCGTCGGTAGCGGCCTCTACATATTGCTGTACGAGAGATCGCGCCGGCGGCTGTAAACCGTTCCGCAATAAGTTAACATTCTTCAGCTATTATTTCCGGACTGTCGCCGTGGAGATGCTGCGCAAGAATTGGTGTTGCGGCATGACTTTTATAATTTTGTAGGGTATTCCCGTATTATTAGCTGGGTTGCTACTGTTGAAAACCGGATTGAGAACCAGTGTTTGATAGCGGAATGACTTTTGATGGCATCCTGATGCTGTTCGCCGTGATCGCCGCGGCGGGGATTGGCATCATGGTTGGGCGCACCTCGCTCCGCCGGGCCGGGGTCCAGCGGAGTGCCTCTTTGCGGGCAAGCGAGGCGCAACTGCGGGCCATCGTGGAAGATCAGACCGAACTCATCGCCCGCTCGGTGCCGCACAACCACACGCTAACGTTCGTGAACGAAGCCTATTGCCGGTAATTCCGAAAAAGCCGCGAGGAATTGCTCGGCACTAATTTCACGGATCATATCCCGGCCGTCGAGCGGGGCGATGTCAAACGAAAAATCGCCATGCTGAGCGCGGATAATCCGGTGGTGCGCATGGAACATTGGATCAAATTGCCCGACGGTGAATTGCGCTGTCTGCTATGGTCCAACCGGGCCATATTCGACGACGCGGGAAAGATCGCCGAAATTCAGGCTATCGGGCGGGACATCCCCGAGAGTAAACAAGCCGAACAGGCGCTGCGCGACAGCGAGGAACGCTACCGCTTGCTGGTGGAATCGTCGCCGGACGCGATTCTGGTCGCCGACACAAATCGCAAGATATTGTTTGCCAATAGCGCCGCGGTGGGACTGTTTCGCGCCGAGCGCCTCGATCAACTTATCGACCTGGATTTACTGGATCTGATTAGCCCCAGCGGCCGGGACGAGGTCGATGAACTCATTGTGGAGATTTTAAAAGGCAAGATACAACCCTTCACCGAGCGTCGGCGCTTGCGTCTCGATGGCACCGAGTTCGACAGCGAATCACGCGGCGCGCCGTTTAGCTGGGACGGTAAGGTGGCGGTTCTCATTATCACACGCGACATCACGGGGCGGAAGCAAGCCGAGGCTCAACTGCGCCGTTCCCAGAAAATGGAAGCGGTCGGCCAGCTTACGGGCGGCATCGCCCATGACTTCAATAATCTTCTGGCGGTTGTTCTGGGAAATGCGGAACTGTTGGGGGAACGCGTCGACGAGGATGATCTGATCGAGCCGGTGATACGGGCCGCCACGCGTGGCGCCGAACTCACGCAGAAGCTGCTCGCGTTATCGCATCAGCAGCCCCTGTGGCCGAAAACATTTGGCTTGAATGACGTGATCGACGGCATGACCGGGGTGCTGCGGCGCACCCTGAGTGAGGCGATCGAAATAAAATCGATCACGGCGGAGGATCTGTGGTTGGTCAAGGCCGACGAGAGTCAGGTTGAAAACCTGATGTTGAACCTGGTGATAAACGCGCGAAACGCCATGCTGGATGGCGGCATTCTGACCATCGAGACGGCCAATGCCGGCCTCGATGCGGCGCAGGCCTTAGAGATCGATGTCGCACCCGGCAACTATGTGACGCTGACCATCACCGACACTGGCAACGGCATGTCGCCGGATGTGCTGGAACATGTTCTCGAACCGTTTTTCACGACACGCGAAGTTGGCGAGGGAAGCGGCCTCGGGTTGAGCATGGCCTATGGGTTTGCCCAACAGTCCGGGGGTCAACTGGTCATTAAAAGCGAAGTGGGCCACGGCACTACAGTGAGATTGTATTTACCCCAGGCGCCGCAGGACGAAGATCGTACCGAAACCGGCGATACCGGCGTGCGCGCGCTTGAAGCCCGCGGCGAGACAGTGCTGGTTGTCGAGGATGAACAGGACATGCGCCAAATTGCCGTTTCGCTGCTGCACGACCTGGGCTATCAGGTTTTGCAGGCGGACCATGGAGCGGCTGCCATTGCGACGTTAAAGAGCGAGCCCCGGGTCGATCTGCTGCTAACGGACCTGGTACTTCCCGGCGGCATGAGCGGATCGGAACTGGCGCAGGCGGGCAAAGGCAGTCATCCGCAGATTAACATCCTGCTTATGTCGGGTTATGCCGATGAGGACGTTGCGACAGATTATCATGGCGCGGACAATATCGAGTTTCTGAGGAAGCCTTTCACCAAGGACCTTCTGGCGCGATCGGTGCGCGAAGCGTTGGACGGCAAGGAGATCGCAATATGAGTGTAGGGAGACTGCTTGTCGTCGACGACGAACCGGACTTCGGAGAGTTCGTGCGCAAAGTGGAGGTGGATATGGATTATGAGGTGACGGTTACCAAGAATGGCCGGGACTTCAAGGCGGCCTATCCCGACTGCAACCCGACCGTTTTGGTCCTGGACATCATAATGCCCTACACCGACGGCATGGAATTGATGACTTGGCTGGCCGGGAGAAATTGCACCGCGAAGGTTATTGTGGCCACCGGCTATACCGGAAAATATGGCGGGATGGCGGCGAACCTGGGCGAAGCCAGCGGCCTCTCCATGGTCACCGTCCTCAACAAGCCGGTATCCATCGGCCAACTGCGCTCGGCCTTGTCCGAAGAGGCGCAAACCCCGGAAAGTTAGAGCCGTACCCGGCCAACCTAAGCTTGCGCGGTTTTAGGCGGGGTCTGTTTAGAGAGATTGATGATCTGACGCAGACGGCCACCGAGTTGAGCGCGGGTGAACGGCTTCTGAATAAGCTCGTAGCTCTCATCGAGCTCGCCCATCCCAGTGTTGGCGCCACGGGTATAGCCAGACATTAAAAGAGCCTGGGCATGGGGATGGAATTTCGCTAATTCCCGTGCGATTTCGGGCCCCAACATGCCGTTGGGCAAGACGACGTCGGTGAGCAGGACATCCACTTCCTCGATGTCCGCCATCGCCTGTAAAGCTTCACGCCCATCGCAGGCGGGGACGACCCGATAACCCAATTTGGTAAGCGATCCGACGACCAGAGAGCGAAAACCGGGGTCGTCTTCGACGACAAGAATCGTTTCCCTGCCACCGTCGATCCCCGTTACTTCAGGCTGAGCCTCGGGCTCTGCCACAGCGCCGCGTTCGGAGATTGGCAGATATAGTTTTACGCAAGTCCCCTGCCCTGGCGCACTTTCGATGGCGATATGGCCACCCGACTGGGTCACAAATCCGTACACCATGCTCAAGCCAAGACCGCTGCCTGAGCCGACGGGTTTTGTGGTGAAGAAGGGTTCGAATGCGTGTTCGCGGACGTCTTTGGACATTCCGCTGCCGGTGTCCGTCACCGTGACCAAGACATATTCATCTGTCTTACGGTCTTTGCGCGGTAAGCCGGGAATCTTGCTCGATTTGACGATACACGCCGCCAGTTCGATTTCACCGTCGTTTGAAATGGCGTCACGGGCGTTTATCGCCAAATTCATGATCGCGGATTCAAGCTGCGTGGGGTCGATTTGTACAAAGGGAATATCTTCGGCGATTTTCGTTTGTAACGATATTGTCGCCGGCATGATGTGTTGGAGTAACGGCACCATTTCGGCCATCCGGGCGTTAATATCGACGGGTTCCGGATGTAGGTTTTGGCGACGCGAAAATGCCAACAGCCGCTGGGTCAGGTCGGCGCCGCGTTGGGCGCTTCTGAGGGCGTTTTGCAGTAAATGTTCGGCCTCTGGTTTACCCTGGATATGCTCCGACAACAGTTCCGCGTTACCGAGGATGACGGTCAGCAGATTATTAAAATCGTGGGCGATGCCGCCGGTTAGCTGGCCGACAACTTCCATTTTCTGAGCTTGCTGTAACTGCGCTTCGGTCTGGCGTTGGTCCGTTACTTCCTGATTGATGATACCGACGCCAATCGTGGTGCCGGCACCGTCTTTGACAGGGAAGCGAGTCGATAAGAACGTACGGGTTTTGCCGTCGGCGGTCTCGGTATTGATCTCCATATCGACGACTTCGCCGGATTCAAGTATTTCGCGGTCGCATTCTTCGAGTTCAGCGGCAATATCCTCGGAAACTATGTCCGTTGCGGTTTTGCCAATGGCCTCGATGGGGTCTATCCCGGACCATTGTCCATAGTTGCGCCCCGCCGCCAGACGAATGCGCAAATCCAAATCTTTCAGGACGATGCTGCCCGGCATGTTTTCGACGATCGCCCGCAGTTTCTCCTCGCTTTCGCGTAAAGCCTTTTCGGCATGTATCACGGCGTTGATGTCGCGCCGCGTCACCAGTACCGCGGGTTTGCCCTGCCAGGTGTGGTGCGCACCCGATCCCGCGGTCTCCACATAGGTTCCGTCAAGCCGCCGCATGCGTACACGAATAATCGGTAGGGCCTCGCTGGATTTCTCCGCCATTCTTGCCCGGTTGGACAAAACCGATTTGTGGTCGTCCGGGTGGGTGATCGAAACCAGCGATACTCCCAGCAGGTCGGTCTCGCTGTGCGCGCGAAACATTTTGATGGCGGCGGGGTTGGCATAGACAATTTGGTCTTCGACATGCACGAGGATCGCATCGGGCGAATTTTCGGCGATCAGCCGGTAGCGCTCCTCGCTTTCCTTGAGCGCCCGTTCCATCTTCACGAATTCGGTCAGATCGACATGAGAGACAACTTTGTGACCGTTTTTGCTGTATCGAATGCGCCGCTGAATCCAGATGCCGCCTTCGAACTCGCGCAGGAAAGTCTCGCTGTGTCCGCGCCTTTCGGCGTCGATCCGTTTCTTCAACCACTGCTCGACCGAGATTTCGCCGTTTGCAAATTCGACCGGTTTCAGGCCGCGCTTGATCAGTTCCATACGAGGCGTGCCGCGGTGCAGAAGTTCTCTGAGGATCTGCAACAGTTGCGCATAGCGCTCGTTCCACGAAAGCAATTTGTCCTGCGGGTCGAACACGACGTAGGCTTCAGTGGTGTCCGATAGATCCACCCATTCGCCGCGGGCCGCCCTGTACTCGTCGGATACCTGCCGAAGTCCGAACTCGGCCTGCAAGACCGATAATATTTGTCCATGCGCGATGCGGGCGGAATTTATAACCAGGCCGAGCAGCAAGATCGCGAGGAGGCCGAGCGTGACCGACGCCGTATCGCCGCCGAGCAGCCAATAGCCGATAAAGGGTACGAAACTCAGCCGGATGAAGGCGTTTGCCGCTGCCGGTAGAGCCGTCATGGTGGTGATGCCGCCAACGGCCATCGCGGCGACGGCGATCGTGGTAAAAAATTCCAGCGAATGCGGCAGGTGGACATAAGTGAATACGGCGAGAAGACCCCACAAAGCGCCGGTTAGGGCCTTCCACAGCATGGCTTCTATAATTAACGGCTGAGAATTCGCGGGAATGTTTTCAAGCTGTCGAAATTGCTGCCAGCGCAATCTCGAGAGCAAGGCGATGGCGATTTGTGCGCCTGCCCAGGGTAACAACAAACCCATGGGAACGTGGTCCCATATGACGGCCGCGACAGCGATGGTTACAATGCAGGTCGCGATCGCGCCAATATGCTGGTGCGACGCGAAATGCCGGATCAGGGCGGCATCGAATTCACTGTCGCGGGACTTCGATCCCAGAAGATTTGAAATGCTCGCCAACGCCCGCCCGGCCCCCTACGGATGCACAGGGACAGAACCGGCATCCTTCACATGCAAAAAATTAATCCCCGATCTGGCCTTTTCGCCGCATGGCAACACCGCGATGGAGCGCCAGACATCGATTACGCTCATTACCTGGTGCAGACCATAGTAAGGCAGTCTTAACAAAAAGTTAATTTCTCTTAACCATTTTTTAGGGATTATTTTTCAAGGAAAGCCGCACTTTTGGACCCTCGTGCGCACGGCGTCACGCTTCGTAGGTATTCGACAATGTGCCGATGCCGTCGATGATGACATCGATGGTCGCGCCCGGTTTCATCGGCAGGGCGCCGGGGCCGGTGCCGTAGGCGATCAGGTCGCCGGGGTTGAGCGTCATCGCGCCTGACAGATGGCTGACGATTTCCGCCGGCTGCATGAATAGGTCGCTCACCGGATAATTTTGCCGCTCGCGCCCGTTCAGCTCGGCGCGGATCGTGGCCCCTGAGATGTCGGTATCGGTGGCGATCGCCGGGCCGAAGACGCCGAAAGTGTCGAACCCCTGGCCCGCGCCCATTGCGGAAAGCTGGCGTCGGCAGCGAGGATTTGCAGCGCGGTGACGTCGTTGACGCAGGTGTAGCCGAAGATGCAGTCGGCCGCCTCTGCCGGGCTCGCGTCTTTGGAGGCGCTGCCGATGACGATGCCGAGTTCGGCTTCGTAAATCACCCGCCCGTCATAGGAGGCCGGTTTGCGGATGACGCCGCCGGCCGGCAGGTAAGTGTTCGGCGGCTTGACGAATAACAGCGGATACTCCGGCTGCTCAAGGCCCTGCTTTTCCGCCGCCGAGCGCGAATTATTCCATAAAGCTATGAGCTTGCTGGGTAAGCACGGGGTCAGCAGGCTGACATCTCCCAGCGCTATCGTCTGGCCGGTCGCCGCCGCGCCGGCGAACATATCGCCCGCACAGACCGTAATCGTCTCGCTATCCAGCGTGCCGATGCCGGTCTCGCCGTTATGCTCGAAGCGTACCCAGTGTGCCATGGTGTCCCCCGTTAGCGTTTCGCCACACACTTAGCGGTTTGGACGCCGTTGTTCAAACCCTGAGCGAAATGCCGCACGGGCTTCCCCTATAGTGAAAAATAAGCCAGTAAGGGAGCATGCGAAATTTCGAATTGCCTGGCCGTTCGGCCGTCTTCGGAACGAACGGAATGGCCGCGACGTCCCATCCCCGCGCCACCTTGACGGCGCTGGATATTCTACGCGATGGCGGTAACGCCATCGATGCAGCGGTCGCGGCGATGGCCGTTCACGCCGTGGTCGAACCTCAGATGACCGGTATCGGCGGCGACTGTTTCGTCCTCTATGCGCCGGCGGGCGGCGACATCGTCGCCTATAACGGCTCCGGCCGCGCCTGTGGCGGCGCGACCACACAATGGTATCTCGACAACGGCATCACCGAGATCGCGTCGGACAGCGCCCATGCGGTAACCGTCCCCGGCGCCGTCGAAGCCTGGTCGCGCCTGGTCGACGATCACGGCACCAAGGATTTCGGCGAATTACTGGCGACCGCTATCGGCCTGGCCGAGACCGGCTATCCCATCCACCCGCGCGTCGCTTACGATTGGGGCCGGTTCGAGGCGAAATTGAACGCCAATGAAACCATCCGGCGGATGTTCCTTAACGACGGCCGCCTGTTTAAAGCCGGTGACATATTTCGCCAGCCCGAACTGGCGGCAACCCTGCGCGCGATCGCCAAAAATGGGGCGGACGGTTTCTATAAGGGGCCGGTCGCCGAAGCGATGGTTGCGACGCTCAACGGACTGGGCGGCCTGCATACGGTCGAAGATTTTGCCAACGTCCGGGGTGATTACAGCAGCCCCATTTCCACCACTTACCGCGGCTACGACGTGGCCGAATGTCCCCCTAACGGACAGGGGTTCGTCGCCCTGATCATGCTCAATATTTTAGAGGGTTTCGATCTGGCGAGCCTGGATCCCAACGGCGCGGTCCGGCTGCACCTGGAAATCGAGGCCGGGCGGCTCGCCTTCCGCGACCGCGACCGCTATTTCGTCGGCCACGAGCGCTCCGCCGAACATCTGCAAACCTATTTGGCGAAGGATTACGCTGATCGTCAGCGCGCCTTGATCAGCTCTGAGCGCGCCATGTCGCCCTCGGACGTAAGCGCGTTGCCGGCCCAATCCGACACCGTCTATTTGACCGTGGTCGACCGCGACGCCAACGCGGTGAGTTTCATAAACTCGCTATTCCGGCCTTTCGGTAGCGGCCTGCTCTGCGGCAAGACCGGCGTGATGTTCCACGACCGTGGCAGTTTATTCGATATCGACGAGGCCAGCGGCAATACCATCGCGCCCGGCAAGCGTCCACTCCATACCATCCTTCCCGGCATGCTGATGCAAAACGGCCGCGCGGTCATGCCCTTCGGCGTCATGGGCGGCCAGTACCAGCCGTTCGGTCATGCGCACTTGCTGACCAACATCCTCGATCACGGCCTCGATGTGCAGCAGGCGCTCGATAGTCCGCGGGTGTTTTATCAAGACGATACGGTGCTGGCCGAGAGCGGAATATCGCAGCAAATCGTCTCCGAACTGGAAGCGTTGGGTCATGTCGTGGCCCCGGCGCCGGCGCCGCACGGGGGCGGACAGGCGATCTGGATCGACTGGGAGCGCGGTGTGCTGATCGGTGGGTCGGATCCGCGCAAGGACGGCTGCGCTCTGGGGTATTAAACCGCCGGAAGTCATAATCGGGCGGAAACAAGGGGAAAACAGAATGGCGCTCGATCTCATTATACGCAACGCGCGTATACCCGGTGCGGCGGCGGATGCGCCGTTAAGCGACATCGGCATTCAGGACGGCCGCATCGCGGCGCTCGAACCCGGTCTGGCGGCCGGCGGCGCAGAGCTCGATGCCGGCGGCGGTCTGGTTTCGCCGGGGCTGATCGAAACCCATATCCATCTCGACAAGTCGCGCATCCTCGACCGCAGTTCGCCCGCGCCGAACCGCGGCACCGACCATATGAAGCGGGTCGCGGCGGTCAAACCCAGCTTCACCGTCGAAGACGTCTACGCGCGTGCCCGGGCGTCGCTGGAAAGTCTGCTGATCAACGGCGTGACCCATATGCGAACCCATGTGGAGCTCGATCCCAATGTCGGCATGAAGAGTTTCGAGGCGCTACAGCAACTGGCCAAGGATTATGCCTGGGCCATCGAGCTGGACCTCTGCGTATTTATCCAGGAAGGCTGGAGCGGCGTGCCCGAGGCCGATGCCAATCTGGTCGCTGGGCTCGATAATGGCGCGCGGGCCATCGGCGGCGCGCCCAGCTACGACACCGACGGTCCGGCGCAGATCGAGAGGATTTTCGAGCTGGCGAAGGAATACGACGTCGATGTCGATATTCACCTCGATATCGGGCCCAGTTTCGAGCATCTGGATATCTATCAGGTCTGCAAGCTGACCGATCAAAACGGCTGGGGCGGGCGCGTCGCCATCGGCCACGGCTCGAAATACGCGTCCATGCCACCGGCCGAACTGGCTGAGCTGGGCAAGTTGCTGGGCGATACCGGCGTCACCGTGACGGTGTTGCCGGCGACCGATCTGTTCACCCAGGGCCGCCATCAGGACCACAGCATCATTCGCGGTGTCACCGACGCCAACGCGCTGATCGAGCATGGCGCCAATTGCTGCCTGTCGACCAACAACATCCTCAATCCGTTCACGCCGTTCGGCGACGGCTCGCTGGTACGCATCGCCAACATGTACGCCAACGTCGCTCAGCGCGGCACGGCCGACGAACTCGCCGAATGCTTCGAGATGGTGACCGGACGGCCCGCCCGGCTGCTGCGCCGCGACGATTACGGGGTGGCCGTGGGCAAGGCCGCCGATCTGGTGGTCTGGGACGCACCCTCGGCGAGCGACGTGGTGGCGACCAACGCCCAGCCCCTGTTCGGCTTCAAGGCGGGCCGGCGCACCTTCACCCGGACCCGCGCCGAGTTGCACCGGCCATAACGGCCTGATTGCGCACCCGCGATGATCGCCACCCAGGGGCTCACCGGCCTGCTGCGCGATCCGGCGTATCTGCGGGTCTGGCTGGTCGGCGTATTCAGTGGCATCGCCCGGTGGCTGGAAATGCTGGTGGTCGGCGTCTACGCCTTCGACACCACCGGCTCGCCCTTCCTGGTGGCGCTGCTGGTGATTTTGCGCCTGGCGCCGCTGGCCGTGCTGGGCTCGATCGTCGGCACCTTCGCCGACCGCATCGCGCCGCGGCGCTTCCTGTTGGTCACCATGGGCGCCGCCATGATGGTGTCGATGGCGGTGTTTCTGATCTTTTTCGTTGGGCTCGACCAATACTGGGTTGTCGCTGCCTCGAGCTTAGTTTCCGGCGTGGTGTGGACCACCGATATGCCCCTGCGCCGGCGGCTGCTGGGCGATATCGCGGGGCTGGAGCGCGTCGCGCCGGCGATGAGTCTGGACAGCGCGACCAATAACGCCACCCGCATGCTGGGCCCGATGTTGGGCGGCATCCTGTTCCAGTGGCTGGGGGCCGGCGGCGCCTTCGCGTTGAGCGCGATCATGTACGCCTTGTGCGTGATCCTGCTATTGGGCCTGCCGGTAATCGTTGCCGGCGATGCGGTCAAGCGCGAGGCCACCCGTGCCTTCCGAGATTTTAAGGAAGTCTTCGCGCTGATCGCGCGTGACCGCGATATCCAGCGCATTCTACTGGTCACCATCGTGTTCAACGTGTGGGGTTTCCCGTTTATCTCGATGATCCCGGTGGTCGGCCGCGACGTGCTCGATGTGCCTGCCGGCTGGATCGGCGTGCTGGCCGGTCTGGAGGGCGCCGGCGCGTTTGTCGGCGCGTCGCTTATCGCCATGGGGTTGCGTTCGGGGAATTTCCGCCGGCTCTATTATTTCGGCATGCTCGGTTATCTGATTTTCGCCTTCATCGCCGGATGGATGACCTCGACGGCGCCTCTGGCCGTGGTGCTGTTCTGCGTCGGCCTGATGGCGGCGGGGTTCTCGACCATGCAGAGCACGCTGATCTATAGCGTTGCCCCGCCGGAAATGCGCGGCCGCCTGTTCGGCGTGCTGGTCATCTGCATCGGCGCCGGGTTGATCGGCTTCGCCAATATCGGCCTGATGGGCGAGTTATTCGGCGGCTCGGTCGCCATCCGCATCGTCGCCGCCGAAGGCATCATACCGTTGATCCTGATCGGCATCGGCTGGCGTCAGCTTTGGCGCTCCGGCAGCGGCTGAGGGCGAACTTACGCCTGTACTTTTGCGATGCGCTGCTCGATCCAGCGTCCCATGGCCAACAGCTTTTCGTCGGCGTCGCGGCGGCCGACGAGTTGCAGTCCCACCGGCATACCCGATGGTCCGGTGAACGCCGGCAGGGACAGGCAGGGCAGGTACATCAACGTCCATATGCGGTTGAAATAAGAAGGTTCGATCGCCGCGCGGTCGGTCGGCGCCTCGCCCCGCGTGCTCGGCGTAATCAGCACGTCGAATTCGTCGAACAGACCGTCGATGGCCGCACGGGCGCGTTGCGCGGCGGCTTTAGCGTCCTCGTATTGCGCGTCCGAGACATTCTTCGCTTCGCGGATGCTTTTTTGTGCCCAGGCGTTGATCTGGTCGAAGTGATCGCCAACGTCCGCCGAAATGGCGCGGGAATCTTCGGTGCACAGGATGGCCGAGAAATTAGCCATCGCCTGGGAGACTTCGTCGGGTAGCTCGGTGTCGCGTACCGTGGCGCCGGCCCCGGCCAGGATCTCCGCCGCCGCCGCCAGCATGGCGACCGATTCCGGCAGGGCCTCCGGCCACACTTCGGTACGGCACACGCCGATGCGCAAGGCAGCACCGCCGGGCAGGTCGAGCGCGGCGGGCGCTATTCCCAGCGAGGCCGCGCGCATCAGGGCCACATCGTCGAGGCAACGGGCGAACAGGCCCGGCGTGTCGATCGAGGGTTTGGCGTGGCGCACGCCGCCGGCCGGCAGGCCGCCGAAGCTGGTCTTGTAGCCATATATCCCGCACAGCGAAGCGGGCAGGATCACCGATCCGCCGGTTTGCGATCCGGTCGCCAGCGGGGCCATGAAGTCGGCCACGGCGGCCACCGAGCCACTCGACGATGCTCCGGGTGCGCGCTCCAGATCATGCGGGTTGCGCGTTGACGTGGGGACGGGGTTGGCGAACTCGGTTGTCCGGGTCTTGCCGAGAATAACCGCGCCGGCGGCGCGCAGCGCGGCGACCCACTGGGAATCGGCCGCCGGGCGGTGGCCCTGATGGATCGTCGTGCCGTAGGCGGTCGGCATGTCGGCGGTGTCGTAGATGTCCTTGATGCCGACAGGAATGCCGTGCAGCAGACCGCGCGAGGGCTCGCTGTCGCGGGCGCGGGCCTGGGTCAGCGCCAACTCGGGGTCGAGGAAGGCCCAGGCGTCGATATCCGGTTCGCGCGCCTCGATACGGGCCAGGCAGTCGCGCACCAATTGCTCGGACGTGATCTCACCGCTATCGAGCCGGGCGCGGGCCTCGCTCGCGCTCAGCAGGTTCAGCCCGCCGGGACCGGCGTCGGTGAGATCGCGCATGGCGCGCCTACGCGTTGAGGCCGGCCATCAGTTCGGCCGGATCGATGGGGAGCGCGACTTCGGCGCCGCGCTTTGCCGACAGGTCCATCGCCATGGTCAGCACCAGATTGCGGTGACCCTCGGCGGCGGTGGCGTGGGGCGTGCGCTTGCCGTTATAGATGCGGTTGAACCAGGAATTGGTTTCCTCGCGCAACGGCCCCCACAGCTCGCCATCGTACATGTCGCCGGGCGGGAAGCTGGTGAGGAAGTCGACATTGCGCTTGACCTCGATGGTCAGGCCGTCGGGATTGTAGGCCGGGCCTTGCGGGTGCTCGGTGGCCAGGATGACGTCGCGGTGGGTGTCCTCGATATCGATCACGCCCTCGGTGCCGACGATGCCGATTTCCAGCCCGTAGACCGCGCCCGGCCACTCCTTGGGCAGGGCCCAGCAAATGTTCATGGAGAACATCGAGCCGTTCTCCATGGTGAACAGGCCAAACGTCGCGTCCTTGGTGCCGAGCTCCTTCATCACCATCTCGGTCGACCGTGCGTAAACGGACACCGGCTTACCCGCATCGCCCATCAGCCAGAAGGCCATGTCGAGGCTATGAGTGCCCGAGACCACCATCGGCGTCAGGT
>Ga0114950_10001555_pt1 | contig 17301 bp, 14 predicted proteins | sample N075metaG_FD_83503 | JGI IMG/M metagenome (GOLD analysis project Ga0114950, IMG submission 83503) | Deep subsurface microbial communities from Kermadec Trench to uncover new lineages of life (NeLLi) - N075 metaG | ecosystem: Environmental > Aquatic > Marine > Ocean trench > Sediment | place... | reverse complement strand
TATCCCATGGTGACGCGATCGCGTAGATAGTCGAATGCGACCGCCTGGTTCGTGCAGTAGGCAATGTCGCAGGCGTAAATGGCCTGCCGCGCATGCGGATCAATCAGGTCCTCAGCAATCGCCCCGACGCTCAACCCCAATACATTGTAAAGCGGCGACATCAGTTCGCAGTCCCGTCCGGCCAGGTAGTCGTTGACCGTGATGATGTGTACGGGAATGCCGGCCATGGCCGCTGTACAAGCCGGCAACGTAGCCATCAGCGTCTTACCTTCACCCGTTTCCATCTCGGCGGTCATTCCCTGCAGCATCGTCCAGCCGCCCATGATTTGGTTGTCAAAGTGATGCATGCCGAGCGTCCGGCCGGAAAACTCCCGGACGATCGCGAATGCGCGCGCGCAGAGTTCCTCGAGGAGCCCCTGGCGTTGCAACGCATACCGGAGGGCGACGCTGCGATCCCTGAGTTCGACCGTATCGAGTTTTTCGAGTCCTGCAGCTTCGTGATGCACCCGTTCCAAGAAATTTTGCGCCCCGAGCTGGCGGGCACGGTATCGGCGCACAAGGGGACCCGTCATCCGATGCACGGTTGCGTCGAACCAGTTCGGCGCTGTGGAGTCGCGTTCGGGATAGGATCCCAGCGTTCTGCCCGGCCGGAGTATTTCCCTAGACATTGAATTGCCTGAGCAACAGTTGGCGGACCCGCCGGTACCACTGCAAGCCGAGCGGCTCCGTGCCGTGATCGAACCTGACGTAGGTGCGCCCGCCGAGACGCTCGACGGGAGCATCGAACGTCAATTCGATATGAAACACCTGTTCCAACGTCCGCGTACCCGACCGGTCGCCAGGATCGATGGCCAGCAACCCGCCGCCCATGGTGCCGAGCACGGCGCTTGGAATGCGATGGGAGGCCAACGGGATTTCGCGGCTGATCGTCGCGGTCAGGGGTTTGTCGAGTCGCTCGGCCAGCCGGATGCTCACCGATTCCGTCCGGTTTCTGATCAGGCCGATGTCGGCCTGGGTCACCGCGACCCGGACGGTGCCCGTGGAAAGGTCCGCAACGAAGCCGATCAGATCTCCACGGCGCGCGAAGCGGCCGACCAGATCCTGCGACCGATCCAGGAGGAAGAGCCCCCTCGTCGGACTGCGGATCACGAGTTTGTCGAGTCGCTCGCGGGCAAGTGCGAGATCAGCTTCGATCGTCGTGATCTCCTCGAGAAGAATATCCGCCTCGAATTGTTTTTCGGTTCTGAGCGACTGGTACCTTGCTCGGGCGCCCGCCAATTCGGCCACGAGGATGTCAACCCTTACGCTCAGGACGGGATCGGTCATCTCGAGCAGGACATCGCCTGGCTCGGCGAGCGAGTAGGGTTTGGCGACGAGACGTTCGATGATGGCGTCGGTTTCAGCCCTGATTTCCGAATTTTCGGGCGCCCAGACGACGCCTTCGGTTGCTGTATACAACGGATATGGTGCAACGAAGAGCAGCAGGCCCATGCCCGTAAGCACGGCTGCCGTCATGCCGACAGCCCGCACGCGGTGGCCCCGCAGCTGCGGGTTATCCAACAGGAATACGACTCCCTTGACGATCGGGAAAATGATCTGCGTTGTTGCCGCCCAGCCCGCGAGAATCACGCCGACTACGAAAAATTTTCCGGCAATAAACACAATGATTCCAACCATGATGCAGATTCGAAATATGTTCGAAGCAATGGCGTAGTTGAATAGCCAGAATCGTTCACCGCCGTTCGCGGCCGGTGACACGGCCTTGGCCAGGCCGCCGACGTAACGCCGGAACAGGTAACCGAGGTATTCCCGCGAACGCGTTGCAAGGTTCGGTACGTCGATGGCGTCGGCCAGGATGTAGTACCCGTCGAAGCGCAGCAGCGGATTGCCGTTGAATAATATGGTGGAGACGCCGCCGATCAGCATGACATTGAAAGCCATCGCCCGAACGACTCCGGGTTCCACGGATAACCAGACGAACAGCGCAAGTGCGGCGAGCAAGACTTCGACCATGATCCCGGCCGCGGCGATGAACATACGATGGTATTTGTTCGGCAGTGCAGCCGACGCCGATGCGTCCACGTAGGGCATTGGAATCAACACGAGCAGCATGACGCCCAGGGCGTGCACTTCGCAGCCCCGGTGTTTCGCCGCGAAGCCGTGACCGAGTTCGTGGAGGATTTTGACGACCGGGTAAAGCAACCAGATGAAAAACAGGTTCTGCGCCGTCAGCACGCGGTCTGCAAGGTTCTCCGTCAAGTCGGGCCAGTGCGAGCCGGCCAGGACCAAGGCGGTGGTGACGGTGCCGAGCCAGATGAAGAATCCGAACCATCCGATGAATGGGCTGACATAGGGCATCCAGCGTTCGAGAAAACGGTCCGGATTGATCAGCGGGATGGTTATCGAAAACGGACTCGCGAACCGTTGCCGGAGCTTTTTCATGCGGCGCAACTGGTAACGGCGAAACAGTTCACGGGTATCCGATGGCGTGTCGGCCTTCAGCACGTCGGCGGCATGTAACCGGGCCAGGAGTTCGATGGCCTCTTCCTGGGTCGGCGCCTCATCCCCGAACGCATCCTCGGTCAGGTCCCAGACTTCCTGCACACTGCGCTTGCCGTCCATGAGCGCCAGAAAATGGTGCGCCGCCGGTGTGAAGCGATGCGATCGGCCTGACGCGTGATCCTGGAGAATGAAGGTCGTCACGCCACGATACTGGTGCCGATGAATCTCTGTATGGCGACGGAGCGTGGGTCGCAGACTCGCGACGCGATACCACAGGGGGCTGAATAACTCGGTGGTCATGGCTCACGCCGTCACGGCGTCCAGGTCCAGGCCAGGAGGCGGAACCAGTCGATCAGATTATGCGACCAGATCCAGATCAGTCTTCGCTGGCCGATATCGATCTTGCCGATCCCTTCCATGCCGGGCCGGAGACGCTGTGGATGGTGTTCGAGCTTCGCCTCGACGGCAAAGAAATTACGCCCCTCGGTGGCGGTCGCGACCGGCGTAATGCGTTCGATTGCGAATGGCAGGTACTCGTCCGGAAAACCGACCAGCGCGAGTCGGCCGGTCTGGCCCGGGCTTAGACGCCGTACGTCACGCTCGTCCACTTTGAGCATGACCCGGTAAGAGTCCAGAGGTGCGATCTCGAACAGCGTATCGCCACGCTGGACCGGGGTGCCGAGCGATTGGCTCAGATCGCCTGAAATGATGATCCCGTTCATGGGCGAGACAGCGCGCGTATGTTCGAGGTTCTGAGCGGTCAGCGCGAGCCGGGCTGAGGCTTGATCCAGTTGCGCCCTCAGTATGCTGACGCGAGTGCTGTCGAGCTCGGACATAGCCTGGCGGAATTCCCGCTGCAGTTTCGCCTTTGCACTCACGCGCTCACGGAGTTCGAGCTCGAGATCCTTGTCGTCGAGCCGTGCCAAGACCTGGCCTTTCTCGACGATGTCGCCGGCACGTGCGGTCGCCTCCTTTATGTAGCCATCAACCGGCGCCACGACAACCCGCTGCACTGTTCCTTCGAGCACGGCCTCAGCCGTAACCCGGTACTCGCCGTTCGCGGTCGCAAGGAATGCGACGGCACACAACACAGCGGCGGTTCCAGTCTTGAGCATCAGGTGGCCAGGGTGTGTGAACTTGCCGAGCTGCTGTGTCCACGCCGCCGATAATTTTGCGCCGAACCACCGGTCGTGAAGATATTTTTCGTACAGAATGGGCCCGATCAGGGAGATCACCGTTTCGCACAGCGTGACCGTTTTGCGGTTCAAAGCCCGCTCGCCTTCGTGTTCGAAGGTCGCCGCGCCGACGAGGGCGCCGTCCCGCGAAATTGGAATCGTACAGACCGAGCCGCCAGCGGTCATTTTAGCCAGTTCCTCGTGACAGCGGGTCGCAATGAAACTCTTCTTGTCATTGGTCGGGTAAACGATCGTGGTGTCCTGGCCAATCGCCTCATCCATCGTGTTGCCGATCGCGCGCGTCAGACGCAATTTCGGGTTCAGGGTAGCCGTGCCCGACATCGCGCGAACCTCGACGCGGTCACCGCGTACGAATCCGAGGCTTACGCGTTCGCATCCGAGTTGCGTCGCCAATCTTGTTACGGTGGAACTCACGGCTGCTTCGAAGTGGGTATGCTCGATGCTCGCCGCCACCAGGTCGACGACGGCCAGTGCGGGCGAATCGTCCGCGGCCGACTTTTCTCGCATGAGCAGTTCCAGCCAAACCGTATTCTGCGCAAGAGTCTTCGCCGCCGCTCGTTGCTCGATCTGCGGCCGTGCCGTAAATTCCACGGTGACCACGCCGGCCAATTCTTTCTCCCGCAATATCGGGACCGCGATGATGTCACCTTTCTGCTGCGCGGCTTCCGGCGCCGAATCTTTTGCCCGCACAACGATACGACGCTGCTGGAGTGCCGATGCGGCTGCGTTCGACAGTCCGGGCGTCGATGCTGCCGCATCAGGCCAGGTGGCCGCCGGAAGCACCGGGCCGGCCCGCGGATCACCAAGCAGCACAATTGCTCGCCGCGATCCGACAAGCAGCTGGCACTGTAAATCGAGCCACGACTGAATTAGGTTTGCGGCGTTGTTGAGCATGCTTCATCCGCACAAAACCGATTCAAGATAATGGAAGTGACACTATTAAGATGTGAAACACGGCACAATGCTTGTCGAGCTTTCTGGTATAACGACCCGAGACGGCGCGCGCCTTTATTCTGTCGCGCGCGCCTTTATTCTGTCGGGTAGCAGTCAGTTGTACACGAACTTTCGCACCAGAATGAAATTGGTGGTGGAGGCTATCGCCGAACCGACCATAAGTGCTAGAAGTGGTGCATCGTTGAACGGTCCGTAAAGCACGAGGATGGTATAGGTCCCCAAATTGATGGCCGCTCCCAGGCTCTGTATGACCACGTATCGTGTAAAGCTCGAATGGCGAACAGATACCCCGAAGGTGTAGCGAGCGTTCAAAAGAAACGTGATTGAGATGGCAGCAAGAAACGAGACCACCCGACTGCCAACCAAGCCAGTGTCAGTCTCTCCGAGATCCAACCCGTAGATCAGGAACGCCAGCACACCCACGTCGGTGATAAATCCTGCAAGGCCAACCTGCAGGTACCGAAATATCTGTCCACCAATCTCCGTGCGGAAATCTGTCACAGACGCGAGGTGCTCATTTGGATTCCTGATTGGCGTATCCATTTAGATCGGTCACTGATCATCCACTGGGAGCAGTCGCCGCCGCACGACGGCGCACCTCCAATTCCGTGACGATCTGCCCGTGACGTTCGCGATTTAGGTGATGCTTGCTATAGCACCACACGGACACCACCGCGAAGCCTGCAACGATTGGACCGTACACCAGACCGAGCCACATCAAAGTTTCCGCTGGAACATCCGCCGCCGTCTGAATCTCGACCCCTCGAGGCCAGTTGATCAGATCCAGCGCGATACCACCGAGCACGCTGCCCATGCCCGTCGTGAACTTGCCTGAGAACGAGATCGACGCAAAGAAAATACCCTCTTGACGTTTGCCGGTGACGAGTTCGTGCTCGTCCACGATATCTGCCACCATGGAACCGAACGTGATCATCGCCTGCACCACCCCGGCACCTTGCGCAAACTTGAAAATCACCAGGGTCCACAGGAGCGTGTCTGTACCATTCTCCGGAAACCACCCCAGCAACCTGAGGACTACCGGTAAGATCTGCAACATCGCCCACCAACCGGTACCGAACACGACGGACGGTTTTTTATCGAAGATCTCGTTGAGTTTCCGCGCAAACAGGGCCCCGATGAGGGCGCCCCCTGGATAAGCCATGAAGAATGCAATGTTCTCCCGGCTCGACAGCTCCCAAAAATAGGTGTTCATGTGCAGATTCAGCGCGCTGTCCACACCAACCATCATGAAGACGATCAGCACGCCGGCGAACAGCCACGCGAACGAACGATTCTTCAACGCCTGGCTGATCTCGTCGGCCGTGCGAATCAGCAGTTTCTTGGTGCTCAGTCGTTCCGGTGATCCGGTTGGCTGTGCGAGACGCGGAATCTGTGCCTGGGTACCCCAGGCAGAGACCACGATGGAAACGACCATCATCACTCCACAGGCCATGGCAAATGGACTGTACGCGGACGCTCGGAACTGACCGCGTGGAAACTCGCTGCTGGCGTAGAAAAACAGCCCGAACCCAATCAGGTAAACCACCAGATTGCCGAACGTGGAGAAAAATTGGCGGAAGGCCACCACTGTGGTCCGCTCGTCGAAGTTGGAGGTGAGCTCCGCACCGAGCGCGATGTGCGGTACATGGTACAGAGTCATGGCCGCGCGGGTAAGAATGGCAAAGGTCAGCAGCCATAGAAATAGACCCAACTGACCGAGCTCGGGGGGGCTGAAAAGAAAATAAAACGCTATTGCGAGCGGCAGCGCAGAGGCATACATGAACGGGTGGCGGCGTCCGAGTTTCGATCGCCAGTTGTCGGATAACGAGCCGGCCAACGGATCCGTCACGGCATCGAACATCAGCGCGATGCCAACGGCCAACCCGACATAGGTGCCAGGTAGTGCAAGTACCTGGTTGTAGTAGAAGAACAGAAAGACACCGAACGCACCGTTCTTCACCCCTTCGCCCGCCTGACCAAACCCATAAGCGAATTTGGTACCAAGACCGAGCTGATTCGCCCCGCTGCGCTCGCTCAACCGCCTTTTTCCCTCTGGTTGCATCCGCCCCGGATGATCGTTTCTCCCCTGCAGTGGGTCAAGGTAACATCCTTCGAACCTCGAAGGAGCGTGAGCGTGTCATCAGCACCCATCGTCTGTCCCGAAAAATCCGTGCAGGAAGCGTGGATCGACTACAACGGCCACATGAACATGGCGTTCTACAATCTCGTTTTCGATCAATGCCTGGACTTCGTCTTCGACGAGCTGGGTATAGGGGCCGAGTACATAAAAACCCAAGGTGGTTCCTGCTTCACCCGGGAGATTCACGTGAACTACCTCGCCGAGTTGAGCCTCGGCGACCCGATTCGCGTGACATTTCAGCTGCTGGACTGGGACGCCAAGCGTCTGCACTACTTCGAGGAGATGTACCACGCCGGGGAGGATTACCTCGCGGCCACTTCAGAACAGTTGGCTCTGCATGTGGATATGCACAGCCGTCGGACCGCCCCGTTCCCCGACGAAATACAGTCACGGCTGGCCGAGCTGATGAAAGCCCACCGCGACCTGGCCGTGCCGGAACAGGTCGGCCACGTCATCGGCATTCCGAGCTAGCCCCCGGTGATCTCCAGCACCGCGTGGCCGTGATGCTCGCGGCCAAATTCGTCTCGCGCCCTGACGGCCACGGTATAGGTACCCGCCTTGATATCGTCTGGCAGGTCGGCGCTGAATATGTGCGATGAAGGTGTCGCCTGCACCCAGGATTTCTTGGTTTTCGGATTACGCGCAAATACTTCGAGCATGTAAGGATCAGCTCGCCTTACGCGCCGCATTGGCAGGAAGTCGCCATCCTCGATGCGGAACTCCACCACCGATTTAGGCCCACCGTCGAACAGGTTCACGAGGATCTCGGCCGCGGGTACCTGATCTTCACTGAAGCGAGAATCGAAAAGCGCACCGGCGCGAAAGTCGCGCATGCCATCAACCCGTAAACCGTGATGAACCACGTCGAACATGATGCGCATCTGGTAGTCTGCCGAGTAGCCGGCCGCTCTGTAGCTGATGGTCAGATCCGTGCCGTCTACCTTCAGCACATGGTACCCATTCGGCGTTCCATCGCGTTGATCGCTGGTCGGAATCCCGCGCGGATCGAACGGTCCGCTCCACCAGGACCCCGACACCGTGGCCAGCACGTGATGATGAAGTTCGCCAGGTCCGCGAAAGCCATCGCCCTCGCCAAAATAACGATGCTCGGTGGTGTGGGTGTGGCCCGCTACGGCGTACAGGTTCGTCCTGCCGGCAAGGAGCTTGAACAACTCACGACGATCCGCCGTGTTCACCCCTGCCCCATCGTTCATGTATGTCGCCAACGGTGCATGCATGCCCATGAAAATCAGTCGGTCCTCGGGCACGTGTTTAAGCTCTTCCTTCAACCAGGCCAGCTGCCGTTTACCAAAGTTGGCGATGTAGCCGCCGTTGCCGCGTACGTCCCCGGGGTCGCTTTCACCGTTGCCCCGATACTCGATGTTGTCGAGCACGACAAAAAGCGCATCGCCGAACTCGAACGCATAGTAGGGCGGGCCGAAATAACGCTTGAAGGTTTCCAACGCGTAGCGGTCATCTGCCGCCAGAAGGTTGATTTCGTGGTTGCCTGGCACATTGTACCAGGGGATTCCGAGTTTGCTGACCAGCGCGTTGTAACGCGGAAACAGCGACATGTCATCGAACATGATGTCGCCCATGGTCATGCCGAAGCTGGCGCTGGTGCCTATGAGCTCCGCGATCACATCGTCTCTGATGAAATCCAGTTCAACTTCCGTCTGCGGCTGGGTGTCTGCAAACAAGATGACCTCGAAGCGACTTGGCTCATCACGTTTGCGCAGCGGAAAGTTGATCGCCTCGGGCAGCGGCCCGGTAGGTTCGATACCCGGATAGCGTAAACCCTGGGGGGACCCATCGGGTTGGTGGATGTAGTAGAACTGGGGAATTTGATGGGCATTCACCGGCGTTGCGTAGCCGCGCGGCTTGGTGATGAAGATGACGGCTTCCTCGGGCACATCCAGCTCGTAGTCGCCAGCGTCGTCTGTGACAACCACATCCACGCCGTTGGAAACCCGTACGCCAGCAATACCAGGCTCTCCCGGCTCCCACGTACCGCTGTAGTTGAGATCCTCGAATACCCTACCGGGGATCAACGTTGCCGCGTGTACAATCGCGCCGCACAGGATCAAGAACAGACCTGCGGCGCACAGTTTGGCCACTGCCCTAGTAACCTTCCAACTCACCATATCGATTTCTGTGATAGTTGACGTCGCCAAATGTCTGCTCCGTGACCGCTGCGCGTTTGATGAAAAAACCGATATCGAATTCGTCGGTCATACCAATGCCGCCATGCATCTGAATCCCTTCCCGCGATACCAGATGAAACGTTTCGCCCACCTTGGCTTTGGTGAGGCTGGCAAGCTTCGCCACTTCGTCGCCATCACGAGCCTCGTCGAGTGCCGTCAAGGCTTCCAGTACGCAGGATTTAGCTAGCTCGACCTCGCAGAACATGTCTGCGGCCCGGTGCTTGAGCGCCTGGAACGAACCAATTGGGACGCCGAACTGCTCGCGCTCCTTGAGATACTTGATGGTGCGCTCAAAACACTCCTGCAAACTGCCGAGCATCTCGGCACACAAGCCAATTCGAGCGATGTCGAGGGTGGGGTCGAGAACGTCCGCACCCTTATCCACCTCCCCGACGATGGCATCGGCCCCCACCCTGACAGCACTGAGCTCCACATCTGCCGCATTGCGGGAATCCACCATTCTGGCGCGAGTCACCGTGACGCCGTCGGTCCCCGCATCGACCAGAAACAGGCTGATGCCTTCACGATCCCCGGCAGATCCCGACGTCCGCGCAACAACCAGGAGCTTGTCCGCGACATGCCCGTCCAGCACAAACGTCTTGCTGCCATTCAGGACGAACCCGTCTCCTGCGGCTTCGGCGGTCGTCGCAATCGCATAGGGGTTGTGACGATGAGATTCTTCCAACGCCAGCGCCATGAGCAGTTCGCCAGCGGATATCCGTGGCAACAGCTCGCTTTTCTGTGCTTCGCGGCCGCCGATGTTGATTGCCGTGCCCACCACCCAGACGGTCGCAAACAACGGGCTTGCAGCCAGCGTCCGGCCCGTCTCCTCGGTGACCACGCCCAGGCCCTTGTAACCGAACGCAAGGCCGCCGTACTCCTCAGGCCAGGGAATACCTGCCCAGCCAAGGCCTACCATGGCCTCCCAGGTGGCGCGATCAAAGCCATCGGCGGCGTCTTCATCGCGCAGCTTGCGCAACTGTGCAATGGGCGCGCGGTTGGTACAAAAGTCCTTGGCGCTGTCTTTGAGCATGTTCTGCTCTTCATTCAGGATCATCGGCATGCGTTCCCCCGGGCCGGCCACTGTCGCTCGAACATTCAATACAATCAGAGTCCCGCGGCGGCTGTCAATCAGACCGGCTGCTGGGAGCGCAGCAGCCGCAAACACAGGGCTCACGCCGACCCCGATCAGTTTACGTATTGCTTACAAGTGATACAAAAGGCTCGCAGCACCGCGCAATCTTCGCCAATACACTGGCTGGGACTTCCAAGAACCGACAATGAGAATAGAAGTGAAATCCCTCGCGCCGCTAGCCGCTGTACTGATGATGCTGCTGTGGGCGCCGGTATCCGGCGCAAACTCAGACGCGCTCAATTCAACCTCTGAAGAAAGTACCAGCGTGTTCGAGTCAGCATACGGATCGGCGCCGGGCGAGGATTCCTCACCCGCCGGTAGGATTCCGGCCTCCGCGCAAACCAGCCACGGGTTCTCAGAAACCCTTCAGAGCCTGTCGCCCTTGCCGGTGCTGGCGCTCGGCATTCTCGGCTTGTTCTGGGTTCGCAAGCACACCGCCGAACTCTAGTGCAACGCACATTGCACGCACCTTAGGTCCCCGACTGCAGGACCAGTGTGACGCCGCGCCTTGCCGTTGTTGCCAAGAGCGCCCGCTCCGTCACCGTGGTGGGATCTCGCAGCCAGCTTTCCGCCCGCTCCAGTGTAGGGAACGCCAACATCAGCACCCGATTCCACGGCCACTGATCTTCGAGGTCTTCTACTTCTCCGTCCCAGATCAGGGTACCGTCATACGACGCCAGGTTACCGAGCAGGTGCCGAATCATCGCCTGCATGGAATCCTTTTCCGAATCCACCGTCAGGAGGCTGAGCACGGTCGCGCGTTCGCCCGCAAGCGCATCGGGCGGCATGCTGGTTCCGAGCAACATGCGCGATACCGCAGGGTGGGCATCGACGATGGCCCGATAGCGGCTGCTCGTGAACATCTCCACGAAGTCTCCACCACGGGGAAACTCGAAGAGTTGCACGTGCTGCCATTCGTCCTGTACGCGCCCCTGGGCAACCTGAATCGTGAGGGCCTGCCACAACAGCTGACCTCCATCGCTGACCACGAGCTCCGCAAGGTCCGACCGGTAGCTCGAGCGATACTCAATCGCATGTTCGCCCGACTCGAAATTCAAAAGGTAATACGGGGCATTCCGGCGTTCCTCATCGATTGCCAGACTCACCAGATTGGGGCCCACAATCCAGGTACCCAGAAGTCCCACAACTACCAGCACCAGTAGGAACGCGAGGAATCCAGCCAGAGAACGGTTCACGGCTCAACCTTATCAACAATTCCAGCCGGAATGATAAACCAAGCCCAGCCCAACGTTGCTCTCGCGCGCAGTTGCTGTAAATTCCCATCAACAACATCATCTGAATGGGAGGCATCGATGTACCAGGACATTCTCTACGCCGTTGACGACCCGGTCGCGGTCATCACCATGAACCGGCCCGACAAGCTCAACGCATTCACTGCGCGAATGCTGGCGGAGATCCGTCACGCGCTAGCTGCGGCGGAAAAGGATGAACAAGTAGTCGGCATCGTGCTAACCGGCGCAGGACGTGGATTCTGCGCCGGCATGGACATCGGTAGTCTGGACGACATGTCTTCCGGGGCGCAGGGAGAGCGCGAAGACCTGTCGAGCCTGGCCGCCGACGTCGGCGACCCGGCCATGGGAGAAAACTTCACGGTCACCTACTCATACCTGCTTTCGGTGCGTAAGCCCCTGCTCGCAGCCATCAACGGCGCCTGTGCGGGGCTCGGTTTTGTCTTTGCGATGCTCGCCGACATGCGCTTTGTCGAGCGCAATGCGAAGTTCGCCACGGCGTTCTCGCAGCGCGGCCTCATTGCCGAGCATGGGGTGAGCTGGATACTGCCGCGGCTGATCGGCACCGGCAGGGCGCTGGACATCCTCTGGAGCTCACGAAAATTCGACGGTGAAGAGGCCGAAAGACTCGGCATCGCCGAGCGGCTGGTCGAGTCCGGCGAATCATTGACCGAAGCATGCAACTTCATCAAGCAGCTGGCTGCAAGCGTCTCGCCCACGTCACTGAAGATCATGAAGGCTCAGGTGTATCGACATCTGAACATGCCCCTGGGCGAGGCCATGAGCGAGACCAACGAATGGATGGCGGAAAGTTTGCAACAACCAGACTTCAAGGAAGGTGTGCGATCGTTTATCGAGCGGCGTCCGCCGCAGTTCAAGCGGATGAGCATCTGAACACGAGCGATCAGAGGCGGAGAGCAAATTCATGAATAGATTCATTGCACTTTTCGTCGCAGCCGATTCACTCCCCCTTCGCCAAGCATCGAATACCCATCAAAATTGAGAGTCCCAAAACGATGATCGACATAATTACTACAGACCAACGCACGCAGGACTGGCCCGAGCTGGTAGACGCCCTGAACCGACTGCTGCGCCTGCGCACAACACCGATCGGCATGAAACTCTTTACGAGCAAGGCCGAGATGGAGGCCATTGCCCGAATCCGCCGACCGAAAGACATCCATACCACCGACCAGATCGTCGGCCAGGCGTCACGCAACGGCTGGACCGTGGGCATTACCGCCGAAGATCTCGTAGGTGCCCAATGCAGTACGGTGATCGGTCTGCATCCGCGCAGCGACGAATGGCTTTCGGGCGATCGTATGGCCGGTGTGTGGTTCGAAAATCTCGAAGAAGCCAGCGCCCACCAACATGCCATGGATGTCGCTCCGTTTGGGCAATACCAGGCAATGGCCGTCAGCCCACTGGCGAGCGGCCGTCTGGACCCTCCCGACATCTGCCTGATTTACGCAACCCCCGCACAGATGATTCTGTTCATCAACGGTTTGCAATGGACGGGCTACAAGAAGCTCGAGTGGGGCTGCGTGGGCGAATCGTCCTGCGCCGACTCCTGGGGCAGAGCGCTGGCCACCGGCGAGCCGAGCTTGTCGATCCCCTGTTTCGCAGAGCGTCGCTATGGCGGCGTGATGGAGGACGAGTTGCTCATGGCGCTGCCACCGTCGTTTCTGCCAAAGATCATCAGTGGCATGGAACACCTCTCGCGCAACGGGCTGCGCTATCCGATTGCGCCATACGGGGTCAACAACGACGTGCGCGCGGGCATGGGCGTCAGCTACGGCAACTGACATGGAACTCTACGCCGCCACAGACCCATTGCGCGCCGCAGCCCTTCGGAGCGGGGCGCCACCTCCAAGCAGCGCGGAATCAGCATCGGATCCGCCGTGCAGGCCCTAGCGGTCCTCAGCGCAGCGACGCACCCAGAATGTCGCGGGCGATGATATGACGCTGCACTTCGCTCGGACCCTCACCGATTCGCCGGATGCGCATCTCCCGGTACCAACGCTCAAAGGGAAAATCCTTGGTTACACCGTAACCGCCGAACATCTGCATGCACCGATCCACGACTCGCGATCCAGCCTCCGTTGCAACGAGCTTCGCCATTGCCGCCTCCTTTCGGAACGGCTCGCCCAGATCTGCTTTGTGCGCGGCTTCCAGGGTAAGCCAGGTAGCTTGTTTGATATCCACCTCGTTGTCGACCAGCATCCATTGAATCCCCTGACGAGACGACAAAGGCGCCCCAAATGTTTCCCGCTGCGGCACGTACTCCAAAGCCATCTCGTGCGCCTTAACAGCGACCCCAACGCAACCGGCGGCATACGGGATGCGCTGGCGGGTCAATCGATCGTTGGCAATTGCAAACCCTTTGTTCACCTCGCCAAGCACATTCGCGTGCGGCACACGCATATCCTCGAACGCTAGCTCCGTCGCATAGCGAGCCGCCCGCAGCGTATGGATGACGCGCCGCACGTGAAAGCCCGGCGTGTCGGTATCGACGATGAAGCAGGTGACGCCGTCACGCCCTTTGTCAGCGTCCGTGCGCGCGAACACCAGGCCGAAGTCGGCCTTGTCAGCGCCACTGATGAACATCTTGCTGCCGTTGATCAGCCAATCATCACCATCGCGCTCAGCCTTGGTCCGTATCGCGCGTGCGGGATCGCTACCGCCCGAGGGCTCGGTGAGCGCAAAGAATCCGCGCTTTTCTCCGCGCAGGGTCGGATATAAATACCGCTCTTTCTGATCCTCAGTGGCTTCGAACAGCTGGACCAACCCCGCGCCGCCAAAGACGCCGTAACAAGGCGCATACAACCCGGCACGATGCTGGCTCATTTCGATGGCGATGAGGGTGCGTGTTATCAGGTCTATCTCGGGCCCACCATATTCCGGGGGAATGTCCAGACCGTACAAGCCCATGGATTTGGTCAACTCGACCAGCCGCGCCTTGTCGTCGGGTTCCAGCTCATCTGCATCCGGGTCCAGGTTCAGCTCTAAGGGCAAAATCTCCTCACGCACGAACCGCCGCACCATGCCGACAATGAGCGATTGTTCTTCTGATAGACCAAGATCCATGGTTATCCCCCCAGTTCCAGCTTCACACCATCTTCACCCCATCTTCGTAGGAAGGGGACTCAACCGTCCGAGCCCGGGAACCGGATCGTTGTGGGCGGGCAACGTTCCGTAATCCGCCTGATGCAGCATGAGCAGTTCCTGATAACGGGTGAGGTATGCGGTGGTGATCTCTACCCGGTATTGCGTCGCGGCGGGGACTCGCTCACGCGCGTTTTCCACCTCGCCACGCAAACCAAACCTGCTGCGCCCACCCGCGTAGGCGATCAACAGCACGTCACCGGCATCATCGCCAAGCTGATAGACGCCAAGCTGGCCCGACAACCGGCTCGCCGCATCCAGTGGCAACCAGGGTTTGCTCAGCCGAATGCCCATCAGCCGGCCTTTTTCTTCGGCATGAGAGAGATCTCCATCGGCGCAAGCTGCTCCATGTCCACATCGATGAGGTAGGGTCCTTCGATTGCCATTGCGAGTTCCAGGGCCGCATCGAACCCGGCCACAGTACCGATGCGCTGACCCGGCACGCCCATGCTCGCCGCCATCTCGACAAAGTTCATCTTGCCGAGATCCGTTTCGTTGATGCGACCAAAGCGGTTGTTCTGCAACCACCGCAGCACGCCGTAGCCGGAGTCATTGAATACGCAGATCACCAGCGGCACCCGGTATTGGGCCGCCGTGGCAAGCTCCGTGGCGTGAAACATGAACCCACCATCACCGTGAATGAGCAACGACCGACGGCCCGTTGCGATGGCAGCACCAACCGCAAACGGCAAGCCGGGGCCTATGGCGCCCGAGGCCGGATTGATCGAGGTGCGCGGCTCATACACCGGGAACAACTGGTTGCCGAAGTTGTAGGCCGCAATGGTCGTGTCGCGAAGCCACAGCCCATCGCGCGGCAGCTTGTCGCGCATGCAATCCATGATGGCCGCATAGTCCGGGCCTAAGCGCCTGCGCATCCGGGCGCGCACGCCAGCCCGGGCTTCCCACACCGTGTGGTTGAATTGCGCGTCGTTGGCGGAGATGTCTGCATCGGCCAACGCGATGTTGATCGCATTCAGGGCAAGCCCGGCATCGGCAACCATGCCAAGCTCAGCGCGATGGGTGCGGCCAATGACGCTGGGATCGATATCAATCTGAACGAGCGCTCCGGGCGGCGTGAATCGCGCTCCCTGGCCATTCACGCCGACGGCAAACCTCGTGCCAATGGCGAGCGTCAGATCCGCATCGGCAATGGACTGGAATATTCCCGCACTCTGATAGTAGTTGCCCACGCACAGGGGATGATCCTCGGCAATCGAGCCACGCCCATTCACGCTGGTGATGACCGGCGCATCGAGCCGCTCGGCAAGGCCGGTCAACGCCGCCCCGGCGTTCCCCGCAATCACCCCACCACCGGCAATGATTACCCGCCGCCGGGCGGATCTGATGCGATCCACCAGCGCATCAAGATTCTGCTTGGCCGGCCCAAAGGGAGGTACCTCGGGTAGCGCGACGCTGATTTTTTCCGCATCCGCGTATTGCAGATCGATCGGGATCTCCAGCACCCCGGGGGCACCACGACCGGTATGCATATCCTGCACCACCGCGCCGAACGCCGGTGCCAGCTGGCTCACGTGACGGGGACTTTCCACCCTCCGGCAGACAGTCTGCAGCATGGGCACCTGGTTTTCAGCCTCGTGGACGTACCCAAGGCTCTTGCCGTAGAAGCCGGTCTCCACCTGACCGGTGATCACCAGAACCTTCGAAGAGGCGTACTGAGCTTCGTACAGGCCGGTGACGGTGTTGGCCGTTCCTGGGCCCGTGCTCGCTATCATCACCCCCATGCCGCCCGTCGCGCGAGCGTATCCGTCCGCGGCATGGGTTCCCGCCTGCTCGTGGCGCACATCGATGATCCGGGTTCTGCCCAACCGGTTGATGGCATCGAAAATCGGCATGTTGTGAATGCTGACGATGCCGAATACGTGAGCGACATCCAGATCCGCAAGCCCTTGGGCGATCAGATCGGCGCCGCTGTAACTCATGCAGCAGCCTCCAGGGTTGCCAGATCAATCTGATACAGCTCGGCTACGTTGTCACACAAAATGGCGCGCTTCTGCTCGGCGGTAAGGTGCGTGGTCTGCTCGGCAAGCATTTCCTGAGACCGCGGCCAGGTGGAATCGCTGTGCGGGAAATCGTTGGCCCACAACAGCCGCCGCCAGTTCATCTCGTTGACCAATTTGAACGCGACCCAGTCATCCTGGAACGTGGTGTAGATGTGATCGCTGAAGTACTCCGAGGGCAGCCTTGAGAGCTCAATCCCCTTGGCAAGCCAGTTCCGGTGCCGGGTGTAGGCATGATCCATGCGATACATGTAGTGCGGCACCCAGCCAGCGTCAGCTTCCACGCAAACCACCTTCAGCTCGGGATAACGATCAAACACCCCGCCAAAAATCAGCGTGCCCATGATGTCCTGATTGCCACGGATGATGGCCAGAAAGCTGTTGATTCGCGGCCCTCGCACCCGTGCTGAGCCGCGGGTGGTCAGGATGTGGAACGACAGCGGCAGCTCGAGCTCGATCGCGGCCTCCCATACCGGGTTGTAGATTTCGGAATCGTAGTCCTCCTCGGCCGGATCGCCGGGCATCATTACCCCGCGCAACCCGTGAGCCTTGATGGCGTGCAGATCGGTTACCCCTTCGGCTGGACTGCGCATGGCGGTTTGACCGCACCCCAGCAGGCGGCTGGGATTGCTCGCGCAGTATTTGGCTATCCAGCGGTTGTAGGCGTCGAAACAGGCCTTCTTGTAGTCGAAGTCTTTGTGGTTGCACAGGAGCATGCCGACGGTGGGATAGAGGAT
>Ga0114950_10001554_pt1 | contig 17311 bp, 15 predicted proteins | sample N075metaG_FD_83503 | JGI IMG/M metagenome (GOLD analysis project Ga0114950, IMG submission 83503) | Deep subsurface microbial communities from Kermadec Trench to uncover new lineages of life (NeLLi) - N075 metaG | ecosystem: Environmental > Aquatic > Marine > Ocean trench > Sediment | place... | reverse complement strand
GGAGGCGTAGGTCCATCATCACGACGAGCCCGGCGAACATCGCCAGCGAGATGAGGTGGATCGTCAGCAAGACCGGGAAGGCGTAGAGCGACTCGCGCATGGCGATGCTGCTTGGGAATGCGTGCACCCACTCGAACAAGCTACGCAGACTCATGGGCTCATCCACAAGGCGAGGTATGACCCAGCGCCGTCGGTTTGGACACCGACTACCAGGCTGATGTCAGACGTTAGGCAAACGGTCAAGGCGTGCAGCGTGGTTCCGCATCGCGATACACCTCGTGGCAGAAAAAACACGAGTCTGCGACGTCGTTGGTGGCGTCACTCGCGGCTTCTTGATTTCTGGCCCGCGCCGCGACCAACATGACGTCCGCCGCGTCCTTCAGCCCCTGTGTGAACTGGGCCCAATTGGGCTGTGACAACGGCACCTGCCGACCGTTCTCGCAACGGCGTCCGGGGATCGTGATGAGGTTGGCCGCCTCGCCCAAGGCGATCGCCGCGTTCTCGATCATCTGCCATCCCCCGTAGATGCCGGAGAACCTCGCCGTGGCACCTCCCCCCGCGGCCACTGGCGGCGGATTGTCGGGATCGATCGACTGGACGTCGAACAGGATGTTGGAATTCGGGAACAGGATGCCCCGCATCACCTGCGCAAGGGTGCCCATGGGTTCGGGAGCGGGCAGGTCTGCCGTGCTCGCGCTCGCGCACGCGGTGAGCAACAGTACAAGAGCGGTGCCGACGAATCGCATATCACACCTTTCGAGGAAGACCATAGTGAACAGGCGTTGGAACGCCTGCAACAAATCGGCGGCGGGACTTGCTGAACGACGAGCGGTTTCAACCTTGTGGGAGTCGTGGTGGTTGTCAATAGCCGCTCGACGACTCGAGCTTATGGGTCCGGTGAAGTGCAAAAAAAGCCTGCATCGACCCTCAGCCGCCACCGGTTTGGGCGCCGGGACGGAGCGTCTCGAGCGCGTACGTCGCATGACAACCGGTGCAGACGGCGTAGATGTCGGCGCCCACGTCGAAGACGCCCATCTCGTCTCGGGCCTCGGCCGCCTCGATCGCTCTCCGCCCTACGCTCACCATGGCCTGCGCGAAGGCGAGGTACGCTTCCTCGTCTATGGCGCGGCCCTGCATCATCATGAGGTTGCCGGACTCGGCGACCACGAACGCCGCGTTACGCACCGAGTCCCACGCTTCGGGGGATTGAGGTCGGATTTCTTCTGTGCCGCTCGCGTCGATGATCCACCCCACCGCGTCCCAATAGAAGTCGGCCGCCGGGTCCACGACCGTCGCCATCAGTTCCTGGAGATTCGCCACCGGAATGTAAGGCTCCTCAGCCGCCATACATCCGGAAAGCAGGATGGGCACGGCGAGCCAATGGTATCGTCTTGTTTTCATGGGACGGCAACCTACGGACGGGTCAGGGGGGAGGCAACACCTTCTACCCAGAGTGGCGCCCCCCGGACTCGCGCACACGCTGGCCATGGCCTACTCTCAGCGCGTGCGCCCACCCGGCCCCGCGGTGAGTGCTTCCGGTGATCACACCCTGCCACTGACGAGGACTAGGATGATTCGAAAAGCAGCGTTTGCTCTTGGCCTTTGCGGCCTGGTCGCGACCTCCGTTTCTGCACAGGGGTTGCCTCTCGCCGTGCCCGAAGAAGTCGGTCTGTCGTCTGAGCGCCTAGAGCGAATCGGAGAGGTCTTCCAGGACTATGTGGACGAAGGACGTATCGCGGGCGCCGTTGGCTTGGTCCTGCGACATGGCAAGCTCGCTTATGTGGACGCATGGGGTATGCGTGACATCGCTGCCGGTGACACGATGGAGGAGGACGACATCTTCAAGATCTGCTCCATGACGAAGCCGGTCGCCAGCGTTGCCGTGATGGCGCTGTACGAGGAGGGGCACTTCTTCCTCAGTGATCCGATCGGTCGGTATCTACCCGAGCTCGCCAACCTTCAGGTCGCCAACCTTGACGAGGCGTCTGCCGGCCAGGAAATCCCCACGGTGCGGGCCCGCCGACCCATAACGATCCACGACCTGTTACGTCACACTTCGGGTTTCACCTACGGGGATCTCTCCAATACCGTCGTTGATCAGGTCTACCGGGAGCGGAACATACTCTACCAGCCGACGCTGGAGGACATGATGGCCGTGCTGGGTGAGATCCCGCTCCTCTACCAGCCCGGGACGCGGTGGAACTATGGCGTTTCCACCGACGTGCTCGGTCGACTCGTAGAAGTTGTTTCGGGGCAGCCGTTCGATGTCTTCTTGCGCGAGCGGATTTTCGATCCGCTGGGCATGGATGACACCGGTTTCCGGGTACCGGATTCGAAAAGTGATCGCCTCACGCCCACCTATGGGCATTCGGGACCGGATCGGATGCTCGGACCGGGCGTTACCACCCTTTGTACGTTGCCCGCTACGCTGTTCTCAGGCGGGGCGGGCCTCCGCTCCACCGCTCAGGACTATGCCCGGTTCGCCCAAATGCTGCTCAACGGCGGGGAACTGGATGGAGCGCGAATTCTCGGTCGAAAGACGATCGAATTGATGACGGTCGATCATCTGGAAGAGGGGATGCCGACCGGGTTCCTGTCACCCGGATGGAGCTTCGGTCTCGGCTTCACGGTGAAGACCGAGGCGGGCCTGGACGGAATGCCCTCATCGGTAGGTGAGTACAATTGGATCGGAATCGACGGGACCTCGTTCTGGGTGGATCCCGAGGAGGACCTCATCGGCGTGTTCATGATTCAGATTCGTCCGAATCGTGACATCAACTTCCGGGATCAGTTCAAGAGGCTCGTGTATCAGGCGCTGATCGGATGATCATCCTGGTCGCAAGCCGTAACCGTCCCTGAAGTGTGAGTGACAACTCACGCAGGACCGATAGAGCTGATCGTTCAGGTTCGCGAGCGCCTCGACATCCCTGTTTCGAGTCGCTCTCAACGCGGCCCTTCCGACCTCGAGCAGGAGTTTGGCATCGCTGATCCACTGTTCCTCGGGCTCCCGGATGCGGTCCGGCATCAAGAGTAGGTTGGCCGCCTCACCGAACATGAGGGTCTTGGCCTCTAGCTCGCCCCATTCGGCGTCAGTGGTCGGAGTTCGGGTTTCGATGTAGAAGACGGCGTTCGAGGTCGGGTAGATGAGGTGGACCATGAGCTCGCTCATGCTTCCTATGCGTCGCATCGCACGAACGGCTTCCGACTCACGCTCCTGCCTGGAGGGCGTCTGCGGAGGGGGCGTCTGCGCAGGGGGTGTTTGCGCAGGGGGTGTTTGCGCCGACAGTGCCCCGGCAAGTGCGGCGCCGGCTAAGAGAACCATCACTGGTACGCGCATCGTGATACCTCCATAGCGTTGGAATCCGTTTGCATCGTAGGCCGCGATGGGGCAAGCGGTCAAGAAACCGATCCCGTCCTCCGTACTTCCGTATCGGAGACACCGGTACTAGGATGACGCGATCAATTCCGCCGAGATAGGAGGCAAGGGTGAGAGCAGCAGCGACGGTGAGGGTGGCGGCGATCTTGATGGCGGTTCTGGCCCCGGCGACCGTGCTCCACGCGCAACAGGGCGCGCCCGAGGGCACCTGGCCCGCCTATGGAGGAGACGCCGGCAGCACGAAGTACGCGCCTCTCGACCAGATCAATGCCGAAAACGTCGATCAGCTTCAGGTCGTATGGCAGTGGACGACATCGGACGCAGCGGTCCTTTCCGACAACGACTTGGGTGTCGGAGGTTTCAAGGCTACGCCCATCATGGTCCACGGGGTGCTCTACGTCCGGACTTCGCTCAGTATGGTTGCGGCGATCGTCGCGGCCACCGGCGAGCAGCTCTGGGAATTCGACCCGAGGAGCTGGGAGACGGGGCGCCCCACGAACCTCGGCTTCAATACGCGGGGCGTGGCTCATTGGTCGGACGGGGAGGCGGAACACATCTTCGTTGCCACGGGCGACGCACACCTGTGGGCGGTCGATGCGTGGACCGGGCGCCCGGTGAGCGACTTCGGCACCGATGGCAGGATCGATCTGACCGAGGGCCTACGCCGCGCCGTGCCAAGACGATCGTACCAGGTCATTTCGCCCCCGCTCGTGGTGGGTGATGTCGTCATCGTGGGGTCATCGATCTCCGACGGTCCGCGGTACATGACCGCGCCGCCGGGTGACATTCGGGCCTTCGATGTTCGTACCGGTGAGGAGGTGTGGCGATTCAACACGGTCCCCGAGAAGGACGAGTACGGCGTCGAGACGTGGGAGGATGATTCCTGGACCTACACCGGCAACACGAACGTGTGGTCCATCATGAGCGCCGACCTCGAGCTCGGAATCGTCTACCTGCCCATTGGCACGCCGACGAACGACTGGTACGGCGGGCATCGGCTGGGGGACAACCTGTTTGCCGAGAGCCTGGTCGCTGTGGATGCCGCGACGGGCGAGCGCGTGTGGCACTACCAGCTCGTGCACCACGGGCTGTGGGACTACGACATCCCTGCTGCGCCCACGCTGGTCGACATCACCGTGGATGGCCAGCCCATCAAGGCCGTTGCGCAGATCACCAAACAGGGCTTCGTCTACGTGTTCGATCGAATCACGGGCGAGCCCGTCTGGCCCATCGAGGAGCGTCCGGTGCCACAGTCGACGGTTCCTGGGGAGCGCGCCTCACCCACTCAGCCGTTTCCGACGAAACCGCCGGCCTTCGAGCGGCAGGGAGTCACGATCGACGACCTGATCGACTTCACGCCCGAGCTGAGGGCCGAAGCCGAGGCGATCCTATCCGAGCTCGACTACGGCCCTCTCTTTACGCCCCCGTCCCTGCGTGGCACGATCAATATGCCGGGGTGGGGTGGCGGGGCGAACTGGCAGGGCGCAGCGTTCGATCCCGAGACTGGGTATCTGTACGTGCCCTCACGCACGGGCCCGATGATAGTTCAGCTGGTGGAGGCCGATCCCGAACGATCCGATTTCCGCTACCGGCGAGGGGGGGGACGCTCTGTCGCCGGGCCCCAAGAGTTGCCTCTGTTCAAGCCACCGTACGTTCGCCTGACCGCCTACGACCTCAACACCGGCGAACGGGCCTGGATGGTTCCGTTCGGTGATGGAATTCGCCAGCGACTGATCAATATGGGCATACCCGATCCCGGTCCCGTGGGCGGTGGCGGCTATACGGGCCCCCTGCTGACTCCGAATCTACTGTTCCTTGGGGCAAGCGGAGGTCGTGGCGCTGGTGTGCCCCCCGTTCTACGGGCGTACGACAAAGCGACCGGGGTCGTCTTGAATGCGACCGAGCTCCCGGTGAGACCGAGCGGGACCCCGATGACCTATATGGCCGAGGGCAGACAGTTCATCGTAATGGCCTACGGCTCGGGAGAAGAATCCGGATTGATCGGCCTGGCGTTGCCCACGAGTCCGTGAGCTTCACACCTTAGCGGTTGTTCGAGTCGTCGTTCTGGTCGTCTCCCGAGTCGGCTACCGTCAGATCTGCGGGGATCTCCTCGCCCACCACGATGTGGCGCTCCTCCATCTTTCGGAAGCTCATGTAACCCTGAGACATCTCTGCGTGGGTGGGCCGACCCCATCGCACCTCGGCGGTCGGATCCGGGTTGGCGGGGTTGTTCTCGGAGTTGTCCCACCAGAGCGTGAAGCGGAGCACCGAGCCGGCCGGGATGAACGGCGGATCTGCGAACCGGTACGAGTGCTGCCAGTTGAAGGCGTAATTGGGGACGTGAAGAAGGGTCTCGTGTCGACCGTCCGGATACGTGACCTCGTACAGGGCAGCCTTGCCGCGAAGGTGCATGTGCGGCATGAAGCGGAGGATTTCGACGTCTTCCTCGAACGTGTACTCCCGGGAGGCGGAGTAGCTTGGGGCCCCAGGCGGTATCACGATGGGGCGAATGAAAAGACCATTGCCGCCGGTGACGTACTTGATCACCTCGCCCGGCTCCTTGAACGTAATCCCGACCTTGACGTTGCTGCAGACCGCCGTTCCGGGGCCCGGGGTCTTGTTATAGTGCATATTGAAATTGATTTCCCTCGGCCCCGCCCGAAGCAGGCGGCCGTAGCCATCCTCGTACACACGGGGTTCGGCACCGGGAACCAGACCTCCAACTCCGCCCACGATGTGGTGGACCGCGGGTCCGTTACGGTATTCGATTGATTTGATCCAGCGATCCTCGGGAAGTTGCTCCTTGGTGAGCCGCAGGGGGATATCGACGTAGATATCCCGGAGATCGTCGTCCAGACAATATTCCTCGTCGAACTGCAGGATCAGGTCGGGCTCACCGAGTGTCCATTCGCTCCCTCCGGTCGCGACGCTCGTCAGGAACTCAGGCGTATCAGGCGCGTCCGCGGGATTCCCCGCTGGGGTGCCTTCTTCCGCCCATGCGATAATGGTCGCTTTCTCCTCGTCTTCGAGGACGCGCTCGTTCTCGAACGTTCCCTTGTGCCAGTCCGCGGCGGACCAGGGTGGCATCCGGCCTTCACGTACGGCTTTCGCAATCCTCGGGGCCCGTATGCGCGCGTCCTCGTAGGTGACCAACGGCCACGGTGCGATCTGGCCTCCCATGTTCGCGCCATCCGTCCTGTGACACGTCTGGCAGTTCTGCTGCAGGATCGGCAGAACGTCAGCATAGAACGTAGGAGTCTCGTCTGTTGCCAACGGGGACAAGTCCGCCGCGGCCACCCTCACCGCCTGGCTCTGCTGGGCGGTCAACGCCCCAGCTGTGAACGGGCCGACCAAGGCCAGGGCCGTGATCGCCAATGAACTCAGGAGCAGTGAACGGGTTGCGCCTTGCATGTCATGACCTCCAGCGGAGCGTGGTATGTGCCCACCTACACGGAATCAAGTTCCAGCACCTCGATATTCCAGCACTTCGATATTCCAGCACCTCGATAATTAACAAAGTCCAACGCTGGCGGCAAGGAAAAGAGGGCTTGTTAGAGCCCTAGCCGCACGGTATCCGCGCTCGCGGTCCCCACCGCCATGTTTTCAGGGAGAAGACCGTGCTCGTGGAGCAAAAAGGCTACCACAGCGCGGTATTCGCCATCGGTCAGCGCTCCGCCCATTCCGTACGGCATCGTCAGTCGGGTGTAGTCCACCAAAAGCCCGGGCGATCGCCGCGAGGCGAGTACCGGGCGCGTAAGGCGTGGTCCGATCCCTCCTTCACTGTGGCATGCCTGACATTGGGCTTCCCAGACCGCGGCACCTAAGGCGTTCTGCTCACCGGGTGACAGCGTCCGCTCGCATCCCGCTGAGGCGGCGGAAACCGTGACCAGCATGACCGCCCATACCCGCGAGAGCACTCTCAAACGGCGGGGATTCCCGAGAAGGGCGATCTCTACACCACTTCGACGGGATGAGGGAGCGGGATGTTGAGGAGGTATCCCGACTCGTTGAACGGAACCTCATCGGGCTGTGTGTTCCCGGCCGTGTCGGTTGCCCGCGTGCGGATCACATGCGACCCCGCACTCGCCTCCCACTCGAATTCGAATCGTCGCCACGCGTAATCGATCGCGGGGGAAACCAGTCTCGCGGCCCGCCACTCCTCCTCGTCATCCAGCCTCCACTCCACCCTCGCAACTGCGGCGTGGGGTGAGTAGGCGAACCCCCTCAACACCTGTCGACCGGCCACAACTCCGGCTGGCCAATCCAGCGCTAGCGTACTCTTTATGGTCTGAGTCGTCACGGGGCCGCCTTCAGCCGGCGCATACCTCTCCGGGGGCCAGTCATCGCCGATCAGCACGTACGAGCTCGTGTTGTTACGGACCCAGAGGGTCTCGCTGGAGACTTCGATTCGGGTCAGCCATTTCACGCTGTTGCTCGCCACCCACCCCGGGACCACCCCCCGGAGAGGAGAGCCATGGTCGGGCGGGAGATCGACCCCGTTCATCTTGTACGCGAGAATCGTATCGGGGTGCAGCGCTTTAGCGATGGGCATGGGTCGGTTGAACTCCACATCGTCGGCCCCGGCAAGGAGGACATCCACTGCATCGGCACTAGCCCCGGCTCTTGCCAGCACGGTCACCAAGCGGCACACCCGTCCAGGTCGCGCACCCCACTCCCCCTGTACCCCAGGGGCCGCCTCTAGCGGTCCTCCCGAGCACCCTTCCGAAAAAGCTTCGCCAGTTCCCGGCACACTCCAGGTATGCCACGATGGAACGGCTGGGCATTTCCCGCAGCTCCGCCAAGGACAGCTCGAGTGGTTGGGGGATCGCGTCGCCCTCGATGCGGAGTCGGAACGAGACCGGATCGAGGATTGGCGTGGGAGCGTGGTTACGGACGAAAAACAACTCGTTTGGTGTGATCAGACCCTCGAGGCTGCTCAGGCGAGTCTCGAGATTGGTGGGATGAAGGATGAAGGGAGTCGGGTCCTTTACCCAGGGGGTCTGATCGCCTGATGGAGCCGGAGCCTGCCCCCTTGCGTCGCTCGCTTGCTCCGGTCCCTCGCCGAGCTCACAGGCGTTCAGGACTGCAACGGATCCCCCTGCAAGGAGCAAACGAACGAAGCGACGCCGGCTAAGACCGTGGCGACGACCGTATTCCCACAGTTGTGAGAGGTAACTTCCGATTCCCGTGTGCCCAGGATCGTCGCTCATTTCTAGAGTCCGCCGGTCTCCCACGGACCCCAGATGGCATACGTGGCACCAGGACGTTGGATGTTGAGAAACAGCGTATTGCCGTCGGGGCTGAACGTGGGCCCGGCGAGCTCCGACGGGTTGGAGATGTTCTCGGCGAAGTCGAACATTCTGCCCTGCGGAGTGAGTCCCCGCACGAAGTTGGCCGTTGTCCCATCTTCGGTGATGAGGACACCGCCCCGCGGACTGACACAGATGTTGTCGGGACGATCGAGGATCTCGTCGCTCGTCGATTCGAACAGCAGGGTCAGTTCGCCACCGTCGTCCCCTTCCGGGCGGTAGTACCAGATCTGGCCAAGGCCTGCGTCACCGCCATCGGTGCAGGTGAAATAGATGCCGTCGTCTCCGTAGAAGCATCCTTCGACCCGTGAGAATCGCGCGCCGCCCTGATCCCAACCCTGGTCGAACACGGCATTGGCGTTCTGCGCAGCCTGAGGCGGGTCCGGATCATCAATCGTGACCCAGCGCACGGGAAACCACGGGCCGACCTCACGTCCGGTCGCACAATCGAGATTGGGCCGACCCTCGACGGCCAGCATCTGGAGCTCACCACCCGCCGCCAAGTCGCCTTGTTCGCCGTTGCGGTATGGCCGATTGGGAAGGAAACGATAGAACCCGGCGCGCCTCCGATCCTCGGTCAGATACACGATGCCGGTGGCGGGGTCGACCGCCGCCGCCTCGTGCACGAACCGGCCCATCGCCCGGAGGGGGACCGGATCGATCAACCCCTCCGCCGCCGCCGGAATCTCGAACACGTAACCGTGCTCGCGCTGCGTTCGCCAACGTCGCGTGCTTGTTGAGTTGTGCTCGAGCCCGTTGCGACCGGCAATGACCTCCTCACAGGTCAGCCAGGATCCCCACGGCGTCGCTCCGCCGGCACAGTTGACCGCGGTCCCAGTCAGGCTCACGAAATCGCGCACGACCTCGCGTGTGACAGGATCGATCTCCATCGACGTGGTACCGCCTCCGGCCACAGGATCGTAAACGAGATCGGGCACCTCCTCCGAACTCGGGCGGCGTCGCACCTCGTGGTTGCGAATCAGGCGAATGTTTCCATTGGGCAACGGGAAGGCGGCCATTCCGTCGTGCGCCAATGGTGTTGCGACTCCATCGCTCATGATTGAACCGGCGAGTCCGAATTTCCGGTACTGAAACCCGGGAGGCAGCGTCAGGTCCGGACCGGCCGTTTGCAGAGGCCCGTAGCTCCCCACGCCGACCGTGGTGGCGCCGCGTCCCGGCAAGGGCCGGGTGGTGCCGCGGAGGCCGCACCCTTGCAGCGCGGCAAACCCCATCATGGCGGTTCCGGCCGTGAGGAAGCTCCGGCGATTCAGATCAGCCATGGACAAGCTCGAGTGAGAAGAAGGACGGAAATCGACCCTTATATAAAAGACGCTCGGGCCCCCGACAAGCGACCGCGCCCGATTGACAGGGGTGGGCGGGCGCCCACAAGTCGGCTAGAACCGCGACGAACGGATCAGCGTATCGGTGTTGGACCAAGCCTCGCGGAACCATGCGCGGGCCTCGTCGGCCTCGGCGTCCCGCCCCTGGGCCCGCAGCGCCTGCTCCAGCCCGTAGATCGACCATCCGTTGTGCGGGTGCTTCACCAACCCGGCCCGGTACACCTCCTCTGCTGCCTCGGCGCGCTCGGCTTCGAGGAGAGCCGCGCCCAGCCAGTGGCGCGGCGCGAAATTCAGGGCCTCGGGCTCGGTGTACGGCAACCCGTCGTGCAGCTCGGCCGCATCCTCGAACACCTCGATCGCCTCCGCCAGGCGGCCTTCCTCCCGGAGGATCTCACCTTCCAGTATCCCGCCTGCGATGGAAAGGAGCTGATGCGCGGTGGCCCCCCGGATCTGAGTGCTTTCGGGAAGTGTCGCGGCCGCGTCCTTGACCCGCTTCAGGTAAACACCGGCAAGGTCGGCCTCCCCACTTCGGAGGTGGGCGTAGCCCTGAGCGAACTCGAACAGGCCGAGCTGTATGGGCCCCTCCGGGGCCTCCTCAGCGACTTCCAGAATCTCATCGAACCAGCCGAATCGAAGGAGAACGAGAGCCTCATAAAAGGCCCCGCCGTCCACCTGGTCGTCATAGGTTTTCGCTGCCAGGAGCGAAACGGCGCCTTGGCCTGCCATGGATCCTGCGAACAGAAGCATGTGGAGGTTGTGAGTCGCCCCGTACGAGACACCCTCCCGGAATACCACGCGCTGGTCCGAGTGCCACGCGTCGAGGTTCGACCGCACGGCGGAGTTCCAGCGCCCGATCCGGTTGTATGTGTGCGACGGCATGTGGTTGATGTGACTCGACCCGGGAATCGAGGCTCCGAGAAGATCTGCACAGGACTCCGCTTTCCCCGGCTCCTCCGTGGCTTCGGTGGCGTGGATGTAGATGTGGCACGCGCCGGGATGGTTGATGTCCTTCGCCAGAACCGCTTCCAGGACCGCGTGGAATTTTTGGACCGAAGGGTCGCCGAGCCGGTAGTTGGCGCGCACGGGATCGAGGAGAATCAACGACTCGGCATAGAGCGTGCCCACGTCCAAATCATAAGGGAAGTCCTCGTAGATCTCGGCCATCGCTCGTGAGTACATCGAGTCGAGTTGGGGGCGGCGATCGGCGTCTTCCTCTTCCGTGTAGCGGAGGGCCATCGCGTTGATCAAAGCCCGTTCCGAGGGACTTCCGGACTCTTCAACGAGAACGATCGCCTTCTGGATCGCTTCGTAGGCAAGAGGCGCGTTCGACGGCCGCATCCGTCCGTTCAGAAACGGCCCTCGTGCCCACGCTTCGCCGAAGAAACACATCGCACAATCGGGGTCCCGCCGCTGGGCCTCTTCAAACGATTCCACTGCATTGGGAATCGTGAACGCATACATCATCTGGAGGCCCTGATTGAAGAACGCTTGCGCGTCCGGGTATGCCGTTGTGATGTCTCGGGTGAGTGGCCCGGTCACCGCCGTCAACAGGGCAACCTCCGGCTCGTCGGATGTCTCCGATCCCTCTTCCGCGCTCTGTTGAGCCCACGACGTCGAGGGGGCCCCGAGGCTCAACAAAACGAGCGCGTACACGGGGAACAGGTGGATTCCAGTCCGCCCACCTCGTCGCCGCGGTGTCTCGAGCATCTGCATCGTGAATCTCCTTGAATTCTGGGGTCGGGGCCTCTCAGTGTCCCCACGGATCGGCCTGAACATGTCCGCGGGCGCTCAGTAAGTCGGCTCTTCCGGTCGCTTCTCGCCGGCCGTCACGGCGAGCCGCAGCCGGTTCTCGGGCGGCGGGAGCGCACAGACCGTATGGGCACTGAACACACACGGGGGGTTGTACGTGCGGTTGAAGTCGATCGTGGTCCAGCCGTTCTCATCGGCGAGTGGCACACTCAGATAACGGCCCGCCTGATAGGTATCGGTCGTGGCAGTCGAGTCCCACATGATCACGAAGTAGGACGTGCTGCGCTCGCTCTGAAGGACGGCGATCAGGCTGTGCTCACGCCCATCCGCCCGAAATACCAGCTCGCCGGGTGTCGGATACTCGATCATGCCGCCGGTGACATCCTGAAACGGGAGTGCCCTCGGCTCCGCGTAGGGCTCGAACCTGGCGGTGACCCGCCAATCCGTCGAAACCGGGTATGACTCGGGCAGCTCGAACGTCTCACGTTTTTCGGAGTCCTCATCCCATACGCGAAGCCAGAGCCGGTCGGTACCCGGCTCTCCGTGGACCCGCATGCCCAGCGAGCCCAGCGCCAGGTTGGTCGTGTTTCCCGACCGGTCGCTTCCAAGTAGGGTCGTCTCCGTGACCCGCTCACCCTCTCGGATCGTGAGCGGAGAGCCGGCGCTCGGCTCGAGCCGGATCTCCTGGCCCGACCGGTGGATGGTACCGGCCAGCGGGGGAGAGTCCTCCTCCGGCAATACGATAGGTAGGTCAGGGTCCGAGCCGAACGGCGTCGCCCCCTGAGGGAGCTCCCAGAGCCCCATCCACAGAACGGCGCCGGAGAACGGCCTGACCAGCCGCTCGCGGCGATTTTCGCGCCATTCCTTGTGCTCCTGGGCGAACTCGTCGAAGGACACGGGTGGGGGCGCGGGCCAATCTTCGCCCATGCAGCCCGCAAGGACCAGAGCGACGAGTCCGGAGCGTAGTGCGCTAGAAAGCATGAGCGTGAATGTGCATCTACCACGTCCGCAATCGCAATAGGTGCCGCAATCGTACGCAATAGGTGCCGCAATCGTAATAGGCGCCGAGACCGAGGGGCGCGCAGAGCGCCCCCCGGACAGAGTCGTTTACGGCTGCCCGGTGGTCTCCAGGAAACGCCGTGCCTCCTGGAACCCGTCGAACGAGTCACGGCCGGCCCACACCTCGGTCAGCTTCTGGTAGGCCTCGGCAGCCATGTCACGGTCACCGGTCCTGGCGTACGCCCGAGCCAGGCCGAGGAGCGATCGTGGACGGTTCGGCATGCGGAGGAGCGAGGTCTCGAACTTCTCGATCGCATCGGCGGGCCGGTCCAAGTCGAGGAGCATCTCACCGTAAAGCTCGTAGACGGGCTTCACCGGGGAGGCCGCACCTCGCGGCGCTGCTCCCGCATCGACGATCGCCTGTGCTTCGTCCATGAGGCCGGTTGCCACGCTCGCGTGCCCCATACCGGCATGGAGCAGCGCACCGACCTCCTTCGCCATGATGTTGGCTGCTCGGTTTCCGTTCGGACCCCGCTCGGCCATCTCCTTGAGCGCGGCCTCTGCCTGCGCAACAGTCGCCTGGTCGCCCGTACGCGCGGCGCTCAACCCCGTCGCCAGAAGCTCGTGCATCGACGACTCTGATGTGATCGGCCGAACCTTCCATTCCTCCGTCTCGACGACGTAACGGGCCTTCAGCAGCGGGATCGTGTTGGCCGCCCGGGCCTGGCCCGGTTCGCCTCGCGGGCCGCCTTCGAGGAAGCGGCCCTCCAGGGCCATACTTTCGAGCCGCTCGATCCACAATCTCGCCTTTCTGTAGTCCCCGAGCTGAAGATCGCCGTACTGACCCCAATCCAGCGGGTGGACCGCGTCCCCCATGGGGTCGTCCGGCTTCCACAACTCTCTGGCAGCGGTGTAGGCGGACTCGTTGTTGCCCGAGACCCGGTCCCACATGCCGTGTTGAATGAAGATGTGCGTCGGCATGTGCCTCGCGTGTGCAACGGCGGGAGCGATCTCGGAAAAACGGTACGCGGCCTCCAGCGAGAGTGGAGCCAGCATCGGATTGTCGAAGGCGTGGATCGTATAGTGAGCGGCACCCGGATGGTCCGGGTTGTGCTCGAAGAGATTCAAGGTGATGGTGCCGGCCCGTACGTTGAGCCGCGGGGTCAGCTCGCGCATGGCGGAGGAGGCGCTCAGGATGGAGAGCGCGTAGAACGCCGCCACCTCTGTATCGTTGGGGTATTGCTCGTACAGCTCGGCCATCGCGTCCATGTAGCCCACCCTGCGCTGGACGTGATCACCCTCTCCCCAGAGGATCTCGACGGCGTTAAGGAAGCCCTTCTCGCGGGCGGTGGGCGCCTTGGCCAGCCGCTCGGCGCGGGTCGGAGCCAACCGCTCGAGCGCGCTTCGCGGGTTGGCCGTGGGCATCTGCGAGACGAGCGGGTGGTTGTACGCAAGGGATTCGCCCCAGTACGCCATCGCGAAGTCCGGCTCGATCTGTTGAGCCGCATGGAACTCCTCGCGGGCCTGTATCCAACCGAAGCTGTGCAGAAGGGCTGCCCCCCGGAGGAAGTGCTGCTGCGCTTCCGACGACGCGGATGTCGGGAATTCGAAGGAACCCACGTTGTCGAACTGTGCCTTGGCCGGTCTCGCGCCCATCACGAGGAGGCTTACGATCAGCAGGAGGGCACGTGCACGGTTCATCGGTCTCTCCTCATGGAAAGGGGCCACACACACACGGCGCCGGGCTTCGGCGACGAGAGGGCCAAATGTAACCCCGAAGGGGTGATTCCGCCCTCTTGTGGCTCCTCGCAGCCCCGGCCTATGATGTCTACCTCACAACGTGGCTCTCTCGGAGAAATCCAATGAATAATGACCGGTCCACCAGCCCAATAAATTTCGACGTCACCCGGCGTGAGCTGCTGCGGCAAGGAGGGCTGGTCGCGGTTGGACTGGCCGTAACACCGGTACCCGGATGGCCCGCGACCTGGTTCACCCAGGAAGTCACGGTCGTGCCATTCACGGACGTGCCGGCAAGCTTTACGGGGCTTCGAGGGGGAGCAGGTGGGGGGTTACCGGGTCAGAACCGGATCGCCCAGGACCTGCGAGAGCTCTCTTCGTGGTTGACTCCCACGGAAGATTTCTTCGCCATCGGCCACTACGGATATCCCGAAGTCGACGCTTCTTCCTACCGACTCCAAGTGACGGGCCTTGTCGAGCGACCGATTACCTTGACGCTCGACGAGCTCAAGGCCCGGCCGAAAGTCGAACCCAATACCGTGTTCGAGTGTTCGGGGAATTCCAGGGGGCTGATCCACGGTATGGTGGGGAACGCCACCTGGGCCGGGGCTGCGCTCCTGCCACTCCTCGCTGAAACCAGGCCGACAGCCGACGCGCGGGAGGCCTATTTCTGGGGTGCCGATACGGGAACGGAGGAAATTCGAGGCAACGAGTATGTACAAAACTTCGCTCGCTCCATGTCACTGGACCAAGTGACGGAGACGGGCCCGATTCTGGCCTACGAGATGAACGGCGAGCCTCTGACTGCGGTCCACGGCTTCCCGGTGCGCCTCATCGTTCCCGGCTGGTACGGAATCGCCCAGGTGAAGTGGCTCGAGAGGATCGAGCTGGCCCGCGATCGACTTATGACACGTTTTATGGCGCGGGACTACGTCACCGTCATGGGACGCGAGGAGAACGGCCGGACCGAGTGGGTGGAGACCTCGGTTACACATCAGAGGGTCAAGTCGGTCATCGCGAGGGTGACTCGCTCCGGCGATGAGTTCACGATCTTCGGGGTGGCCTGGAGCGACGGAACACCATTGGACAGGGTTGAGGTCCGCGTTGACGACGGGGCTTGGCGTACCGCCAGCATGGAGCGACCCGACGATCCTCACACGTGGACGTTCTTTACGTTCGAGACGCAGGGACTCGCACCCGGAGAACACACAGTGGTTTCGCGCGCCACCGATGAGGAGGGGCGTACACAACCGGTCGACCTCAACATGAAGAGGACTCGCTGGGAGAACAACGAGTTGTTCCTTCGTACCATTCAGGTGTCGTAGTCGGGAGAGGAACCATGGCTAGGACCCCGGAAACGATGACCAGGACATTGGACGTAAGAGGCGAGATCTGCCCCTATCCGATGATGCGGACGGTCAGCGCCTTGAAGAAGCTCTCCAAGGATGAGAGGGCGTTGGAGGTGGTCACCGACCACCCACCGTGTTTGGAGACGATTCCGACACAGGCTGCCCGCCTGGGATTCCACACCGACATCGAGGAGATCGGCGCGTCCGAGTGGCGCCTCATGATCACACGTATTGAAGCGGAGGCAGACGTATGACCTACGATCGCACGGTACGGACCAAACTGCTCTGGATCGTGCTCCTGAGCGCAGTGATGGCCGCATGCGCCAGCGACGCCGGTGACACAGCCGAGCGGGCCTACGCCAGCGACGTCCTGGTCGATACGGAATGGATCGAAGCCCACATGGAAGACCCCAGCGTGCGCGTGCTCGAGGTGGGTGGGAACGCTGATGCCTTCGGCGAGGGCCACCTTCCTGGTGCATCCTTTCTGTCGATGGGCAGCTTGTCGAACCCCGACGATCCCATCCGTGGCCAGATCGCGACGGGGGCCCAGGTGTCGGCGGCCCTCTCCGGCGTAGCTGTCGAACGGGACCAGACCGTGGTCCTGTACGACCGCCGGAACAATCTGTCGGCGGCCAGGGCCTACTGGGTCCTGAAGTACTATCAGCACGCCGATGTCCGCATCTACAACGGTGGGACGCCCAAGTGGACCGAGGACGGTCGGGCGATGAGCACCGTGATGGTAGAATATGAGCCGTCCGACTACCAAGCGGGTCCGGCGGACCCCGAGATCAGAACGACTTGGCAGTACGTGATGGACCATACCGACGATCCGTCGACGCTCTTCTGTGATACCAGGGGACCGGACGAATACCTGGGCCGAGACGTCCGAGCGGAGCGGGGGGGCCACATCCCCGGGGCGATCAACGTGGAGTGGACGGCGGCGGTCGATTCGGATGGCACCTTCAAGTCCGCCGAGGCACTGGCGGCCTTGTACGGCGGAGCAGGCTTCACGCCCGACAAGGAGATTATCACCTACTGTCAGAGTGGCGTTCGGGGCGCTCACACCTGGTTCGTCCTGAAAGAGCTCCTGGGATATCCAAGCGTTCGCAACTACGACGGCTCGTGGGGCGAGTACGGCAACAACCCCGAGAGTCCGATCGAGATCTCATGACCCGAAAGGACAGGCTGTGGGTGGCTGGGCTCAGGACGCTCGTCGCATCGATCATCGCCACTCTCGTGGTTCGTGCGGCGGCTGTAGCCATTCTCGACATTCCCACCGAGTTCCCCCCCCTGGCGGTACCGGGCCCGACGGTCTTCTTCACAGCTGTGGGTGTGTTGGGGGCGACCGGTGTCTTCGCCGTCGTTCATCGACGCTCGGATCGGCCCGAGGTTCTCTTTCGTTGGATCGCCGCTGGGGTTCTGCTGTTGTCGTTGTTGCCGGACCTGGTGCTT
>Ga0114950_10001552_pt1 | contig 17315 bp, 10 predicted proteins | sample N075metaG_FD_83503 | JGI IMG/M metagenome (GOLD analysis project Ga0114950, IMG submission 83503) | Deep subsurface microbial communities from Kermadec Trench to uncover new lineages of life (NeLLi) - N075 metaG | ecosystem: Environmental > Aquatic > Marine > Ocean trench > Sediment | place... | reverse complement strand
GGAGGGGTGCAAGTAGCTGAGATAACAGAACCCCCTGAGTCAGAGCGTTCTCTCAGACGTTCCTGAACCCGCGCACTCTGAATTACAACATCCGCATAATGAAGACTAAATTTTGTGGGGATATCTCAGGGTCAGATACCATTTATCAGGTGTGACCAAACGCCAGCATGGCATCGGCTACTTTGACAAAGCCGGCAATGTTGGCGCCGGCGAGATAGTCGACGTGGTCTTTGCGCTCGCCATACTCGACACAGCTGTCGTGTATGGTGCCCATGGTATCCTTCAACAGTTTTTCCAGTTCTGTTTCACTCCAGGAAATGCGCGCGCTGTTCTGGCTCATTTCCAGACCAGATACGGCGACGCCACCGGCATTGGCCGCCTTACTGGGTGCATACAATATCTGTGCCTCCTGGAAGACGTGGACGCCAGGCAATTCCGTCGGCATATTGGCGCCTTCGGCTACTCCGATACACCCGTTTTTGACCAGAGTCCTGGCCTCATCCATGTTAATCTCGTTCTGGGTAGCACAGGGTAGTGCGATGTCACAGGGCACACTCCAGGGCCTGCCCTGATGAAAACTGGCCGAGTTGAACTCGTCGGCGTACGCCCTGATTCGACCCCGCCGCACCTGTTTGAGGTCAATGATATAGGCCAGTTTCTCCGGATCGATGCCTTCCGGGTCATGCACAAAACCGCTTGAATCTGACAAGGTTATAACCTTGCCACCAAGGTGATTCACTTTTTCGACCGCGTAGATGGCAACATTGCCGGAACCGGATACCACTACCTTCTTGCCTTCGAAACTGTTTCCGATTCGATCCAGCATATTTTCCATAAAGTACACGGTACCGTAACCGGTCGCCTCGGTGCGGATCTTACTGCCACCAAATTCCATGCCCTTGCCCGTGAGCACGCCGACGAAGCGGTTTTCTATGCGTTTGTACTGGCCGAACAGAAAGCCTATCTCGCGAGCACCAACACCAATATCACCGGCGGGCACGTCCTTGTCTTCACCAATATGGCGGTACAATTCGGTCATGAACGACTGGCAAAATCGCATCACTTCGTTGTCGCTCTTACCCTTGGGATTAAAATCGGCGCCGCCTTTAGCGCCGCCCATGGGAAGACCAGTTAGGCTGTTTTTGAAGGTTTGTTCAAAACCGAGAAACTTGAGTATGCTGAGGTTGACCGAGGGGTGAAAACGCAGGCCACCTTTATAAGGACCAATCGAATTATTGAACTGTACGCGGTAACCACGCTGATTACGGATATTGCCTTGGTCATCGGTCCACGGCACGCGAAATATGATTACCCGGTCGGGTTCGCTCATGCGCTCGAGGATTTGCATTTTGTGATAAATCGGCTTGTCAGCGATATAGGGGAATATACTCGTCGCTACTTCTGAAACAGCCTGCAAAAATTCAGGCTCACCGGGGTTACGTTTTTCCACGCCATTCATGAAACGCTGGAGATACTCTTTGGTACTGCTCATATTTCTCCCACATACGGTATTAGATTATTGACCGGTCGCTCTTGGGCTACATTAGCCAAGTGGAGTTTGAAAATCGGACAGCAGTATTTGATTAAGTGGTCCGAAAAACCCAGGTCAGATCAGCACAGGCTGCCGCTACCTAGAAGACCTTGCGTCGTTTGAGTTCCTGTATCAAATTACTCATCACGTCGGTAATCCTGTTGTTGTTATTGGTTACAGGTAAATCAACGACATTATTCAGACTTTCGTTCAGTTTGGGAGTCTAGCATAAGGGTCTGATTACCTCATTAGTCTACATCTTCAGGTGTCGCCTGATAATTGGACGCCAGCATGATTTTCAAATGTTTCGAATTTCCCCGCGGATTGATGCCATTTCCGGGTTGATATGGTAGAGTTTTCGGCTAAATAATGGGCAGTAGGGCACAGTAACCGGCCCGTACCCAGGGTGCATACATGAGTGATACCTTCCAGCAATTGAAAACACTCAAGGTCTTTAGGTTCGCCACGCTAAAAGCCGTGTTTGTTCTGTCGACTGTCTCATTAGCCAGTAGTGTCCTGGCGCAGGACGCGACGGAGTATCGCGCTTTGCTCGACCAGTACTGTGTTACCTGCCACAACCAGCGGGTAGTAGACAGCCCAAGTGGATCAACCGACGCCTTAACATCACAACTCCGTGCTGTCGGTCTGGCATTGGACACACTCGATCTGTCCACTGTGGCTGCCAATGCCGATCATTGGGAACCTGTTGTGCGTAAATTGCGCGCCGGACTCATGCCGCCTGCTGGCATGCCACGACCCGAGCAAGCAACGCTCGATCAATTTCGTACCTGGCTCACCACCGAGTTGGACGGAGCGGCTGAGGCCAGCCCAAACCCAGGTCGAACGGCGACATTCCACCGACTCAACCGTGCCGAGTACCGCAACGCTATCCGCGACCTGCTGGCGTTGGAGATAAACATCGAGGACTTCCTTCCGGCCGATGACGCCAGTTACGGGTTCGATAACATCGGTGGAGTATTGCGGATGTCACAATCTCTGCTGGAGCGATACCTGGATGCCAGTCGCGTGATCAGCCGGCTCGCTGTCGGTAGTCCGCCATTGGTGCCGTTTTCCGAGACCTTCCGGACCGCTCAAGACGAGCAACAACACGAACGCCTAGCCGGGCTACCGTTCGGGACTCGCGGCGGCATACTGGTTTCCTATCTGTTCCCCCTCGATGCCGATTACGACCTGCGTATCCAGTTGAATGGCACCCGCGGGTTAACGGATGAGCACCAGTTAGAAGTGACCGTTGATGGTGAGCCTGTTGAGTTAATTACCGTGGAGTCTGGTTCCACCATCGATCTGCGAGTGCCGGTAGCGGCCGGACCTCGAGACATCGGAGTAACGTTTTATCGCAATCCGCCGGTACTCGTCGAACAGGTACGGGAACGTTTCCAGAACCCACGCACGGCAGGAAACACCGGCGGTCCTGGTGGCACAATGCCCTTCGTCAGCAGCATCACCATCTCCGGCCCGCACAATTCGAGGGGCCCGGGCCAGACTCCAAGCCGTGACCGAATCTTCACTTGCCAGCCAGTTACGATCGCCGAAGAACCGGGATGTGCAAGGACAATCCTGTTCGGTTTAGCCCGCCAGGCCTACCGTCGCCCAGTCACCGATAACGACATCGACGTACTGTTGGGATTTTTCGAGATGGGCCGCGACGAGGGTGATAGTTTCCAGAGCGGGATCGAACTGGCACTAAGGCGCTTACTTGTCAGCCCGGAGTTTTTAGTCCGGATTGAGGCGGACCCCACTGACATATTGCCTAACACTCCTTACGCGGTGACAGATATCGAACTGGCCTCCCGCCTGTCATTCTTTCTCTGGAGCAGTATTCCGGATGAGGAACTGCTGGCGGTGGCCGAACGTGGCGGGCTCAGTAATCCAACAGAACTCGAGCAGCAGGTAAAGCGCATGATCGCTGATCCTCGTTCGAAGTCACTGACCACTAACTTTGCCGGCCAGTGGTTACAGCTGCGAAATCTTGCGACCGTAGTACGGCCGGGTGAACCCTATGCTGTCGAGTTCGACGAGAAGCTACGACAGGCGATGATCACCGAGACCGAGCTGTTCTTCGACAGTGTGATAAGGGAAGACCGCGGCGTCCTCGAGCTGTTGACTGCCGATTACACCTACCTGAATGGACGCCTGGCTGGGCACTACGACATCCCGAATGTACAGGGCGCACACTTCCGGCGGGTGAGCTTACCGGAAGATAGTCCGCGCCGGGGGCTGTTGGGACAAGGCAGCATCCTGACACTGACCTCCCATGCCATTCGCACCTCCCCGGTGCTGCGTGGCAAGTGGGTTCTGAACAACATTCTCGGTACACCGCCGCCCGATCCACCGCCAAACGTGCCGGCGCTCGACGACAGTAAGACCTCCGCTAAAGTGGCCACTATGCGCGAGCGCATGGCGGCGCACAGGACTAATCCGGTATGCGCCGCATGCCACGCAATGATTGATCCGGCCGGATTCGCACTGGAAAAATTCGACGCTATTGGTCGTTACCGGGAAGTCGATGAATCGTTTAATCCCATCGATACCTCAGGGGTGCTCCCCGACGGTACGGCGTTTGATGGTGCGGTGGAATTGCGGGAGGCGCTGATTGAGCAACCGGAGCGATTTGTTGGTACCTTTACAGAGAAACTGATGACTTATGCCTTGGGTCGCGGCGTCGAATACTACGATATGCCAGCAATTCGACAAATTGTCAGCGACTCGGCAACTAATGGTTACAACATGCAGTCCATAATTATCGGCATCGTAAATAGTTATCCGTTCCAGAATAGGAGATCCGAATCATGATGCTCGTTACCAAGAAGGCCTTACCCCGTCGCACTGTGTTGCGCGGCATGGGAGCCATGGTGGCACTGCCATTTCTGGGTGCGATGGCACCTGCGCTAACGGCTACCGCCCAAACAGCGGCCTCTCCGATTGCCCGATTGGGTTTTTTCTATGCGCCGAATGGAATGTTTTTGCCTAACTTTCATCCTACGGGTAATGGTGGACGCAACTATCAGATCACCCCCATCCTCACTCCACTGGAGAAATACCGTGAGCAGATGGTGGTAGTCAGCGGGCTGAGCAACAACGGTATCGTGAGCCCCAACGAGGGCGGCGGCGTACATACCCGTGCCCACGGTGGCTGGCTTAGCGGTGCGCTACCTAAGCGTACTGAAGGTGCCGACATCGAAGCCGGTAAGACAGTCGACCAGTATGCGGCCGATGTTCTGGGTAAGGATACCTCACTGCGCTCGCTGGAACTGACTTCCGAGTCAAACTTCACCGTTGGCAACTGCGAAAACGGCTACAGTTGTACCTACCAGAATTCAACGTCCTGGCGCTCTCCCACTACACCATTGCCCCATGAGCGCGATCCCCGCGTGGTGTTTCAACGGCTCTTCGGCGATGGCGGTAGCGTGGAAGCGCGGCTGGCACAGATGCAGACAGACCGCAGTATTCTCGATTCAGTAAGCGAAAACCTTGGTCAGCTGGAACGCCGCCTCGGGCAGAGTGATCGCAACACCGTGGACGAATACCTGACCGCGGTAAGGGAGATAGAACGTCGCATTCAACTCACCGAGCAGAACAATGCCTCGAGGCCGCTGCCTGCCGTAGCACAACCCGCCGGTATACCGGAGAAGTACGACGACCATGTTGAGATGTTGTTCGAGATGCTGGCTCTGGCCTATCAGGCTGACGTCACCCGAGTGAGCTGCTTCCAGATGGCACGGGAATTGAGTGGCCGCACGTACCCCGACATTGGGGTGCCCGAAGGGCATCACAGCGTATCTCATCATCAGCTCAACCCACACAACATCGAGCAATATACAAAGATAAGCACTCACCATGTTTCGCTGTTCGCCAAGCTGATAGAGCGAATGCACAACACACCAGACGGCGATGGCACCCTGCTGGACCACAGCATCATGATGTATGGAACTGGAATGGGCGACGGCGATCACCACACCCCTTACAACCTGCCGGTAATCCTGGTCGGTGGTGGTTGCGGCCAACTAGAAGGCGGTCGGCACATGAAGTATGCGATGCATACACCTTTCATGAACCTTGGGCTGACGCTACTCGACAAAGTCGGTGTTCATGTCGATCAAATCTCAGACAGTACCGGACTATTAACAGATCTCTGATAATGCACATGATCGTGACACTCCCAGGAGAACAAATGGAAAACCGGCGAAACACTGTGGATGCGAAAATGACCTGGGTGGCATCGGCCGTCCTGCTGTTAAGCAGTGCGGCGCTGGCAGCATCGTCTGGTTTAACCCTGGTAGAGGAAATACAACAACGCGGTGACCTGGAAGCGGTGCAGGCGGCTCTCGCCGCCGGTGCTGACGTCAATGGAACAATGACGGACGGGTCCACCGCGCTAATGTGGGCAGTGCACACCGACCAGATCGAGCTGGTAGAAATTCTACTCGATACCGGGGCGGACATTGAAATCACCAACCGCTACGGCGTTGGCCCTGCTTCGCTGGCTGCCGAAAATGGCAATGCAGCAATTCTCGACCATCTGCTCCAGGCCGGTGTCAATGCCAATCAAACCCTGCCGGGAGGTGAGACCTTATTGATGACCGCCGCGCGAACCGGTGAGCCGGAAACGGTGCTGTCCTTGCTGACCCATGGAGCCGATCCGAATCGGCGGGAAGAAACCCGGGGCCAGACAGCGCTGATGTGGGCTGCGGCCAACAACAACGCGGCGGCGATTCAGTTGCTCACCGAACACGGTGCTGACATCAATGCTAAAACTGACAACCCTACGCGACGCGCCGACAGTACCTTCGGCTACGCACCCCCGACCGGATTTTCAGCGCTGATTTTTGCCGTACGCGCCGGGCATATTGATGCTACCCGGGCACTGCTTGATGCCGGAGCCGATGTTAACGACACTGTGTCCGATGGACAGAGTACGCTGGTGGTGGCAACAGCTAACGCCAACTGGGAGCTGGCCGCTTATCTGCTTGATCGGGGTGCCGATGCCACAGCGGCCGAAGCGGGCTGGAACGCCCTGCACCAGACTGTGCGTACCCGTCGGATGAACCTGGCCTTTGGACCTCCGGGGCCATTTGCATCCGGCACACTGGACAGTAGCGACCTGATGCAACAACTACTGGATGCTGGCGTCGACGTCAACGCACGGATGACCCGCAATGGCATCCGGGACGGACAACGTAATCGATTCAACCGGCTCGGCGCCACCCCATTCATGCTGGCAGCCAAGGTAACCGATGTCGAGGCGATGCAATTACTGCTGGCAGCCGGTGCCGACCCGACGATTCCATCGGCCGATGGCACCACCCCGTTAATGGTGGCGGCCGGTTTACATATCTGGAACCCGGGCGAAGATGGCGGTTCATTTACCGGTCAGGAAGAGGAAGTGCTGGCGGCGGTCCGTCTCTGTGTCGAGGGCGGCAATGACGTCAATGCACGTAACTACCGCGGTGAAACTGCGCTTCACGGAGTCGCCTTCCGTGGCGTGAACATTGTGCTCGACTACCTGGTAGAACAAGGGGCCGATCTTTCGGCATTAAGTGATGACGGCTGGTCGGCTCTGGCAATTGCCCGGGGCTTAAGTTACACAGACTTTTACAAATCACAGGTGCATACCGCCGCCCGGCTCGAGGAATTGATGCATACCCGTGAGCTGGAAACCGAAGGTGAAGCGCACCGTGTATCAGGGTCGGTCTGTTACGACTGCCTGCAGACCCGTACCGACCAGATTCTGTCAGTGAGGACACGGGACGAATGGATGGAAGAAAACTTCGATCCGGCTAATCGGGATATACAGATGCTGCCCTTCTGGAGCTGGCTGCCCTATCCGAATCCCTCACAAAATACGTCGACACAGTATTCACCGCGGCAATGAAATCCTTCAACTTATTTATATCCCCCTTTTTTTGCTGTTAGTTAGGAATTCTCTTTGTGGGACACATGACTCTATCTCGATTCAAAGCCATTATACTTTTCTCAGTCAGCGTAATGTCATCGACGACACTGTACGCCCAGACGGACCCGGTCAATCGCGTCATTGAAAAACTGCAACTGGGTCTCCCTGCCATTGGCACCTTCACCCGTGCTCCAAGCTCGGATCTGGACTTTGCGGTAATTGATGAGCAGTACGGTGAGTTCGATATCGAAGGGGTAAATGCGGCTGTTCAGGGGATGAAAGTTGACAATGGAACGCCGATGGTAGCGCCCATCGTACGGATTCCCCTCGCTGCACGGGATGCTCCACAAGCAGTAGTGGAGCAGCTACTGGCTGCCGGTGTATACGGTTTGATGTTTCCAGACGTGGAGACGAAAAGTCAGGCTGAGGCCGCTGTTGGCGCCATGGCATCCGCACAGGATGATCTCTGGCCGCTTGCTCCTGGGGGGAAGCTGATTGCGATGATCCAGATTGAATCGCCACTTGGAATCGAGAACCTGGATGCAATCCTGGAAGTGGCGGGCATTGGTGTGCTCTTTCTGGGGCCTACGGATATGGCGACAGCCATCGGTGCAGAAGGCCCCGATGCGCCCCAGGTTGAAGTGCTGGTGCAACAAGTTCTTGAAGTGTGTCTGGCGCAGGACATCGCTTGTGGCTATCCCATCGTAGCCGCTTCACCGGAAGATGCCAAACGCCAGACAGCGGAGCGTCTGGAACAAGGTTTCAAGGTGCTGGCAGTCATGACCAGAGCACAATAGTCATGTCATTGCCTTCAGCGTCAGAGGCTTCAGTAATGCGGATCAGGGGTTTGCCGGCACTTCGTAAATATCAATTATTTCCGGCCTTTCTCCCTCCGTTGAAATACCAGCTTCTGCCATCAGCCGCTCGACTACCGTTATGGTAATTCCTGAAGGTCGAGGTAACCCGAAACGGTAACCTTCGGCAATGAACAGTGGCGTCCACCCCTGATGGTTCTTGCGGTTCCAGATGTGGGGGTCGGCTCCATGGTCGGCCAGCAACTCGACAACTGCCGGGAACATTGCGTACGCCGCGCCGTGCATCGCGGTATCGTTCTCTTCGTTGACGGTGTTGACTTCCCCACCCAGGTCGAGCAACAACTGCGTAACCTCCAGTGCTTCAAGCTCGGTACCAGCTTCTTCCTCCGGGGCTGTGGTGCCGAGGCCGGCCGCCGCCATCAGGGGTGTTGTACCGCGTAGATTTGACATGAACGGGCTGGCACCCAGTTCGAGATAAAGACGCATCAGGGCAGCATCGGCCCGGTCGGCAGCCAGGAGTAACGGGGTCGCGCCTCCGGAGCCAAGTCGCGTTGCTGAATTCGGTTGCCGGGGCGCCCCTTCGACCAATGTCATATTCACATCTGCCCCCATTGCCACCAGTTCTCGCACGAACTCCAGAGAGCTAAGTCTACCTGACCCGATCGGAGCCGGATCTCCCCGGTCACTGGCATCCGGCTTGCGTACCCAACTCATGGTATGCAGCGGGGTGAATCCGGACCGCTCATCGTTCGGGTCGGCACCTGCTTTTACCAGTTCGATTGCCAGCTCGAAGTGTCCATTGCGAACCGCCATGAGCAAAGGACTCAGACCCTGGCTAATCGGCTGCGTGGTGGCATTGTTACCGGACTGAACTGTTCGTTCTCTAACTCGCTGCAGAATGCCGTTTAGGTCTACGCCAGCCTCAAGCAGCGCCAGCGCAACATCAACGTGGCCTTCCCGTACCGAGAAAAACAAGGGAGTGAATCCAGAATTTAGCGTGGCGTTTATATCAGCCCCGGAGTCGACCAGGGCATTCACCACGGGTGCGTGGCCTTCGGCGGCGGCCCACATCAGTGCAGTTTGTTCACGTCGTTCCTGCGCATTGGGATCAGCGCCTGCTACAAGCAGCGCCTTGACCGCATTGAGGTTACCCGTGCGAGCGGCGATCATGAGTACAGTTTCCCCGCCCGCGAGGGTCTGGTTCGGGTCGGCTCCGGCGTCGAGTAAGAGCTTAACCAGGGTGCCACTGCCGTTGGTGGCGGCGATCGACAAGGGTGACACACCGTAACGGTTCTCTGCTTTGACGTTGGCTCCGGAGCCAAGCAGTGATCCCGCCAAGTCAGCCAGGTCGTGATACGCCGCCCAGTGTAATGGTGTCATGCCATCGACCTGTGTGGCGTTGACATCGGTGCGCTCATCGAGTAAACGGCGTATGAGCGCCTCGTCCTGGTGCTCCACAGCGTCCGCCAAAATAGCGTGTTGCGCATGGGCCGACGTAGCTAGCGCGGCTAATCCGATAATCAGTATAACCCGGTTAACGATTCGTCCCATTTTTACCTGTGGTTTCATCTGATGCACCCTGTAATGTTTTATAGCTCTAGCAAAAGTTAAAACAATAGTTACTGCTACTTCTCATTTTCTTTTTGTCGTTGCAGAACGCTCAATCCAGAAGTTCAGCGAATCAAACCGGTACGGCATCAAACAGATCGTCGATCTTTCCGTTGCTATCGCCGAACCCATCCAGACGGACGCCAACCCGGTCGAGCAAAGTCAAATGCAAATTCGCCAGGGGTGTACCTTGCGCGTAGCGAATATGTCGCCCACCTTTTAGTCCGGTCGAGGCGCCGCCGGCAACGAGAATCGGCAGGTTCAAGTGGTCGTGCAGACTGGGGTTGCCCATGCCGCTGCCATACAGATATATGGTGTTGTCAAGCAGCGAACCATCGCCGTCTGGTGTAGCCTCCAGTTTCTCGAGAAAGCGCGCAAAGAACTCAACATGGTATTGGCCAATCTGGGCAATCTTCTCCACCTTCACCGGGTCATTGCCGTGATGACTGGTGGGATGGTGTGGCTCTGGCACACCGATCTGCGGATAGGTGCGGTTGGTAAGCTCACGGGTAAACTGGAAACTGATGACTCGGGTGATATCAGCCTGTAGTGCCAGTACCTGCAAGTCGTACATGAGAGTCGCGTGATCGCCAAACTCGGCAGGGACACCCACCGGGCGCTCCATGTCGGTGGAAAATTCTTCCGTGCCCGCCGCCTCCGCACGTTGAATCTGACGCTCGATCTCCCGTACGGTGTCGAGATATTGATCGACACGGACCCGGTCACTGGCTCCGACTACACGTTTCAATCGAGAGATGTCCTCGTTGAATGAATCGAGCAGACTCGCCCGGCTGCGCAACAACGCTTCCCGCTCGGCAGGGGTTCCACCCTCACCAAACAGGCGCTCGAACACCAGTCGCGGGTGCGCTTCGGAAGGCAGTGGCGTAGTCGGTGAGGACCAGGAGAGGTTGTTCTGATAGACACAGGCGTAACCGTTATTACAGACACCAGCAAGGGGGTTCAAATCCATTGATAGTTCAAGCGATGGCAATCGCGTTTCCTGACCGATCTGCTTGGCGGCGATCTGATCCACGGTTGTACCCAGATGATAATCCGAGCTTTCCGTGTGCTTGGCAAAGGCAGCACTTAGGTACCCCGAGTTCGAGGTATCGTGGGTCCCCGGGTAGGAGTCCTGTAATTCCAGATTAGTGACGACCGTTATCTTGTCTTTGACCGCTTCCAGTGGGCTGAGGATTGGCGATAATTTATCCAGTATCTCCCCTCCCTCCGGAGTCCAGCGTGCGTGATCAGTTCCCATCGGTACGAACACGAAACCCAGTCTGGGCACGGGATTAGCCGGAGTCTGTGCCAGAGCGGTCGCCGCGGGAATCATCGCGTCGAGTAACGGCAATGCCATTACGGCCCCTGCACCTCTGAGAAAAGTGCGTCTGGGTAGTGCCTTCTTGGTAATGATCATAATACTGTCCTCATCTGAAAAGGTGTGCTTTTCACAATTCCTATCACCAGGGATGAAAAGCGATAACCATCCGGCTCGGCTTCACGAACAATACTACGAATCGCCGGTGCGTCGTAGTATTCGACCCCTCGTCCGAGTGCGAAAGTCAGTAACTTCTCGGTCACTGTATCGGCGATAAGCTCCGGACGCTGCATCAAGCCGGCTTCAAGTCCAGCCACGCCGGTGAACCCGCCCATGCCCGGCAAGCCGCCGGCTACATCAACAGGTCCGTTGTCTCCGTCGTGGTCACGCCAACGCCCTACGACATCGAAATTCTCTAATGCAAAACCAACCGGGTCGATGATGCGATGACAGCTAGCACACGCCGGATCGGAACGATGTTCCGCCAATCTTTCCCGCATTGGTAGGGAAGCCGCCACGGCAGTCTCATCGAGTGCCGGTACGTCGGCCGGCGGAGGCGGTGGCGGAGCGCCGTAAATATTGTCTAATACCCACACACCTCTGAGCACCGGCGAAGTACGGTTAGCAAAGGAGGTAACGGCCAGTACACTGCCTTGGCGCAATAATCCACCGCGCTCACTATCCAACCCGAGTGAAACACGACGGAAGCGACTGCCATAGACGCCCGGAATTCCGTAGTGCTTGGCTAAGCGTTCATCGAGAAACGTGTAGTCTGCCCCAAGCAGGTCGAGCACACTGCGATCTTCACGTAGTAAACTATCGAGGAAAAGTTCTGTCTCCTTGCGGAATGCCTGACGCAGGTTGTCGTCAAAGTCCGGATAGAGACGTGGGTTCGGACTGAAAACTTCCAGGTTGCGTAGCTGTAGCCACTGGCCGGCAAAGTTGGTGGCTAGATTATTGGAGCGCGGATCGGCAAGCATTCGGCGAGCCTGTCTTTCAAGTTCTTCTGGATTACTCAGCTCGCCCCTGACGGCTGCATCGAGCAACTCGTCATCTGGCGCACTGCTCCAGAGGAAAAAAGACAGGCGCGAGGCCAACTCGATGTCACTGATTCGATAAGCGGATCCCGATGCTAACTGCTCCGGTTCCAACTCCAAGCGGAACAGGAATTCGGGGTTTATGAGTACCGAGCTCAAAGCCTTGCCGATACCGTGGTCAAAATTTCCGTCAGATCGGCCGTCTCGATAGAAGGCCATCGGCCCCTCAATATCGGCGTCAGTGACCGGCCGGCGATACGCACGCCTCATCAACTTGGTGAGAATCTCCCTGGCGCATGTTTCCTCCTCACTGGACATCGTTGGCCGACAGACAAAAAGCCGGCGGCGGCTAGGCGTGTCATCCGCACCCTGTGGCGCATACGGCCCGGTGATGGTTACCTGGTAAATCGCCGGTGTCATTCGGGGGTGGCGTATCTCGTTGAACTGAGACTGGAGTGGCTGGCGCTCAGATTCAAGCAGTGCGGATGATTGGTTGGGAAAGGTTGCGACCAGGTCGTGGGGGCCCGCTTTTACTGTTAAACGAACGTTGAAATTCTTGTCGACAACGGAATGATCTGCCCCATCCGGTCTTATCACTTGAAATATCTCAACGACCTCGCGGTCGAGAAGTAATTCCAGCGGTTGAGGTTCCCGACTCCGGAGGCCCCCGATGCTACCGGTGCGGTTGCGGGCGAGTCTTACCTGAATGTCGTACTCGCCATCCTGTGGAAACGTGTACGAGACCGACACACCACCGCGAGTTCCAATGGGCAGGCCGGCTATATGTCCTTGCTGAGTGAGATCCGGCGGCACGTTGATGACATCACTTTGCACTGAACCCTGATCGCCGCCGATCGCCAACCGGCTGATCTTTTGCGCCGCGGATATATAACGATCCAATAAGGCCGGTGAGAGGTCACCTACGTTGACATTGTCGAAACCGTAGCCGCTTTCATCGGGTGGCAGAAGCGAGGTGGCGTCGATGTCTAAAGACAACAGATCCCTGATGGAGTTCTGATATTCAGTACGATTGAGGCGCCGCAGGGTTTCAGTGCGGCCGGGATTAGGTTTCGCGGCAGCAGCGGCGTCTAATGACGTTTCCAACCACGAAACCATAAGGCTTCTCTCGTCAACAGAAGGTTGTGGCATATCGGGGGGCGGCATGGTACCCACGCGTAATTTCCGTACCACCTTCTCCAACATCTCGAGGTTCTCGGCGACGTTGGCAAAGTCAACCAGATCTAACCTGAGACCTGCTGTTTCAAGCTGTTCGTTGTGGCAGACCAGGCAATACTGATCGATCGCTTCACGGGTGTGTGATGCGGAGGGTTGGGCAGCGCTCGAGGATGGTGTTTGTGCGGTAGCTGGTGAGGCAATCGAGTCCGGCGAAGACGATTCCTGCGGATTACAGCCCGTTATGCTCAATACCAACACAGCGCAAGGTAAATTGAGATTTAGTAGGTTCATTCGCCTCCTTATCTCCCAAGCCTGACATATTAGCTCGAAGACAGTGGCGGTGCCATCGCTTTTCTTCCTGGCAGGTAAATTCCTGACTAGTAACTCAGTCCGAATCCGGACCTCGATAAAGCATCATATTGCCAATCATCGGCGCCGCTGTCATCGGTAGAACCAGGGACCATTTCACGCCAATTCAGCTAAGAAATCTTTAATCGAGGGTACATCAAGAATCCACATACTCTTGACTTGCGGTCAAGTATTCTCCAAGCTCAGAGACATCGTGAATGTGATGCCGAACCGAGTTTTCCAGTTCTTTTTCGTCGGGGTAAGTACCTTACTCCTGGCAATGCTGGCCGTTGCGCAAGATACCCTGATAGACGCGCCTATTCCCCATGCTAAAGGGCAGAGTGTTTCTCCGTCGTTCGAAGGCTGGTATACGAACCCGGACGGCACTCGCAGCCTGGTGTTCGGCTACTTTAATCGCAACCATGAAGAGCATCTTTATCTACCGACCGGAGCGGAAAACCGGTTCGAACCCGGTCCGTCAGACCGAGGACAACCGACCCATTTTTATCCACGGCGCCAGACCGGAGTCTTCGCCATCGTAGTGCCGGCAGATTTTGGCGACCAGCAATTGACCTGGAGCTTGACGGCCAATGGTGTGACCATTGCGATTCCTGGACATTTGCGGCCGGAGTGGGAAATAACCGCACTGAAGGAAGTGACCAGCGGCAACACACCGCCAGTTCTGAGATTCGGTGGACCGGAAGCAGAACCTGGGCAAGGACCGCTGGGCATTCAATCGAACCCAATGACAGCAGAGGTGGGGGCACCGATTACACTCATGATCTGGGCGGCTGATGATGGTGTGCGAAAATCTCGGGCGATTGCAAGGCCGGCGCGGTTTGGTGTCGTATGGACTAAGTATCGAGGTGCCGGAACGGTCGATTTCGCAACTACAACGCCAACAATCGAGAATGGGAAAGCGGAGACAACCGTTACCTTCAGTGAGCCAGGGGCTTATATTCTACGGGCCCTGGCCTGGGACGACTCGGGAGGTCAGAGCGCTGTCATGGCTGGCGGTTTCTTTTGCTGTTGGACTAACGGCTTCGTAACAGTGCAGGTAGACTAAGCAGATAGAGGAGATGGTGATGAGTGAAAAAACCAGACTTTACGATAGGTGGAGTGGCTTGTTAGCCGCTACAATTCTGCTGGTAACCACCGGAACCGTGTCTTCCCAGACAGGCGATGTGACTTTCAGCCGCGACGTTGCGCCGATTTTACAGCAGCGCTGTCAGACCTGTCACCGAGCAGGGCAGATGGGGCCGATGTCATTGATGACCTATGAAGAGGTCAGACCCTGGGCTCCAGTGATCAGACAGAAAGTTATACAACGGGTGATGCCACCGTGGCATCTCGATAAAACAGTCGGTATTCAGGATTTTGAGAACGACGTGTCACTCACTGACGCGGAAATCGACACTATCGTCAACTGGGTCGATGCCGGCGCTCCTCTGGGCAATCCAGACCACCTGCCAGCATCGGTCGAATGGCCTGACGAAGAAATCTGGAGCATGGCCGAACGATACGGCCGTGAGCCGGACCTCATTGTGAAATCTACCCCATGGACCCAGAGCGCTCAGGGGCAGGACCAATGGTGGACGCCAATCATCGAGACCGGGCTCACCGAAGATCGATGGGTGACGGGCATGGAGGTGCGTCCGACACTGGAAGGTGCACGTCGCGTGACGCATCACGCCGTGATATACCTCCAACAGGAGGAAGAGCCGGGCGACTTTGAGTCCCCGGTCAATATACCCGGACGCGGTAGCTACCTGACAGAGTTTGCCGTAGGCAAGATAGGCGACGTCTTTCGTGAAAATACCGGCAAGTTGTTGAAGGCCGGCTCACGCATCGCCTTCGACAACCACTATCACTCGGTAGGCGAGGAGATAACAGCCCAGACCGAGTTAGGAATTTGGTTTTATCCAAAAGATTATCGGCCAAAGTATCGAGTCTATTCCAACGCGCTAGGGGCGGTGCAAGCAATGTCAGCACTGGACATTCCGCCAGGTAAGATAACCATTCATCATGCCTATATTCCGTTGAGAGCGCAGGCAAGGATAGAGAACTATCAACCGCACATGCATATCCGCGGCAAGGCGATGTCGATGGAAGCGATACTACCCAACGGCCAGGTGCGGATGCTAAGCCACGTGGCAAACTTTGACTTCAACTGGCATGTAAATTATGTCTACACCGACGATTCGGCTCCTCTGTTGCCCGCCGGGACGGTACTCCATCTGACTGCCTGGCACGATAACACCGCAGACAATCCCGCTAACCCGGACCCAACGCAGTGGGTCGGGTGGGGACAGCGCAGTTTCGATGAAATGTATCACGCCCATGTAAACATGACCTATCTTACGGATGAGGATTACGCGCAGATACTTTCTGAACGGCGAGCTCAGCGATAATAATAGTAGGGACTTTAACTATATAGGTAATGCCATTGCTGTCACATTAACTCAAGCCATTTATAGACTAAGGCCTGGTGACAAAAGCATTTGCTAGATTTGCAGCAAGCGTGGGCCAATTGTTAAGTTGTGTTAATTCCAATTAGTAAGCTCCGGTTGTCTAGTTTATGAAACACATAACATTTGTATAAAGGGCGTGCCCGCTTTGCCAGATAGGCAACTGTGCCTGCTCTTAATCGGTTGATCTAACGTACTACACGGATCACCCCGACACTACCTTCGATTTCGATTGTTGTTCCCAGTTCTCGGGACAGATTCTGCACCCGCTGGAGAATTTTATTGGCAATATCGGGGGGCGCAAGGCGGGGAATCCCCAATCTGGAATCAGGGCCATCCGCTCCCAATTCGGTGGGGTACAGCCGCACCTCAGTTAGTTCGCCATCGTTATAGTGACTGATTGCTACCAGGCTCTCCAGGGACTGTGTCGACCCGCCGAAATTCCTCGCGAATTGCTGTATTGTGGTAGCCGGGCTTGCGTCGACCAGTCCCATCTGTACCGGAAGTCGCCACTGTGCTTCACGGAAGAATTCACCGAGACCATAGAAGATCGGCTTGCCTTTGTAGATTTCAATACCTCGTAGCAGTTGCACTCCGTGACCGACGAACACATCAGCCCCGACGTCGATCGCCTGGTGTGCCAGATCGACGTAGAAAGCAGGTGGTCGAGTGCTGAGGTGCATCTGTTCTAGAACCGACTGACCCTGGTGAATATGTGCCGTAGCAACCACGAAGTCGGCATACTGCTTGGCGTTACGGATGCTTCTGAGAGTACGGGATAGATCGGTCGGGTTCAGGGTATAGTCGATAGTGCCGGGCGTCTCACCGGGTCGTGCTGCCCGGTAAGTAGGATCCTCCCGACCTGAGCTGGAGGCCGGAAAACGAACCCTGTCGGTGGGCTCATTAACCGGAGCGGGTCGCGGATTGTCATAGATTGAACTGTATTCCAGGAGCTGGTCGCGAATCTGCTTAAGCGACGCCAATTGCTCTTCGGTAACGACGATGGTCTCAGTATAGTTGAGCATGTTCAGACCAGGACGCCCGCCCAAGCTGCCTTGTTGGGGAGTCGCTGCTAACCTCCGCAATTCCACCCAGAGCGG
>Ga0114950_10001551_pt1 | contig 17316 bp, 31 predicted proteins | sample N075metaG_FD_83503 | JGI IMG/M metagenome (GOLD analysis project Ga0114950, IMG submission 83503) | Deep subsurface microbial communities from Kermadec Trench to uncover new lineages of life (NeLLi) - N075 metaG | ecosystem: Environmental > Aquatic > Marine > Ocean trench > Sediment | place... | reverse complement strand
CGCCCCCTGAGCAGCCTGGAACGCCCCCTGAGCAGCCTGGAACGCCCCCTGAGCAGCTTGGAACGCCCCCTGAGCAGTTTGAAGCGCCTACTCCACCCTCGGAAACGCCCCCGCCACCAAATTCTGAATAATTTTGAAAAATTTAGGTTACATTCCCCATTGCGAAAAGTATAATGGGGATGTGCAAAGGCAAACGGGACAAGCCTGTACTGAATTGATCCCAAGGGCAACTGGCAGCACGGCCCGAACTGAATGTGTTGCAATTATGAAAGGGTTATGAAAATGGCCAAGAAAGCGACGACTAAGAAAGCAGCGACGAAGCCAGCAGCCCAAACGACCGACAATTTACTTGATGCTTTGGCAGGCGTTACTACCACGAAAAAAAAATCGAAAGCGGCCAAGGCTCAACGTGCTGCCCTTGAAGTGCCGAGCGAAGTAGAGGAAGTAATTGCTCAATTCGTGGCAAAGAAGACTGTTTTTGATTTGGTTGACTCGGCGTTTAAGCCAGTTAAAGACGAAGCCAAAGTAGCAGTTTGGACCGAATACTGCAAACATTGGCATCGTATCGGAACCATCCCAGAAAATCCTCGTCTTGAAGTCAAAAAGGATGGCAAACTTGATTGTGAAGCGATGTTTGTGCTGTCACAGCGGTTTTACCCGCAGATTGACTTAACCCTACAGGATGATGAAACAGTGCAAGAATTGGCGGTTCGTGCCCGTCAGGGTGTCATTGACGATTTACGTGCGGGTGGTATTAAGGGAGAAATTGCCAAAAAATTTGTTGATGAAGAATTAAATTTCGCTCCCGAACAGGGTTGCCGTTCTTTCCGCGAACTCTCTCACGGTCACAAAGAGGGCAAAGTTTGGGTAGACCCAACTGAGGTTGAACAGTCAGTTGCCGCTAAGTTGATTAAGTCGCTTTTAAATCAGGATCACGAAGAGTTTACTGATGAAGAGCGAGCGGCAGCACTGTTCATCGAGGCAAGAGTAACGGTTAAGCCCGATGTATTGACGCGAGTTTCGGGCAGAAACGGTTACGCTCGAACACCAGAAGAAATCGAGCTTTTTTGTGCTGTTGTGAATCCGGTCTATTATGTGTCGCGGGCCAAATTTGCTGTTGGCGACAGCGTTTCAGATCGCAATGATCGTCTTGTTGGCGTTCTCTCTGACATCATGGGCACCGAGTAAGCACGGCGAAAATTTATCAGTCCTTTCAGGGCCGCTCGAAGGGGCGGCCCTTTCTTTTTTATAAAAATGAAGCCATTACAAAGTATAGCCTTGAGTTTTCTTTGTCTTGTGCTATTTCTAGCAGGAGTGTATACTAGTTGGGAATTTGGTGTGCGCAGTGTTCAGCAAGAGGCTATAGAACTGGGTTTGGCTAACTCCTGAAAGGTTCCGAAATTCTCCCCAACATCAACCCTTATCTCAAGAAATCTTTATGGCTAAGTACGCGGATTTAAAAACACAGAATGCAAAGATGCGAGAAGAGCTTAAACATTTACATTGGTGTTTAACTCAAATAAGAGATTCATTTGGTCCTATAGATCAAGATGAGATCGTGAGAAAAAAGGGGTTGGTAGCACATGGAATGGTGATAGGTGCTTTAGCTGGAATAGAACAAACACTTGATTTGCGCGGCAGGCCGCCTTTTCGTAGCCGGCGAAATGTCAGTATGAATCTTAGGGAACAATAAAATGCAAGTGCTTGCTTATCGTAAAAATGGTTGCTTGGTGGGTATTTGCAATTTAACTGATTGGAAATTGCAAGGAATTGCTATATTTGCTAATTTGGTCTCGCCGATCAAACTTGGTGGTCCGTCCCGTGATATTTATATTGTGATCTGTGACATTACCGACGTAGAAGACCAAGCCGATATAGAAGATTTAGTTTTAGATATTGGGGGCGAAAAAGGAGGGCGCGAAGCTGCAAAACTAGTAAAGCTTTATTTGCCCGATGATTGGGATTTGGAAACTGCTAAACCATATAAGGTTGTAATATTAGACAAAGAACCTGAACCTGATATGCCATATTTAAAAAATGGGGCTTTGGTTTGTTCTGTGTGCGGTGAGCTAAACTGTCCTTGGATGGACCGGCCACCAGAAGATGTGGGTCCACCACCAGAAGATGTGGGTCCACCACCAGATGTGGGTCCACCAGAGGCAGTTCCGCTGAATGCGCCGGAACGCGACTTGCTTGCTCGTTGAATTTTAAAGTATGGAAAATCAAAATGGCAAATAAAATTAGCAATTATGCAATAGGCACTCGCGTAATTGTTATGATCAATAATCCCCAAGAGTCGCTCACTGTTCATCTTTTGGGCTATGGCATCTATATTGCCAATGAAGTGCCAGATGAAAACGCTGTGGGCGCTTTGGCCAGCCATTGCAGAAAATTGGGTAAATTAACTCCTAAAATCAGGTTGGATGATGGCCGCGTGGTTTGGGGCAGTGAGGTTTTTTGGGGTGATGCAACTCAATTAGAAGAGCTAATTGATGATAGGGAAATCGTTCATTGCGATTTAGATATAGAACGAGAAAATGCCAGAAAGCAAAGTATGCCTATATTTGGGGGCAAAGAAGCTAATTTTGATGTTATTTTAGCAGCCGCAAAGGAAAAGGCATCCAAATATGGCGAAGACGATTCCTCTTGATAAAATGCGAGCAACTCGTTACGATAATTAAGGGTCTATAGCTCAATTGGCTAGAACCAGGATTTCTAATTTCCTGTGGTTGTGGGTTCGAGTCCCATAGACCCTTGTAAGGATTGAGCATCAACAATTAAGGATGAGTTAAATTATGAGCGAAAACTCTGAAGAAATGACTGTTAATACTGATCTACGAGTACAGCGAATGTTGGAGGCTGCGAGGAAGGCTGAAACTGAGGCTGAAACTGAGGAATCTTGTATTTCTGATTTGAGAAACGAAGTTAAAAAGTGGGTGACCACTCTCAAACCAGATGTGCTGGCACAGTATTCTTTGCATATGGTTGGAGATGGGGAGCGCAATGCCCATGATTTAAGTAAAAAAATAGAAGAAGCCGGTGAGTTGCTAGATCCAGATGTTCGAGAGTCGCTACTTCAGCAGCTTGAAGATACTCGTAAGCGGATCACACGTATTGGTGAACTATCTTTAAAATCTGAGCGCCATAGTCGAACTGCTGAAGAGTTACGAGATGAGGTGAAGAAATGGGTTAATAGTATACCCTTGCATACGCTTCTGCATTTTGCAAGTCATTATATTGGCACGGGCACAGTATTTAAAATCTACATCGATCAGGTTGGAAATAATTAGAGAGGGCAATCATGCACTACACAGTTAAACTGGCTGTGTTCGTAAATGAGGTCACGGAGTTTTCGGCAACCGAGAACGATATAATTAACGCTTTGCATGATCTTTATCCCGGTGCTTTGACAATATTTAATTCGATCAAAGCTGGCATAGATGCTGAAGGCGTTATATCCACTGCCAGGAATACAATGGAATTGGCAATGAGTCTTTGTGAGGCATGTCAGACGGCAGCAGGTGATAATTTCGCACGATTTGAGCTTTTAATAACCCTTCCTGAAGAGTGTTGTTTTGTTAGTGATGGTAAAATAGTGCAGCCGGTGCATAAAGCTTCATTAGAAATGGTATGAATGCAAATGACTGCAGTATGGTTGCTTGTGATTTTTAGTGTTATAATGTTTGCGCTGTGCGTTCTTTTAAGCATCTGTGCTTTTCGTATCTCGGCTCAAAGGAAAACGCTTTCAATTATCTTTGTCATACTGGCAATTTTGGCTTTTCTTTTTGCTGCGGTGTCGTTTGGCGAAGCTATTTTGCGAGTGGATGCCATTGAAAATACTATGTCACCAATAAAAATTAAACCACCATTTTAGGAAATATAATGTATAGTCTTGCCAGGTGGTTATCGATTATATTTTTCGGGTTGTTGCTTTTTATTTTTAAAGGAAGGCCCAATATTGCTATGATGGGATCATTCGTTTTGATGGCTGTTTTGTGGTATAATCCCATTCGTAGATATTTTCGTAGTTTACGATGACCTAAAATTAGAGTAGAATGGGAAAAAGGAGTTTTCTAAATGAATTATGAAGTTCTTGTGCAACATCGGGCCAAGCCTGGTAAAAAGCCAACTACAGAAGTGTTGCCCATAGATGCTGCATCGGCCCACGAGGCAGAAAAATTAGCAAAATTTCAGATCAAAAAAACATCAAAGGTATTGGAAGCTACTCGGAGCATAGGCAGTGTTGAAGATAAAGCCAATCAGGGCGTTAATGCTTTTTGAGGGGAGGTTTTATGTCCGTTTTAGCACAGCGATCTCATGCCTTGATGTTAAAATTGGCGGTGCATTATGAAGTTGATATCGAAGATTTTCTTACAAGTTTTGAAGGATTAGTTTTGGATCAAGTGGGTTTAATTGAATTCAATGAAGATGAAAAGAAACTGTTGGGAAATAAAAAGAAACTGAAGGCTATCAAATTTTTGAAAATACGAACGGGCTTGTCATTGGGAGATTGTCTTACCGTGTGGAAAACTTGGAAAGAGTCGGAAATGAAAGGAGAAAACAATGCAGATCAAATATATTGAGGGCGATTTATTTTCACTTCTCCCTTTTGATGAACCAACCACTAAGGTAATCCCGCACGTTTGCAATGACATTGGTGCGTGGGGTTCTGGGTTTGTGATTGCGGTATCTAAGCAATGGTCGCATAACCGGACAAAAGCACCCGTCGGGGTTGCCGCTCAAGAGCCATCACCAGAAGGGTCTTATCGTCGTTGGTACAGTGATGGCGTTTATGAGGATGTCAGTCGCGAAGGACAACATATAGATGTGCCTTTTGTCTTGGGCCAACTTCAGTGGGTTCGTGTCGATAGGCGGGATATTACGGTTAGTGAAGAAACCACTCGTTCAAGCGACACCTTCGTCGTTAATATGATTGCTCAACATGAGACAATTCGCAATAACGGCAAGCCGCCTATTAGATATGAAGCATTGGTTAAGTGTATGTCGGAAGTGCGTGACCGATGTGTTCACCAGAAGTCTATTGTAAAAACATGGGGAAGTAATCCCATAGAAATCCATGCTCCTAAGTTCGGCTCCGAACGCGCTGGTGGCAATTGGGATTTCATTGCTGAGTTGATTGATGAGTTATGGCTAGCCCACGGTATTCCAGTTACCATCTACGAGTACAAAGGACCATGATAGAAACCATCATCGTGCATCGTAAAGGCAATAATCGAAATCGCTTGACGGTTACCGATAATCGGATTACACTGAAGTTGTGCAATGATGTTACCGAAGATCAAGAAGTGTTTTTTAAACGGTTTTCGCTTATGGTTGCTCAACGTACTAGGGCTATTTTTTATAAAACAATGCGTGGTGTTTTTAGTGCTAATGGGCAGTCTATTGAAATGCAGAATACGAGCAAATCACAATGGTCGCTTTATTGTTTTGACGAGTTAGAGCCAGAAGGATTTGCTTTTGATACAATTAAAAGTACGGAGAAGACAAGTCGAGGCACCGCTTTTGCTGGCGGTATTTCCAGTGCCACCCCACCTTGGAAGGCGACAGGGACTCATTATCCGCATGGTCAGCACGCCATGGGTCATCATGGATATGGCATACCTGGTTGGGGTGAGTATGGCGAAGATTTTGTAGATTAACATAAGGTGATGAAGCGAATGTTGACGGATAAAAAAATTCAGGCATTTCATCATGCCTCTCGCATCTTTGAAACGCGCGGTCCAGCGGGTTTTGGAGACTGTGCAGATAAATTTGGAGAAGGCATCGCGGCTGCATGTTTAATTACCTTTTTGCGGTGTAGTTCAGGTGCCGCAGATGCTTCGCCTGAGAATTTAAGGAACATTCCAGACGATGTGAGAAAGATTTTGGTTGTCAATCATTTGGTTTATGATGAAGCTGAACAGCAAAGGCGACAGGGCATTCTGGATCACGCACTTCACCAAGCCATTGAAGTAGTCACTGCCCAACGGGAAGAAGCGCTGCTGGCGGCAGCAGCGGCGGCAGTAGCGCCAGTTCAACCGGAAGCAATAGCAATAGACCTACCAAATATAGATGCTTTTTTGCGGGAGTTAGTGAAAACGCGCGAAAATAAAAAGGCTGAAGAGTAGGATATACTGAATGGATGCAATGTATATGTCTATTATGTGCAGGCATTGGATAAATTGGCCAATTAAATTTGGCCCCATTTCTTTAGAGGTTCGACAGTACGAACCATGTAAACGAACTGTTACAATTGCCAGTTCGTTTTCTCCTGATGGCAAGCTGTATTATCTTCAATTTCCGTATATGATTTTTGCCAGATATAAACGCTCTCTTAGAGCAGCATTCTCTTTGGACCCTATACAATCTGATAAATTTAAGATTTGTTTTCCAACTCTTCCCAATATAAACAACCGATATCAAGTTTGTCTCAACGACAAGAATCATTTCTGTGCTTCTCATGGAATAGATAGGATGATAGATGAATTTTGGTCCGCAGGGTTTTTTCACTCCCTAAGCCATGCTTGGCCTGGTGGCGATCAATTATTTAAAGTATTTGGCTCTTTTCCCAAGTGGGCTAAATTAGATTTAATGGGGGTGAATAATAAGTTGCGGCGTGGTGGTAGATGGCAAGAATTTGAAAGAATGATTGAGGGTTAGAGTTATGGCCAAATGGGTTACAACACTACAGCCGCCTATGGTGAGAACGGTAAGGTTTGCGCAGAAATCGAGCGGTTCCAAAAAATATAGATTATCCCTTCCTTGGGTGGTTTATTTAACTCGCTTCGCAAAAGGACCGGACCAGAAAGACCTCATGGTAACCACCATATGTGCAGCGTTTTGCCATGAAAAGCCCATAGACAGTTCAATTGTTTATCATGTTCCTTTGCCTAATGTTTACGGTAGGTGGAAATTATGTATAAATCTATTTCCTCACCGAGATAGATCATCGGTAGATGCGTGTGTTCAATATTGGTGGTCGAGTCTATTTAGCAGGGTGGATGTAGAGCCATATTCGCCTTTGGCATGGTATGGAATGATAGTTATGAGAGATTTGTTTCCAGGTGCAAACTTTATGCTCTCATTGTCTCATTGGTCTGAAATGACAGTAAAACAAGTTATGAAAATTGATATATCTAAACTCAACAAGGACAAGGACAAGGACATCAATCAGAAAAATTTCGAGTTCCTGGTCAAGACGATGACATATAAAAAATTCAACTCTTTTATTAAAGATTATGAAGATTAAGGCATAATTATGCAAGCTGTTATATTTGGCAGCGGCTTAATGGGTACAGCCGTTGCTTATGCTATGAATAAATTAGGGTATGACGTTACATTAAGGAGTTACATTAAGGAGGGGTAAGCTCTTGAATGAAGATTTAGACTTGCATGAAGATTTGAACTTGCCGAGGTGTAAATGGGTCACAACACTCCAGCCGCCGATGGTTAGAACGGTACAGTTTGAAAGAACATCAGGCGCAGGTTTGACCTATAAATATAGACTACCTCTTCCTTGGGTGGTTTATTTAACTCACTTCACTCACTTTATACAACAAGGTAAACCATCAAGTATAGTAGACGGTGTATATGCGGCGTTTTGCAATGAAAAGCCTGTGGATAGTTCAATTGTTTATCATATCCCTTTGCCTAATGTTTACGGTAAGTGGAAATTATGTATAAGTGACCTCCCTCGTAGAGAGAGATTATCGGTGGATGCGTGTGTTCAATATTGGTGGTCGAGTCTATTTAGCAAGCCACATCTTGCATCATGGGAGGGGACAAAAGTTATAAGACGTTTGTTCCCAAATATAGAATTCACTGAGTTATTGTCCAAGTGGTCTGAAATGACAGTAGAGCAATTTATGGGGGTTGACATAACTGGTCTGTGTGGAAGGGTTCAAGATACGACATATAATATGACATATGAAAAATTCAACTCTTTTATTAAGATGAATATTTATGATTAAGGCATAATTATGCAAGCTGTTATATTTGGCAGCGGCTTAATGGGTACAGCCGTTGCTTATGCTATGAATAAATTAGGGCATGACGTGCATTTGGTGGATGCGCGCCGAGATAACGCAGAAGAGGCCAGGGCTAAGGTTGAGCGAGTAGGCGGTGAAATAAAAGGCATTCATACCGCTGTAGACTTGCTGTTTAATGACCGTCAAATAGATGATGTTGGCGTAGTTATATCTTGTGCGCCATTCTCTGCAAACCGGCAAATAGCCTTAAAGTGTGCAGAAAACAAATGGCGATATTGTGACTTGGGCGGAAATCCTGCCGTATCAAACAACATAGCCGAGACAGCCGTTAGACTAAAAGAAGTTAGTGAAGAATCGTCGGTATTTACTGATCTTGGTATGGCCCCTGGCTTTTTAAATATTTTGGCTGAGCATGGCTGTCAAATACTTTCTAAAATTGATAAGCCTTATGCTGTGCTGATGCGAGCCGGTGGTTTAGAATCTTTTGTTCCTCGTAACTCATTAGGATACGCATTGACATTTAATGTCAAAGGTCTTTATAATAAGTATGTTGGTGATTGTGAGATTATTGATCAGGGCAATATTACACAAGTTCCTGCTTTAACTGATAGAGTTGACACTTTTATTCCTAACGTCGGTGATTTTGAGGAATTTCACACTAAAGGGGGCGTGGGTAAAACAATAGATTTAATGCACAAGCGAGATGTACGGTTTTGTAATTACAAAACCCTCCGATATCCAGGTCATTTGTACTATATTAAGTTTCTTTTGCACGAGTGTAAATTATCCGAAGATCGGTTTTGTGAAGCCATAGAGCAATGCTGCGGGTGGGCGACACGCGATAAAGTTGTATTTAGCGTGAGGGTTGAGAGCGAAGACAGTTATTTAAAATTTAAGGATAGTGAATTACGTGGTTGGCGACGTGGCATTACTATAGAGCGTGATGAAAATTGGACGGCTATGCAAAAAGCAACGGCCTTTCCAACAGCCGCAGTTGCATCTTTAATGGCAGAGGGGAAATTAGACGGTAAGATTGTTTTAGATTATTCGGATGTTCCGATAACTGATTTTATAACAAAACTTAATGAAATTGGTGGGTTGCCCATCAAGGAGATATTTTAATGAGACTTTTCTGGCATAATATGGGTACGGTCATTACGGGTACGATGTGTTTAGGGGTGTTTGTGTCGGTAATGTCAGTGATGTTATTTTCAGGATGTGCTGAAGAAGATTCATACGAGAAAGATCGTGAGATAACGAAGGCAAAGGCCAAGGCGTTTAAGGAGAAGATTTTAAAAGAGGTGGGCGAGGCCCCTACAGATGGTCATTTAGGCCCTTATGAGCAAATTTATAAAATTAACGGCACTGATAAAGAATTTAATTATCAAATGAAATGGAACGATCAGTTTAATGAACCAATGAGTCCGCCAATTATACTTATTTATAAAACTCAATCGGTGCCAACTGCTGAGTCTGATTTTGTGCATTATTCCTTAGAGCGACCTGTTAAGGGTAATGATGGTATGTTGGCATTAACTGATATATTTGAGGGAAACCAATATTTGGTTGTTCCTTATGTTAGAATATCTCTGGCAAGGGTTTCTCCACAACCGTTAAGCGGGCCTTCATCACATATTAAGGCTGAATGGGATGAATACATGAAGGCAATTGTAAAATGGCGTGCCGCATGTGATAAATTGCGATCAGGAAATGGCGACAAAAACAACCGAGTATCGGGATATTATTTTGAAACAGATGTAATTTATAAATTAGAAGGTAGATCACATCCGCTTTACTAACATTTGCTAATAAAAATGTTTGGATTTATCAGAAGGTTTTTTTTAAAAAAACCTTATAGACTGTTGTATAAAAGGCGTTGTCCCCCATTTACTTTTGAATTGCGGGAATATCCCCCTATTGAAAGAAGTATATGCCTGGGTCATGGCACTTGGCAGACAACTTGGTATCCATATACACAATTTTTAATTATCAATCCTTTGGGGATTCCCTTCTTTCCTCCTAAAGTGGTGTATATGTCTCAAACACCACGACCATTAACTTCTTGGAATGACCGGGTTTATACTCCTGGTGTTGGTAATTTATACGATTTGGGTCGAATATGCACGGGAAGTCCACATAATACAACGGCCATGGGTTACGATGGAGTGGTTAAATTCTTTTGGAACGGCATAAGTAGTCCTTCAAAGGACTATACCACGAGTGATGATGCCATACAGCATTTGCTTCGGAAAGAAGCTAAAGGCCAGGGAAAACGACTAAAAGATTGGGTGTTGCAAGTCACGTTGATACCAAGGTTTATATTGATTGGTGGGAGTTTTTCTGTTCCAAACGATTATTTTCACTGGACATTCGGTGATTCCCAGACTATAATAAAGGAAAGGAAGAGACAGAAAGCAGTGGAGTTAGCGAAGCAATGGGCCGAAAATATTATGGCTCAAAAGCGAAAGGCTGCAAGAGCCGAAGCGCGTCGTCAAGCTGAACTTGCTCTCGAACAAAAACCTGTGGATGAAGTTCGTGTTGCTGCCTTGGAGGCAGCGCGTCGTCGAGCAATTGCTTTCTGTATGAGTTCACCTTTATACGATGACCCTGGACCTGGCGGATGACTACAAAGGAGATATAATGACTTACACGTAGGGCCACGATGCTACGCACGTCTACGTCTTTGTTAGACGTGATCTAAGCCACCCGCAACAGGTGGTTCAATCTTGTCATGCGGCAATTGAAGCTGCTCATAGCTTCATCCCTGACAATTCTACACCCTCTCTGGTGTTGTGCGGCCTTTGTGACGAAAAAGCGTTAGTTGATTGCGCTAACGATCTTGATCGCAAAGGTATCCGTTTTAAAGCATTCGTTGAGCCAGATATTGGCAACCAGTATACGGCCCTCGCGACAGAACCTTTGTGCGCGAAGGGTCGTTCTTTTTTAAAAAAGTATAAACTCTTACCGAAGGAGACAGAAATGGGTTTCACTTAGAACTATAAAGAGCGAATTCATAAGTTGATGGCGCGTGGCGATTTTCAAGACGCAGTTCATCGTGAGATGATTAAAACAGAACAAACGAAAGGCCAATCTGTCCACCAGCACTGCCAATCTGTTTGGGAACATTATGAAGACCTTTTAAATTATATAAAATATTTATCATTACTTCAAAAGAAGTGGCGATTGCCCAGTTGGCTTGATAAAATTCACGCCGATATGCTTCACCCGACCTTCTTTGCGACGAGCTACACGCTGTATCACGACTGCGGAAAGCCCTTCTGTAAAGTCGTTGATAAAGACGGTTCAATCCACTTCCCCGATCACGCTGCTTGCTCAAAATATGTGTGGGCATGTTTAGGTTTAGATGGGCGTCCGTCCGGCTCGACATGCAATGAGATTGTGGGTAATTTGATCGGTTGGAATATGGTTTTGTATACCGCAAATGCCGAAGAAATTAAAAGGTATTGTGAGGAAGAGTGGGACAGCAAAGACGCTTTCACGCTCCTCTTCGTATCCCTAGCGGAAATTCATTCCAATGCTCGTTTGTTTGGCGGCATTGAATCGGTCAGCTTCAAGTCTAAATGGAAGAAGTTAGATCGTAGAGGTAAGCAAATTTGTAAATTTTATGAAGGAAAGAATGATGAGTAAAGAGCATGATGAAAGCATGGCTTTTATTATCAAGCCAGAGAATAAAGTAGATGATTCCACTAAATTGCATACTTCGCCATCAGGCAAGTACACATTAGAGGTTTCAAATTATAAACCACCAAAGGAAGGGTGGGATTGTACGCAAGGTATTGTGCGCAAAGGTGATGAGGTAATTGAAGTTGTGAATCGTGATTACAGCGCTTTTCCTTTTGCGTGGTGCGAGGATCACCCTGTAGGTCACGATTATTTGCTTTGTGGCGAAACATATATGGGCCAAACCATTATTGGGTTGGACGCTGGCCTCAAAGGTGATAATCGCAAGGATTGCAATACTCCTAAAGGCCGAGAAGGATTTTGCTGGGCTGAGTTTAAAATTTCTAAAGACAAGACAAAAATTGCTGTGTGTGGCTGTTATTGGGCTTGTCCATTTGAGATATGGATTGTAGATTTTAATTATCCATTATCCGGTTATGGTTCTGTTTTTGACAATGACACTCCTGAGCATAGATGGAATGTTTTAGACAGACTTGAAGAGGGTCATTTTGTTGAAGAGTTTAATTGGAACGATGACAACGATCTTGAAATGATTGCTGAAGAGTGGGGAGAGAATAGTACCGAGGGGAATAAAGTCAGAATGATCTGGCGCTCTCCCAAATTAGAAATCCTCGAAACTTTTAAGGAAAAGGTGAAGAAATGACATCTCAAAAATTTGATAACAACCTTGCTTACAAAGCTTTTAAGGCGAAGCCCGATAATATGGGCATGTGGGCAAAGTTGTGCCCTGCAGAAAAAATTCAACTAATTTCAGAGGAGCCAGTTATGTACGCAGATACTACCTATGAGTCACGGTGGGGTCATCATCCGTGCGATAAGGAGACGTATTTTAAGTTGAAGGAATTACAACGCTGTTATTGGGAAGCGGTTCGTGCTGAGCACGAGTGGGAGCGTTGGAATCGCAAAGATCCGCAAAACCGCGTCATTCGAGAGAAGATACGTGATGAAAAGGGCAGGATCACTGGTTCCAATGTGATAGGCCCACGCCCTGAGCCTGTGCGCTCGAAGTTGTTTTACAAGACTTACAAGGTGCCTGCGTGGAATGGCAGTGAGCGTGAGGTTACGACCTTTGAGTATGCAGATATAGTGACTGATTGTCGTAAAGCTAGGACGCCTGTAGCCGATCCTAATAAGGTGCCTAAGCTCAGTTTGACAATTAAAGAAATTGATAATTTAATTAACCAAATTCAACTTGACAAGGCTGCTGCTTGAGGTATAGTAACAGTGTTGTTTTAAAAAGTAACTTTGAATATAAAGAATCAGGGATGAGACGGGGGCTGTGGGGTGTCAAGGATAGACGCCCCCACCCCTTTATCACAGTGAGTGGAATCCGATGTATGAAAAGTTTTTAAAAAGGTTGCGGGAAATTAGAGAGTATGAATGGAATAATTACGACATCAAAATTTGGGGTGAAGTAGCAGGAGGTCAAAAAGGCGTTCGTCAGGGCGAAACTGCTTTGGAAGCCATTGCCCGCCACATGGTAGAAGTCTATAGAAGTGAGATCGATGGGAGTTAATGAAAGGGATATATAGACAAGATGTCAAAATATCAGATCAAGGCAGGGAAGTCAGATCGAACAAATGGATTTGCTGAGTAATTTGCTCCAGGTACCTCGTCGAGTGAAAGACCCGCCTTTCAGGCGGGTCTTTCATTTGCGCAACTATTGGTTTTACTATTGATTTTAGTTTATTAAGTTTGGTATACTACAGAATATATGGAAGACCGCAATCTACGCACATTTAAAGCGGTTGGAATAATTACCTGGGAGATTGACTTAGCTGAAGACATCGAAAAAGAGGATGCCTTAAAGGAAGCTAAGGAATTTCTTGATAATATTGTAGCCAAAACTCCAGGCGTCCGCACTGCTGTCAGAATAGATAAACTTAAACGAACTAAGTCCAGAGTTTTACGGCTTGGCGAATTTGAGCCTAGTGAAGTATTGTCTAAAATAACTAGAGATGATATTAAATCTAAATTTCGAGTAGGGGGCGAGGAATATGCTGTAAAATTAAATTCTCAGCGTTACTTTGTATTTAGGAACAGTCTTGCTTGCGTATCTTGCGGATTGGCTGGGACTAAGATGGTGCTGGAGGTTTATCCCAGTCAAGATTGCCCCCACTTTAATTTATATGCTGAGGAAAATGATGAATTGGTCTTAATGACTAAAGATCACATTCATTCCAAAGCAAAAGGTGGGCAAGACCGGCATAGTAATTATCAAACTATGTGCGCCATCTGCAATAATCTCAAGGGTTCTTCTCATTTATGTCTTGAAGGAATACGCAAACTTCGTCAAGTGTATGATGAGCATAAAAGCAAAGTTTCACGTCGCGCATTTTCTTCTCTAGTCAATGTGGTTAAGGAAGACTATAATTTGGAACACGGTTCGATACAACTGGGCCGTAAACAAAAAGGCGTATTACGATCAAGTGTTGATCTTCATATTTATAAGCGGATAAGCGGAAAGTTTCGTGCCCAATCTGTTTATACAAAAATGGAGGAGGGCGATAAATGCGTAGCTTGTGTTAAAGCGGGTGAGCCGCTTGAATTATTGGGGTTGAAGGGCAAGAGTATAAAAGTCAAATTTAATGACACTTTTTTTCTGTTGTACCAAGGACTAGCTCAGTACGGTGATTCCTAAGAAAAGGTAAGAAAAAATGAAGGACAGTGATAAATTAAAGGCTGTAAAGGCTCAACATAGCTCCGATCAAGCTTGGGCTTATATGCGTGATTATTTTAGTGACATAAGTCGCATTGCTGATGGTGGCATGAACGATACGGAAGAAGATAAGTTGTTGTCGCAAAAACTCGCTAGTCTTGTGCGAGGCGAGATGGCGTTGCGAGTTTTAGATGCGGAGTTGGATATGGAGGGAGAATGAATAAAAAATATGCAAAACCACCTAAGCCTAAACATAAGAGAAAGCCTAAACATAAGAGAAAAGAACACGGCACACAGGATGAAATTCATTATTCTGAATGGGGATTTCTCTCCTATCAAGAAATGTTAGATTATTTTCAGGAACTTGACGATCATAACGATCCTGAATCTACGTTTGAATTAGATATTGGTGGCCAATCCTAAATAAAGCATGGAATTTATAGATTGGCTTATCAATGAAAACAATATGAGTAGCGGTAGAATTATTATAAACCCCCAACCAAAAGGTAGTCATAAAACCATTACTAAGGACTGGTGGATGATTATTGAGGTTAGTGAAGAAATAGGCCGGTATTATCGTAAGCAATTATCTACATTTAGTATGGCTAAGTACAATGACTTAAGTGCCCCAGAGTGGGGTTCCCATATTTCAATTGTGCGCGGAGAACATCCATTAAATTCAGAAGTGTGGAATAAATGGAATGGGAAACAAGTTCATTTTGAATATGCTAATAAAGTAGAAATTAGAGATCATTCGCTGTATTTTTGGCTAGCAGCCAAATGCCCAGAAGCAGAGGAAATACGATTGGAGTTAGGATTGTCTAAGCATCCTGAGTATGGATTTCATCTCACCTTTGCTAAAAAACGAATGTAAATACTTTATTATAATACTTTTATTATATTGTGCATTAAATTTCATAAGGTTTTCAAATGACTACAAAAAATGATTTGCAACACCACTTAGAATCCGCTTTGCAAGAAATAAGTCAGGAGTCTGTGCGCCCTAATCAAGAAAAATCTGTGCGCCCTAATCAGAGAGATGTACGCGATGGATCTGTGCAACAATCTGTGCGATCACGGGAAGACGCATGGACAGAAGTAGAACCTAGACCTTCTGGTTCTCGTGGACTGGTGATTGGAATTGCGGTTATGATGTTCGTGGTTATTTTTGTTGTCGTTGGTTGGAAGAAGTATTTTAACAATGATTATAATTTCGCCCGAATATTCCCCTCTGAACACTCAACCCGATCGCATTATCCTCCACAGTCTTCATCTTCAAAGATTAGTCAGTTGAGAAGTACAGTGGCTGCATTAAGAAGCGATCTTAATGAGCTTAAAACTGCTGCGGCAAAATCAGATTTGCGGTCACGACAAAATAGAGAAAAAATTCAGGTAATAGGTATTGTAACAAATGAAAATACCATAATTGCCAGGAATGGGTATCCTCGTCAATACTATATGTTGATTACCCGCAAGTGGAAGTTAGCGCGTGCGCCAAGGTATATTAGAATTAGTGAAGCGGATAGAAAATATATCGAAGCTCTAATTGATGGACAAAAAGGTGGTGATGGCGTTTTATTAAATGTGATTCCTGGTGAACCAAATGATCTCCCGGTGCCTCCTTTACGTTAGCAAAGGGACTGTGAAATGATCTGTATTGGACCATGATTTAGTCATCATAATTTTCTGTACAATATCTGACAAAAAGTCTCCAGTTATAATGGCCACCTCTTTATCTTTTCGCAACTCTTCTACTACCGCTATTTGAATCGCTTGCATATATGTGCGCTTCATATGCTGTTTGAATAATTGAATTAAACAGTATTTAGAACGAGTTGCAGATGCAGTGCCATAGCAATTTATACTGCTTTTTTTGCACAAATAACAAAATAAATCCTTTCGCCATTCTTCGCATGTATATGATGACGTGTGTTGGCCCTGACCAAATCCCAAAACTAAATCTATGTTTTCATCTTTTGACTCGTGGCCAACTATATTGAACAAGAAGACCGTTTGTTGGGGGTATTTTTTAAATATTCTGTTAGAGAAGTTTGCAATAGGGTGTAAAAATTCTTCTCTTACCACATCTTCCTGTAAGTGTATTAGAGAATTGCAATCCGCTTGATCGTTCATATAATCCACTGCCATAGATTTCTTCCAACCACGGTTAATTACGCCAAATGCCCTTAGTTTTTTAATCATTTCTAATGCAATGATATCAGTGTTTTTATCGTCTGGGCAGTTAGGCGCTACAATGAGGACTGAATTTAATCCTTGATATGTGCTGACTCTTTCCATGCCCTATCTACTCTAAAAAAGATTACTTTTACATCATCTTTTTTTAATATTGCAATTTTAGTAACTCTAAATATATAAACAACCATATTTACAAGGATTAAAATTGCAATATTTACAGATAGAAAATGAAAAACTTCTAATTGATCTATCTAATTCGCCCCCAGAGGTTGTGCGCGTTTATTTGAGAATAATAAAAGATATTGTCCACGATACAGACCTTCTCGTGGAAATAAAAATAAACTCCCGCCCGGTTACATCATTTTAAGAAGAAAACAATATCCTTGTGCGGGGAAGTTTTCGATTCTGGAATTGCCGGAAGTAAAAATTTCACTGTGTTGGCACCGTGGTACGGATTACTTAAAATTTGTGCCGAACAATCCAGACAAAGCTGCTCGAATGTACAAAGAAATTGAACCCTCTTGAAGTAAGAAATTACAGATGTGGGATCGGTTGAGCCTCGGCATGAAGGGCGTGATCGTCTGTGAATCATCATGCAGTAAAGGATCGAGCATTCGATGACGTCTCGCATTACCCGCGTGGTCCTGGCCAAAATCGGCCTCGACGGACACGACCGAGGCATTCAGGTCGTGGCCAGAGCGCTGCGTGACGCAGGCATGGAGGTCATCTATACCGGCTTGTGGCAGACGCCCGCAGCGGCGGTGCGGGCGG
>Ga0114950_10001547_pt1 | contig 17339 bp, 15 predicted proteins | sample N075metaG_FD_83503 | JGI IMG/M metagenome (GOLD analysis project Ga0114950, IMG submission 83503) | Deep subsurface microbial communities from Kermadec Trench to uncover new lineages of life (NeLLi) - N075 metaG | ecosystem: Environmental > Aquatic > Marine > Ocean trench > Sediment | place... | reverse complement strand
TTCCCCAATGCCGGTAAGTCGACATTGATTTCAAGGATTTCCAACGCCCGCCCAAAAGTGGCGGACTATCCATTCACTACCCTGACCCCTCAATTGGGGGTTGTTTGTATGGGAGATTATTTTTCTTTTGTGGCGGCAGATATTCCGGGCCTGATTGAAGGGGCGCATCTGGGCAAGGGCTTGGGCATTCAATTTCTCAAGCATACAGAGAGAACCCGCTTGCTCCTGCATTTGCTGGATTTTTCCGAAGAGGAAAATAATGATCCAGTTGATAAATACAAAAAGCTTCAAAACGAATTAAAATGCTTCAGCGAGGATTTGTTTTCTAAACCGCAGATTCTGGTGGCAAGTAAAATGGATCAACCGCAAGCAAGAGAACTTTTTTCCGCCTGCGAAGCGGAGTTAAAAAAATGCAATGCTCTGGTCTATCCGGTGTCTTCTGTCAGCGGGGAAGGGATTGAAGATCTACTATGGAAGGTGAAAGAGATTCTGGTGCAGGAAAAGGAGAATGAAGAAACTGCAGCTGAGGAGGACAGCTAAGGATCTGTCTAGGTTCGCCAAGGGCTCAAATTTTTATTGAATGCTGAATTCCTTGAATTTCACTTTTTTGACATGCCCGCCGCCTTGCAGTTTGGCATTGATGTCTTTGCGGATTTTTTTCTGTAGCTTTTCTTTCATATACAGGACGTCATTGTAGAATTTTTTATGTAGCAACTCCTCGACCCCCTCTAAGGTCAATTGTTCGAATATGGGTAGGGCATCGCGAAGCACATCTGCGGTGCTATCACTATCCATGACCACTTCCAGATTAAAACTAAGGATACGGATATCGTTGATGTTATAAGCCACCGGCATGATGGTTTGTATTGTCACTGAATTGCCCCTGGGTGATAAAGCGGCCTCCAGCGCATCAAAACTGTTGAGATCTTTCACGTCCTTTATAGTGGCCTCGGAATCCTTGAGTTTTTCAGATTGCGCTAATTCCTGTTCAACAGTAGTAGGTCCCGAGTCATCGGCGGTAATGGAATCTGGTGTTGGAAACGGATTTTGTTCCGCGTCTGATGGTGTCTCACCTGATTCATTTGGCGTCAGGCCTTCTGGTACCTGATTTTCGGCTTTTTCCATTCCCACAATTTCTGCGGGGGCAAAGGTTTGCAGAGTGAAATAAACCCCTCCAGCAGTGAGAAGAATGGCCATAAGGCTTCCTGCCATAATGGTTTTTCCGGTACGGGTCTTTGGAATTGAAAAGAGTTTCTTTTTCGGTTTAAATTCGTAATCTTTTTCATTGTAATCATCGCTAAACGCTTCATTGGGTAGAGCTTCCTCTTCCTCTGGAGCTTCGGCCGTGGGATTTTCATCTTCATCCATGTTGTCAAAAGTATCAGCGCCCTGCTCGGCCACCTCGGCAACTTCTGGTTGTTCCTCCTTTGCGGAAGGTTCGTCCTCGGCTTGTGGAGTTTCACTTTCACCCTCTGTTTTATCAGCCGCTTGTTCCACAGACTCCTGATCAGCAAATGCCTCGGCCCATAGGTCTTCATCACTTTTTTCTTCTTCCTTTATTTCTTCTTTTTCTTCCTCTTCTTTTTTTTCATCGGGGGTTTCCGAAGACTCCTCTTCCGAACCTAAAGATTCTTTGAGGCTTTCCTGTTCAGCAAAAGCTTCGGCCCAAAGATCTTCTTCGCTTTTTTCTGTTCCCTCAGGAGTTTTCTCCTTAGCGGCAGTTTCCTCTTGGTTAGTGTCAGCTGGTTCTTCTTTTGCAGTGGTTGTTTCTGCATTTTCCTCTTTTGCAGATTCTTCCGTAGCCGCTTGGTCGGCAAAGGCTTCCGCCCAAAGATCTTCGTCGCTTTTTTCCTCCTCCGGTTTTTCTTCCACAGGAGGCTCTTCAGCACTTACAGCATCGGAGGAAGGTTCTTCCTTCGCGGTGGTTGTTTCTGCATTTTCCTCTTTTGCAGATTCCTCCGTAGCTGCTTGGTCGGCAAAGGCTTCCGCCCAAAGATCTTCATCGCTTTTTTCCTCCTCCGGTTTTTCTTCCACAGGAGGGTCTTCGGCACTTACAGCATCGGAGGAAGGTTCTTCTTTTTCATCCTGATTAGCAGTTTCCTGGTTGGTAGAGGCTTCGGTCCCCGGGTCTTCTTCGTTTTTTTCCTCTGCGGGATTTTCTTCCACAGGAGATTCTTTGGTGCTTTCAGTATCCACCGGATCCGCTACCGGGTTTTCTTGAGTGGGTTCTATTGGTTCGGGCGGAGGAGTTGCTTTTTCTTCGGGAGGGACTTCTGTAGTTGAAGCTTCTGACTCTTGATTTTCCGTAGAGGTTGGGGATGCCGATTCCTGTTGTTCCTCGGACATTATTTCTCCCAAAAGGTCTTCAGAATATTCTTCGTCGACTTCTGGAGCTGGTGGCTCACTCACCTTCTCGTCTGGAGGGTTGTCCTGATCCGTTTCCAAGCCTTCATCAATGAGATCGTTCAAAAGGCTATCGAGATCTTTATCTACTTCCACAACAGCGGAATCGCTGTCAATGGAGCTTTGCGCTATGTTTTTCGAGTCGGGAGAGCCCAGTTCTTCTTCCAGGATTTTGTCCAGGTAATCATCAAGCTTATCATCATCGAAATCGAGGTCGTTACTTTGTTCGATTGGTTTCTCTGCTACGGGAATGGATGTTTCTATATTGCCAGCATCCGCCAATGCTTCGCTGATCGTTCCCCCTGCCAGGGATTCTACGGTTTGCTCTGGGGAATTTTGTTCCTCGTCAGAGCCGTGTTTTTTTACAACGAATTTGCTCTTGCAACGTGCACACTTGACATCAACGTCTTTGGTTTTTAGACCAGGAATGTCGACTTGGTATGCGGCCTGACAGTGAGGGCAAACTATCTTCATAAGAAGTTGTTAATCAATAGGTTATTTGACAGCTCATTATAGTCTTTTTAGACTGAATAGCAATAGGGAGGAGGCCATTTCCATACCACTAATTTCCTGAGAAAATTCGCTAACTCATTCTATTTGCAATAGATAGCCAATTGACAAGCGAGCGCGGTTCCTCTATAATTTTAACTCCAGTATTATGCTGGAGGTCAACGGTTTTATTCTTTTCAGTGAACCTTAAATAGAATTTTAACCCAGGGTTCAATTCCAGATCCACCACTGGACATGAATAAATTACATGCCAAAATATTCAGATTTCTAAAACCCCAAGGATTGATTTTGTCCGGGCTCCTATCCGTTGCGGGATTGGGGATTTTTTCAGGCAACTGGTTCGATGATTACCACGACAACTCACTTTATTATGCGGCTTTTGTTTCAATTGAAAAAGAGGTCTTTCACCAAAGGGCATTGGAAAGCCAAATTTTAAACAATCTTCACCGGGATGATGTGGAGGCAAAAATTTTGCGAGTGATTTCACGTTACCGGACTGGACTGGATAAAAAGCGTCAACAACAAATACCCCATTGGATCATCCAGGAAAGCAAAAAATATGGTTATGACCCCTTGTTTATGACCGCGATTATTATTACCGAAAGTTCATTTAATAATTGGGCTCGTTCTAATCGGGGAGCTTTTGGTTTGATGCAGATTTTGCCAACCACTGGGATTGTCTTGGCTGTAGAGACCCAGCTTGAATGGAAAGGCGAGCCCACCTTGTTTGATCCTGGAACCAATATTGCTCTTGGAACTTACTATTTTCACAAACTGGTTCGCCGCTTTGGTGACTTGAGATTGGCCTTGGAGGCTTATAATCATGGGCCATCAAGATTGCGAAGCTATCTTAATAAAGGCAAAATTCCCAGGTTCTATTCCAAGAAAGTTTTTCGCAACTACGAAAAAATTCGTTCTCTCCAAAGCGGGCAACGCCAGCAGGGGATTTGAACGCGAGCGGGCAATGTCCGCAAGAGTTGTTTCTCACATTTAACTCCTATGCTACGAATTTTTAATTCCATTCCCAAAACGAAAAATTTCCACGGAGGTTTACCCATAGATTTGAAAAAATTAATTTGTTTGATAGCGGTAATTTTGGTTCTGATGTTGACATCAGCTTGCGCCGACAGAAACCTGGATAATGCTTTCGATGGAGAGTTCACTGCCGATAAAAATAATAAAGTGATTACTGACTATTGCCAAAGTTGTCATATCCATAAAGACTTTGATCCCGTGCCGCACATTGAGGAAATAAGAAAACAATATCGGCGGGTTTCATATCGTAAAACCCGTCAATGTAGAGCTTGTCATTATATTAAAAGGGATTGGGCGTATAACACCATTTCCCAGCACACCCGTTTCCCGGCCCGGAGCATGAAACGCCGAGCTAAGCGCAAGTAAGTAACCTCTAATAATAATCCCAATAGCAAATTATTCCACTGTCATGATGGGTTCATTCCTTCGAAAATATTTGATAATTGTTTTGGTGGCGATTTTTTATGCCCCGGCAAATGGGCATGCATTCTCCTTTGGTGGAATTGAACTCAATAGCTCCTTTGGAGAAAAATTCGATGCGGTCATCGAATTGCATGCGAAAGGAACGGGACTGCTGAACGTTACTTTGGGAAGGCAAGAGGATTATAAATTGCTACAAATTCCCCGTGCTTCTATTGTCGATGAGTTGACGATTCTTCCTATTCAAGATCTTGAAAATCGAAAGATAATTCGTCTGGTATCCGATAAGCCGTTATTTTTTCCTTCATTTCACCTGATCCTGCGGGCCACTCATGATGGGGACACCATTTTTAAAAAATATTTGATTACGGTGGACTTTCAGCAGAATCTGGCTTTGAACCTGAAAGGAAAAAATCACCCCAGGAAAGATAAAAGTTCCGAAGGATTGGATAAAAAACAGAAAGATTTAAGCCAAATATCTGCCGAACAGCTTGCGACAATCCAGGGGAAGGAAAACATCTTAGAAGAGGATGTGTTTCCAGAAGAGGCCAGGAAGCAGGCAGTGAATGATGAATTTATGGTGGTTTCAGCGCCTTCTGATTTTGCTATTGATCCTGCAAAGCCGACCGTTGAGAGAAAACAGGTGACTCCTTCATCTGGCGCTACGTGGGTATCACTGAGAAAAATCTCTTCTTTGCCGGACGATTTTTCTGGCGTGGAAGAAAAAGTGGAAGTGGCGGAAGTTATTGAAAAAGTCCAAGTGATCCCTGAGGTCGCCGAAGCTAAAGAACCCGAAACGCCGAAAGTCGAAAATAATGTTGAATCCGGATCAGCGCCGGCCTCCCCGGTACCAGCTGAGCCGGCTCAGCGATTAGTATCGCCTGCCCAAGTGATTCCTCCAGTATCACTAGTGGTCGTCGGAGAAAATCTGTATTCAGATCGCCGCCTGCAAGCATTGGCTAATTTCAAGGAACAAAATGCTATCCGGCTTCCTACGAAACTGGTGGTTGTGGATGTTGATAAAGGGGACGGTTTATCTGCCAGGAAATCTTCCGCAAGTGGCCTTATCTCCGGGAAAAGTCAGGCGATACACAAAGGGCAAACCCTGCTCTCCGTTGCCCGGGAAGTTTCACTTAGCGGACATGGTCCGGCGAGAATTGCTGTGGCTCTTTGGTTGGAAAATCCTGAGAAGTTCATTAATGGGAATATTAATGGCGTCATGGTTGGAACACAGTTTAATTTGGATGGCTTAATGAACCGACTGGATTCTCTGGATTCCCAGACTGCGAGCGCCATCCTCAGAAATCAATGGCGGGAATGGAAAGTTTTACGGGAAAACAAACCCTTCATTGAAGAGGAATCCAGTCCTGTTATCGAAGAATATCCTCCCCCTTCCCAGCAAGTTCAGGACAAGGAAAAATTATTTTTGGCCTTGGAGGATTGGAAGAACACTTGGGAAAAGGGAGATTTCGATGGGCATATCCAACATTATTTCCAACAGGCAGGTCATGGCGAGGACCACCAGAACTTGATTAGCCAGAAGAAAAAGATGTTTCAGCGTTACCAGGATGTTCGACTTGATGTCGGCCGTTCCAGCCTGGTGGTGAATGGCGGGAAGGTGTGGGTTACATTTATCCAACATTTTTCGTCGCAATCTTTGGACAGTTTGGGACGTAAAGATTTGCAGGTGGTGCTGGAGGGTAAGGAATGGAAAATCAAAAACGAAAGATTTAAATTGAAAAGTTTTCTTGAGAAAGACTACCTCGCGGTGACCAACGTTGCCATTAAACCGAAGAGTGTTGATGAGGAAAATATTGCCTCGCCTTATGTGATTCATGTGAACAGTTATCTCACGCAAAAAGAAGCGAGGAAAACAGTCGGGAAGCTCAGAAAGGCCGGATACGATGCCTATTCTGCGGCAATAAGGGTTTCCAAGTCGAAGAGGATTTATCGGGTCTATGTGGGTCGTTATTCAAGCTGGGGTATGGTTCGTGACTTGGCTATGGAAATAAGAAACCACAAGTTTGGTGAGAACGCGATTCCCAGCCCACACCGCTGGGTCATTCAGGTAGGCAATTTTTTATCTTCGGATGATGCGGAAGAAAAGTTGGATTCAATGCGAATCCAGGGATTATCTCCTTTCTTGTTCACCGTAAGTGAGGCGGATTTTTCCTTTCCTACGTTTCGCGTTTATCTGGGAGCATTTATTAAAAAGAATCATGCCCGTCAAATGATTGAAAGCTTGGAGCTTTTAGAAATTCCCCACACCTTGGTCACTCCTTGACTGCGTAAGCCAAGTAAGCCCTTCAATGTTTCAGGCAAAAAAAAACCGCCCTCTTTCGAGGGCGGTGGCTCAAAACTGATGCCTGATAACTTGATTACAACGAATTCTTGAGCGTGGGGGCGGGTTTGAACCCAACCGTTTTACTGGCCTTAATCTTAATTTCTTCACCAGTCTGCGGGTTGCGCCCTTTTCTTGCTTTTCGACTTCTTACGGTAAACGTACCAAACCCAGGGTAAGCAAACCTTTTTTCTTTTTTGATTGCTTTAGACATGCTCTCAAAGGCGGCATCCAGAACATCCCCAGTCAATCGTTTGGACAGATTTGAATCTTTACAACTTTTGATAACTGCGGTGATCAATTCATCTTTTGTCACTGATCATCCCCTCCTTTCTTAGAGTTAACCGGCTGGTGCATTATAAAAAATCGGGGGTAAAAGTCAATAGAAAAAAACCTGTGATCAGCCCGAAAACCGCGTTAAATCTGGATTTTAAGCATTAACAGGAAATTATGGTAGAATCAAATAAACAAAAGTTAGAGAATTGAATTCCGTCAATAGGACTTTATTAATCTATATTTCGAGTCGTTTGCATTCGCCAAGCCCTTAAAAATCAGAGTAAGCGCGTAGCAAATCTTAATTTTTAAAAATGCTCTGAAATCATTTCTTTGTGACTTAATATTGATATGAATTTGTAATAGCACATTGAGGGCACCTCCCCAAAATAAATTTTGGTGGACCGCAAAAGCCTATAAATAAAAGACTTGAGGGGGGACGAACGTGTCAGTTAGTTTACGCCAATAGCCTTCGGTGGACAACGCCCCCAGGAAATATGAGTGAGAAATGTTGTCAATCGTGCCGAGCAGTCAAACTAACTATGACCTATTTCCGCCGGGCGTGGCCCGAGCGGAGTAGCCTCCGCTGGCAAATGGAGCAAGAGTAAAGAGTTTGATGGTCTAAATTGCTCAAGCAAGCTATGAGCTATTTCCACCGGGCGTGGCACGAGCGATTTAAGGTTGTAAATGTTCATTCGAGGAGAACATCATGGCTTCACTTGAAATAGCGAGATTGGGAAACCCGTTATTGCGCCAGTTGTCTGAGCCTGTTGATTTAAATTGTTTGGCCGATCCAAATAGTGAAATACAGACTTTTATTGAGGATATGGTAGAGACTATGAAAGTAGAGGGTGGCGTAGGTTTGGCGGCCCCACAAGTGTCCAGGTCCATTCAGATTGTCATTCTGGAGTATGAGGACAACGAACGTTATCCGGGTCACCCCGAAATACCCCTGACGGTGTTGATCAATCCGGTCATCACTCATTACAGTGAAGAAACAGCGGAAGGTTGGGAAAGTTGTCTGAGCCTGATAGATTTTCGTGGTTTGGTGCCGCGGTCAACTAAAGTTGTTGTGGAAGCCTATGATCGCCAGGGCGATCAATTGCATATTGAAGCAGAAGGCTTTATGGCTGTTGTGTTACAACACGAGATCGATCATTTAAACGGCAAGGTTTTTATTGACCGAATGACGGACATGACCAAGCTTTCCTACCTTAAAGAGTTTGACAAATATTGGGCGGAAGAAAAGGTTGTCGATGTTTGACTTCCCCCAGGCCTTTTTATTTTGCGGCAGAGATATTTTTATCACGGGTACATTTTTTAAATGAATGATGCGAACAATTTTCTCACCGACCAGATCCTCGCGCTCTATCGTGAGCCTGCCATAGGTTCCAGTTATAGCAATACTTATGGCGAGGAGAATATCCGGACTCTGGTTGAAAAATATCGTGCTCTGGATGAGTCAGAAATGGTGACCATGCTGGGCATGGTGGTAGACTTTTCCCAATCCCCAGATCTCGCTTCCAGTTTTATATCCGTTGGCGTATTACATGCCATTGGAAAAAACCAGGAAGTGGAGCAGGCATATCAATGGGCTAAAGCTCAGGAAGAGGCCGCGTCCTTTATCAGTCATTTTGATATTGGCAAATCATTGGCGGATCATTTTACCTGATTTTTGCTAACTTCTTCACTATGTCTCTTGGATTTTAACGGGTTGGTCGGAGCGGGATTGAATCCACTCGGGTCCACCGGGCATTCCGACCCAACGCACGTTTCTTCTTTCAAGCGATTCCGCTGGCTGATGCTGAACCCCGTCCACATCAATCCGGGAATTACCATTAAGGCCCCCATGCGCAAGGCGATTTGTTCGGGTGTCATTCCCAATCCATCGACGGCGTAACCGATTGCCCAATTGCTGAAACCCATTAATAGAGTCATCACTCCCATTTCGGTGCTGAAAATTCTTCCAAGAAACTTGGGGTCTGCTTCCAGGTGGATCAGAGCCGAACTAGAAACCCAAATTATGGATCCGTTAAATGTGATCATGCCGATGGTTAGAGAAGTGGTCCAAAGGTTTTGCGTCAAGGATAACAATGCCGCAAATACGGCACTAAGAAAAAAACTAACGCCAATGGCTTTTCTTAATATTTTGGATGAACCTCCAAATACTCGGGTGACCAGGATGGGTCCTATGGCGGCGCCTATTCCCCTGGAACAATACATGGCACCGATGGCCAGGGAAATGGCAGAAGGAGCACTTAAGAGCTTGTTGGCATACAATGGAATCAAGGTCATGATTCCCCCGGTCACGGCTAAACCTGATTTTACGGAAGCCAACGCCAAAATGATCGGATTTTGCTTAAGGTAGCGAAGCCCATCCATCAAACCCTTAAAACCACTTTCTCCGATTTCGGTAGATTCCTTGTCTTCTGTAGGATCTTTTTCGCCAATTTTATAAATGAACCAGGCGGAAATCAGGAAGGTGAAAGCGTCCAAAATAAATGCTGTCTTGGTTCCCAATAGGGCTACGACGACCCCTCCCAATGCGGCGCCAAAGGCCAGCATCATGGACCATGTGGAGCCGCTCAAGGCGTTCGCCGTTACCAAATCTTTTCGAGGAATGATTGATGGAATCATTGCGCTTCTAGCAGGTTCAAAAAAACCCGATAAGCAGGTTTCTAAAACGGTCAAGGTGTAGACCAGCCACAATTCACCCGGTTCATCGACAAACAAAAATCCCAATACGATGAGAAATCGCAGAAGGTCGCTGACGATCATTACTTTTTTGCGATCCAGTCGGTCCACCACCACCCCGGCCACTGGACTGATGAAGGCAAATGGCAAAAGTTTTGCCATCATTGCCGCGGCCATGGCCATTCCCGATCCAGTCAATTGTAGAATCAGAGCATAAATGGCAATGCTGTTCAGCCAATCACCTAGTTCGGATACCACTTGGCCGTACCACAGGTTGCGGAACGGGCGGTTGCGTTTTAATAAAGCGATATAACCTTTTGAATCAGTTTTGCTCATTGAGAAGTCGTTGTGGAGGATAAAACCCTCGGGCTCTGAGGATTTGTTTCCATGATTTTTGCTATTCAGGACTCAAATTGTATATTATAGGGATTGAAAAGGCTTGTGTTGGTTTTGTGGACCGCCCATTAGTGTGGGAGGCTAAATAATGGGAGACAGGAAACCGGAGACCGGTTGAAACCAAGCTCTTTAAAATACACTCCCATAGATTGCTCAAGTAATTTGTATAAACATAGCGTATTTCTCGTTCATATTGAGAGTGGAGGCACTCCACTTTCCTGTGGGCGTTGCCCACTTTTCTTCCAAAGAGGATCATTTTTTAATGCGGCCAAAAGAAGACATATATTACGATGAGAATACCGAAAGTGTAAAGCGCAACCGAAAAATTTCGTTCTGGGTTGCCATCATCATTTCGACTCTGATCACTAGCTGGTACTTCATTTCGGTGCCACCGGATACTCCGGAAGTCCAGAGGATGCGCCTCTTTTTTAAAAATAACAGTATGGAGGTTGCCAAGTTTATTGCTCTGACACGTAATGAAAGAAAAGCATTCGCCGAGAAAAAAAATCACCCGTTTTACAAGACCTATGTGAGTGTAAGTGAAACCAAAAGAAAAGAGATCAAGGCCTTGATCCATCTGTCCTACGACTATAACCCTAACCGATACTGGGTTAATACGTTTTTTGTCTGGTTGATAGGTATAACAATTATTTGGTTTATCGGGCTCATTATTCAGGGGGCTATTATTCTGGTTCGCACGGAGGATGAGAAACGAAGAGCCTTAATAAAAAAGAGCAGGGAAGAAAACCCCTAAAGGGCGCCTCTAAATTCCTGCTTTTAGCCATGAGCGGCCCTTATAAAATAAGGGCCAGCGAGTTGCCACCATAGAAAATATTGGATTATTAGAGATCCCTTAAAACATATTCTCAAGCAAGCTATGAATGACCCATGCCCACCGGGCGTGGGCGGAGTAGCCTCCGCTGGCAAATGTAGCAAGAGTAAAAGGCTTAGATGATCTCAACCGCTCAAACAGGCTATGACCTATTTCCACCGGGCGTTGCCCGGCCCACGGTAGTGGGCAATTTCTTATTATTCATCGCCTGTTTCGTATTTGGTTCCACTACGGCCTATGCTACTGACTCTAGAACTATTGAACGAATGATCGAAGCCACCGAAGTCGATGGCCAAAAACTCGATCAGGAGCAAAGGGAAGATCAGCGCAAGCTAGGGAAATTGTATTACCACCGATTCTGTATCCATTGCCACGGCGCACAAGGAAAAGGCGATGGCAGTACCGCCGCTTACCTTTCTCCCAGTCCAAGAGATTTGAGTCTGGGTTTGTTCAAATTTCGGTCGACCTCGTCTAACACTCTTCCACTGGACCAGGATCTTATTAAGACCATCAAACGCGGAATTCCAGGGTCCGCCATGCCGGCTTGGGACGGAGTTTTCGAAGAGGATGTTGTGCGAGCCTTGGTGGAATACATCAAGCTGTTTTCATCCCGATTTCAGTTTGCCAGTCCGGATTTCATTTTTGAATCCGGTTTACAGCCGCCTTATAACGCATTGTCGGTAGAAACAGGGCAACGCTTATATCGCGAGTTGCGATGTGTGCGTTGCCATGGTGAAAAGGGAGAAAAACATGGAGAGGTGGTGCCGGGTAATGATATCCATCACGCGCTAGTGTACGATTTGCGCAAACCGGGTTTTTATAAAGCCGGTGCCTCGGCCAAGGAGATTGTGAATACCCTGGCGACTGGAATGGATGGCACGCCGATGAGCGCTTACGATTATCTTGCGGATGAAGAACGTTGGCACTTGGCGCATTTTCTGCAATCGCGTTTCATTCAAGCCCCGAGTGACGCTCCAGTGGCAACCTTGGCGGGTGAGATTGTTTCTACTCGCGTGCAGGAGCATCTGGACATAAAATTCTCGAACTCGATTTGGACGAAAGCTAATAAAGTTGATGTGCCGCTCTTTGGTTTTAAAGCGCGGCAGTTTCCCAGAAAAATGCTCACTGTGCAGTCGGTTCACAACGAAAAAAAAATTGCCTTTAAATTGACCTGGAAAGATCTTTCCGCAAATAAACGAATTTCGGCTGATGACTTTTATCTGGATTCAGTTGCACTGCAATTTCCGATGGTTCCTTCTTCACTGTTAGAATTGCCTTTTTGGGGCATGGGCGAAAAGGGCAAGCCGGTCAATATTTGGCATTGGAAGGCTGATGGAAGGCAATTTGTTGGGGAGGAATCTGGCCGTTCTATTCCGGCTTCTACTAAGGGAAATTCATCTGCACTGGACCCTTTTCGCGAGAGCGCTGTCGAAGAAATCAATGCCGCAGGATTCGGGACTTTATCGGTTCAAACTCTGGAGGATCAACAGCTGGAAGGGCAGGGAAGGTGGGTTCGCGGTCAATGGGAAGTTATTTTTTTGCGTGACCTGAAGACTTCCAGTCCCAACGATGCAGGATTCGAATCTCCTGGCAACAGTTATTTTTCGCTGGCTCTATGGGATGGCCGAAAGTTGGATCGAAACGCGAGTAAAAGGATCAGCCTTTGGCAAAAATTAATATTGCGGTAATAAAAGACCAATTCTAATTTAGGACGCTTTTTAAATGGACGCCAATCAAATACGGTTCGCAACATTTTTGGGAATATTTGTTTTGATGCTGGTTCTGGAAACTCTTCTGCCCCGGCATCCGTTGGTGGATTCTAAACCCAGGCGACTGGGCATCAATTTGGCTTTGGTTGGATTGGATATCGTTTTTATTCGATTAGTATTTGGTGCGGCGGCGGTCGGGGCGGCGCAGTTTGCCAATCAACAGGGATGGGGGGTGCTGAATTTCTGGAATCTTCATCCTGGGGTCGAAATGTTGATCACGGTGATATTCCTGGATATGATGATCTATATCCAACATGTTGTGGTGCACATGATCCCCTTCTTCTGGCGTTTCCACCGAGTGCATCATTCGGATCTGGATCTGGATGTTTCCTCCGGCCTCAGGTTTCATCCGGTCGAAATATTTGGATCGATGCTGTTTAAAATTTGCCTGATATTTTCTTTAGGCCCCACACCCTTGGCAGTTCTGGTGTTTGAGGCAATTCTGAACGGCATGGCCTTGTTCTCCCATTCCAACTTTAAACTTCCCTTGTGGTTGGACGAGAAGTTGCGATGGCTTTTTGTGACACCGGATATGCACCGTATCCATCACTCCGTAGTGGTGCGGGAAACCAACTCCAACTATGGTTTTAATCTTTCCATTTGGGATCGGATGCTGGGGACATATATCCACAACGCTACCAAACCACAACCGGAAATTGTTATCGGCGTCGAAGACATCCGGCGACCGGAAGAAGTCGGTTTGTTAAAATTATTGACCCTGCCCTTCAAAGAAATGAAAACCTCCAACCCGCCAAAACTTTCATGAGGTGACTTCACCATGCACAACACGCGACTAACTAAAATTATTGCAACACTTGGACCTGGAAGCGGTAACAAAAACTCTATCAAAAAACTGGTGCGGTCTGGGGTGAATGTATTTCGCTTGAACCTGTCCCACGGCAGTCACGATGTGGTGAATCAGTGGATAGAATGGATTCGCCAGGTCGAGGATGAATTGAATACTTATATCGGCATCCTTTTGGATTTGCAGGGGCCGAAAATACGAGTGGGGAAATTCCGCGATGGTCCTATCAAATTGAAAAAAGGCCAGCGTGTGGTGTTCACTTCGGAAAAGATTTTGGGCGATGACAAAGTGATTCCCATTCAGTTTTCGCGTTTCCATAAAGCGGTGGGGAAGGGCAGTATTGTCTATTTGGATGATGGGGCGTTGAAGGTGAAAGTTATTCGGGTAGACGGTCGGCGAGTGACTGTGGAAGTTCAGGAAGGCGGTAATCTCTCTAATTTTAAAGGTGTGAATATTCCCGATGCGGTGACACGAATCAGTGCCATCACCGCCAAGGATAAGGCGGACTTGAAATTTGGTTTGCAGGCAGGCGTCGATTTTGTTGCGTTATCTTTTGCAGGTTCGGCGGCGGATATTCACCAGTTGCGGAAACTGATTCCCCAGGGGCCGGATGCACCGGAGATCATCGCTAAGATTGAACGCACGGAAGCGGTGACGAGACTTAAGGAGATTGTTGGCGCGGCAGATGGTGTGATGGTGGCGCGGGGAGATTTGGGAATCGAAACTCCGCTGGCAGAAGTGCCGGTGTCGCAAAGTCGTATTTTGCGGGAATGCATTCAGCAGTCGAAACCGGTAATCATCGCCACTCAGATGCTGGAATCGATGATTACCAACTCGCGTCCGACGCGGGCGGAGGTGTCTGATATTGCCAATGCCGTAATGGCCTGTACCGATGGCATCATGTTGTCCGGGGAAACAGCGGTTGGAAAACACCCGACAGCGGCTGTGGAGATGATGGTGGAAACTTCGATGAAAACCGAGGAGTTTCAAAGGCAGACCCAACGCATCGTTCCCTGGAGCTGGTTTTTTAAGGATGCGCCTCCTATACATTTAGGCATTTCCTATTCGGCCAACCGGCTGGTGGAATTGCTGGATGCTCGCGCTCTGGTGGTTTTTACATTGAGCGGTGATACTGCGAAGATGGTCTCATCTCCGCGTCCGATGGTGCCGGTCTTTGCTTTTACTTCAAGCCGCTCGCGGGCAAGAAAGCTTTCTCTGTTACGTGGGGTGATTCCGCATTTGGTGAAAGAATCGGAAAATTTTATGGATGACCTGGGAAACCTTTTTCGGATATTAAAAAAACAGCACAGTTTGAAAAAAGGCGACAGGATCGTCATCGCCACAGGCTTGCCGGTGGGTATTCCCAAATGGACGAACACCATTCGCGTGGAGGTCATTCCCTGACGGCAAGTCGTGGAGAAAAAATGCAATTCGCAAGCGATTAGCTGGTAGAATAACGCCTATGTCTGCAAGGTACTATATATTCTCAACGGTGGTGATATTTGCCGTAACCATGGCAGTGTGCATATGGAAGCAAAAACGGTCCTGGAAGGAAATCCGGCTGGTACTGGGGCAGGTCACGCTGGGATTCGTGGTTGTGATGGCCGTGGTGGTGGGCCTCGCTAAATTGTTGGAAGTTTTGGGAATCGCTAATTCGGGGTTTAATATCTGATGGCAGAGCTTGAGTTTACTCCTTATATGGCTTTGATTCTCATTTTTTCCTTCTTGGCAATTTCCTATTTTATTGGGATGTTGTTGCATTCATCGTTCATGTACGAAGACAAACCCACAATGCGCAAAGACAGTAAAACAGCCTGGTTCACGTGCATGGCCGCAGGGACCGGGATCACTGGCTGGATGTTTTATTATGGCTATGTGGTGAACTTCTTCCGGTAGGAATAGTGTGAGGTCGGTGAAAATCCATCCTACTATCGCAACAGCATAGGTTCAAGTCGACAGGATGTCGACCAAGCGCAGACATTCTTCCTTATATGACATAAACTCCTCACGCTCATCCTCTTCGATACCTTCCTCGATATGATCATCAATCATTTCAATCGCATCGTTTAATCCGCCAGCCACTGTATCCAGTTCAGAATCATTGAGAGCGTAAAGCGAGCCGTTTTGACGGAGTTTCTCATAGACCCTGGAATATTTGGCTTTGTATTCCATCAGATTAAACTTCTTTTTATCGGTAATATTGCTTTTTAATTCCGAGTTCATGTCGGATATGGAATCATTCAAGGCCATTTTAATGGTCTCAATTTCTTTGGTAGTGATAGAAGCTAAAGATTTCATTGCACCCTTTCATTAATTAAAACTTTTGGTTAAACAGGTGGAAGTTGGATGCCCAAAGAATTTGGGCCGCTCAAGGGTGGGATTTTCTTAATGAACCCACATATATATATTAATTGGGGATGGATAAAGGTTCAAGGGGTGAAATGAAGATTTCGAAAAAAAAATGCCGGTCAGAGAGAATGCAGAAACTGTGTTTTCAGTTCCTGCAACCACCAGACCGGCCATTTTATTAATTTACGGGCCTGAATTCAAGCGGTGACCCGTAAATTATTCAACAAGTTCCGCCTCAGTTATTGGAGGCCCTGTTTATCCGAATGTCAATCTTTTTTGCCTTGACCTCTTCTTTCTTGGGAAGAGTGACCTTCAGGATTCCGTCTTCCAGCTTTGCGGAAACCTTGTCCGTGTCGACCTCTTTCCCAACTTTGAAGCTTCTTTCGAAACTTTCATGTTGGAATTCCCGCACGCGATAGACATCATCTTCCTTGTCTGAAGTGACCTCTCTTTTACCGGTCAATTTGAGGACATCGTTATGCACTTCCAGATTGAAATTATCCTCGGTCATCCCAGGGACCTCCGCGACCAGAGTGTATTCATTTTCTGTTTCCGTGATATTCACTCTGGGAATAACTGCTGGTTTGGCAGAAGTGTAATCATCAAACCAATTACGATTAAAAAATTGGTCCGAATCAAAGTTCGTATCGAAAAAATCATGCAAAACTCTTGCAGGGTTATAAGTAACAATGTTCATGATAAATCTCCTTGAGAAATAGGTTTGTGGACCTCTGGTTATTGCCTATTTTCTGATTAAGTAGAAAACTTAAGAGGCGCGCATTGTATTTCCCGGATCCGGAAATAACTTCGCTGTTAACTAAATAAAATCGCGGGGAAATATTGTCAAGCTCGATGATGAGAAAATTTTTCATCACACTTATCCTCAGTATACTCAGGTATTTTGTGGACATTCAATACATCATCTAATTCCTGAATCGCCTTTGCGAGCAAGTGACCGGGTAACGGGGTTGATGGATTAAGAAACACGGGAAGTGTTTCTTAGGAACGCACAATCGGGCGAAGCCCGAATTCCCTCTTCTCCGAAGGGGGCTAGGGGGCTTATACATCAAGGGGTTTAAATTTATGATTGTAAACAGGTAGGGGCGCGACCGTGATATTTGAATCGTCTTCGCGAGCTGATGAAATCAGCGTGGCGATCCAGAGGTTTTAGGTTTTTAAGCAATGAAATTAAATTAAAGAACAAACCGCACACGATACTGGACCGTATAATATTCAAAATAATTGACAATACCGGCAATCTGAAATAGAGTATGGGCATCCAAATTCAGTGGAGGATGTCATGAAGAAACTCATTCTTCCCATTCTACCTTTTCTTTTTATCCAGCCTTATCCTTTGCCAAATATACCGCCATCAAATGTCAGATATGTAGCGCTAAATTATTTCTGGTTTAGCCAGCCATCAAGTCATGGGATACTAAAAGCGTGGCCAGGCATTATTGTATACAGTGCCATGAGGAGCATGAGTTTGCTGTATGATTGCATAATGAGAGG
>Ga0114950_10001546_pt1 | contig 17345 bp, 16 predicted proteins | sample N075metaG_FD_83503 | JGI IMG/M metagenome (GOLD analysis project Ga0114950, IMG submission 83503) | Deep subsurface microbial communities from Kermadec Trench to uncover new lineages of life (NeLLi) - N075 metaG | ecosystem: Environmental > Aquatic > Marine > Ocean trench > Sediment | place... | reverse complement strand
GTTACGGAAAAAACTAACGAGGTTTCTTTTATCATTGAAGACATTAAGGCCCTTGATGAAGGGGCCATTGACGAATACGAAAGTGTCCGCGATTTTTTTCACCAATATCGTGAAGGACTGGTGAGGAAATAATTTTCCTGCGGTCCCCTTAAATTTATTAAACCCATTTCTGCGCGCATATTTGCTTAGTTGGAATGGGTTTTTTATTGCATAAAACCTACCTGGGGAAATTTTAGTCCTGAGCTTTGAGGATCCGTTAAAGTTCAGATTTGCATCGAGCCAATCCTAATTGTTCAGAGCTCTGTGAGTGTGATCGTAAAAATAATATCGATTTATTAAGTCTCTTTAAATCCCTTCCTGAAGAATAAAAAACTTCCGAGAAAAAATTGTTGGATCAAGCTTTGGCAAAATTGATTTTTGCTTAAGCACTAGGCTTAATTTCCCTGGGCCTGACGCAGTTCGTAAACGTTGGTTCAGGTTGCCGTGCCATCAAGTCTTTATAGAATTGTTAAAGTTTTAATAAATCATCATTTCTTTTGTTTATTTATAAAAACAACAGTTGAATAAACTCATCTTCAGCCAAGTATTATTTATTGCAATATAATATTTATAGGGATAAGATTAAGAAAATTTTACAACAAAGCATGAAAAAAATGCATATAAAAAATTCCTGGAGGGACTAATCCTCGCTGGTTTTATTGGAATTATGTATTGCTCAATCCTAGTTCCTGTTCATCAGATGCTCAACCTGTATTTGAATTTTATTATTTTCACCGTTAGAAAGAAAATTTAAAAGATCTGGGGAAATTTTAAGGAGAGAATAATGTCAAAACTCATCAATGGTAAGTCAAAATTTTTTATTCCCATTATTATGTTAGTTGCAGTTTTATTTGTCGCGATACCGTCTCAACCAGCGCATGCCATAGTCCATGGAACAATCGGGGATTTTATTGATGACGCAGTTGATGATATCGAGGATTTTATTGATGACATAGGACGTGCTGTCGATACAAGTATCAATGAGATAAAAAAGGTTGGCCTCAAAGTCGCAGAAGTTGCTGTGCAGGTTGGGGATAAATTATATGGTTTTCTAGAGGACATGGTTCACATCATTGTTGGGTTTCATCCCTCTCAACTAGCTGACGTTGTCACTTTTAGTGAGGACTTATGTTCAGTATTGCCCACAGTCTTAGAAAACCCTAAAGACTATTTTGGTACAGAACTGGACTTTCTTGAAGATCAAATCCCGTTTGCTGATTTTTTGAAGGAAAAGGTTGGATTTTCACTCTTTGATATCCATCTTCCATCAGGTATTAAAGGGATTGATCCTCAAACCGCTACATCATTAGAACTTTACGAATACAATCTCTATACGGTAAAGCCGCTATCTGCCATAGCGGATATGACAGCCAGCCCGTTTAATATTCCTGCTGTCCTTGGTTCTTCACTTGCTGGTTTTTGTGCCGAGGCAACTGAATTCTACTTGAGTCAACAGGAGGGGAATCAGAAACTTATTGAAGACATTCACCATGATTTAAGTCGCGGTGGAAATAATAAAAATGCCCTGTTCCAGTTACCGAATTCAGCTGATGGGTATCTTGAAGACGTCGAAACAGTTGTCATCGAAACCGTTACAACCTACGAGGATCTTGGCATGAATGTGGGGCGTGATGTGTATAAGGAATTAGCCAGAGGACAAACCAATTTAGACAAAGGGCTTTATCGTGAAGCCTATAAGTCCTTTCAGAGCGCTTATAAAAAATTAACTCAAAGCTAATTGGCATTAGTTTATCAATTTTATTAAACCCATTTCTGCGCGCTTATTTGCTAAGCAGGAGTGGGTTTTTTTTGTGCCCTGCTTTATTGTAAGTCTCCTTTGTAAATTGCCCGCCTCTTGATGTAGAATAAGCCTTAATCAAACAACCGAATTGCTTAACTTAAGGATATACGCTTGTGAACGAGAACCAGAATCGTCTGTCAAAGGAAACTAGCCCATATCTATTGCAACACGCGGACAACCCGGTGGATTGGTACCCTTGGGGACCAGAGGCTTTACAAAAGGCCAAGGCGGAGGATAAGCCAATTTTTCTGAGCATCGGCTATTCCGCCTGTCATTGGTGCCATGTCATGGCACATGAATCTTTTGCCGATCCCGATATTGCGGCAAAGATGAATGAGGGGTTTGTCAATATCAAAGTCGACCGCGAGGAACGCCCGGACATTGATGCCATCTATATGAAGTCGGTGATTCAGTTGATTGGCCACGGGGGTTGGCCATTGAGCGTATTTCTAACGCCAGATCAGGAGCCGTATTTTGGCGGCACTTATTTTCCTTCGACACCTAAATATCAGCGGCCCGGATTTTCTCAGATCCTCGAACAAGCGCTCGATTGGTATAGTCGTAAGGATAATCTGAATAAACGGGTGGATGGGGTTTTAAAGAAAATCCAATCTTCTGTCGAAACCGAATCTCCGTCTGAAGATCCAGGCTTATCATGGATTGATCGGGCAGTGGAACTTTTGGCCGAGAGGTATGATGATGAGCAGGGCGGTTTTGGCAATGGCATGAAGTTTCCAGAGACAATGGTGTATTCGCTATTGCTACGCTATTGGCTGAGAACCGGGTCGGATGAGCATTTTCAGATGCTCGATTTTAGCCTCACCAAAATGGCGGAAGGGGGATTGTACGATCAATTAGGCGGTGGGTTCCATCGTTATTCCACAGATCGACAATGGCGGGTGCCGCATTTTGAAAAAATGCTATACGACAATGCCTTGCTCAGTAAATTGTTTTTGGAGATGTACCAGGTCACCAACCAGAAAATTTATAAAATAGTTCCAGAGGAAACCTTCGCTTATATCCAAAGGGAGATGACATCTCCGGAAGGCTATTTCTATTCCAGCCAGGATGCCGACACCAATGGCAAAGAAGGGGAATTTTATAGTTGGCCATTGCGTGAAGTGTTGAACCTTCTTGGGCCCAAGCCTGCCAAAGTGTTTGCCCGCGCTTATGGCTTAAAAACTTCAGGAAATTTTGAAGGAAGAAATGTTCTTTATGTCAACGATGCCCTTGAAACAATCGCCGACGAAGAGGGTGTGCCGATTGCCGAGGTCAACCATATCGTGGAATCGGGCAAGCAAAGCTTGTTTCATGCCAGGCAAAGACGCATCCGGCCGAATACCGATGAAAAAATGATCACTGCGTGGAACGGCATGATGATCAATGCGCTGGCAACGGGATATCTGGTTTTGCGGCAAGAGGAATATCGAGACAGCGCCAAAAAATGTGCTGAGTTTATCTGGTCGAATATGTGGAAAGAGGGGCGGCTCCTGCGGATATACAAGGATGGCGTGAGCAAGGTGGAGGCTTGTCTCGAAGATTATGCTTTCCTATTGGAAAGTTTTATAACCCTGTACGAGGCCACCTTCGACAGCTTATGGATAGACCGGGCGAAACAGCTTGCAGACTGTCTGCTTGCGGAATTTTACGATGAGCGTGAAGGCGGCTTCTTCATGACGGGCAGTTCCCATGAAAAATTGGTCGCCAGGTTGAAAATCGCCGCAGACGAAGCCATTCCATCCGCCAATGCCATAGCGGCGCAAAGTTTACTCAAGTTAGCCTGCCTGACAGGAAATACAGATTATGCCAATAAGGGGGAAAGTGTCATTCGAGCATTCTCAGCAAAGATGGAGCAGTCACCTGCTGCGTATACCGGTCTGTTATCGGCCCTGGACTGGCAATGTCAAAGTCCCATGGAATTGGTCCTGGCGGGTCCCTTGGATCACCCGGAAACTGAAAAACTTCTGCATATGGTCTATCAGGATTATCGGCCCAACAAAGTGGTGATTTGGAGCGGGGAGCCGGACATCCAGGAAAAATTACCGCTAGCCGAGGGTCGGTCAGCGGTAAAAGGTGAGCCCACGGCCTATGTTTGCCAGAAACAGACCTGTCATCCGCCAGTGCAAAGTGCAGATGCCCTGGATCGACTGCTGGAACGTCCGCCGGAGATTCGCCTGAATCTATTTGATCGGGACAAGAAGATCGAGGATATGCGCAAAGAGCAGGAGGGTAATTTTCTCAACGTCATGAGTGATATTTTCAGACAAACCGGCCTGGGCGGCAAATAAGGTTTGATTTGCAATTGCTTGCTTATCAGTCTATTATGTGGAAAATCCATGATCGGAAGAAGCTGAACATCCGTGACCTCGTTCCGGTCACCAAGCTTTACTCTCATGTTAAACCTTAATTTAATTTGGCTATTTAGTTGCCATTACATCAACCATTTTGTTAAGAGAAAATGAGTTATGAGCATCGATGATAAAGAGCTAGAAGAATTTATGCCCGCCGTGGACCTGGACTGGACCGATGATGCGATTGAACGTATGAAAAATGTGCCGTTTTTTGTCCGTAAAAGTGTTGTTCGCGGAATCGAACAATTTGCGAAGGAAAAGGGCGTTGCAACTATAGATGATGCTTTTGTTACTCACGCCAGGCAGGAAAGGGAAGGCGCGGCGATGGAGGAATCGAACAAGAAAAAAGCTCTGGAAGCAAAAGAGCAGGCAGAGGGGAAAGCCATCCGACGGCAATACGTCAATTTTTGCTTTTACAAACTTGACCCGGCCTATCGTCGCTTGCCTCAGGCTGAAATGGACAAGGGCAAAAAGGAATTCCTCGACGTTCTAGAAGAGTACGATAGCGAATCGGATATGCTTCTCATCAGTTATTCGATAGTCGGCCTTCGCGCCGATTGCGATATCATGCTCTGGAGAATTTCCTATGAAATGGAAGAATTCCAGAAAATGACCACCAGGTTACTCAAAACTGGTCTCGGCAAATATCTCAACACGGCATACTCCTATCTATCCATGACCAAGCGTTCCATGTACATGGATATTTTTAATCCGGAGCACACCGAGGATCGCACGCATATTATCCCAGGTAAATCCAAGTACCTTTTCATTTACCCGTTCACCAAGAAACGCGAATGGTATCTGCTCACCCAGTTCACCCGCCAGGGCATCATGGATGAGCATATCTATGTCGGCAACAAGTATCCATCGGTGAAACTCAACACCTCGTACTCGTTCGGAATCGATGATTACGAATTTCTCGTAGCGTTCGAAACGGATTATCCAGGGGACTTTCTGGATTTGGTCATGGAGTTGCGAGAAACCGAAGGCAGTCGGTTTACGGAAGTGGATACGCCGATCTTCACCTGTGTCGCTATGTCGCTTGATGATGCTGTGAACAGCCTGGGAATTTAGCAGGCTACGGGCTCGGGCAACGCCCGCAGGAAATATTACCGAGATAAGTGGTTTGCTAGTACAAAATGCTCAAGCAAACTATGGTTGTATGTTTTAAAGGGCCTGGATTTATCCGGTCTCCTGTCTCCGGTCACTTAGCCTCCCACGCTAGTGGGCGGGGTCTTTTGGTTTTTCAGCATGCCCAGTAATTGGATGAGAGTCTGCTTCATATCGCGGCGGTGGACGATGTTGTCAATCAAACCGTGATCCAGCAAAAACTCTGATTTTTGAAAGCCTTCCGGAAGTGTCTCCTGAATAGTCTGTTCAATGACCCGTGGGCCGGCAAATCCGATCAAAGCGCCTGGCTCCGCTAAAATAATATCCCCCAACATGGCGAAACTTGCAGACACCCCGCCAGTCGTAGGATCCGTCAATATGGATATATAGGGAACCTTGCGCTCTGCCAGCTTTTTCAAAGCGCCGGAGGTTTTGGCCATCTGCATCAATGACAGAATTCCTTCCTGCATCCTGGCACCCCCTGAACAGCTAACGATAATCAATGGCGAGTGGGTTTTGATGGCGCGTTCAATACTACGAGTGATTTTTTCCCCTACAACAGACCCCATGCTCCCGCCCATATATTGGAAATTGAACGAGCAAATTTCGACCTGGTGATCCCCCATAATTCCTGATCCGGTCAGCACGGCTTCGTTGCCGACACCTTTCTTGAGCGCCAACTTCATTCTTTCTTTGTACTTTTTTGTGTCTTTAAATTTGAGTGGATCCGAGGGCAACAGGTTTTCATCGCGACTGATGAAAGTATCGTCGTTGATCAGGAGTTGGACTCTTTCTGTGGCGGAAATGCGAAAGTGATAATCGCATTTGGGGCAAACTTTGAAATTTCTCTCGATTTCGGCTGTGTATATTTGCTCCGAACAGCCTTTGCATTCGACCCAGATATCACCTGCTTTGGTGATCTTTTTGCCGATCCCCGGCTTTCCTTTTAATTTATCCAACCAAGACATGAATCATTCTCTCTTAAGGAACAGACAACTTTATTATAGGGGATTTTTTAGAACGGTGTTCAGTTTTGCGCGGATTTTGATGAGCTCTTATTTTCAATCGGGTTGCGTCGTTTCCTTGGGACCATCAGCAGGCACCATTTTACCCTTTTTCAGGTAGCTAATGGGCCCCCATAGTACGAATCCAAAACTAATAACGCAAAGTGCTAATTCGGGAAACATTGCCATAACACTTAAGGACACGATAACCAATAGAAAACGCAACGATGCAACGCGCTTCTTAAACTCCAGTTTTTTAAACGCGGGATATTTAATGTTGCTGACCATCAAGAATGCCAGTAGGAAAACCACAATGACCATAATGATCGGGCTGAGTCTCGTTGTGAAAACATCTTCAAAAGCAATGACGATGGAGGCGATGACTGCCGCCGCGCCGGGAATTGGCAAGCCGACGAAATGTTGGCTTTTAACATCTGGTTGAGTGCTGTTAAACCGCGCCAGACGTAAAGTACCGCATAAAAGAAACAGGAAAGCGACCATCCATCCCAACCGGCCATAGGGTTTGAGGACCCAGGCATATGCCAGAAAAGCCGGTGCCATGCCAAATGAAATGATATCTGCCAGCGAATCATACTGTTCGCCAAATTCACTGGTTGTATTGGTCAAGCGGGCGACTCGACCATCAAGAACATCGAAAATGATAGCGAAGACAATAGCCCAGCCCGCAATACCAAAATCATCGTTGAAAACCGCAATGAAAGCGTAGAACCCGCAAAATACGTTTCCTGTTGTGAACAGGCTAGGTAGCAGGTAAATGCCCTTTCTATACTGCAAGCGTTTTTTCATTCCAAATATCCGATGGGACTGATACCTCCTTTAACGTGGTCGCCCAAGGAGACGGTCAGCCGAGTACTTTGCGGGACAAGAACGTCCATTCTGGAACCAAATCGAATCAGACCATAACGTTGGCCCAGTTTGTATTCATCCCCTTCTTTCGGCCAACAGACGATACGGCGGGCAATGAGTCCGGCGATCTGTTTGACCAATACTTCCACCTCGCCATTTCTAATGAGCATGATGTTTTGCTCATTTTCCATAGACGCTTTTTTGTTGAAGGCGGCGAGAAATTTCCCCTTATTGTATTGGATCTTTTCGATCTTTCCGCCAATGGGAACCCGGTTCACATGAACGTTGAACACGGACAAAAAAACACTGACGCGGGTAAATGTTTTTCCCATGAAAGGATCTTTTTCCGTGGTGATCTCGACAATTTTTCCATCTCCCGGAGAGACAATAACTTTCGGATCATCAGGAATCGTTCGTTCTGGGTCACGGAAAAATGAAATGACAAACACTAAAAGAATGGCAAAAACTATGGTGATCCAACAAGGGGCAAACATCTGGGAAATACCAGTCAATGCTGCCGCAATTAGTATAAACGGATATCCTTCTTTAGCGATAGGGATTCTCATAAATTGATCGAATTAAATAGAATGGGAAGAATGGCCGTTATTTAACTTTTTTGCCGATAAAAGGCATCATACTGCGCAATTTTTCTCCGACCTTTTCGATGGGATGATCCGCACCTTGTTTAAGCAGTGCGTTGAATACCGGTCGGTTGACCTGATTTTCGATAATGAATTCCTTCGCAAAAGCGCCACTTTGAATTTCGCCAAGAATTTTTTTCATTTCCTTACGTGTTTCCTGGGTGATGATTCTAGTGCCGCGGGTCACATCACCATAGGCGGCGGTGGTACTGATGGAGTACCGCATATTGCCGATGCCACCTTCATAAATCAGGTCAACGATCAATTTCAATTCATGCAGACATTCAAAATATGCTAAATCCGGATTGTAACCTGCGTCCACCAGAGTGTCGAATCCGGCGCGGATCAATTCCGTGACACCGCCACAGAGGACTGCTTGTTCGCCGAATAAATCGGTTTCAGTTTCCTCTTGGAATGAGGTTTCCAGAACACCTGCCCGTGTTCCGCCAATTCCTTTGGCATAAGCGAGGGCGATTTTTTTGGCCTTTTTGCTGTAGTTTTGATAAATCGCCATAAGGCACGGAACCCCGGCACCTTGTTCAAAAGTACGTCGAACCAAATGACCAGGTCCTTTGGGAGCGATCATGAATACGTCCACATCCGCTGGAGGAACGATCTGTCCAAAATGAATATTGAATCCATGGCCCCATGCCAGGGCCATGCCCTTTGTTAAATGGGGTTCAATGTCAGCTTCATACATCGCTCTTTGCTTGTCGTCCGGGATCAAAATCATGATGATATCGGCCGCTTTGGTGGCTTCTGGAACCGTCATAACATTCAAACCGTCTTTTTTAGCCCGACTCCAGAATGCACTGTCTTTGCGTAGGCCAACGATCACTTTGATTCCGCTATCATGCAAGTTTCTTGCGTGGGCATGTCCTTGGCTTCCGTAACCGATAATGCCGATAGTTTTTTTCTTGATGAGTTTTAAGTCAGCATGTTTGTCGTAAAATATTTTAGTCAAGGGAACTCTCCTTCTTCTACATCGACTTAGTTAATGGATTTCGTGCCGCGACTGATAGCAATTCTGCCGGAACGGACCACTTCCTTAATTCCCAGAGGTTTCAGGAGGTCCATAATGCCGCGGATCTTGGATTCGTTGCCAGTGATCTCAATGGTGTAATATTGCGCGTGGACATCGACGACTTTAGCGCGAAAAATTTCTACGATACGTAAAATTTCTTCACGGACCCGTGGTTCGGCGTTCATTTTTACCAGGATCAGTTCGCGGTCCACAAACTGTTCTTCCGTCAAATCGACGACTTTGATAATATCCACCAGCTTATTCAATTGCTTGGTGATTTGCTCGATTTTTTTATCATCGCCACGGGTGACAATGGTCATCCTGGAAACTTCGGGATCGTTGGTTTCGGCGACATTCAAACTTTCAATATTGAAGCCGCGACCACTGAATAATCCAGAAATCCTTGATAGGACACCAAATTTATTGACTACAAGAACGGATATCGTATGTTGCATAATAAAATTTTCGCTTGTGCGTAATTTAGTTGATATAACAGGGGTTTAGACGTTACTGGTCGAATCGGATATAATATCAAAATCGCTTTGTAAAAACCACATTATTTCCCCACGCGGGGCAAATTGACGCAAAAAGAGATCACTTAGCCGTCTTTGCGAGCGAAGCGTGGCAATCCAGAATTAAATGATTTCCTATGTTTTGAGGGTATGTGGTATTCCGTTTTCTATTTTTCACATTAAGGAATAAGCCCCTGGCCCCCTTCCGAGTAGCGCCCCGCTGTGGGAAAGGGGGAGAAACCCTGTGGAGTAACCAAATCAATGGATGTATGGACAATAAGACTCTAGCAAAAGCCCTACGCAAAATTCGCAAAGCCGTGAAATCCTTTCGTAGTCTGGCCGTCACCCAGATCAGTTTAGAAAACGATCCGTTTCGAGTGCTGGTCAGTTGCCTGCTGAGCTTGCGGACCCGGGATGAGGTGACCGAGGTTGCATCGGAGCGTTTATTTGCCCTTGCGGGCACGCCGGAAGCACTTCTCTTAATCGATCAGAAAACCATAGAGGAGGCGATTTATCCGGTAGCGTTTTTCCGCAATAAGGCGGCCAGCTTGCTCGACATTTGCCATCATCTCATAAAGGACCATCATGGAAAGGTGCCTGATTCCATCGATGAACTCCTGGCTTTGAAAGGGGTGGGTAGGAAAACCGCCAATCTGACAGTGGTGCTGGGACACAAGGGCATGGGGATTTGTGTCGATATCCATGTGCATCGAATTTGTAATCGCTTAGGCTACGTGAAAACAAAATCACCGGATGAAACGGAGTCGGTTCTCCGGCAGAAACTGCCGAAACGATACTGGCGCGAGATCAATGACCTGCTGGTCGCCTTTGGACAGAATGTATGCAAACCGGTATCGCCTTTTTGCAGTTCCTGTGTTGTGGCGGAATGGTGTCCTAAAAACGAAGTGGAGCGCTCACGTTAGGACAAGGAAAGCCTATTACTGGGTTCCTCTGTGAATACTGATTTTCATGACTTCATGGAAGGCCAAGAACAGGTACGATTTTGCAATTCCCAGTTAAAAAGGGTCGGTTCCTATTCAAATCAATATCATAATCATGCTCACAGTTTTCCAATGAGAAAAAATGGATTTTAATATGCAGTTGAGATGAAATTTTTTCTGAAAGTTGTTTGACAGCATCAATCCAATTTTTAGTTTTGGGATGATTAATGTATCCATCCCAATAATTTTGGGGTGCCATAATGGCTAGCTCCGGTTTGCTTCCGTCAATTTGCAAATTAAATTTACTTTGTGCTTCTCTTGAAATAGAAGCCATATTGCCTTCGACTACCGCACAATAAGTAAGTCCTTCCAGAAGAGCTTTTAAAGGTGTATCGCTAAGCGCTTCGTTTTTTCCTAATACTTTTATTCGATAACTGTCAGGATTTTTTTCTCAATAAAGCCAATGATATCCACTTTGCCTAAACCTCCGGATTTTCGCTCAGAATATAAAGGAAGTTGATAATCCAAAAATTCAAATTTGCGGCCATCGGAAAGAAAAAACAAGTTTCCATCTTTGGAAGCATTAACTAAGGCCATCGCGAGGTGTTCTTCCCTGCGGTTAGATATTTCACCGAGCTTTAAAGTACCCCGATGATCATCTATAAAATATTCTATCCCCTTACTATTCCGGCTAGGTCCATTTTTTACTAAATCCAGGTAACCCGCTTTGATTTCTCGAATATCTATTGAAAGAGCGAAATCACAAAATTGAGTTATATGATTAACCTCGGTGATTTTATGAAGATCAATTAATGAAATATTCATTTAGATAATTTGAATGTGCGGGAAGGCTCTACAAATTTACAAACTTTAATCAAGTTTCATTTTTCCCAGGGGCTTGTGAAGTGAGTGTTTGGTTTAGGCGTTGATTGTCTGCAGGAGTTTTATCCAAAGCGTCCAGGAATTTATTGAAATCCTTTTGGTCAAGGGAAAAAATATAGCGATCCATTTGTATCCGGCTCCTAATATTTATATTGGCATTGCGAAGCCTGCGAGCCTTTGATGTTTTGCCATATTTTTTTGTATTAGCCATGGCTCCCTCCTATATAAATTCAATCAAAAGATATTGCTGTGAAGAGAGTGGCAATGGGACCATTTTTTATGCTAAAAGTCTCTCATTGCCAATAATAAGTCATGAGCCGATTATAGCTTTTATTCGGCTCATATAAGTCTAAATTATGAGCCGAATACCATGATTAATCAGTTTAATATAATGATCTTAAGTAATTGTTTTAAAAAAATATTATCTAATTTACTTATTCTAAAAATAGCAAGTGAAAAGGAAAGGTAGCAGCGAGGAAGGACGCTCACAATGCTGGCTCAGGCAAGTATTTCGCTAGGCCCCGATCACCGCGTTTTGAATTTCTGTTAACTCCCGAATCCCTTTATCCCCCAAGTCGAGCAGTTGGTCCATTTCCTTACGGTCAAATGGGTCTTGTTCTGCGGTGCCCTGGATCTCGACGTATTTTCCCTCACCGGTTTTGACAATATTTAAATCGACACTGGCCACGGAGTCTTCCTCATATTCCAAATCGAGAATTTTTTCCCCTTTAACTATTCCAACACTGATCGCCGCGATGGAATTGAGGAGGGGATTTTCTGTAATAACTTTATCCTTTTTCAACTTTTTCACTGCCAAAGCGATAGCCACGTATGCACCGGTAATGGATGCGCACCGCGTTCCTCCGTCAGCCTGGATCACATCACAATCGATCCAGATGGTGCGTTCTCCGAGTTTTTTTAGATCGACCACGGCTCTCAGCGAACGGCCAATCAAACGTTGAATTTCCTGGGTCCGACCAGATTGTTTTCCTCTGGAAGCTTCCCTGACTGTCCGGGTGTGTGTGGAGCTTGGAAGCATGGAATACTCTGCCGTTACCCAACCCTGATTCTTATCACGAAGGAAGGGCGGAACTTTTTCTTCTACGGTGGCAGAACATATCACGCGAGTATTTCCCATTTGAATGAGAACTGAACCGGCTGGATATTTTATATAATTTTTGGTGATTTTAACTTTTCTAATTTCATTATTGGCGCGGTCGTTATTCCTCTTCATGACATCTCCATAGGGGGGTTTTCTTGTACTTTATTCCTAAAATTCATCAAAGTGACCGGGTACCATAGCAATAATTGTATTTTTATTCAACAAAAGAGGTTTTCATACAAATTAAAAATGGATGTAAAAACACTCCTTTAAAGCCTTTTCGGCTAAATTTGCTGTTTATTTTTGGGAGACTAACATTGATGGTAACTTATTGTAAGTTACCGAAATTCATGCTATTATTGTTATAAATATAATTGAGTTTTGCGGTTATTTATATAAATTTAACATAAATTTTGGTGGGTTATGGATTCATATGTGGACCGTGGAGTAAAACTAAAAGGCACGCTCTGGGCTAAAAAGACGCTTCATTTTGAAGGTGAACTGGAAGGCGACTTTTATTCCCAGGGGCATTTGATCATTGGTAAAGATGGCGTGGTCAAAGGAAATGTCAATTCTCGCAACGTAAGTAACCTGGGAATCATTGAAGGAAATGTGCATGCAGACAATAAAGTAAGTCTGCTACCCGGTTCACGGTTAAGAGGCAATATTGAATCGCATAACCTGGTCATGCAGGAAGGTTCGAACTTTGAAGGCCAATCCAAGGTACTGCCAGCACCGCCAACACTGATGGTGGAAGACGATACAGAAACTGTGGATGCGCAACTTTTGGCCCAAGCCAGGCAGGTAGTAGCAAATAAGGAAAAAATTAAGGTCACTCCACTAGAGGAAGTTAAGAAGGAGATCAAAAAGAAAAAAAAATCTGTTCCTAGCACCCAGGCTTCATTTTTGAAGTCGAAAATTAAAAGATGGCGGACAAAATCCACAATCGGAGCGATCCTTCTTATTGCTGGTGGAATGTATTTTTATTCTCCCACGCCCCCTGTAGCAGACGCCGACCAGATGGTGCAAAAGGCTTATCAATTGATCGAACAGGAAAAGCTGGCCGAGGCTGAAGCAAAATTTAAAAAGATTTTGAGTGTCACTCGTGTCAACTCCAGTGTTTATGCCGGACTTGGGGAAATTTACCTGATAAAAAACCATTATCAGGATGCCGAGAGCCATTTTCAACGAGCCATCGAACTTAATCCTGCAAATACGGAGTACCGTATCTGGCTTGCAAAGGTCCTCACTCAAGGCAAGCAGTATCCCGAGGCGCAGAATGTATTGACTTCCGCACTCGACATGGATTCGCAAAATTATCAGGCGTTTTACCAGTTGGGAATGTTGCATAAGGAACAAAATCAAATGAACGAGGCGGCTGTGGCTTTCTCAAAAGCGTTGCAAGCCAACCCAAATTTTGCAGAGGCCAATGTTGCTTTGGCGAAAATTTTTAATGAAAATGGGAAATTTAAAGAGGCGATCGATCTGATAAATAATGCAATTGCTAATGGAAAAACCGAGGCAGGTCTTTCTCTTACTTTAGCGAAACTGTACGTTAAAAATGGTCAGCAAGACAAGGCGGAAGATGTGATCAAATCGACTGCCAATAAATTCACCCAAAATTTTCATGCGCAAATCAGAATGGCGGATTGGTATTCTGATAAAGGCCTGGAAACCAAGTCTTTTAGTTTTTATCAGGTTGCGGCTGAACTGGAACCTAACAATGCTCTGTTGCAAAATAAACTTGGAAAAATTTATTCTAAAAATAAGGAAAGTAAATCAGCTCTCGTGGCCTTTAGAAAAGCAGTGGAGCTCAATCCGAAGGATGCCGACAGTCATTTTCAAATTGCCCGGATCTTAGTGGAAGAGGGCAACAAGGAAGAGGCTCAAACGGAATTGGGTAAAGTGTTGTTGGCAAAATCAGATCATGCACCATCACATCATTTGCTTGGGGATATCTTGTTGGAAAAGGGAAAAACTGACGAGGCTTATATTGAATTGAAGCAAGCCTTATCTCTTGAACCGGAGAATCCGGTTTATATGCAATCCATGGCGGCAGTTTTAGTGGTGAAGAATGAATTGGATAAGGCGCTTGAGAAGTTACTGGCGGCGAACAAAATGGCATCGGAAAACCACGATATCTCTTTTGATATCTGTACCGTCTATAGTAAAAAACGATGGTACACTGTGGCGATAGGCCATTGCGAAAAAGCGTTTCAACTCAATGCCAACCATTACGATACCATGAACCGTCTGGCTTGGTTGTACGCCAAGAAAAAAATCAATTTGGCTAAAGGCTTGAAACTTTCCAAAAAAACACTGGAAGCCAACCCCGGTCGTGACGATTACCTCGACACGCTTTCTGAAATATATTTTGCTAAAGGCAAATATGATATTGCGATTAAAACTATCAAGTCGGCGATTAAATTACAGCCGGATGAAACTTATTACCGCCAGCAATTATGGAAATTTAAAAATGCGAAATCCAAGACCCTCGCCAGCGCTAAATAATTCCGATCCCCTTTAGTCCCACATAGCTGAAATACCCCACCAGTAACAACACTCCATCTCGTTTTGAAAGATTATGCTCTAGCCTGATTAGAATAAGCAACAGGCAGGTGAATGCGGTGGTATAAATTAAATCCGGATGAATGGCTTCGCGAATTTGCAGGGGATTCAAAATTGAGGTCAAGCCCAGGACCATCAGAATATTAAATATATTACTGCCAAAAACATTGCCGATGGCCAGTTCGCCGTGGCCGCGTTTTGCCGCCATGAGTGAAGAAACAATTTCCGGTAAACTGGTGCCAATTGCAATGATGGTAATGCCAATGAACCATTCGCTGATGCCCATACTCTTCGCTATGCTGACTCCTCCAGTGACCAAAAAATGTGCTCCCAAAACTAGTAGTATCAATCCGGCAACTATAAAGAAGCCTTGAACTGCCATGCCTCGCTTTGCCAATGATGCGTCATCTTCCTCCAGATCAATTTCCGAATCATCTTTTTGGCGCAAGGCATGCCAAAGATAAACCGCAAGGAAAAACATCATCAAGAAGCCTTCCCATCGGACTAATTGAAGATCCCAAGCCAAATACAAAATTAGAAAGGTTGAGAATATCAATGGCAACATTTCTTTTTTGAAACGTTTATCCTGAATAGTCAGAGGAATTAGTAGCGCTGTGAGACCAAGAACGAGACCCACGTTGGCGACGTTACTTCCTATTACGTTGGCGACAGCCACTTCTGGCGCTCCCTCCATGCCAGCCATAATGGAAACCGCGAGTTCTGGGGCAGAGGTGCCAAAGCCCACGATGGTAGCGCCAATGACGAATGGCGGAATTTTAAGCGTTTGGGAAATACGAATACTGCCGGTGACCAAAAGTTCGCCGCCATAATAGAGTAAGGCCAAACCAAGGGCAATAAAGATTAAGTCAAGGGCCATTCCAATTCCTAGTCTGTGAGAGGGATTTACAAAAACTCAATGCTAAGTAAGATCGAATAGCGGAGGGTTTTCACTAAAGTTTTTTAAAACATACTCATATGCTTTATTTATGAAAGACAACCTGCTGACTATACAATTAATTGGGAAAAAAAGAAAGAACGCCCCGGTCGAGGCGTTCCAATAATATTATTTCAAAAAATTTATCTAGAGGCAATATCCCCTCGGCCCATTTTACAAATGAAAAGGGAAGAATATTTATTGTCTGAACCGGAGGATAAGAAGATCAACTGCCTTCTTGTTTATGGTCGGCTTTAGCTTTTTCGTCCTGACCTTTTTCCATGCCCATATGTTTTCCAGAGTCTTCATGAGTGGCATCGGCATGCTCGGCTTTGGAATCAAAGCCTTCAGCTTTTTTTTCGTGGCCTGCCTTTGTTGCCTTACCTTTATCCATGGAAGAAGACCCACTGCCTTCCTCATATTGTTCATCACCGTGACTGGCTTTATTGTGGTCCTTGTCAGCCAAGGCCATTCCCGGGAATAAGAACGTCATAATGATTAGGGCGATGAAACCAAGTTTCAGGGTACTTTTCATAATGCTCTCCTTCATTTAATTGATGACTAGATTGATTTACTTAGTACACAGTTTTAAAATTTAGTTGGGGGCAATAGCTTTTCAGAAAACCTAAATGTGGCCGACTGAATATTAGTCGTTGGGAGATTGAAATCCTTACTTAAAGAATTTAACGCAATGAAGAACTCTATTAAATATATACTCAAAGCACCGAAAATAGTATAGCAAAGAATTGGGAGGAAAAATAAATGGAAGTATATTTTAATTCCACCAGTGGGTTTAATTCCCTGTGGCTTACCAAGGCTTTTAAATGAAAACCCTTCTAGGAATCCCCGTCTGCTTACAGCGGGGTCGTTCATTAGGCTTGGGGGAACCCCCGGCCTAGTTTCCTATCTCCGGTCTTCCATCGCTTAGCCTATTATGCTAGTGGACAATTTTTTATGGAGGGGGTGAACTCTTTTTAGCGGATAAAGCTTCCTTTAATGCCAGCTGAATCTAATTTCTTCTTAATTTTGATAGCATCTTTTCGTGTAGCATAACCACCGACCTGGGCAAAATGGGTGAGCAGGATAACATCCTCCACTTTTTCTTCCGCCAGGATTCCGTTTAAGCTGAGTTTATCGCGATATTTTCCAGCTTCTTCGGTCGTCTTGAAGTCGCTGAGGTAAAGGCTATAGGTGCCGTTATCATTTTTTCTTTGGTCATAGTTCGTGATGCCTGCTTTCTTTAGCGACTTAATGGGAGCTGATAAGCTGGCCAAATCTGGATAGCCTGAGAGATAAACCACATGGCGGGTGACAAGTTTACTATTCGAAACTATGGAGGATTTAAATCCTTTGGCTTTGAGACGCTTGGCCATTCGTTCCGCATTTTCACGAACGCTAAAGGCTCCCGTTTGAATAAAAATGTTTCCCGAAGCGATCTTGGGCGCGGCTGGTGCCGGTGTCCTTTTGATCGGAGCAGGAGGCGGCGTGGGTTTAATCGGTTTTGCCGGTTCCGCTTTAGCAATCTCTACCACAGGGGAAATTTCCTTAACAGGCGGTTTGCTTATGGCG
>Ga0114950_10001545_pt1 | contig 17355 bp, 14 predicted proteins | sample N075metaG_FD_83503 | JGI IMG/M metagenome (GOLD analysis project Ga0114950, IMG submission 83503) | Deep subsurface microbial communities from Kermadec Trench to uncover new lineages of life (NeLLi) - N075 metaG | ecosystem: Environmental > Aquatic > Marine > Ocean trench > Sediment | place... | reverse complement strand
CTTGATTTACTGTTCGCCTTAGTTACCGGCGGGCGTATGACTCAAATAGGCATGACACCTGAAGCCTATGCGCAACTCATGGCCGATGTTCTTGTTCAGGGCATTGCCTACCAGCCGCACGAAGTCATGGCACCTCAACTACTCGATCAAAGGAGCTGATATGCGAGCAAATCTTGACTTTTGCGCGAAGTGTCTGGGAAAAATCTCTTTAGGCCTCCTCATCCTCGGGTCCTACGTATCCCTAAACGCTGATGAACCACTTGAATTCGACCCGCTGGACCTGGTAACCCGGTCCATAGACCTGACCCGCGGCCTGTCGTCATATGCCGAAATGACCATGCTGATCAAGCGCCCCACCTGGGAACGCCGCTCTGCCATGGTGGCGTGGACCCGGGGTCGGGATCATTCGTTAATACGCTTTACCGCACCGGCCAAAGACGCCGGCAATGCCTTGCTCAAAAAAGAAGAAAAAATGTGGACCTTCAGCCCAAAACTCAATCGCAGCATCCGTCTGCCGAGCAGCATGATGTCCCAGAGTTGGGCGGGATCGGATTTCAGTTACGACGATTTGTCGCGCACCGATAAGTATTTGCGTTACTACGACTTCGAACTCATCGAAACCAGCACTCACGAGGGCATGCTGTTGTACACCATCGACGCCATACCTCACGACGATGCACCGGTGGTGTGGGGCAAGGAGCGCATGGTCATCCGCGAAGATGCCGTGATGCTTGAACTGGTGTATTACGACCAGGACATGGTGCCATTGAAAAAAATGGAAAGCCTGACCATAGGGGAACTTGGCGGGCGAACCATGGCCACACGCATGCGTATGGGAGACCTGGACACTCCGGAGTCATATACCGAGGTCAGCTACCAAGTAATGGATTTCGGCGTAGAACTGGAAGATCGGTTATTCACAGTATTTTCCCTGCAGTCAGGACGAACCCGCTGATGTCCGAGTCTGCATTGCCGGCAGACATCATACTTGGGCGCGAACTCGCTCACGGCCTCACCTGGCCCATGGCATGGCGCAACTTGTGGCGCAATCGCCGGCGCACCTGGTTAACAGCCGGTGGAATCGCCTTCGCGACTTTGTTAGTCACCATGAGCATGGCGCTGCAAGCTGGCAGCTACGAGACCATGATAAAAAATGCCACCGGTCTATTCATGGGCCACGCACAGATCAGTCGGACCGACTACATTGAAGACGGCAAGCTGGAACAGACTATTGGTAACGCCACCGAACTGATTCGCAAAATTTCAAAACTACCTGGGGTACTGGTTACACCACGAGTTCAATCCTTTGTGCTGGCGTCCGTTGGCGAGCGCTCCTACGGCGGGCTCATTCTCGGTGTTGATTTTGCCGCCGAGCAACGCGCACTGAATTTTTTCGACCGGCTGACCTCGGGCACCCTACCGGTGGACGAAAACGAAGTGCTCGTGGGCGAAGCCATGGCACGTAACCTGGGCGCCAAGTTAGGGGACGAATTTGTGGTGTTGGGCACGGCAAAAGAAGGCGGTATCGCTGCATTGGCGCTCAGGATTTCCGGCCTGTTCAACTCAGGACAAGTCGAGTTTGACCGGGCGTTTATGTTTACCCATCTTGCCACCATGCAAAATGGCTTTGCGTTGGGCGACGAAGTACACACTATCGTCATGCAGTTTAATGATGCAGACAGTGTCATCGAACGCACCGCCGAAATTGGCCACCAACTACCAACCGGACTCGTAGCCAGAACCTGGCACGAGACACTACCCGAGGTGGTGCAGGCCATCGCGTTGGATCGGGCCAGCGCGCAGATCATGTACGGCATGATTCTGGTGCTGGTGACGTTTAGCGTGGTGAATACATTCATCATGATCGTTTTCGAACGTACTCGAGAATTCGGCATGCTGCTGGCGCTGGGTATGCGTCCGTGGAGAATCATCCGTCAAGTTCAACTGGAGGCAATGCTGGTGTGGTTGGTGGGCGCCATCATGGGGCTGGTGTTGTCGTCAATGATTGTTGGTTATGTTGCTGCAGTCGGCATTCCCCTGTCGGGATTAGAAGAATTGGCTGCTCAGTTCCATATGGATGACCGCCTGTACCCGGCGTTTTCACTGGACAGTCTGCTGACCGCACCTATGGTGCTTTTAGTCAGTACGCAAATCGCAGCTTTTGTTGCGACTTTGCAAATCCGTCATTTGCGACCGGTGGAGGCTTTAAGGGCCGAATGATGCACGTCGCTGACCCAAAAGATGACCTGCCGATTTCCGGCGACCACCCAGGCGCTCTAGAATTCAGAGCCCGAAAACCCATGGGAGCCGGGATCTGGATGCGACTTCTGTCCATTTCTTGGCGCAACCTGTGGCGCAATCGACGCCGTACCTGGCTAACCGTCTGCGGTATTGCTTTTTCGGTTTGGTTACTTGTATTCGCCCGTTCCATTCAGGACGGCACGTTCGAGCTGATGGTCGACAACGGGGCTCGTATGCTGCCCGGACATGTACAAATCCAACACCCGGAATATGAAGCATCTCCGCGTATGGAATACACCTTCAGCGCATCACCCGCGATCGATCGTTTGCGCGGCACCGGGGACTTTGAGTACATCAGCGCCCGCGCCCAGGGATTTGCGCTGGTGTCAGTAGATGAAAAGAGTTTTGGCGCACAAATCATCGGGCTCGAACCCAAGGTGGAAGGCCAGTGGTCCACATTGGCGAGCATGCTGAGTGAAGGCCGCTACCTGCAGCGAAAAGGTGAAGCGGTCATTGGCCGGGTGTTGGCGCGAAATATCGGCGCCAGCTTAAACCAGGAATTGATCTTGCTGGGTACGGCGAAGCAAGGCGGTGTTGCCGCGCTGGCAGTACAGATCGTCGGTGTCTACGACACCGGGCAAGCAGAACTGGATAGAGCCATCGTGCAGATCCACATAGATGATTTCAGACCTACGTGGAACCTGTCCGCCGATGAAGCCCATCTTGTGGTGGCGCTGGGCAAGTCGTTAACCCGCAGCGACGTCGGTCTGGAAAAATTCAGATCCACTATGGATGAAGGCGCGTTCGGCACCTTGGGATGGCGCGACCTGATGCCCGAGGCCGAACAGTTGTGGGACATGAAGCAGATCAGCACGGAGATGTTCTTCTACATCATCGCGCTAATTGTCGGCTTTTCCGTGGTCAACACTTTCATGATGCTGGTTTTTGAACGGACTTCGGAAATGGGCGTGATGATGGCGATCGGCATGAAACCGGGATACTTAGTTGCACAACTGCAGTTTGAAGCCTTTTTACTCTCCGTTACCGGTGTCGCTCTGGGCGCAACATTGGCTGGCGCATTAGTCGCCTGGATGGGAGAAACTGGAATGCCGCTACCTGTGCAAGCGGACGAGTTACTCAAACAATACAACATGCCAGACCGGCTATACCCGAATTTTGACTGGCGCGCGCTGTTCATTGCCAGCGGCATCATGATGTTAGGCACACAATTCGCTGCTTTGATACCCGGTCAAAGGGTTTTCCGTATGCGACCCGTCGACGCCATCAGGCAGGAAGGTTAACTGGCATGCTGAAACTTCTCGTTCAATTAAGCTTAAGAAACCTCACCCGGCATAAGCGTCGAAATCTCATGTTGTTCGCCGCCATTGCGGTGGCCGTGGGCGGCGTCACAGCTATGAATACCCTGATACGCGGTTTCCAGGCAGACATGCTCGACTCGGCTGTATCGAATCTGACCGGCCACATCAAAATTTATGCACCGGGTTATAGAGACGACCCGAACATACAACGCGGTTTTGAATTGGCCGAGAATTTTCAACCCGATGTGGCAGCAGAAGATTTGTTGGGTTGGGCGCCGCGCATCCGTGTACCCGCTGTCATTATGAGCGAAAGAGAAACTCGTGGGATTCAGTTGGTCGGCGTAGATCCTGCCGCCGAGGTAATTTCTTTCCTGAGCACGGTTGAGATCACTGGAGAGAATCTGACTGATAGCAACGACGGACGGGTTTTAATTGGCCGTGAGTTAGCTCGTCAACTGGAAACAAAAGTCGGCAGGCGCCTCGTCATCATCACTCAAGGAGCAGATGGGCTGAACCGAGAAAAAGGCTTTCGGATTGCCGGGACTTTCGACTCAGAGGGCACATCGTTGGAAAAAATATTTGTGTTTACCGGCCTCACCAGACTGCAGTCAATGTTAGACAGCCACTCGGTCACTGAAGTATCTATACGACTACGTTCCGAGCCGAAGACGATTAGCGTCAAAGAGGTGCTGATCGATTTTTTCGTTGGCCTTGAAGTCCGCGACTGGCAGGAACTTGAACCACAAGCCGCTGCCATGTACATATTTGCAGATGGTGCCATTTTCATCTGGTTCGCACTGATGATGAGCGCCTTAACTTTCGGTTTGATTAACACCCTCATTGCCGCCGTAATGGAGCGAGTGAAAGAGTTTGGCATGCTGCGTGCAATCGGCATGCGCAAATCGGTGATAATCGCCCAGGTCGTGATTGAATCGACCATCATCATGACAATTGGCGTCGCCGTCGGATTGGTGATGGGTTACCTGGTTTTTCTGTTTTTTGCTGACGGCATTGATCTATCTGCATTCGCAGAAGGCGTCGAGGGCTTCGGTATGCGCACCAAACTGGTACCGGTCATGTTGGTGTCTGACCTCGTGCTGGTCGCCACCTTATCGTTGGCCTTAGGTGTGCTGGCCAGTGTCTATCCTGCCTGGCGCGCGGTAAAAATAACCCCGTTAGAGGCATTGCGTCGGTGATGGCAACGCCCAGCTTCAGTTCAAGCATTACAAGGACCTGACAATGAGTGAGACAGTGGTATCTTGCACCGGCGTAACCCGCACCTATCAGGAAGATACGGTGCCGGTGTATGCGCTCAGAGGTGTCGATTTCTCCGTACAACAGGGCGAATTTGTAAGCTTGTCAGGCCCATCGGGTTCGGGTAAGTCCACGTTGCTGAATGTTATCGGAGGCCTGGATCGTCCGGACCAAGGTACAGTCATCGTCGACGGTGTTGATCTTAGCGAGCTGTCGGAAAGCGAACTGGCAGACATGCGTTTGCACAAAATAGGCTTTGTCTTCCAAGCCTATAACCTCATCCCAGTGTTATCAGCGTTGGAAAACGTAGAGTTCATCATGCAACTCCAGGGCGTAGGCAGCGTTGAGCGAAGACAAAAGGCACAGAATATTTTGGAGTCCCTAGGCATTGGTGAACTCGGCAATCGACGTCCTGGAGAACTATCCGGCGGCCAACAACAGCGCGTTGCTGTGGCCCGCTCGATAGTGACAGGGCCGGTACTGCTACTGGCAGACGAGCCCAGCGCGAACCTTGATTCGGTGACTACCAGAGAGCTGCTTGATCTACTACGCGATCTAAATGAAAAACGCGGCATGACCATCATCACCGCAACCCACGACCCTATGGTGATGAGCTACGCCACACGCCAGGTGCGTCTGCGCGACGGCGCCATAGAGCAGGATGAAACGCCTGTTACGGTCTAATTTCTGGGTTTTGCTCGGCACGCTACTAAGCGTACTGCTTCCATCTAGCGCGTATGGATTAGACGCCAGTGCGCGCTTGAAATGGTTTTCCACCGCTGGCTATCTACCCAGTCACGACATTCGGCGCTCGCAACTGGGCGCGCAACTCGGTTCGCCAAGCAGCGACACCACCGTCGATCTGCGCCTGATGTTTAAACAAGACCTCGGCGCAGTGCGCCTGATACTGGACCACTCGACAATATTGCTAAGTGGCGATGCCGCTGAACTGCAACTGGGGCCGAATGCAAACCTGGATCAGACTGTGGTTAACGACTCTCGGCGCTGGGCCGATTTAACCTGGCAGATTGAAGATGGCGATCGCCATACCAGTTTTCACCGCATAGACCGGCTGGCGCTGCAATGGCAAGCAGGGGATTGGGGCGTAACACTGGGACGCCAGGCGGTCAGTTGGGGCAGTGGCATCGTCTTCCAACCGATGGACCCATTCAACCCATTTTCGCCAACGGTAGTAGACCGCGACTACAAAGCCGGGGACGATTTGCTGCTTGTCGACAGATTGTTTAAAAACGGCAGTGATCTCCAACTGCTGCACGTTGTCCGACGCGACGAGTTCGATGATGTAACCAGTGATGTCAGCAGCACTGCGGTGAAGTGGCACGGCTACGCAGGCGAAGTCGAAATGGAGGTAATTGGCGCCAAACACTTTGGTGAACCTTGGGCGGGTGTAACACTACGAATTCCACTGGGCCAGGCTTTGTTGCGCACTGATGTCGTTGGCGCGCATTTGCAGAGCGGCGGGTGGCAAATCTCCGGTTTGATAAACGTGGACTACACCTTCACCATCGCCAAGCACAATACCTATGTGTTTGCCGAGTATTTCCACAATGATCTTGGTGTAGATGAACTACCCGACAATCCGGCGTTGCTGCCTGCTGAATTATTACAACGTTTGGATCGCGGTGAAGTATTTAACCTGATGAAGGATTACACAGCCTTCGGCGGAAATATTGAGTGGCACCCGCTGATATCACAATCGGTTACATTAATTACCAACTTGCATGACTCCAGCAGCCTGTTTCAGACCAACATTTCATACACCCCTTCGGACAATCAAAGTGTGCAGTTCGGTTGGATCGAACCGCTGGGCAGTCGTGGCGACGAATTTGGCGGCATTCCCATCGTGGTCACTCCAACAGGTGAACAACTGACCACTGGTGGCGCCAGTCGTATCTATCTACGCTGGGTCTATTACCTCTAGCTGAGTATTTTTAAACCATGTCCCGAAGACAGGAAAACAAAGCCCGGGCGACAGCCAGAATTCTAGCGGCGGCCCAGGCACTGATCGAGCAGCACGGTGTCGCGCGAACCACGACCCGGCAAATCGCTCAGCACGCCGCTATCAGTTACCAGACGCTATACAACTATTTCCCCAGCAAGTCTCATCTGCTCCAGGTTCTTATGGGCCAGGATATAAGCGAGTGGCGCAGCACCGTAGACAATATCATCAAGCAACATGCCGGTGATCTACTTGGCTCCTTGCGGCGGATAAACGAAGTTGGTTTGCGGCAATTCGACGGCGACGCGGGCTTGATGTGGCAAGAAATTGTGCCCCAATTTTTTGCACGGCAAGCAGATCCTCAGCAATTAGAGTCGCTCAATCAAATTGCCCATGAGCGCTATCATGCATTGTTGAGTATGGCTCAAGGCATGGGGCAACTAGGTCAGGATGTCGACCTGCATCTGCTGGCACACACCTTGTTTTGCTTGTCCGATCACGCCTTTTTACGATTGTTCCAGGCACACATGCAACACCCGGAAACTATTCTGCGTACCCTGGACGAGCAGACTGCCTTGCTGCTCGCGCCTTATCTAGGGAGCCTCTGAGTTCCCTGCTTCTGAGCAGGGTCTATCGACGCCGACGGGGGCTGAACGAAACCACATTGCTGCCACTGACGACATGTTGTTTTAGTCTGAACAGAATCTCCCAAGTGCGCGTTTTGCCTCCTTCATGCCAAAAGCCACGACAACCTATGCCATTATCAGTCTTAAACAAGGCAACGGTTACATTCTGCGTATGACCTTCATTCCACAACAAAGCAAGGTTTGGCTCACTCTCCAATTTTGCTATCCCATCCAGCGCAACTGCCGCCACACGTGCGTCAATAATATAAGTACCCACTTCATCTGGCGCGACACGTATCGACACTTCGCCAACAAAGTCTCCGAGCAGCGTGCCACTCAGGGTCATACCACTTCCATCTTCACTGATTTCAAGATCCAGTTGCACATCATCGCCAATGCTGGCGCCTTCGACCAACAAGCTGCCTTTGCCAAACCATTGGCCCTTATTCAGTATCAACTCTAATCCTCTCTTATATAGCTCAAACGGGTATGCTGGGCGAAATAGATATTGCCGCAGCAATGGGTTGAACGCACCGCTCATCTTTGTGGCGGGCATTGTTTACGTGGGTTGAAACTGGAATGACGTCTAGAGATATCGGCAGTGTCGATGCAAACAGATACTCCAGTTCACTTGTCGGTGTCGCCATGTCCAACCATAACCTGGCCTCATCGATGGACAACATGACCGGCTGCCGATGATGCACAAACTGCAACGCGTCGTTCGCCTGGGTAGTCAAAACTGTAAAACTCAATATTTCTTCGTCGGCTTCCTTGTTATGCCAGGCATCCCATAAGCCTGCCAGTAACATGCCGTCATCTTCTTGGGGTGTTATGAAATAGGGGAGCTTCTGATTATTTTGCCGGCACCACTCATAGAATCCGCTGATTGGCACCACGCAACGACGTTTTTGATATGGCGCTTTAAATGCAGCGCTTTTGTGCGCCGTCTCCGACTTCGCATTGAACATGCTGTACTTGGTTGAAACTTCCTTGGCCCAGAACGGCGTCAACCACCATCGCATGGGCACCAGTTGTGGTTCTGAATCAGGCTCGGCACGCAATACCCATACAGATTCTGTGGGCGCCAGATTAAAATTGTTCGGACCGGTATGGGTCAGACCCACCATTTCCAGCAGTAACTGAGAAAGTGGATCTGAAGTGACGTTGAATCTACCACACATTGCTTATCGCTCAGCCAGCGTGTTTATCGATCTGCCAGCCACCATCGCCGAGTACACGTTGGGCGAATTCAACCGGAGACGATTCGAGTTCGGTGGCCATAGTGTCGTTCCAGCGATTAAGAAAACCGAACAAAGAAATTACCGCCACAACCTGCACGATCTGACGCTGAGAGAAGTGTGCCTGCATTGCAGCAAAATGATCGGCAACTGCATCGTTAGGTACCTGCCCTGCCGCTAACGCCAGCGCCACCACGGCTTTTTCTGCAGCGGTATACAGCGCTGAATCTTCATAGTTAAGGATCTGCGCGAACTTCTCTTCGTCCACCCCAAGCCGATGGCCGCTGTGGGAAGTGTGCGCCTGACAATACCGGCAACCCGCGCTGAGGCTGACCGCGTAGGCAATCAGCTGCACCAGATCAGGCGCCAACTTGTCCTCCACATGCTCATCGGCAGGTACGATTTTCTGAAAATTATCTATCATGGGCTGCAAATCGCCACCAAAAACAACACCGGCCAACATGGAAAAAGCCATCGTCAACTGGGGCATGTGGGCCATGGTCACCATGCTGTTGGGCACGAAACCCATGCTGGCCTCGGTGCCCGCCAACACTGGATCCAAGGCGGCTAATTCTGCACGTGGCACTGGCTTCACATGCGCCATAAATTTCTCCAGACAATCAAAACGAAGCAACAGTGTAGTGGTTTGCGTTTTGACCTTCATTAAGGAATGCTTGCCGCTTTTTAGCTATGACCATACTCGAACCTATCCCCGAGGCTGCGCGTAAGCCACATGCCTTCACACATCACGGTGTCACCATTGAGGATCCCTATGCGTGGCTCAGGGACCCTGCCTACCCGACCGTGGACGATCCGGAAATTCTCGCCTACCTGGGTGCCGAGAACGACTATTTCGACGCATTCATGCAACCGCTGCAACCCCTGATAGACGAACTCTTCAAAGAACTCAAAGACCGTCAGCCGGCCGAAGATGAAAGCGTCCCATACCGTAAAAACGGCTTTCTTTATCAATGGCGATACCATAAGGACGCACAATATCGAACCTGGTATCGGGCACCGATCGACTCACCGGCTGACTGGCACGTATTGCTGGATGAACGCGAACTGGCAAAAGGCCATGACTACTTCAGCCTGGGCGCGCTGGCAGTCAGCCCGGATGCCAGCAAGCTGGCCTACAGTATCGACACCGATGGCAGCGAGCGCTATCTCTTGCATGTGGTGGACATCAATAGCCGCGCCAGCCTCACGCCACCCATAGCCGATACGTTGGGCTCACCGACCTGGAACAGCAGCAGCACGGCGATGTTGTACGTGATGGTCAATCAACAGTGGCAGCCGTTGCAGATATATCGCCGAGAACTTGACGCAAGCAACGCAAGCGCACAGGACCCGCTGATATTCGAAGAAACAGATACCAGTTGCCGGGTCAGCCTGGATACCAGTCAGTCTGAAGAGTATGAATTTATTAATTCCGGTGGACACACCAGCAATGAAGTTTTTCTACTGCCGCGCCACGATCTGAGCCAGACACCGAAACTGATCGCCGCCAAGCAAGACAATCTTGAGTACTACGTCGACCATGGCAATGGTGAATTTGTTATTCGCAGCAACCTGCGTCAATCAAATTTTGATATATATCGCACTACCGAAGGCCGCCCGGAGCCGGAGCACTGGCGACTGTGGGTGAGCGGTGACGAACAGCATTATCTCACCGGCTATCTGGTCATTGCCGATTATCTTTTAGTCGAAGAGCGCATCGACGGTCTGGATCAGATCCGTGTCGTGCCGCTGGTGGGTGATAGCCACTACGTTGAATTTCCAGAAGCTGCCTACAGCGCCGGTATCGGCACCAACGCTGAATTTGAAACCCAGAGTTTACGACTCAGTTACAGCTCCATGGTGACACCGCAGACGGTATACGAATACGATCTGACCACTCGCCACTTGACTGCCCTCAAGGTCCAGCAGATTCCCAGCGGTTACCTCCCGGCAGACTTTGTCACGACCCGGTTGATGGCAAAGGCACGCGACGGCGCCAGTGTGCCAGTAAGCTTAGTACACCACCGAGATACGCCACTGACAGGCAGTGCACCTCTTTATCTGTACGGCTACGGTGCTTACGGCTACGCCATTCCACCTAGCTTTTCCGCTTCGCGGATTTCATTACTAGAGCGAGGCTTTATTTTCGCCATCGCGCATATTCGTGGTGGCGATGATCTCGGCTATGACTGGTATACCCAGGGCAAATTGAGTCTCCGCACCAACACCTTCAACGATTTCGTCGACGTGGCGAAATACTTGATCGCGCAAAACTACGCCCGGCCCGGCAACATTGCCATCGCCGGCGGTAGCGCCGGTGGCGAACTGATGGGAGCCGTGGTCAATCAGGCACCGGAACTGTGGGGGGCGGTGGCCGCGCATGTGCCCTTTGTCGATGTGCTGAACACGATGCTCGACGAAACCTTGCCGCTGACACCACCGGAATGGGAAGAATGGGGCAATCCGATGACCGATGCGCAAGCGTTTGCCTACATCCGCTCCTACTCACCCTACGATCAACTGCAATCAGGTATCTACCCACCAATGATGGTCACAGCAGGTCTGAACGATCCGCGCGTGACCTACTGGGAACCAGCGAAATACGTCGCCAGGCTCCGCGCCTTGAAAACCGACAACAACCCGCTGCTGTTGAAGACCAATATGGGTGCCGGCCACGGCGGTCAATCCGGCCGTTTCGAAGCACTCAAAGAACTGGCCGAAGAATACGCGTTCTTCATAACGGTGCTTGACGGTGAATAGCGTAAGGCACCGTTAGCGGTCGCTAGACTAGAAGCGCTCGCTACTCGTCTAGAACTCAGCAGTACACAACTCATAGACAGATTGGTCTCAGCAGAAAGCGGAAATTTAGTGCGGGAACCGTAAAAGCCGCGTTTAGGCGCCGGTAATTTATCCGGGCCGGGCGGGGACCCCGCCAGGGGTGGCGAGCATTGTTTGAATCCCTATTTTTTGTCTTGCAAAAATGGTTGAGTTGCACAGCCACCGACTGGCGCGGATAAATTACCGGCGACTGCGGCCAGATAAACGCACTAAATTTCCGCTTTCTGCTGAGGGCAATTTGTCGGGCTAGAAGATGGATAACGCGGAAGTTCGAGACCGCAAAATGAACGACTTTCTAAACTAGCGACTCGCGTAACAGGGGAACTAGAAACGCCACCTGCTGTGAATTGTGAAGACCAGTCTTATTAACCGTTGACGGCCCGTTTGGCCTTCTTTTCATTCGCCTGTCGAAGCCGCTTACGAATAATGTTCTGCACCACATTAACCGTGGTCCAATCGTGCAGCATCGTCCGACTGCATCCTTCGCAATCGACATGAGCCTCGTCCAAGACACGTTTCAGTAGATCGCTGTAGGGTAGTCGTGAAATGTGTTTACAGCTTGAGCACTCCAGCCCAACTGCAGGGTCGATGCCAATATAATCCATGACCTGAGTTGTCCTTATCTCCAATCCATCGGAGAGGTATTCTAAAGAAGCGCATACCTTCCCGTCCGAACGACAGTGTCAAAGCGTGAATCAGTGCACACCCAATACGTGAATCCTTGAACGCATGAGCACTATCCGTTGCGTAGTTGGTCTCGAAATTCGGGTGCGGCGATGTCGATCAAGGCACTGGCTCGCTGACGGACAGGCAGATCTTTCAGCGCAGCAACACCATATTGGGTGACAACTATGTCCACATCGGTACGTAATGCAGTGACCATTTCAACCCGGGGCACAATACGCGACACCGAACCACCTCTTGCCGTCGCATTCATTGCCACTATGGAGCGACCACCGATTGAGGACTTGGCCGCACGCATAAAATCAACAGAGCCACCGGTGCCGGAGATCTGTCGACCACCGGCAAACTCAGCATTCACCTGACCGTACAGGTCTATCTCCACCGCAGAATTTACCGATACAAAGTTAGGTAACTGGCGTATCGCTGCCACATCGTGGGTGTAGTTCGCACTTCGAAACACCACCGTCGGCGTCTCTGCCAACCAATCGATCAAGTCCGTCGTGCCTAGTGCCAGACAGGCGATGTGCAGGCCGGTATCGATGGGCTTGTGCTTGCCATTGATATTGCCGCGCTGTATCAATGACATGCCCCCGTCATCTATCAATCCACCGTGCATACCGAGATCGTTCTTTTCTTCAAGACGACTGAGGATCGCTGCAGGAATCGCGCCTATGCCTGTTTGTATGCAGTCACCATCGGCTATCAGGGCCGCAACATGATCACCAATCCGGGCCGCAGCGGTGTCGATTACCGGTGGTGGCATTTGTGCTAACGGCCGGTCGGTCTCAAATAGAAAATCTATCCGTTCGGCACTGATGCGGGGGCAACCCGCGGGTGCGACAAAGCTATGATTCAGTTCCGCTATCACAACGTTGGCACAGCTCAGCACCGCGTCGACAAAGTCAACATTGGGTCCTAGCCGTAGCTCACCGTGCCGATCGCGAGCGACCTGAATGACTGCCACATCGACATCATGGGCCAGATAGTCGTATACAGCACGCATCTGCATAGGTAGAAAATGCAGTCGGTGCGGATCTGCATCTCTTAGCGCCGGTGTCATAAAAAAAGTCGTCAACGATGCACTCGAATTGAACCCGGTGAAGTCAGTATTGTTAAAACCACCCAGCGGGAACTGAATAAACTCGAGGTTTTCGGGCAACTGCAGAGTTCCCAGGTGTTCGACCAATGCTGTGGGTTCATTGCTGCTTCCTCCTACAAACAACCTCTGTCCCGGTTTCAACAGACTTTGCAGATCAGACATTTTATTTCGCTCGGCGAATCAGAAAGCTCAAATACACGTAGGCACCCACATAGAAGGACGGAGGAAACCAGACCGGCCATAGGGAAACAAAAGTATTATCGCCAAGCGGCAAATTCCAGTAGCCATGGCGCACCCACAAAAACCCAAGCGCCAACAGCACGCCGCTGGTAAAAGCCATGACGATTCCCTGGCGCGCAGAAAACACCACGCTGACTGCTCCACCAACAAGCCCACCCAGCCAAACGGGAAATAATACCCCGACGAAGGTGGCAGGAGCGGACAACATGACCGCCAGTACATACCAGACGAGAAAGGCCACACCCATGCAGATAATCGTGCGCAAGCCTGATAAAACTGCCTGCATTGAACTTCTCACTGCGAAATACAGCATGATAAACCTAAATCTGCTGTAATCGGCGGATGTTGAGTACTTTGCCTTTCCATGCCACCGTCAATCGTTGGTTCGAGGAACATTACCCAAACCCTACCCCGGTACAGCGCGAAAGTTGGCCTGTCATTGCCGCAGGCCACAACGCACTGATCACAGCACCCACCGGTAGCGGCAAAACGCTGACGGCATTTTTATGGTCTCTCAGTCAGTTTGCCGCCGGCGACTACCAAACCGGGCATACCAAAGTGCTGTATATCTCGCCGTTGAAAGCTCTCAACAATGACATCCAGCGAAATTTACTTAACCCCCTCAAAACCCTCACCGCAGACTACGGCTTCCCGGAACTGCGTGTACAAACCAGATCAGGAGACACCAGCCAGGGCGATCGCCAACGCATGCTGCGGCGACCACCCGACATTCTCATTACCACCCCGGAGAGCTTGGGCTTGTTGCTGACCACCAGCAAGGGCAGGCAGGCGTTAGGTCAAATAGACACCCTGATATTGGACGAGATTCACGCCATTGTGGATAACCGCCGTGGCGCCATGCTGATGATCAATGTTGAGCGTCTGGCAGATATCAGTGGCGATTTTCAACGTATCGCATTGTCTGCAACCGTCACCCCGCTGGCACCGGTGGGCGCTTACGTGGCCGGCTTCGATGCCCAGGGCATACCTCGTCCGATCAAAATTATCGACGCTCCCGGCGATAAAACGATTCAATTCCGAGTCCGTTTCCCAGCGGCCGCGCGTCAGGCGGCAGAAAATGGCAAGAAGATATGGGAACCACTGTCGAATAGCTTTCGGGACATCATTGGCGGCAATAAGTCGACCTTGTTCTTTACCAACAGCCGCCGCCTGGCCGAGAAAATCACCCTATCGATCAACGCGGATCAGGTCGAACCACTGGCATACGCGCACCATGGTTCGCTGGCCCGGGATGTCCGTAACGAGGTTGAACACAGACTGAAAGAAGGTGAATTGAAGGCCATTGTTGCCACTAATTCCCTGGAGATGGGCATCGATATTGGTCACCTGGATGAAGTGGTGTTGGTGCAATCGCCACCATCCGTGGCTGCCACATTGCAACGCATTGGTCGGGCTGGCCATAGCGTCGGCGAAACCAGCGTAGGTACGTTGTTCCCTACCCACGCACATGATTTTCTTGAAGCGGCAGTGCTGGCCAAAGCAGTACAAGAGCGTGACATTGAGCCCCAGCAGCTCATGTGTGGACCGTTAGATGTGCTGGCACAAGTTATTATCTCAATCTGCGCCACCGAGCGCTGGCCGTTGCAGGACTTGTTTGACTTAATCACACGAGCCACACCTTACCGCCACCTGTCTCGCGAGCACTTCGATCTGGTCGTGGAGATGCTCGCTGGCCGCTACAGTGGCTCACGCATCCGCGAATTGAAATCAAGACTTGTATACGACCGCATCAACGCCACCGTGCGCGCTACCCGAGGCGCCGTGCTGGCTCTCTACAGTTCCGGAGGCACCATTCCTGACCGGGGCTATTTCCAACTTCGCCATGTCGACAGCGGCGCCAGCCTTGGTGAGTTAGACGAAGAGTTCGTCTGGGAAGCGACCGTCGGACAGACTTTCACCCTCGGCACCCAACACTGGCAGATCCACCGCATTACCCACAACGACGTTTTAGTGCGGCCAGCAGGTCCGAATGCGGCCGCACCACCCTTCTGGCGCAGCGAATTTTTCAACCGCTCTTTTCATTTCTCCGAGCGCATCACCCAATACCTGGAAATGGCTGAGGGCAAGCTGGCGGCAGGCCAGGCTGACGAATTACACCTGTCTCTGTGTTCTAGCGCCAATTTTGAAGACACCGCCGCAACAGAACTGGTGGACTATCTGGGACGTCAGCGCGCGCATACTCAAACAGAGTTGCCCCACCGTCATCACCTGTTACTGGAACTGGTTAAATCCGGACCCGCGGGTTACCAGGGCCCCGATGATCCACAACAGTTGGTTATCCATACGTTTTGGGGTGGGCGCTTGAACCAGCCTTGGTCTCTAGCCCTACAGGCGGCCTGGCAAGATCAGTACGGCACAAAACTCGAAGTGCACGCAGACAACAATGCCATTGTTTTGCAGTGCAAGGGAGAAATCGACCCGCATCAGTTGCTGAGTCTTGTGACCCCCGAACGGCTGCCTGGTCTATTACGGGCCAGTCTGGAGCAGTCCGGTTTTTTCGGCGCGCGATTTCGCGAGTGTGCCGGCCGTTCGCTGTTGCTCAACAAACAGCGATTTAACCAGCGCTTACCGCTGTGGATGAGCCGTCTGCAAGCGAAAAAACTCCTGACCCAGGTGAAGAAGTTGAGCGAGTTTCCCGTGGTGCTCGAAACCTGGCGTACCTGCCTCGACGACGAATTCGATTTACCTGCACTCATGGGGCGCCTCGGCGAAATCGCCGACGGCACCATGACCTGGTCGTTCGTGAAAACCAGTTCGCCAAGTCCGTTTGCTCACAACCTGACATTTGGCCAGGTCAGCCGCTACATGTATGCCGACGATACGCCCGACGACGACGCCTTGAGTGTGCTGTCCGAAGATTTGATCAGTCACGCGCTGCACAACGATGCGTTACGACCACGCATTGAACAAAGCGTTATCGACGCCTTCGAGTTGAAGCGTCAGCGTCGCCATCCGGGATATGAACCCAGCAGTGAAGAAGAATGGAGCGAGTGGCTCAAGGAACGAATATTAATACCTGCGCTGGAACTGCCAACGCCGTTAGAAATCGGTCCTGAAGGCGTGTGGGTCACCGTTGACCGGCGACGCTGGCTCACTCACATCGAACTGATACGTACATTGCATGAGACCAATCTAGTTCCCGGTAACGCTGATACGGATAGCCCGACCGTCCCGGACCCACGGGATGCCAATGCCTTAGCCCGAGAAATACTGTCCTTTTATGGCCCGTTGAGCGACGCCGCCATACACGACATTTTACCCAGCGTACCTGACGATCTTCTGCACGCGGACGAACAATTCATCCACGGTCAGTTGGTCAACGGTTGTGACGATCTGCTCTGGTGCGACGCAGAAAACTTCGAAATGTTAATGCGCTTTCAACGCGCTTCGCGCCGCGCCAATATTGAACCCAAGCCGTTCGAGAGCCTGCCAGGGTTCTGGGCGCGTCTGCACCGTTTACACGGTAGCGCGAACGAAGCCGCAATGGTCTACGCCCTGGAAAATCTACGCTGCTATCCAGCCGCCGTCGGCACCTGGATACATGATCTCTTACCGGCGCGCATGCAGGCGTTTAACACAAACCAGTGGGACGACGCTTTTTCGATTTACGGATTTGCCTGGCAGGGTGTTGGTCGCGAAGCCATTACTCTGGCCTATCCGGAGGAACTGGAGCTGTTGACTCAGGAAAATTCGTTACCGGCCTTCGCCCAGGCGTTTAACGACCCTCTGGCCAGGTACACGTTTACACAAATTGCCGCGTCTCAAGACATCAGTGCACACGAACTCAACGAGCAGTGGTGGCAGGCGATCTGGCAAGGCCAGTTGAGCTGCGATT